>SKEM01000065.1_pt1 | contig 83160 bp, 86 predicted proteins | sample 4826731 | NCBI WGS metagenome assembly SKEM01 (sample SAMN11008809, study PRJNA524170) | human gut metagenome | biome: Human fecal sample; material: Feces; isolation source: fecal sample from pouch patient p37 | host: Homo sapiens | place: Israel: Tel-Aviv | collected 2015-07-27 | reverse complement strand
TGGCATTCTGAATGGTTCGTGTGGGTTTTAACCGTAGCCTCAACTTTGGGATATAGAATGAGTATCTTGAGAAAGAATCCTCGAATTAAGCAAGCTGTGGGTGTTAAAGAAAAGCACAAGCAAATTTACCTGGATGTTGATCTACAAGATTCGATAATTCTTCATTAGCACTTTGACACAGTTCTGCAGAAGTCTTTGAATCAGTAAAATCTTCTGGACTGATATTAGCTAAAGAAATTACCTGCTTAGTATTTTGATCTGGCCACTTAGTTAATCGCTCATCCAAATCCACCAAAGTTTTAATTTTAATAAATGGAAACATATTAGGAATGTTTGGCTCAACAGACAGCATCTTTTGATAATATTTAGCCGGTAAAATGTGAGCATATGCATCAATTTTTGTAATCATATTTTTACTTCCTTAATTCACTTGAGTTACTTCGAATTTATTATTTTTCTTATTAATAATCTCAACAACCTTAAATTGATCATTTTTGAATTCAATTTTAGCAACCGAAGCATTGGTAAAGCCAATTTTAAAAAGTTGATCAATACTCATATTAATAGTAGAAAGAAAGTTAAAAATTGCACCCGCGTGTGAGACTATCAAAATGTTGCTATTATCAGCATTTTCTCTTGCAATCTTTAACATCGTATCATGTATTCTCATTTTTACTTGATCTTCGCTTTTACCACCATATTTCACAAAGAAATCTTCATAAGGTACAGGCGGATTTAGTCGTTCATCTTCTGCCTCAAAAGAACCAAAATATTCTTCTTTTAAGCCTTTCAACCTTCGATAGGGTAATTGATGATCAGTTGCCAGTTCCAAAGTATCTGATGCTCTTTCGGAAGTTGAACTATAGCCTTTATCAAAATTAATATTATTTTCTCTAAAATATCGTCCAATTTCTTTTGCTTGCTTAATCCCCTCTTCAGTTAGAGGAGAATCGGTCCAGCCTTGGATCTTATGCCATAGATTGAAATAAGTTTGTCCATGACGCATCAAGTAAATAGTTATCATAAGCTTTACCTTTCAAAAATATCTCAAGAAAAGATTACCACAAAACTCCTTATTTCTATCAATTATATTTTATATCTACTTTTTTAAAGGTATGGGCTTCAATATAAGGTTAAAATATTTAAAATAATTTCTATAATTTGTTATATTTAAGATAATAAAAAGAAAGAGAGGGTAAAACTTATGAAAATTACTTTTAAAGGTAAAGAAGTTAAATTAGTAGGTACTCCGCCAGCAGTTGGAGAAGAAATGCCCAACTTTACAGTACTAGATAAGAATAATCAAGAATTTACTAAGTCTGATTTGCTAGGCAATTTTAGTTTGATTAGTGTAGTACCAAATATCAATACTCCTGTTTGCAGTATTCAAACCAAAACTTTTAATAAGGCAATGGATAAATTCCCAGAAATTAACTTTTTGACTATTTCCACCAATACTATTGAAGACCAGCAAACTTGGTGTGCTGCCGAAGACGTTAAAAATATGAAATTAATGTCTGATAAAAATTTGTCATTTGGTAAAGCGACCGGTTTATTAATTCCAGAATTCGGTATCCTTGCTCGTTCTGTTTGGGTTCTCGACCCTAATTGTAAAATCCTATATCGTGAATTAGTTGATGAAATTACACATGAACCCAATTATGATGCAGTTTTAAACGAATTAAAACAATTGCATTAGGATTATAAAATGGTACTATATCTTCACCAAAATCAATCCATAGAAAAAGAAGAACCGCTTACCCAATTTTTAAAATCTTAGGAGTAAACACTTCTTTTTTTCTGTAATAATGTTTGATATTCTATAAGAAATCCTATTGATAGATTTCTACGATATTCTATCAATAGGATTTTTTGCGTTAAAAAAGGCATGAGCTTCAATGCATTCAATGTCTTAACTTAATGACATTGATTTAGTAGCCTAATGCCTTTCTCATTGTTTATTTTTAGTTGAATTCTATCAAATATCATTTGGCATCAAGCCAAAATAACATCAGTTGGCTTGATATCCTTACCAAAGTATGGACGTAATTCTTTATTGTAATCTTCTACGAAAAAGCTTTCCTTATTCAATTTAGTAATCTCTTTATTTGTCCATTTTAATAGTGAACGATTCCCTTTTTTAACTGCTGGAGAAATATATTGTTTGGGACCAATACTCTTAATTCCTACAGTATACTTAGGATTTTGTTTTACCCAAGCGTAAAGGTATGAGTTATCATCAGCTAAAGCTGCACCACGACCATTCTTAAGAGCGTTGAATTGCTGCGTTTTAGAATCGAATTTTAATAAGTTTACATTCTTTTGTTGTGAGAAGTAGTTTTCAGCAGTCGTACCCTTAGTAACAATTAATTTTTTATTCTTTAACTGATTAGCAGAAGTTATTGGTGCACTCTTAGGCGAAATGACACCAACAGAAACCTTCATATATGGTTTAGCAAAGTCTACTACATCTTTTCGTTCAGGTGTAACTGTAAAGTTAGCCAAAATGATATCAGCTTTATTTGAATTCAAAGTGTCAACACGATTGTTAGCATTAACTTGAACAAATCTAATTTTCACCCCTAAATCCTTGGCCATACGGTGTGCCAAGTAAACATCATAACCTACACGCTTACCATTTGAATTAACCCAGCCATAAGGTGGTAAATCACCAAAAACCGCTACTCTTAAGTAGCCTCGTCTTTTAATTTCAGAAACTCCGTTTTGATTACTCCATCGGCTAGCAGAAGTACCACTATTTAAACCTTTTTGCGTAAAACCAAAATAAGCAGAGATAATCACGAGTAAAATAGCTAGTATGCTGATAGTCCAATTGAAAATGTTCTTAACTTTCATACCTAACCCTCCACTAGAAATCCATGCTGTCTAGGAATTCACGAGCACGAGCAGTTTGCGGGTTCTTAAAGAACTCTTTTCCTGGTGTATCTTCCAAGATTTTACCATCTTCAAGGAATAGTACTTCATCTGCAATCTTTTCAGCGAAATTCATCTGGTGAGTTACGACAATCATGGTCATATGATCTCTATTAGATAAATGCTCTACAATTTCTTGAACACCGCGAACCATTTCTGGATCAAGAGATGCAGTAATTTCGTCTAATAGCAAAATCTCGGGATTCATAGCCATTGCACGGACAATTGCTACTCTTTGTTTTTGACCACCGGATAATTCTCTTGGATATGATGATGCATAATCTTGCATCCCTACCCGTTTTAGCAATTCTTTAGCTTGCTTTCTAACTTCATCTTCTTTTCGATGTTGCACTTTTACTGGAGCAAGTAAAATATTGTCCATTACGGTTAAGTTAGGAAATAGATCATAGCTCTGGAAAACCATACCAATCTTTTGTCTTAATAATTGCCATTCTTTTGGAGTAGGATCAATTTTTTTATCATGAAAATAAATACTACCCTTTTGATAATCTTCTAAGCCATTTAAAGTACGTAAAAGCGTACTCTTGCCTGAGCCTGATGGGCCGAGAAGGGTTAAAACTTCACCCTTTTTAAGATTGAAGTTAATATCATGTAAAGCCTGCCAATCACCGTAAAATTTATCTAAATGTTCTACCTTTAAAATTTCTTCTGTCATAATTACACCTATTCTTTATTTGCTGTTAACCGCTTTGCCCATGCTGATAATGGATAATCTAAAATAAAATATAAAATGAAAATAAAACCATAAATCCAAAATACACCTGTTGGATATTTTTGATTATTAGCTTCAATAATTTGTTGTCCTACATTGATTACTTCCATAATATTGATCACCATCAAAAGTGAAGTTGTTTTAATCACACGTGTTGCAAGATTAATTGTTGCAGGAAGCTCTAATTTGATTGCTTGTGGTAATAAAACATATCTAAAGAGTTGAATATTGCTTAAACCCAGTGCCAAACCTGATTCTCGCTGGTTCTTTGGCACTGATTCTAGTGCTCCACGTACAATATCACTAAATTCAGCAGCTACCCATAATGCAAAGGCCAAAACTGCCATCCGAGTTGCCGACCAATTAACATGGAATGTTCTCGGCAAAATATAATAAACCAAATATAAAAGTACAATTGTTGGCACTATTCTAAAAAATTCAAGATATAGTCTCAAAACAAAACGAACAATTTTATTAGGCATAGTACGTAAGATTCCTAGAATTGTACCTAAAAGTAAACCAATAACTAATGAAATTGCTGCAATCCAAATAGATGCCCATAATCCGGCCATTAAGCGTGCTAGATTTGTTCCTTCAAATAAAACATTAATTCCCGAATGCACCATAACGAACTCTCTTTTCTAACCAATTTAAAATTAAAATTAATGGAATCAAAATTACTGCATATGCAACTACCAGCATAAATAAGTATTCGTTTGAACGATAATACATTCCGATCAAGTCCATCGCTGTGTTAGTCAATTCTGGAATTGCAATGACAGAAAAGATTGATGTTTCTTTAATTAAAAAGATTATATTGGCGGCAAGTGCTGGTACACTGAGTGCTACCCCCTGTGGAAAGACAACATATCTAGCAAGTTGTAATCTATTCATCCCTAAAGCCTTACCACTATTAATTTGGCTCTTGGTTACACCATTAAATCCACCGGTAAAACCTTCTGCCATATATGCTCCACCTAAAAAGATCAAGCCGATAATACCGCAAACTTCTGCGGATATCTTTAAACCGAAGATTGGAAACGCATAATATAAGAAAAATAGTTGAATTAATAATGGTGTGTTTCGTGCAAGTTCTACATATGCGGTAGATATTTGACTTAAAACAGGTACTTTAAAATATTGAAATAAACTGACTATAATTCCCACTATTATTGATCCAATGATTCCAACTAACGATAACCAAAGTGTTAGCTTGAAACCTGCCATAAATGCAGGCATTGCCTGCTGGATAATCGTCCAATTCATTAAAAATCCTCCCAAACAACATAAAAAGACCTACAATCTAAATTCAGCTTAGATCGTAGGTCTTTAATTATTACTATATAGCATTATTAATTATTGAAGTACGGGATGCTGAATTTTCTGCATAACAAAGAAAGTTGACAGCATTGACAACATACATTAACAATTTGATTGTTTGCAGCTAATTTCAACATGATTAGTACTCCTTTCCGAACACTTTTAATAAGTAAGCTATTAACTATAAATAAGTTTAGGTCTCTGCTTACTTATTGTCAATGAGTTAGTTTGATTTATTTTAAATTTCTTATACTTTTGTCAATCTAGCTTTTTATTATCTCCACAAAAAATTAATCAAAAGTTGCTCTACCTGAGAATTACGATGCAAACGACTATGTTGAGCCATTCTTCCACGAATCTCTGCTTCTTGGTATGATTTAGCACGATTATTAATCAAATACCCAATTATCATATCCATGCAAACTTTGGTTACTGATAAATTTCATAATTGGTGGGGAAATTTATACCATGATGTTAAATTATTAGCACAAAGCAACCTTGCTTTTAATGCAGCAATTTTAGCTAGTCAAAAAGATGCAGTTCAAATCACTTATGATCATCTAGTTGATAAAGATTATTTAAACCTTGTCTCGCGTCCTCTTTCATCTAAAGTCACTGATCCCAATATAGTCATTTGGAAGAAGAATGTTCGACGTTCCAATTTAGCTAATCTATTTTTACAAGAATTACGCGAATCGCTTAATGAATAATTTTTAAAACTTGGTAAAGTCCAGTGCTTATTTATTTCAAATTTCATTATTTAAACTAATAATATTCAACATTATGAAAAAGTTTTTTAGATTTTTATTTATAATTGCTATTTTTTTACTACTGGGATATTTCTTCATCCCTAAAAAAGTTAATCCAGTAAAAAATGGGCAGATTGTTTTACAACCAGCCAAAATCATTGAATATCAAAACGTTCATACCAGCTAGCCGGTAAACAGAATTATCCAATTTATCGAAATGTATCTCAAAAAGGCGGCGTTAACGCCTTCTCTTCAACTAAATATTTTAGAAAAGGATTACTGCAGTCGCAGCGCTCGGCTAAAACAAAAAACGGAACATATTGGCAACTAGTTATTAACGGACGAGAAACCAGTTGGGTTAATGAAAAGTTCTTCCGTAGAAATGAGATCTCAGTTGCTAAGCATATTTCTTTAGTTAGGAATAACTACTATGCTTTTCCAGTGAGTTATGCCATCGCATATATGGTAGATAAGCATGGGACATTAATAAACCCTAACCAGATAAAAGTTTCACAAAAACAAATTAGCTCAGCTACTCCTGGTGCTTACTCCGTCACCTTTAAATATGAAAAAATTAAAACGCGTACTATAGTTAATGTGCGCTCCAATTATAATGAAGGAATAGCTGTTGCTAATAAAACTGCCACAAGCGGTCCTTCTGAGGCAAAGTCGTTTATAGGAAGTTCTCAATCTTCATCGCCTAACTGGAATATGGAAAATGGTTATCAACCTGAGATGGAAATTAATACCTATCATGGTAAAAATGGTGCCACTATGCAAACCGCTTTTTATCAACCACGTTTTCGCTTACTTGACTATGAACAATACGATGATCAGCTAAATCAAGTGGGAGTCATTCCTCAAGGAATCAATTTGTTGAATAACCAATTAATAGTCTCGTATTTTGGTCAGCCTAATTCAACTTGGGGATACTTGGTAACTTATAACCTCAATAATTTGTCGGATCCAATTCAAACGCAGAATTTACGGACAATGAGTTGGAGCGATTTTAAGCAAACAAGTCAAAACATCAGCGTTTCTCCATATTTAAAATTAGGCCACGGTCAGTCACTTGGAACTACCAAAAACTATATCTACGTTTTAGCCAGCAACAATCGTGAAGCTAACCCAGCAAATTCAACAGAAATCTTACAAATATCTCGTAAGAATTACCAAATAAAGAATCTGTGGACAATCAAAGTTTGGAATCGTTCAGAATACTTTCCACGCTACTTCCATAATGCATATTTTGTAAAAAATAATTCTCACCTTCAAGGCTTTACTTATGCTAATAATAATTTCTATCTAGCTTTTAACGACAATATTTTTCAAGTAGCTCAATCTGGTAAAGTTTTAAAACACTATCAATTCCTTACCTTACGTGAATCTGAAGGAATTGCCGTAAGAAATGGACAACTATATATCGAATTAGCACGCAGACCTGAATTATTGAAAATAAAATAATAAAAAAAGAGAGGGCTAGCAACTCTCTCTTTTTTGCTTATAAAATATTTTTACATCTTACCGCCAAATACTGGGAAAATGCCAGCTTTACCATAATCAACTGGAGTAAATTTCTTAAGTTCAGCCATATCTTCATCACTGATCTTAAAGTCAATTTCTGCGTTACTCTTCATATGTTCTGGATTAGCAGATTTTGGTAAAACAACACAATTAAGTTGCCAATCATAACGGATACATAATTGAGGAACACTTACACCATACTTATCAGCCATTTGCTTAATTTGAGGATTATTCAATGCAGCACCATGAGCAATAGGTGAAAAGGCTTCAACAACGATATCGTTTTCTTGACTATAATTAATCATATCCATTGGAGTTTCACCAATATAAACTAAAATCTGGTTTACAGCTGGTTTAGTATAACTATTCTTAATGATATTATCTAAGTCTTCTTTTTCAAAACTTGAAACACCAATGGTGCGGAGTTTACCTTCTTTTACGGTATCTTCCATTGCACGCCAAGTTTCAAGATTTCCTTCAAAATGGCGATCACTTGATTGATTTACTTCATTCCAAGGTTGAGGATTATGAATGATCATCATGTCAAGATAATCTAACCCCATTTTATCCAAGGTTTCATCAATTGAAGTCTTAGCTTCTTTATAATTCTTAATTTCAGCAGCTACCTTTGAATTAATAAAAACTTTATCACGAGCAACACCAGAATTTTTAACACCTTCGCCTACCCCGCGTTCATTACCGTAAGCTTGAGCAGTATCAATATGACGATATCCAATCTTAATTGCTTATTCTACAACTTTAGGCGTTTGAGTATCAGGGATTTCCCATACGCCAAGTGCCATTTTAAGAATTTTTAAGCCATTATTCATTGTTAAAGTTTCATCAAAAATAGACATGTAATCAATCTTTTCTTAATTAAGATTATTGTACGTTTAAAAATTATCCATGTCTAAGACTTTGAAATTATTGAATACCATAATTTTTAAGTATTACTCAAAAAAAGGATCCGAGAAAATTAATTCTCAGATTTCTTTATTTTTATTCTAATTCATCAGAAACTTGTGCAACATTCCTACTTCTTACAAAGTGGACAAGTAAACCAATTACTAAACCAACTACAGCTGGTACAAGCCATGATAATCCCATGCTAGCAAGTGGTAAGGTGTTTCTCATTGAAGCTACGGTCAAGCCAAAACTACTTTGACTAACAACGCTTGGAAATGCAACCACCATGTCGCCCAATGCTGGCACAACAGTGAATAAGATTACGAAGAAATAAACAACTCCATCTTTCTGGAACAATGGTGAGCAAACTGAAAGGATGATCAAAACCATTGATAAGGGATATAAGAACATCAACATTGGAGTTGACCAAGCAATGATTTGATCTAAACCAAAGTTAGCAGTTAAAAATGATGCTAAGCAGCTAAGTGCAAGCCAAGCATGGTAGCTGACCTTAGGAAAATGTTTATGGAAGTCTTGCGCAAAAGCAGCTACTAAACCAACAGCAGTAGTCAAACAAGTAACAGTTAACAAAAATGCAAGTAAAGCTTGACCAAAGATTCCACCATAGTAATTAACAATTTGGTTAAATGCGACACCACCATTATCAGATACCTTAAATTGGCCTAATGACATAGCTCCCATCAAGATAAGCAATAAGTAGATCAAACCAATAGCAGCTACAGCCAATACACCAGACTTAGCAACAACTTTTGATACACTCTTGGCATCTTTTTGCCCCATAGAACGGACAGCAGTAACAACAGTCACACCAAATGCAAGCCCAGCTAAAGCATCCATTGTATTGTAGCCTTCTAAGAATCCGTTAACTAAAGCTGAGTGCTTGTACGCACTAGTAACAGCTGCAGTTTGCGGATTACCTAATGGATTAAGAAATGCGACAACAAATACTAAGAATAATAGTGCTAAAAATAATGGATTTAATACCTTACCAACGTTAGATAAGATATTATTTTCATGGTAAGAAAAAGCAAAAGCAGCTAAGAAGAACAATGCTGAAAAAATTAACAAAGCTGGAGTTTGCATATTACTTGGTAAAAACGGCGCAACACCTACAGTAAATGATACAGTGGCAGTTCTTGGCGTACCAAATAATGGTCCGATAGTTGCATGAATTAATACCATAAAAACAACTGCAAATCCTGCTCCAAGTGGTCTACCGATATCGTAAACTCCTTCTGAACGGGTAATTGCAACGGCTAATACTGATAATAACGGCAATAATACACCGGTGATTAAGAATCCAACTGCAGCTGTTCCCCAATTTGCACCGGCTAATTGACCCAAATGCAATGGAAAAATTAAGTTACCAGCTCCAAAGAATAATCCGAACAGCAAAGATGCAACAACTAGATATTCCTTCCAGGTAAGTTTCTTCGACTTCATACCTTTTCCTCCTAAAAATAAATCCCTCTGAATAACAAAAAAGTCCCTCAGCCAAAATATCTTTGGCTGAGGGACGTCATTAGCGTGGTACCACCCTTTATTCATATTATTATTGCTAATAATACCTTTCACGTGCGGCCGATTTAATCGGCGATACGTTGGCACTATAATGGGCGCTCCCACTGTTTCTTACTCAATAGTTGAGAAACAGAACTAGAAAGTGATTTTCGCTTAAACTTAACTTTATCCCCTCACACCTAACGGGATTCGCTGAAAAGTAAGAATGAACTACTCTTCTTTCTTTTTGTTTTCAGAATTAATTAAATTGTTAGATATTATTTTAATATAGTTATAATAAATGTCAATAGTTTTTTTAAAACTTATTCATGCTTTTTACGTAAAATATTTAATCCTGCTAAAAGCATGATTACAGCAAGGATTACCATTACCCATTGAGCATGATCATTGAAGTTATTGCTGAAGAAAGACCAGCTACTGCTTCTGAAACAATTGCAAATCCAACTGCTCCACCAATTTGATGAACTGTATTTACGACTCCAGATGCGGCACCAGCAATGTCACCTTTGCTAACTTAACGGGACATGAATTTGTTGTCTACAACCACATCGGTATTTGACGAGATATTATTCAAAAGCATATTTCGGCTCTATTTATTTTCCAGGACAATATAAAAGCCATTAGCGAATTGATTACTAATTCTAACTTTCCTATTTTTAAAACTAATTTAACCAATAAACTCGATGCATACAAAAAGCTTCAGGACCATAAACCGAAACTGATTCCGATTATTAATCCTGAAGCTAAAGTGCATATTTATGCTAATTATCGAATTAATAATAAAGATAAGCTGTCTAATTTAATTATTTTATCTAAAAAGTTGATGCGTTAACCCTTTGCATTCCAGTCGATGCAACCATTTTGATAGGCACCGTCTTTTAATAAGTCAGATAATTTCAACTCATCTAATTCGTCATAAAAACTACTTAAACCTGCTTGCAAAGTATTGATAATCTTGTTTTCGCTCTCTTCAACGTGATCTTGATCATCAAAAATATTATTAGCTAAATGATTAAACTCGATTTGATTATAATTTAGCTCTAATGCATAAAAAACATCTTTTAAACTAATCTCATCAATTGGGCGTGCTAACTGATAGCCGCCCTTTTTGCTTGCACTAGCAGTAATCAACTCGTTATGTTTTAACATCATTAATATTTTCTTTAAATATGAGTCAGATACACCCATTGTTTTGCTTAAAACGCGACTTTTTAAAGGTGTATGTTTTTTTTGCAATGCCAAGATCAGTAAAACATAAGTAGCTTGTTCTACACTTTTATTTATTTTCAAAAAATCACCTATTTAACTATTGAGAAGTTTAATCATTTGATTGATCAAGTCTTTTACAACATCATTAACATCATCAGGATTCATTTTAGCAGAAAACAGACCCATAAACTTCAAAAATGGCACCATTTTGGTCATTGAATCTTTTCTACCATTGCCATAAACCACACTTGGACTAACTGATGCAACTTTGATGCTACTGTCTTGCAACTCTTTTAAAATCTGGGCTTTTCCATCGATAAAGGTCTTAGGTCCAAGTCTACCTGAAATAAATCCCATTACTGGATCCTTTTGTTTACGAGCTAAGGCTAACATTGTTTCGGCTGGTAAATCATTAATTTGTTTGAACTTTTCAGGATCTTTTTCAGGGGCACCGATGCAGTCGATAATGTAATCAAAAGTATCAGGAAGTTTCTTTGCTACATCTTTTTCATTAGTAACGTCGGCCTTAATGTTGTGAATGCGTTTATCAACTAATTTATTCTGTCCTGAACGAGAAACAATATAAAACTCAAGCTTAGGGTCTATCGCTAACCACACCTTAGTAATATTTCTACCCAGATAGCCATTACCACCAAGAATTACTACATTTGGCATAAAAATCATCTCCTTTTATATTTGAGGATATTTTATATCCTAGGATAATTATTGTCGATGATTAATATAAAAAAAGACTAAGGATTTTTGATCCTTAGTCTTTCGATATTTTTTCTCCTTTAATTATTATTGGCAATTCAATAATAATTTTAAAAATCTAATTCCTTTATATTTTAGTATAAGCAATTAAACATCCCTTTGCACCTAAATCGGAAACTAGAATATAATCTTGAGGATTTTCAGGTAATAAAAATTTATAAACACTTCTAGAACTATCAGCATATTTTTCTGCTTCTTTAGCAGTACTACATAACCAAATAAGTTTATAATTAGCAGAATTACGTCGCTTTTTAATACACTTATCAATTAAAGTGATATTTGTTTTATCATTAAGCTCATAATTTTCTGCTAAAAAATTAGGAATATCTTCGTTGCCTAGTTCATTGATTTCATAAGCAAGAATTTTTTTAGGATTATCCGGTTCAAACCAAACGCTTTAGTCATTACTTCTATATCCCTTTCCTAAAACTAAAATTGACAGTGCTTGCTCACTTAAATTTTTGGCATTTACTAGCATTAATTTCTCTTCTAACTCCTATTGTTACTTAAAGGGCATTATGCATTATTTTGCTCGTATGCCCACCCTAAATTATTCGCTACAGTCGCTTTTAAAAATTTAAAAAATGAAGTTATTATATATTCAATATCCCGATTATCTTCGTTTTGCATATAAATAACATATTTATCATCTCGTTTTATCTCAATTGAGCTAAAATTCATCTTCTCTGGTATTTTATCTTCTATTTGAGTTAATAAATCTTTTAATTCTTGTGCACTAAATTTTCCATGCTTATCACTATGTAGCAAAAAATTCATGATAGGCGTATTTATTAATTCTTCAGGAACATTCATATTGAATTCTCTTTCGTTCATTAAAATAAAAATCAATCCCCATCAAATTAACTAAATAACTTCGCAAATCCATATAGCTCAAATCACCTATACTAAAAGTGAAATTCATTATATAGCCAGATTCTTTGCATTTGCGACCAGCAGCCAGCATTTCTTTATAGAATCTGGTATTACTATTTAAAATTTTATTATTGGAGATGTTATCTAATTTTTCATAAGATATACCATGTTAAAAAATATCATATCAATTATATTCATTTAGTAGCAGCTGCTACTATTTTAGCCTTTGATTGATATGGATGCCTTGCTTTTTACTATCATATTGTTCGTGCCTCTCTTTATAGCGCTCAACTCAGGGTGTACCATAAGTTAAACTTGACAGGTCTTACCGAAGTCAACTTTAGTTTTGGCAAAGCCAGCAATTTTCATTTAAATATCCATGTCTCAAATGAGAGAACATAGCTATCTTCAATCAAATAGTTGGCGACCACTTGATTGGACGCAACACTGCGTCAGCTATCCCATCGGCCAATGTTACCTTTGGGAATACTTTTCTAATTATCTGTAATGCTCCATTAATATCTGAATTAATGAGCTTACCTTCATTCGACTTAAATAATCCTCGCTCTATTCGACGATAAGCTGGGTGAATGCCTTGCTTGATACGACTATTATTGCCGTTATTCCAGCAAGGCTTTTCATTATCTAAAGCGCTGGTCTGACTTGTATAAGATTCATTGGTATAAATCACTCTGATACCGGCTAAATTAGCCTTATATTTTACCATTTCCAGCATTTTGGCATGAGGAATACCAATAAAGTTCTGATTAGTCTTTTTTAGCATTCCCGATTTTTGCTTCCAGAAAGTATTCTTGCCAATCACGATAGTATTTGCATCACAGCTTAGCGCATAGTCGATAATACGCTTAGATGCCTTGTGAGCAAACTGTCTGATCTTTTCATTACGCCAATCAGTAATCCTTTTTTGAGCTTTAGTCTCACCGTATACAGGCTTTTTGCCTTGCTTAGTGTCAATAATGGTTTCTAGTTGATGATTCTTAGCTTGCAAACTCCTTAATTTAGCACGCCTTTTATTGTAATACTGGTTTACGGATTTAATAGGACCACCACTAATTAAAAGTGGTTGAACTCCAGTATTAGCTGCTAGGGCAAAGGCATTATCAACACCAGGATCAATCCCTACATATTTACCGTTATCTTTTTTGTATTTGATCTCTAAGTTGGTTTTATAAGGTACGATAACTTTATAGCCATTAGACATCGGTTTAAAAACTACTCTTTGAATCTTTTCAATGCCAGCTTGCAATTTAAGCTTAAAATTCATCTTGGGAATCCAAAGGTAGCCGTTCTTAACTTTTGCGTTCTGATTGGTCACGTAAAAAACATGACGTTCATTTTTTCGCAAATATTTAGGAATTCTAGGTCTACCAGTAAATAAATAAGGCTGAATGCGATAAACTGCCAATGCTTTGAACCAAGCTTTCCAAATTGCCATAACTTCTTTTAGCGTCTGTTGTGCTGATTGCACATAAGGAAAAGCATGATAAAGCATGTTTTCTCTGCTTTCAACTTTCTTTTTAAATATTCTATTCAGATCATCATAAGAAAGTAGTTTATGCTTAAAAAATGCTTGTCGTACAGTGTAAAGAGCAGCGTTATACAAATTATGAGCTTGCATAGCATAATTATCCAGTTCTGGTGTACGTTTGATATAGTATTCACTAGCTAGATACTCATATTGACTTTCAATCGCTTTAACCTTTGTGATTTTCTTTTTCTTTTTATCTTTTCTTTTCGACATTGACTTTCACCACCTTTCTTTAACAAACTTAGATTAGTTAACGTCCTTCTTTTAGTCTTTTTTCAAGCTCTTTTCGTTCAAGTCTACGATGCGAATACATTCTCATTGAGAAGCAGTGAAGTAAGCTAACAATCTCCTCAAACAATTCCTGTTCATCAGTCTTTTGATCTTCTTCATCTGAGACAACAACTATTTCAGTATGATAATGATCAAAGAGATACTTAAACAAATCAAAGCCAACACGAGATAAACGGTCTTTATGTGTAATGATAACCTGCTTAACTTCGCCTTTTAAGACCAAATCTAATAAGTCAAAAAATTCTTTACGGTTTTTAAAAGAGATGCCTGAAGCAATATCTTGATAACTTGCGGCTAACTCATAGCCTTTAGCAGAAGCAAACTGTTTTAATTCTTCAACCTGATTTTGAAGATCTTGCTTTTGCTTATAAGTAGATACTCTAGCATAAGCAACAGTAACTCGCTTTTTCTTTTTAAACTTTAGTTTCCAGACATCTTCATCGCTATAATCAAAATGGCCATTAGGTAAAGCCTGACTGCGAATATAGCCTTTACGGTGGTAACGCAACAGAGTTGAGCGACTGATGCCTAAAGTTTCCATAACTTCTCCAGCTTTCATAATTGTCCCCTTTCCATATAGTCATATTATATCATAATAAAAAAATATTCTTTTAATCCACAAAAAAAGGACAGCTATATATTCAATAGCTATCCTGTGATATTATGTGACATAAAATTTACTTACTATACCACCAATTACAGGCGTATCAGTATACTCTGGTACTTCTATGTCGGTAATCTTATTATCTTTAAAAGTTACCTTCACGGTTGCTTTACCAGCACCTGGTAAACCTTCGTTTTCAGCAAACGAAGTTACATGTTCTTCATAAGTCCCATCTTTAACATTAGTTTCAGTTGAAACTGTTACACCATTGACTTGGTTTTGAATATCCTTTAATGCAACATTAAATCCTTTTGAAGTAAGAGAAGCACCGTAAACAGCATCTACAGAAAATTTTCCTGTTTTGTTAGCTTCATCAACCAACTTAGGCAGTGCAAGCTCACCAACATCTTTGCTATCATCACTTGAAATGACTTTAACATCTGTTAATCCATTTTTATCTGCTTGTGCTTCAACAACAATTTCACTCTTGAAACCTTTTCCTTTACCTGTGTAAGTATTTGACATACAAATAAACTCCTTCCATAAAAGATATGTTATCGCTTTCATATCTGATTATAATTGATGAAGTAAGTTCACCGTCAATACACAATTGCACATTTTTAAATTATATTCTTGTAACTATATTTAGAAATCCAAAAATCCCTAGAAATAGTTTGGGACTATTTCTAGGGACACCTAAATTTTATTTTGGAATAATATTTCTTTGAATATGAACTATCAGGTAGGTTGCTTCCTCATTAGTAATTTTTATGTAGTATTGTTTCTCCAAAAATTCCATTACTTTAATAGCAATTTTAGTTGCTTCAGGGTAAGCGGCAAGAACATGCTGATACATCGTATCATCATCTGATTCTAGTTGTTGACCACGAAGTATTCTCTGTGCAAAGAATTTAATATGCGTAACTAGTCGTTGATAGTTCATGGAATTAGGATTTAAGTGAGTGTAGTTATTAAGATTAATGATGCTCATTAAACTAGTAATAATTCTAGTCACTTCCATACTATCATCGTCTTGAGATTGAGATTCTGCGTTAATAATGTGGAAAGCAATGCTTGCTGCTTCCTCTTTAGGTAAATCAACATGCAATTCTTTATTAATTAAGTCGACAGCCCATTCTCCTATTTCAAACTCTTTAGGATAGTAGCTACTTACGTCCCAATAAAGTTTATTTTTAAAAGTTACGCCTTCTTTTAAACGATCTAGAGAGAAATTAATGTGGTCCATAAGAGAGAAAGCTAGTGACTTATTTAAATTATTAGCGAATTCGTGATTTGCCTTTTGAGCTACTTCTCTAGTAATTTCAACAATCTCAGGAGACACATTGGTTAACATATCTTCCATTTGTTGAATTTCAGGATTAGAAACTGGGACAAAGTATTGATTTACATCATCTTGGTCTATCAAAGTACCGGCTTTTTTTCCATAACCAATACCCTTGCCTAACGCAATAACTTCTTTAGAATCTTCATCAGTACAAAGAACCACACTACTGTTTAAGACCTTTTTAATTACTAAGCCCATTTCTTAGCCTCCTAAAAGTTCATATCTTCATGTTATAAGCTTTCACCATTAGAAGCAATTACATTCTTGTACCAATCAAATGAATCTTTCTTTAAACGTTTGCCTGTACCTTTGCCTTCATCATCAATATCAACATAGATAAAGCCATAACGCTTACTCATTTGAGAAGTACCAGCACTGACTAAATCAATTGGTGCCCAACTTGTATAACCAAGAAGCTCAACACCATCTTCAACAGCTTTTTTCATCTCTGAAATATGGTCTTCAAAGTATTGGATTCTATAATCATCATGAACTTTACCATCTTCGACTGTATCGGCAGCGCCCATACCATTTTCAACAACAAATAAAGGCTTTCGATAACGGTCATAAAGCTGAATAAGAGAAGTTCTTAAGCCAACAGGGTCAACTGACCAACCCCAATCCGTAGTCTTCAGATATGGGTTCTTGCCGCCTACTACTGTATTACCTGCTGTCATCTCTAAAGTAGATTCATCGCCTGCTTCTAACATAGACATATAATAGCTAAATGAAATGAAGTCTACGGTATTTTCTTTGAGAATTTTCTTTTCTTCTTCAGTCATATCAAGATGAATATTATTTCTTTCAAAGAATCGTAAGATCAGTTTAGGATATTCACCCTTTGCTTGCACATCCGCTGCGTAGTAATTCATTAAGTTTTTATTCTCAGCAGCTAAAACATCTTCTGGCTTAGCTGTAGCTGGATAAGTAGTTAACTTTGTTAACATACAGCCTACTTGGCTACCTGGAATCATTTCATGAGCAAGCTTAGTAACCATTGCAGAAGCAACAAATTGATTATGCAAAGCTTGATATTCATCTTGCAACAAATTATCAGACTTATCAGGAATAATGCCCGCAGAAGTAAATGGATGACGAGGCACGCTATCAATCTCGTTAAATGTCAGCCAATATTTAACTTCTGGAAAGCTTTCAAAGCAAACCTTGGCAAACTTAACAAAGTCATCTATAACACGTTTATCAGCCCAACCATTATATTTTACAGCTAAGTTAAGTGGCATTTCATAGTGAGATAAAGTAATTAAAGGCTCAATGTTGTATTTCTTTAATTCCTTAATGACATTTTGATAATATTCGATTCCTTTTTGATTTGGTTGATCTTCTTCACCATTAGGAAAGATTCTTGTCCAAGCAATTGAAAATCTTAAAGTCTTAAATCCTAGCTCAGAAAAAAGTTTAATGTCTTCTTTGTAATGATGGTAGCCATCAATTCCTCTACGCTTTGGATAAATATCAGTAGATAAATCATGCATAGCTTGTTCAACTACTTTAGAATCAACAGCTACATTATTTTTATAGTCTTTTTGATCAACATTAGGCTTGTAAGTAGCTACATCAGCAACTGACATACCCTTACCATCTTCGTTCCATGCACCTTCTACTTGGTTGGCAGCTACAGCGCCACCCCACAAAAAATCTTTTCTAAATCCCATAATGGTCTCCTATCTAATTAAGCATTAGCTAATGCAGCTGAGTTATTATCTGCAGCTTCTGGAAATGTTAACTTATCGTCATTGTATTCAGTGACAATCATCATTGTAGTAACATCGAATCCTGCTTCTTTAATCTTATCAAGATCAAATTCAATTAAGGTATCGCCTTTTTGAACCGTTTGCCCTTCTTTAACTTTAACGTCAAAGTATTTGCCGTTCAATTTAACAGTATCTAAGCCAATGTGGAATAAGATTTCTGCACCACTCTTAGTCTTCATACCTAAAGCGTGACCAGTTTCGTAAACCATTAAAATTTCACCATCAGTTGGTGCCACCAACTTGCCTTCACTTGGTCTTACAGCGATACCTTCACCTAATAAGCCTTTTGAAAATACGTTATCGTCAACTTCACTTAAAGGAATAACTTCACCAGCAACAGGTTGAGCTAATTCTTCACTCTTTGGTGCATTATTATCTGCAACAACAGGATCTTTCCAAAGGAATAAACCAATTACAAATGAAAGAACGATAGATACAACGAACATGATAATTGCTTTGATTAAGTTAGATGGATCAGTTTTATCAACATACATTGGTAAACTAGCAAGACCTGGCCCTACTAAAGCAAATGCCTTAATACCTAGCAAACCAATTGCGCCACCACCGATAAAACTTGATGCCATTACAGTACCCATAGCACGCTTGTTTTGAAGAGTAATACCATAAATAGCAGGTTCTGTAATACCAAATAATGCGGAAATACCGGCTGAAATAGCGGTTGAGCGTAACTTAGCATCCTTAGTTCTAATTGCAACAGCAAATGCCATACCACATTCAGACATGTTGTGTGCCAATGAAGCTGGAAGGTAAAGCAATTCTTTACCAGTTGAACTCATTGAAGCAACTGCATATGGAATAAGTGCTTTGTGCATACCCATTGAAACCATGATTGGAAGCAAAGCTGCCAAAAGAGCTGTAGCAACAAATCCAAAGTGGTTGAACAAGAACATAATTACAGAAGTTAAACCAACACCAAGGTAGTAGCCAATAGGTCCTAAAACGATTAATGTAGCGATAACCGTAATTGACATACTCAACAATGGTACGAAGAAAATTCTAATTGGCTTTGGACACCACTTAGTAATCCATTTTTCTAAGAATGCATAGAAGAATACGGCTAAGATAGCTGGAAAGACCTGTGAAGAATAAGTTATATTAGTGATATGAACGCCAAACAAACTAATTCCTTTTGTTAATGCAGTTACCATATCAGGTAAAACCAAGGCACTAACTGCCGAAACAGCTACTAATTCGTTTACCTTCAATTTCTTAGCAGTAGTAAAAGCTACTAAGATTGGTAAGAATGTTAATGGTGCGGTACCAATAAAGTTAAGAACTTGATACAGTGAACCTTTTTCATTCATCCAGCCCAGCATACCAAAAAGCATTACTAAGGCCTTTAATACACCACCACCTGCAATGGCTGGTACTAGTGGTTGGAAAATGGCAATCATGTAGTCTAAAGCTACTTGATACCATTTCTGCTTTGGAGCATTACTTGATGCAGCTTTGTTACCATCCAAATTGCCTAAAATCTTGTTGCAAGCTTCAAACATCTCAACAACGTTATTACCAATAATTACTTGACATTGTCCTGACGCATTAACTGCTCCCAATACGCCATCAATCTGCTTAAGTGCATCAAGATCAGCTTTATCATAATCAACTAGAGAAAATCTCAATCTAGTAGAACAGTGGATTAAGTTAGAAATGTTGTCTTTTCCACCAACATTTTTGATTATTTGCTTTGCACTCGCATTATAATCAACCATTATTTTGTCCTCCCTCAAAAACGAAAAAAGACAGAATCCTAAATCAATATATCGATATACACTATTAGCGAGTATATCTAAATACATCAATTTAAGATCCTGCCTAATTTAATAGTTACATGTCTTAAAAGTGACTAACATGTTAATTTCTTTACAATTAGTATTGTAAACGCTTACTTGAAAAAATGCAATAACTTTTTAGAAAACTAAACGAGTTGTAAAAAGGTCCCTAGAAAGCTTAATATAAGTCATCTACCAAAAAGCATTGTTAGTAAAATATTATTACTAACAATGCTAATTAAATTCTTCATTCAATTATTTAGTATACAGAGGGAAAAATTGATCCAGTGGATCTATCACTAATTTAAATCAAATGAAATATATTTTAGAATAATTTTTCTTTAGCTACATAAGAGACAGGAAGTATCTTTTTATACCCTTTAGGTACAGGTTGATTTTTGATCATCTTAATGAGAACAGAAACACTACATTTAACAATTTCATCAATTGGTTGTCTAATAGAGTCAAATTTTAAGGGTGCATTAGGGAAAGCTCTTGCACCATCAAACCCAATTAGTTTTATTTGATCAAGAAGGGAGGGGTTAATAATAGGAAATGCTTCTTGTACAATTTCTGCGTACTCATCTGTAACACAAAAGATTCCATCAAACGGTATTTGATTGTCTCTAAAGTGAGTTGATAGATACTGAAATATTTCTTGACGATACTGTGGAGAAGCTGTTGCCTCAAATTCATCAACAGGATAGCCCATCTTCAATGCATATTTTTTAAAACCTTCAGTACGTCTATCATTTGCGTTATAGTGGTTATCTTGTCGTCTTATTATTAAAAGTCGCTTGCTTCCTTGCTCAATCAACTTCTTTGCAGCTAATTCACCACCCTTGATATTATCACTAGAAATCAAAGGGATATCTTCTGAAACAAATCTTTCAATAGAAACCAAGTTTGATGCATGACTAAAGTTCGTCACATTATAAATATCAGAATAAGACATGGTAATAACACCAGATACCTGGTTCAAAGAAGCCATTTTTAGAATTTCTTCTTCTTCTTCAGGATTACTATGAGAATTAGCCAAAATCATTCTATATCCGTGAGATTCTAGTTCATTCTGCATTTTGAAAGTAACCTCAGAAAAGAATGGAGTCCAGTTAGTTGGAACAACAAAAACTACTGTAGAGTTCTGAGCGGTTTTTAAAGCTCGTGCTTGCAAATTAGGAATATACCCTAACTTTTTAATTGCATCTTCAATTCTAATTTTATTTTCTTCTTTAATAGCTATGCCGTTAATGTAATTCGAAACAGTACCACGTCCTACTCCTGCTTCTCTAGCGACATCATTCATTGTTGGTTTCTTTTGTTTCATGATTAATACGATTCTTTAATATATGCTGCCTCACTCAAACTGCTCTTAAGATCAGCATCATCTAAAGTATTTAAGAAGTTTATGAATTTTGCATAATCATAATCAGCGGAAATAAACATATTATAAACTTTTTGCTTTAGATCAAAGCTAATGTATGCAGCTTGAAGTCGTTTATATAGTTCATGTTCAATATCTTTACTATTATATTGTCTTACTTTAATTTTAATTGCTCGATCAGCTGGGATCAACTTATCAGGATCATCACATTGCCAATCAAGTTTTTGATCTTTCTCATTCCAGAAGAACTTAGTTACAGCGATTTTTGTTCCTTGATGTTCGACCAACTCATAGCTGGCATCAACACCTGGGAATACTTCTACAGTTAAATCTTTTGATAACTTAGAAATATCACTCATATAATCTGGAGTTGTTACAATAATACTTCCCTGTTTTACGAAAACTGGCATATCATCGATACTACGATAAGTCTTAATTACAGAACCGCCATTATATGGCAAGTTGGTAAAATAATCTACCCATTTTCCTTCTGGTAGCCAAGTTACACTATGACCCATACGAGTCTTGCCATCATGAGGAGAAGTAATTGGAGAAACTAACATGTGACTGCCAAATACATACTCATTTCTCTGTTCATACGCATTATCATTTTCCGGATAGTCATAATAAAGTGGTTTAACAATTGGCACACCATTTTTATGCGTATTGTAATTAGCAGTATCAATATATGGCAATAACTTATCTCTTAATCGCATAAATTTCTCTTGCGACTTTTCAAAATCTTCACGGTAGTTCCATGGTTCTTTTCCAGAGAACAAGTTGTTTGAAGAGTGCAATCTATTTATAGGACTAAAGACACCAAACTGAAGCCACCTAGTTGCTAATTCTCCATCAAAACTGCCACGCATATGGCCACCAATATCATGACTCCACCACGTGTAACCAATATTTGCTGCTGTGATTGTGAAGTATGGTTGGAAGTCCAACGAATCCCAAGAAATTACAGTATCACCAGAAAAACCTAATGGATATCTATGAGAACCTGGGCCCGCATAACGACTCAAAATAAGTCCTTCACCGTTATTACGTAATACATTATCTTCAAAGTGATAATGATTCAAAAGCCATAATGGATCTAGCTTGTCATTAGTCTTAGCTGTACCCTGTTGCCAGTCAATCCACCAAAAATCTACGCCTTCTTTTTCCAAAGGATGATGAACATCGTCAAAGTATACCCTTCTGAACTTAGGATCAGCAATGTCAAATGCTGCTGGTTCTTCATTTTTAATATCAAGATTTAAGTCTGAAGCCACTTTTGAGTAACTATCCTCAAAAGCTCTTATTCCGGATGCTGGGTGCAAGTTTAAAGTTACCTTTTTATGATGTTTATGCAACCAATTCAATAATTCTGGAGGATTTGGAATCAATTCCTTATTCCAAGAATATCCAGTCCATGCAGAACCATACTTTCTAGGTACTTGACTATTATTCTTGTGCCAATCCATATCCAAAACTGATACATTGATAGGAATATCTTTTTCTTCAAACTTAGTCATCAATTCTTTATATTGGTCGGCACTGTATGGATAATATCTGCTCCACCAGTTACCTAATGCATATCTTGGAATTAATGGCGTTGGGCCTGTTAATTTATAGAAATCCGCTAATTCTTTTTGATAATTTAATCCATAAGAGAAAAAGTAAATATCTACTACACTATGATCACGAGGAATAAATTCATCTTTTTTATCGTCATAGACAAATGATTTAGAATCATCCAAGTAGCTAAAACCATCTTTCGACATAATACCGTCTTCCAATGGAATTGCACCATCAGCATGGTCTAAAGTTCTAGCAGTTCCCTTTAGATTCTTATGTCTAGCATCATTTTCTGTTCCATAATACCAACGATTTTGATATAAGGAGTGAGCTTTAGCTACATCAATGTATAAAGTATCTGGATCAAATTTACCACCATCATAGTAAAGATGGAAACCAGAAGTAATAATTTCAAGTTTATGGCCATTATGTTTTTCTAATACTTCAACTTGAGGATCAGCAAAATCTCTATTAACGACAGCTGTTGTTTGTCTATCTTCGAATTTGCCTGTTGGATCTTCTTCTATTCTGACGAGATCATCTGTAATAACCGTAAATCTATATTTATCGCCTTGAACTATTTTATTCATAGTTATTCATCATCCTCATCGTCAAATGATACTTCATTAATATATTGAATAGCTGCTTTAGCATCATCAATAATTTTATGTATTGTATCAGTACTAATGTAATTATCGGTACTTTCCATTGCTACTGCCAAAACTGCCGCCAAATTCATACCAGTGATGATATGAGTATGTGGTCTAGTTCTGTATGGGAAGAACTTTTGATTTACTGATCCTGCCATCATATCCGTAAAAATAACTATTTCTGTATCGCTATCTTCACTATCAATCATCTTTTTAACAGTTTCATCAATTGGTTTATCGTCAACATATGCATCTAATGCTTCTACGTTGTCTTGCTTTCCAGCAATAAATTCCAAGGTGCTTTTTAGGCCTGATGCCATATGGTTGTGGGATGCAATGATAATTTTTCTTTTCATACTTATATCCTTCTCTTATGACTACTTAGTAGGTGCTACACCTAAAATACCTGTAAATGATCCGATTAAAGAAATGACAATCAATAAGATAATAATCTTAGTTGGAGTCCAGAACTTCTTATCCAGCATCTTATATACTAAGAAAGTCAATGCGATTGGTAACATCGCAGGCATAATCTTGTCAAAAATACCGGTTTGTACTGAAAGACTAACTTTTCCAGCTGCAAACTTTAAAGGTGTATATACTTTAACTACAGTTGCGGCTAATGTACCCACAACCATCAATCCTAAAATTGATACTGAATCTGTGAAGATGTTCAACTTATCACCCAATTCAGTAACCATCTTAGTACCTGTGTTATAACCAAGATCGAAAAGCTTAATTCTTAACCAGAAGATCAATGCACCAAGAATGATCCAAATTATCGCACCAATAGGATTACCATTGATAGCCATATAACCTGAAATTGAACCCATAACAGTTGGAAACAATACCCACAATAAGGTATCACCAACACCAGCAAATGGCCCCATTAAGGAAGTTTTTAATGCTTGAACTGCATCTTTAGACTTAATACCATCTTTTTCTTCCATTGCTGTAGTTGCACCGAAAATGATGTTAGCCATAGCAGTTGTGGTATTGAAGTATTGGAAATGGTTATCAAGTGCTTCTACGTAATCATCATCATTTGGATAAATCTTTCTCAACAATTTTGATAATGACCATGCAACTGATGAACCCTGCTGTGTTTCATAGTTAAACAAAGCTGATCCCATGAACATCCATCTTAAAATAGCGTGATGTCTATCTTTTTTAGTAATTTTTGGTCTTGTTTCTGTATTCTTTTCATTATTCGTCATAAGTATCATCATCCTCCGCACTAGCTGAAGCATTTGCAGCACTAGCTGCCATTGCCTTCTTTTGTTCCGACTTTTCAACACCTTGCTTGTAAGCAATAATTGCTGCGGCTGCACCTAAAAGTGAAACGCCTATAATCGGAAGCTTTAAATATGCACTAAATACGTAGCCAACCATAATAGCCCAAACATATTTCTTTGCTGGCATGTAATGCATTAATAATGCAATACCTAAGACTGGCAACATACCACCTGCAATATTCAATCCATTAGTTACCCAAGTTGGAATAACTTTCAAAATAGCTTTAACAGCGTTTGGCCCTACAGCCACGATGATGAACATAACAAGCATATTCTTGAAAGCAAACATAATTGGGCCAAGCCAACCAACTAAACGCATCTTTCTAAATTCGCGTTTATGAGCTAAACGTTGCATTGTGTGTGCAACGAAGTTGTTTAAAATCTTTACTAACACATCAAGGTTAATTGCAAGTAAACCTACTGGCAAACCTACGGCTACGGCAGTAGATAAACCTGAGCCGGTTCTTACAGCTAAGAATGTACCAACTAATGTTGCCAAACTATAATCTGGTACAGATGAACCACCTAAACCAGCTACACCTAATGACATTAATTGGAACGTTCCACCTATGAGCAAACCAGTTTTAACGTCCCCCATGATTAAACCGGCAAGCAATCCTGTGGTTACAGACCAGTTATTGATAATCGTTATACCTAAGTTATCAATTACGATATATCCTGTAAGCAGGATAATCAAAATATCTTGAATTATCTCAATCGACATAAGCTTTCTCCCAGCATTTTTATCCTAATAATTAATTAAATTCATGTCCTTCAATAGCTTTATCAAAAGCAATAGGTGCATCTTCAGGAACATATTGAATCTTTACAGGAACTCCACGTTTTTCAATTTCCTTAAGATCTTCTACTTCCTTTTTGTTTAAATTAATGAACTTAGTTACATTCTCTCTGCCATCTTCAGCAAAAATGATACCCAAGTTTACTTCTGGAATTTCAACACCGGCATCCATAAGCTTTAATAGCATTTCAGGTTCTTTAACAATCAAAAAGACTCTTTGTGCATCATAGTTGCCTTTCTTAAAGTTGGTTGAAGCCTTTTCAAAGTCGATGATACTCATTCCAGTACCTGCTGGCTTTGCTAACTTCATTGAATCTTTGATTTCAGGTTGATGGCTAACAACATCATCAACTACCATGAATCTCTTTGGATTCAATTTTGAATTCCATTGATTAACAACGATTCCGTGAATCAATCTTTGGTCAATTCTTGCTTGAATAACTGGCATTTTAACTTCTCCTCTTAATAAAATCCTATGCTTATCAAACTGTAAGCGCTTTTTCAAATTACAATTAAAGTATAGTTGGAACGTTCCATTTTGTCAACTAGATATTTTAAATAAAAAAAGATGCGGTCCTATTTTTCTAGGATCGAATCTTTTGATCTAAATCGCAAAAAATATAGTTATATAAAATTCTTGAAGGGGAGGAAAAGAACTCGCCCATATATAAACTATACAAATAGAAACGGATACAATATCCGTTCTTATTACGTGCTTACAAACACAAAATTATTAATTTGTCGAATTTCTTAATGCATTATAAATCTCGTCTGCAAAAATCCCTAGTACGGTCTTTTTCATTTCTGGATTATCAAGCAATAGAGTAAAAAATTCTCTATTTTGACTTAAACCTTGAATCAATACATCATCAAGATTATCAAAGTAAGAAAGTTCAAAATCCTTTTCACTGTTATTAGTAGCACTTGACTTTAGTTTAGGAGATTTCATCATGATATCTTTTATTTGAAGCATTGATTTAGTTGCTACATCCGTATCAAAGTTAGAGCCGGTTCGATTATTAATATCAGCAATAATTTGAGAAAGGCGTTCTTTCTTCTCTTCACTTAGCTTAATATCGTCAGCAATTAGCAACTTAACACTTGGATCAGATCTACGTTTAGTAGATGTGTGTGTGCCTGTTTGGTTTTGTGCGAAGTTAGAAGCTTTAATTTTATTAGTTAAATCATAACCTTGTCCAGGTTCACTAATATCAATGTACTTTAACAAGTAAGAAATGTAATCATATTCTTTTTGAAGTGCAGTATCGTTTAAACTAGATACTTGTAAGAGAAACTCATAGAATCTAACAAAGTGCTTTAAAGTGGTTCTAAACTCTAATTGCTCTTGAATGTCATGATTCTTTAGTTCGTTTTCGGTTCTCCTGAATAAAAAGATGAGATTCTGCTTATCTCGATTAGTTATTTTCTTCTTATGAATAATCTTATTGGCATCATCAACATCCATTGGGTTAATAATGTAGTACCCTTGAATTTTATCTACAATGTTATAAATTGCGTCAGAGTTAACCGTATTGGCTAATAAAGTAGTCGTGTAATATGGCGCAAAAGCTTTTTCCATACTTACTTTTAAACTCTCTGAGTGTTTTTTCTCTAATGACTGGATCATAGCAGTATATTGTTAATCCCATTATATCAAACACCTCTTAACTGAATATACCAATTATTTAATCGTGATTATAGCATAATTAGTTTTTAAGATTTATCCTAACTACGAAATAAACATAAAGTATATTAGGGTCCAATATATCAGCTTTTACAGTAGGAATAGATACATCAATTTACTAATAAACGATCAAAAATTGAACATTAATTTAATGCATCTTTGATCTTGGCTGAATCGTTAAAGTCATACTGGACCCCTCTAATTCAAACAACAGGAATATTAACCCCTCGTTGTCCCATTATTAATCCAGCTGCACTAGCAAGCATGTTACATAAGGTTTCAACATACTTTTTATTTTTATATTCAGTTTTTCTTAAGCCATCTATTCCATATAGTCCCACAGCAATTTGATTAGCGCCTTTTTTATCTATTCTTCCATCACTGTCAGTAATAACGATAGCAATTTTAACTTTTAATACTTTACACAAAGTTTCCCCAATTTCTTTGGCAATCAAATCACAATTTTCAGGTAGAATAATTGTCCTATCGTTGCCTTGCTTATCCACCCCAGCACTTGTTAAAAAAAGTCCATTGGAGAGCCACCCTCCAATATAACTATTAGAGATCATGATTTTCTTTCCCGTTATATCTTCTTTTGTTTGGTTAAGTATTGTTTGGATAAGTTCCGTGCTTTTTCTAGGGATTTTTTTATGAATCTGTTTAGCTAACTTACTTGGTCTTATAGTATTAAGGTCAATTACATTGCCATATGCAATTGAACACATCTTTGAAGAGATACACAAGATATCGCCATCTTGTAAATCAAATTTTCTTTCTTTTATTGTATTTAGAATTATCTTTCCTATTAATCCTTCTATGTTAATCATTTTTTATATCCCTATAGAAATAAATATCTGCTAACTTCTCTTGAGGAGTACCACGATAATTACGATTATTAAATCCACCGATTTCAAAGCCGTGTTTCAAATAAAACAAACAGGCTGAAAGATTAATATCTTGCCCAATCGTGTAAACACCCTGCATTCCTAGCTTTTTCGCTTCATCCATGTAAGTCTTAATCAACATTCTACTGACTCCATGCCCGCGATAATCACGATTTACTTTTAAATCATCCAAATACAAATATCTGAACATTTCTTTACGAAGTACAGCAAGACCAATACAAGTATTGCCATCGTATGCACCTAAGAATATTGCATCATCCTTAGCCACATCATAGGGTTCATCAGGAAAACAATCTCCTGTAGTTTGTTTCAACTTTTCAATTTTATAATTCCATTTACCGTGATCTAAACCAGGAACGTCCCCATATTTTAAATGGTTGATTAGGTATTCTGGCATCAGAAGCACGAGTTTCATCAATTTTACGTATTTTAATCTCTGACATAGCGCCTTCCTTAAATTTTTATTTTGAGTATACAACACAAAAGCATCCCTGACACTATTTATGTCTAGGGATACTTTTACATCACAAATCTAATATTCTAATTTTATAACCTTTGATCTCATTAGGATGAACACCAATATAATCATCATCTAAGATTTTTTGTTGAATAATTAACTCAACATCTTTTTCCTTATTGTTAAGTAGTCCAAAAGGTGATACAGAACCAGGCGTTAAATCAAGCTTTTCTTTTAATTTATCTTCTGTGGCCATGCTAACGCGTGAGGTTTGGACTTCATCTCTAATTTTTTTAAATCAAGTTGACTATTTTTATTTATTAATAAAAGATAATAATATTTTTTATTGGCCGTATGAAGAAATAAATTTTTTACTCTACCAAAATCATAATCTTTAACAACCCATCTGCTTCTTTTGCTGTATAAACAGCCGGATGGTTAATAACCTCATACTTTATATTATTGTCGTTAAGCTCTTGTAAAATATTTTATTTATTCATATATCTATTCCATAAATTGTCTAAGTGGGAATGAATAAATACTATAATAATTTGGATCGTAAACAGCAGTGTGATCAACACCAGGATATTCTCCCAAATCGCCCCAGTAGATCAATTCATTAGTACCCTTAATTCTGAAATATAATTGTGGATCACTTAAACTATTATCAATTTCAGTTTTATCCAAAATTACTTTCTTACCAGCAGCAATTTGTTTCTTCGTTTCCTTGAAATTAGAGCTGTAAATAGTAGTGTCACTAGGCAAAGTAATAGTGATAGGACCTTTAGTAAATAAAATCATTCCATTAGCTGTTTTTACATTAGCAATTTTAATATATCCACCTTTACCAATTGAAAGATAATCTTGGCCCTTAATTTTTGTAGTCGCAAAAGCTAATTTATTTTTCTCAGTATAATTAGCACTACTATAGAAGTAGTTTTGATCTGAAGACTTAGGTTCTCTAATTTTACTATTAGTAGTTACTACGCCACCGTTCATTAATTTACGTTGACCATCGTAGTCGATACGTTTACCCTTTTTGTTATAAATAAAAGTATTATAATTCAAAGTTAAAACTGTCTGACCATTATATTCTTGAACATAGCTAGCTCTTACATAACGACCATTACCAATGTTAAAGTAAGATACCGGTATTGTATAGGTAGTTGCACCACCGTATTTTACGATTGAATCCCTTTTTAAAGTAGCTGTGTGTCCACAATATGTACTCAATTTTTTACCGTTTTTGTTATAAACGGCAGTATCACGTGTAATCTTCATTCCTTTAGATATAATAACACCTGTAGCATTTATTGGAATATAACCTTCATCGCCTAGGGATGCATAAGTTTTACCATTAATTTTTATACCTTCAAAGACATCTTTTCTATACTTTTGTTGAACAATAATTGGTTTACTGATAACAGTTACATTGGAACCTGATTCAACTGTAGATCCATTAATTTGCTTACCTTGACGGTCATACACAGGAATTTTGATATTATTGTTAGTACTAATTAACTTAATCGTATTTTTCTTATTACTGGTGGCAGCTTGAACTACATTAGCATCATTACTTTGCATGATTAACCCTGCACTAGGTGCTGCAATTGTAGCCAAAATTAGTGAGCTAACTATTATTTTCTTATTAAACTTCATCATTTATTTTCCTTTTTATAATTATTATATTTTATATTGTATAAAGTAATTATACTATCTCTTTATACTCAATTGCTATTATGTCGCTTGTTGTACAGCTTTATTATTAAATATTTAGTATTATTAATTTATCCAGCAATATAATAAATATAAATATTCAATCAAATAATATAAACTGATTTAAACGAATTTATCAAAGTGCCAACAGTAAACAAAAAATCATTAATCCCAATTAATGGATTAATGATTTTTAACTTTATTGATTAAAAATCAACTTTATCTGGATCGTTAGCTACACCAGCCACACCGTGCAAGTTATCAAGTTTAGTCATATCTTCTGGACTAATTTCAAAATCAAATACATCCGCATTTGCCTTAATGTATTCTGGATGAACTGACTTTGGAAGTGGTAAAAAGCCATGTTGAAGTGACCAGCGAATCAATACTTGAGCTGTAGATTTGCCATAATTTGCAGCAACTTCTTTTACTACCTCGTTACCTAACAAACCACCAGTTCCAAGTGGACTATAAGCTTCACTTAGCAAATCAAGATTCTTGTTTTCAGCAACAACTTCAGATTGTAAATCACTTGGATTCAAGAAAGTTTGGTTAACAACAGGCTTAATTTCTGCAGTTTCCATCAATGCATCCAAGTGATGTTTTCTAAAGTTAGACACTCCGATTGCACGAATTTTTCCAGCGCGAACCGCTTCTTCCATTGCTCTCCAACTTTCCGCATTCATTTCAGCCCAATGATCACGCATACTGCTTGGATTTGGCCAGTGAATTAAGTACATATCAAGATAATCAAGCTTTAAGTCAAGCAAGCTTTGATCAATTGCTTTCTTAGTCTTTTCATATCCGTGATCAGTGTTCCACAATTTGGTAGTGATAAACAATTCATGGCGATTAATACCACTCATTTGAATGGCTCTACCTACACTATCTTCATTACCGTAAGCACTAGCTGTATCAATATGACGATAGCCACAATTTAATGCAGCCAAAACAGATTCTTCAGCAACTTCACCATCAGGTGTTTGCCAAGTACCAAAACCGATAATCGGAATCTTCACACCGTTGTTTAATGTGTAAGTATCTTGTAAAGAGTTAAAATTCACTATTTTCTCCTAAGTTATATATTATATTAAGTATCAAACTAAGTATATACTAAAAAACTTTGTAAGCGCTAATAAACGACTTGCAAAACTCAATTTAATTACTTATCGATTTCAGGAGGTATGCAGAGGTCACTCTTTAGTAGATTTAGACAAATCCTATAAAAGATACCCAAGATGCGCTCAATGTGATTATGCCAAAAAAGGCAGTTATCAACGATATTCTCATTAATGACTGTCTTAAAAAGCAACTATCTTCTTAATTGATTTAAGCTAGAACCAAAGATTTGCTCAATAGTAGTAGGATCGTGGTGATCAAAAAATTGACTTACATTCTTATCCAATGCATCAATCTTTTGCATATCGTCATTGCTCAGTTCAAAGTCAAAGATATCGATATTTTCCTTTTGTCGTGCATCGTGAACTGACTTAGGAATTACGATAATGCCACGTTGAATGAGCCAACGCAAGATAACTTGCCCGTTTGACTTACCATATTTCTTACCAATTTCAGTCAAAACCGGGTTAGTGAAAATGCCATCTTTACCTTCTGCAAATGTAGCCCAAGCCTCTACTGTAACATCATCTTTTTGATTCCATTTAACTTCGGGTTCTCTTTGGAACCATGGGTTAACTTCGATTTGGTTAACAACTGGTTTTACATTACTCATCAATTGCAAGTTCATCAATTGATCTGGCCAGAAGTTAGATACACCGATTGACTTAATCTTGCCAGCCTTTTGTGCATCTTCCAAGGCACGCCATGCGCCTGCTACATCACCGTAAGCTTGGTGTAAAAGCATCATGTCAATGTAATCAGTACCAAGTTCTTTCAAATCATTGTCAATTGCCTTGGAAGCTTTTTCGTAAGTAAAGTTTGATACCCACAACTTAGTAGTCAAGAAAATATCGTCACGGTTAACATCACTATTCTTGATTGCTTCACCGACAGCAACTTGATTGTTGTAAGCTTCTGCAGTGTCAATCAAACGGTAGCCATTACTAATTGCGGATTCTACTGCCTTTACTGCTTCATCATGGTTAGGAATTTGGAATACACCAAAACCTAATTGTGGAATTTCATTGCCGTCATTTAACTTAATCTTTGGAATGTCTGTCATATTTCTTATCTTCCTTTTTATTAATAATTTGCGTGAACATCATATTTGCTAAGCATGTCACCAACACCTGGCGCATCTGGATCATGCATCCCTTTACCTTTGTCTAACGCACGGATTGCATCCATTTCATCACTAGTTAATTCAAAGTCAAAGATATCCTTGTTTGACTTAATACGTGCTTCATGAACTGACTTAGGGAAGACGATTACGCCTTCTTGGTGTTCAAATCTAAGCATAATTTGCCCAACGTCCTTGTCATACTTCTTAGCAAGTCTGTTAAGAACAGGTTCTTTAAATAAATCATGATTACCTTGACCAAGTGGTGCCCAAGCTTCCAAAGTAATTTGATTTTCAGCCATAATTTTACGTAATTCTTTTTGTTGGAAGTATGGATTAAATTCAACTTGGTTAACTGCTGGCTTGTTTTCTTTAAAAATATTTTCCCACTTATGCCAAATCTTTGGTGTTACGTTAGAAATACCGATTGAACGAATCTTACCAGCCTTCTTAGCTTCAACCATTGCTTTCCAAGCTTCATCAACTTTACCGTATGGTTGGTGAATTAAGTAAAGATCGATGTAATCTAAACCTAGATTTTTAAGTGATAAATTAATGGCTTTCTTAGCATCTTCATATGCGTAATCTTGAAGCCATAACTTTGAAGTTACCCAAATTTGGTCACGTGGAATACCGCTGTCACGAATAGCCTTACCTACTTCATCTTCATTGAAGTAAGCAACGGCAGTATCAATGTGACGATAGCCAAGTTTTAACGCATTAAGAACGGCCTTATAAGTTGAACCGTCATCTGGAATTTGAAATGTACCAAATCCAATTGCAGGAATATTGTTTCCGTCGTTTAATTTAAAAGTTTCTACCATGTGTATAGCTCCTAACTTGTTTCAATTTACAGTTATTATATTAGTCCGAAAATAAGTAGTTGAAAATTCAAACTATTGCATGGTAGTATACGCTTAGCGTAAGGTGATAAAAATGATTGATAACTATTTATTAGAAGAGCTAGTTGCTTTTGCAAAATACAATACACTAGCTCAAACTGCAGAATATTTAAATGTGTCGCAACCAGCGATTACACGTGGGACAAAGAAGATCGAAGAAGAACTCGGATTAAAGCTTTTTAAACGTACACCCAACAAAATCAGCTTGAATGAGACTGGAAAGTTTGCAGCAAAAAAGGCAGCCAGAGTTTTGGCAATGAACAATAACTTTGTTAGTGAAGTACAATCTTATGATCGAAATCAAAAACAAATTACGGTCGCATCAATTGCTCCTGGTCCATTGATTGTTTTAAATTATTTATCTCCTAAGAAAAGAAATTTAAAAATTAATAATGATGTTATTTCTGATAAAAATATTGAAAAACTACTATTGGAAGAACAATACAGTATAATCTTTACAAATTATGAATTACATCACAAAAAAATTACTAGTTCTTATCTTGGATATGAATCGTTAAGAATTAATTTAAACGAATTTACTCCCTTGGCTAGTCAAACTAAAGTTAAATTTTCTCAATTAAAAGGTATGAGTTTCATCGTTATGCATGATATTGAAATTTGGCGTAATTTAATTAAAAATAAAATTTCTGATGCAAAATTTTTGTATCAAAATGATCGTGAAACTTTTGATGAAATAAAAAATTATTCTATTTTTCCTTACTTTACAACAAATCTTTCCAAAATTGACCCTACTTGGGAAGAAAGCGATATGATTGATCGCATCCCCGTGCCAATTTCTGACAAAGAGGCTTCTGTATCTTTTTATGTAAATTATTTATCTAAAAATAAAAAGCGTGTAATGCCATTAATTCAAAACATCCAAGATGTTTGGGCAAAAGCAGATTAATTTCAAATTTAAGAATCTAATTGACAACCTGTAATAAGAAATATATTATAAAAGCGAATTGAATAATGTTCTTCGAGGCAGGGTGAAATTCCCGACCGGCGGTAAAGTCCGCAACCCGCTTTTAGCGGTTGAATCCCAATGGGTACCGATAGTTATAGTCTAGATGGTAGAAGAAGAATGAGTCTACGCTTTTTTGCGTTGCACTTATTTCACTTATGATAATAATGACGAGAGTCTCGAAGAAATTCGAGACTCTTTTTTGTTCTGAAAAGGGAGTGAATTCAATGGAAAAGGACAAATACTTCATGCAATTAGCTTTGCATGAAGCACAAAAAGGCAGTCATCAAACATGGAAAAACCCATTAGTTGGTGCTGTGATTGGTAAAGGTAATCAAGTTATTGCTACTGGCTATCATCACCATTACGGTGAGCCACATGCTGAACGAGATGCTATTTTCAAGTTGTCCCCAGAACAATTATTCAATTCAACTCTTTATGTAACCTTAGAACCATGCAACCACTTGGGAAAACAACTCCCCTGTTCGCAATTGATTGTCGATAGTCACATTAAACGTGTAGTAATTGCTCAGATTGATCCTCATAAACTAGTTACTGGTAAAGGAATTGCCACTTTAAAAGAAAACGGTATTCAAGTCACAACTGGTGTCCTCACTGACGAAGCGGAGAAGATTAATGAGCATTATACTTATTTTTACAAAAATGACCGTCCATGGGTTACTTTGAAGCAAGCTGTCTCACTTGATTACAAAATTAGTGTTGGTAAAAATCACCGGACAGCGATTACCAATCAAGAAGTTTATCAGCAAGTTCATCAAGAACGAGCAAATTATCAAGCAATTGTTATTGGTAGCTCGACTGCAATCATTGATAATCCTAGTTTATTAACTACAGCGAAAACCGATTATCCTCCAATCAGGATAGTTCTAGATCGTCGTGGTCGTTTACTAGCTCACTTGGATTTAACTTTGCTCAATGATAATAATCCAACTTGGATTTTTACTAAAAACAAAGAATTGGCTGATCATCATTTTGATAAACCTGTTCGATGCTTTTTAAGTAAAAATGATGATTTAAGCGATTTACTTGCTGAACTAAGTAAACAGGAAATTCAATCAATTTATGTTGAAGGCGGTCCTACTTTGGAAAAATCTTTTTTAGATAACTTTTTTATAAATGAAATGATTACTTATATTGCGCCTAACTTAATTGGCGACAATGGAGTCTCTGGTGTTGTTCCTACTTCATCTCATCATTTCGATGAAACAGAGTTTGATCAATTGGACAATAATATCAGAATCGATGAAAGGAATAAAAATTTTTAGTGGTGTAGTTGCTGGTAAAGCAAAGATCTCCAAAATTGATAAAAAAGACGAAACGATCAAAATGACCGTCACCTATTCTACCAAACTTCTATCTGACATTAAGATTGGCGATTCGATTTCGCTTAATGGCACATGTTTAACTGTTGAAACGATTGAGCTTCATCAGTTTCAAGTTACGATGATGCCTCAAACATTCGAAAAAACGACTTTTAAAAATTCAAAGATCAATGATGAAGTTAACGTAGAACAAGCTATGCAAGCAAATTCTAGGTTTGAAGGCCACATAGTTACTGGACATGTTGACGATGTCATTTACGTAACTAATCGACGGGTTAATGAAAATGCCATCGAATTCTGGTTTTCAATTCCACCTCGTCTTAGTAAGCAAATTGTGCCTCAAGGTAGTGTTGCTCTAAATGGCGTTAGTTTAACAGTCATGGATGTCAAAGATGGTCAATTTTCAGTAGGTTTAATTCCTCACACACAAGACAAAACGAATTTATCTGATCTAAAAGTAAATGACGAACTTAATTTGGAAACCGATATTTTAGGAAAGTATGTACAAGCTAATTTACATAAGGAGAATTAAAAATGGATGTTAAAAAGATTAAAAACGCAATTCAATGGATGAAAAATGGCGGTTTAGTAATTATTGCTGATGATGAAGATCGTGAGTCTGAAGGTGACATGATCGGTATCGGCTCAAAGGTTACACCTGAAAATGTTAACTTTATGACAAAATATGCACGTGGTTTACTATGTACTAGCGTTGGTCGTGAAGTAGCTGAAAGATTAAAATTGCCACAAATGGAATCCAATAATACTGATCCATACGGCACTGCATTTACGATTAGTGTTGACTATAAGACAACGTAAACTTTCCTACAAAATACGGCAATTTCAAGATTAAGGCTTTAGATGATGGAAATTTGGTCATTCTTAAAGGCAAAATTGATCCAAACAAACCTGTGCTAGTTCGCATTCATTCTGAATGTATGACTGGTGATACTTTTGGTTCAATGCGTTGTGATTGTGGGGATCAATTGCATAACGCATTGAACCAAATTGAAAAGAATGGGAGTGGAATTATCCTCTATCTTCGTCAAGAGGGTCGTGGGATTGGTTTAGCTAATAAATTGAAAGCCTATGCTTTACAAGATCAAGGTTATGATACCTATGATGCTAATAAGATTCTTGGTTTTAAACCGGATGAACGTGATTATAAGACTGCTACTAAGATTTTAAAGGATTTAGGAATTCATAGAATTGATCTTTTAACCAACAATCCTGATAAGATCGATCAACTTAAAAACTATGGCATTGAGATTAACAAGCGTATTCCTTTAGAAATCCCTGCTAATGATGTTGATTATGCTTATTTGGAAACTAAACGTGACAAGTTCCATCATATGTTAGCTTTATAGGAGAAGAAAAATGACTGTATTCGAAGGTAATTTTAAAAATAATGATGTAAAGATTGCTATTGTTGCTGCAAAGTTCAATGAGATTGTTACCCATCACTTAGTTGATGGAGCATTAGCTACTTTAAAGCAATTTGGAGTTAATGAAAACAACATTGATGTTTACTGGGTACCTGGTGCTTTTGAAATTGGCTTTACAGCTAAAAAGATAGTTCTTAGTGGTAGATATGATGGTGTAATGACACTGGGTGCTGTAATCAAGGGCGAAACTGACCACTATAGTATGATTATTCAAAATGTTACCAGTGCAATTATGCAAATGAATTTGGAAGCTAAGATTCCTGTTACATTTGGTATTCTAACAACTGATGATATTGAGCAAGCTCTTCAGAGATCTGGATTAAAAGCCGGTAATGAAGGTAGTTCTACCGCACAAAGTTTATTAGAAATGATCTCGTTGAATAAAATGATGGCATAGAAAAATGCATCTCTAAATTTGGGGATGCATTTTTCTTCACATTGCTTATTCTACTTAACACTATCTAAAGCTTCATCGATTGGTGTATTACCAGTTTTCATCATAATAACTTTGCCAATAGTATTATCATGTTTAAGGATCTCAGCCAAAGTCTTTGCTACATCAGGAATTGGATTTGTAGTTGCTTTAGTAACATTTAAACTAATTTTGCCCGTACCCTCTTCTTCTGTTAAGACTGTTGGTTGCAAAATAGTATATTTAAGTCCACTTTGATTTATAAGATAATTATCTGCAAAGTACTTAGCAACATTATAGTCCATAATTTGGTTCAACTCGTCAATGTGCCACATCTCTGGTTCTAATGAAAAGATAGAACTGAGCATGATATATCTTTCAATACCAAGTTTCTTTGATGCTGCATAGTCTTTACAGCACCAAATGCATCTGTTTGAAGCAGATCCTTACCACGTGAACCAGCTGTAAAGTAAATGACGTCGCTACCTTTAATTAATTCAGCTAAGTCATCAACGCTAGCATGAAGATCCATATGAACTGCTTTTACATTATCTAACTTAATAACATGATCTTCATGACGTGCACCTGCTACAAAAATTTGCATGATTATCTCCTCCTTGAATTAATAAATGATTTTTTAATTAAGTTAAATACATTTTAACTTAATTATTATAAGTGCTCAAGGAAACCTAAAAAATATTAGTATTATTCATTAAATCTAACATTTCTTTAGCACTCCAAGGCAAATACTCAGCTAAGGTTAGACCAACAAGATTATATTCTTTGCTGAAGTTACTAATACATTGCCAGATACTCTTTCTACTCATTTTACCTACTGCTGCATTGTCAGGTATTTCTCCTAGATCTGGATTGTTAAAATATGTGGCATAGAAATTCTTTGAATCAGGGTTCATTACATCTACATCTAAGTGAATATAAATATGTTCAAAATTATTTTCTTTGATCCAATCTATTACTCTTTCAGAATCTATTTGATTTCCATCTTGAACCTTATATTTGATACCTGCTTGTTCAATTAATTTCTTTTCATTGGTAGTCGGCTCTTGTAAACCAGCGTAGAAAATTTGATTAGATTTTAGCGGATTATCTACCTCTTTTTGAATAGCTGGATCACCACGATGTAATAGATTTCCCACTACCATAGCGTGTTCATTATAAAAAACTCCCGGATTAGAAATATCAGGATGTGCATCAATCCAGATAACACCTAATTTTTCTCCATAGATTCCGTTAAGATAGTCAATTGGTTGCTGCGATACTAAGCAATTACCACCGAAGGTAATAATTTTATTCAGTTGTTCGGTAATGATGACTTTTTTAGTATTTCTAATATTTTTTAATACAGCTGATTGAGCTGTTACGTTATTTTCTTTCTCTAACGGTTGGTTACTATCAGCAGTTTTTACCGTAATTGTCTTTTGTTCTTTATTCTACGGTGCTATTGCTTTTAAAACTTTTGCTCCTAATTTATAGACGGGATTATCACCTGCTTGCCAATCTGGAACAACTAATCGAATTGTTTTTTCTATCATAATATTTACTCCTTGACTCTATAGTTACTATAGAGTCAAGGAGTAAATATGTTTTCTATTGGTAAGATGGCAGAATATTGTCACACAAGTATTCAAACTTTACGTTATTATACAGATATTGGTTTATTAAAGCCTAGCTATCAGGACCCACAATCTAAGTATCGATATTATAAATTAGATCAGATTTTTCAATTTACAATTATCAAGTATTTGCAAAGTACTAATCTTTCATTGCAACAGATAAAAAGCATTATGAATAATGCTGATCCTGATATGTTAAATTTTTGGAAAGAACAAGAAGCAAATATAAAACAAAGGATTACTGAAGAGAAAAATGCATTAAGTCTTGCTCAATTTCAGCAGAAATAATTTCAGAAACTTCAAATTTTAAAGTCAAATTTGAATAAGGACTATTATATTAGAAAAATTAATACTGAAATTGTTGAAGAACCAGTTAACAGCATCCTTACACCAGCTGATATTCCTGATGATGTAGTATCAAAGCTGGATCAAACAATATTAGCAAATGATTCCCTACCTAATTTGGAATATTGTTTTACTTTCAAAGCTAATAGATTTAAAAAATTAGATGATATATATTATCTATTTTTAAAGAGATAAACAAATCTATTCCTGCCTCTCATCGAATAACTGGTAAATTTCTATGTGTTTCATTAATGTGGGATCGTAGTAAATACCTTCATTATCTGGATATGTTGCTTAGTGCTGCAAAGAATAGATTTAATATAATTAATCCCATTGTAATTGAAGACTCTTTCCCTTTGAATTATGATCAGCAACAACTTAGTGATAGTTCTAATTCGATTGCTGAATTAAGGATAAGATTAATTAGTATAAAGTGTGGACGTTTACTTATTTTAGTTTTTTGTTGTTTGGTTTATCTATGTTTTGATGTGTATGATAGATAGTTTTTTTTATAGTAAATATTTAGTAACAACACACTTATAAATTTATTTATTAAAAAGAGCTCTTGATAAAAATCAAGAGCTCTTTTAATTATTTATGATAATTTCGACTTAAAAAATGTTCCATATCTTCTGGCTCGTGTCCCGTTAAATGAGCAAAATCATCACTTAAGCCATGAAGGTATCCCATTGCTCCACCCTTATACCTTGAAGCAAGCTCAGATCCATCATCTTCTGCAGCATAGATTCGGCCAAACTCTTCTACGCTAACTGGATGATATCCAATTTCACGACCTGTTACTTTAGTCATAATCTTACCCAATTCTGGCATTGTGTAAGAACGGCTTTGAGTTAACAAATATGTCCTTCTACTCTTTAAAACATCATCATTAAGAGCTATTGTGGCCATCGCTTCTGCAGAATCTTCTAACGAAACAAAGCTCATCGCTACAAGAGATTGTCTTCATTGCAGCAAGCACATTTTCTAGCTCACCTACTCGATCAAAGACAGAATAAGTTTTACTTGCTACATAAACTAGCGTATCAATTCCTGCAAATGCTTTTTCTAAGCTTTCAGACGTAATTGATACTATTTTAGTTAAACAAAAAGAATATTTGAAAAAAATAAATAAAAGAAAGCGATTGAAAATCAATGTTTTATGACAAGAGTTTTCAATCGCTTTTCTTTTAGTATTCAAATGTAATAAATTATTTAGTCGTCATCACGGTCATCATCAACTTCAGTTTTCAAAACTTTTTGACTATTTGCATCAATTTTAACTTCGGTTTCTTTATCACCATTCTCAAATTCAATCTCCCAAATAGTCTGACCATCATCCTTTTCTAAAGTCCATTTAACAGGTTGTCCTTGAACGGATTGCTGTGCAATTTGAGTTGCTTGTTCGCGATCAATAATATTATTAAGATCTAGCTGTTCATTTTTATAATCAGAATCGAGCTTTTCTGTATCAGATTTTAAGATATTACCGTTACTTGCATCAATTTTAACTTCATATTCATTTTGTGAATCAAAGCCTTTAATTTCATATACGTATTTATCTTTTTTAGCTTCCAATTCAATTTCTTCAATTGCTTTAGAGCCGTATTTTTCATTAAATTTGTTAATTGCATCAGATTGTGAAAGATTAATACCAGTAACTTTATTTTCTTGTGTAGTCTTTGTGGTGGCAGGAGCACCTGTAGAAGCATTTACTTGATTAAGTAATACACTTGTCCCTCCAACTGTTAAACCTAAAATTGCTGCAGTTAAAGATATTTTTTTAATTGTTGATTTTCTCATAATAGATATATCCTCTCTTTTTTACTTAACTTTATGTACTCTAGTTTACGAAAAAATTAACTATAAAAAACTAAGATAAGATATAAATTAAATGAAAAAATCTTCATTATTCAACTTCAACTATTTTTCACAATTTGTTTTGTATTTTTAGGCACAAAAATTATTGCCAATATTAAATTAATAATAAGTAAGCATAATAAAACTGTAAACGTCCACTTTGCTCCTGTTGCCGTAGTAACTTTTTGAGACAATAATTTATTACTTTGACTAATAGAAATCAAAGTACCAGCCAACGCCGTTCCTATAGCTCCTGAAAATTGTTGTAATGTGTTAAAAATCGCATTACCTTGAGCATCATTTTCTTCAACAAGAGATGTTAACCCACTAGTCATTAAACTGCTAAAAGACATTCCATAGCCGCCATAGTATAAAACATATAGCCAAATAATCATATTATTTGGTAATTTAGAGCTCATGCACATTATAAATAAGCTAACTAAACTAGCTATAGTTCCAACTAAAATGGGCAATCGTGCACCTTTTCTATCTAATATCTTTCCAGCAATAGCAGCCATAATTGCATCTACAATAGCTCCTGGTAGCATAATCCACCCCGCTGTTGCAGCAGTTCCATGATTAACCACCTGAACATAAATGGGAAAGATGAATCCTAATGCCAGTGTAGAAATTTTAGCAAAACAATAACATATTAGCTGTGTACTAAATGCTATATTTTTAAAAATATGGGGATTAATTAAAGCATCTGGATCATGCCAAGAAAACTTGCCCCAAATATATAGACTAATCATTCCAACTAACAGAAAGCCGCCTACCTGGTAAGAAAAAAAAGCATTTTTTGAAAGATCGGTAAAGCCCAGCATTAAAGAAACCAGACTTATTGTAATAAATAGCCATTGCCCTGCTTTTAAATGAACCTTTCTTAACTTATTAAGTTGTTCAATTGAATAATACCCGCTTATAAAACTAATAATCATAAAGAACAAAGATATAATAAAAATCCAACGCCAATTAAGAAAATTGGTAACAATACCACCAAAAACCGGTCCTAAAGCAACAGCTGCAGCAGTAATCATTGTTCCAATTCCCATCATGAACCCTAATCTACCTTTTGGAACTCTAGCTAAAATAATGTTGTACATAAGTGGTAAGCCAATACCCGTCCCTATACCTTGGAAAACTCGTCCCACTAAGAGTAAATCAAATCGAGATGTAAAAATGTCGACTAACGAACCTAAAGTAAAGAAAATAATACCTAAGATAAAAATCTTTTTAGTCGGAATTCGCAATCTAATTTGTGAGCTTAAAGGAACAATAATTGCAATTATTAATAATACTATAGTGTTCACCCATTGAACTTGTGCTGTAGTAATCTTAAATTCTTTAATTAAAGTTGGAAAAGTTACAGTAGTAGCTGTTTCGTCCAGAATACCCAAGAATGACAACATCCCTGCAGATAAAATAGCAATTATTAATTTTAATGATATTTCTTTCTTCATACGTTTACCTCTTTTATGTATATGATTAGTATAATACTTTTAATAAAGAAAAATTCATATAAAAAAGCATGACATCAATTTATCATTGATATCATGCCATTAAATTCAACAATTATTAGTCACCATTGGAGACAAACTACTAAAGATTTTGAGATTGTACCCTATATGCTTTTCTCAAAATTATGCTATGCTAAAGTCCAACCATCCTCTTCAAGAGCGCTTTGAGCACCACCAATAGTTAACTTATTATCTCCAAAATGTAAATCATTTTCATTCATAATTTCTTCAACAGTTTGAACTAATTCTACATCCATCATTTTTAATACCTCTTAATCCTTAATCTCATTTATCTCTCTTCGTTTTTATAATAACACAAGTTATTTTAAAACAATAGTATTTCATAAAAATAATTATTTATATGTAATTTTTGAATTCAAAAGTTACATATAAACTATGACACACTCACGAACACATATATAAAGGCTCGTCTGTGCCATATGTTTTTTATGCTAATAGAATATCTCTTAACTATTTAGTTCTTTTCTTAGTAATTGCAAAACGACCTTAATTTCGTCATTTTCTTTATTACCAAAAATTCTCGTAAAGGATTCACCCTTCTTAAATTCTTGTGTAAAATCGTATTCTGCACCCAATTCTTTAATACGCTTGTCAAACAAGAATGCACCATCATTCTTATATTTAAAACAAGTAATCTTAGGAATTGGCTCATCTACATTGACTTCTGAAACAATCCAAATATAATTCTCCATATTTACCAATTCAACTTTCCATAAATAATTATAACATAGCTACCGATAGTATAATCATTTTAAACGGTATTTGTAAACATGAAAGAACACTATTATCATTACTTTTCAATAACAAAATTTATTTAGTTAAATAACGAAGCCAAACAGCACCATCAGGATAACTTTGTACACTTTTTAATTTTAATGGTACGGGAGTGCTAATAGTTAAACCATCAACCATTGCTGGCTGACCAGTTCGACCATCAAATACCAGGTCCAAGCAAAATACTAATTTCGTCTACTAAGCCAGCTTTTAAGAATCTACCATTAATCTTTCCACCACCAACGACTGCTAATCGCTTAATGCCAAATTTGTCTGCCAGAATTGCCATCGCACGTTTTAAATCTACATGCTCCTTACCTGTAGCAATCCAAGAAATGTTATTTTGATTTAAATAGTCAATATAAGCTGAAGATACATTTTCGCTAGTTAAAATCAAATGTTGAATAATATTCACTATTACCATCAAGTTGAACAGTCATATCACAATCAATCCGTTCATCGATTGAAGTCATCATATGAATAGCAATATAAGGTTTATTCATTAATACTTTTCCCTTTTACTTTAAATTTTCCTTAAAAAAGCTTTCGAACTTATTAAATGGAATCTTATCTACTTGATCATACAAATCAATATCTTCTGCATCTTCGACTACATATTTTTCCTTAGGTTCATTTGCAAGATCATATGCTCTTTCCGAAAATGCTTTTGAATGTGCCCGATCACCATAAACAAAAAGAATTGAACGAGGAGTAATTTCATCAATATGTGCCAATGTATCAAATTGAAGCATGATAAGTTAGACGTAGTAGTAAAACCACCACGAGCATTTGGATGAAAACCACGTGGCACAGCATAAAATCTTTACCATTCATTGGTAATCGAATTAGTCTTAGGTAAATCATCTACATCAGGATATGGAATTTCTGGGAAGAAAGGGATATATTCAGGATACCCATTTTTAAAATCAATCCAACGTTGACGAGTAAGCTTATCCTTCATTTCATCAAGTTGCTTTTTATTAAGATTCATCATTCCTCTTATATCCGTGATGTCATACATTGAAGCAGTTGCAATAGCTTTAATTCTAGTATCGACACTAGCAGCAGATAAAGCAAAACCACCTGAACCACAAATACCAATTGCACCAATCTTTTCACGATCAACAAATGATACTTTTACACCTAAATAATCAACAGCTGCACTAAAACTTTCAGCGAATAAATCCGGAGAAGAAACATTTCTTGGTTCTCCGCCTGATTCCCCCATATGAACTTGATCAAAAGTCAAGACGACAAATCCACGCTTAGCTAATTCATTAGCATATACACATGGACCTTGTTCTTTAGTGCCACCATAAGGTGCACCAACGATTAAAGCTGGATATTTAGAGTTCTTATCTATATCTTTTGCATAATAAAGATCTGCTGCAATAGCAATTCCATATCTATTGTTGTAACGAACGTGTTCACGAGTTAAATTATCACTCAATGCTGTAATATATCCGTAGGGCCTTTTATTTAATCCTTTCTTCTATGTTAATTGATAATTCAACTTTAGTATCGTTTGTTTACTATGACTAATATTTATTATTAATCAATATCCATGCTTTTTAGCTATAACTAAATAAAAGGCACATATTGGGCCTTTTATTTAACATAATCTAAAATATGTTTCAATTATTCAAATGATTTTTCTGTAAATAATCATATAATATGCCATCACGTAAACCACAATTAGAGAAAATAACTTCACTAATTTGTAAATTACGCAAAACTAAACTAATTGGAATTAACCCGCCAATAATTACATCAGCTCGATTCTTTGCTAAGCCCGGGATTTTAGTTCTTTCCTCTTTATTTAAAGAAATAAGTTTAGCAATCAAATCAAAAACATATTTAGGTGATAAATGCATCCCGTGAACATCAGGTATATCATCTAAATCTTGCATCAATTCTCGGCGATGAATTTTAGCGATTGTTCTATTGCTTCCACCTAGAGCAATTAAAGGTAAATTATGCACTTCCCCCAGCCAACGCACTGTAGAAATCTTTTGTCCAGCAGCGTTCATTGCCCTATAGAGGTCACTTGCCTTAATTGTATCGCCTAAATTAAACCCCTGAGACAAAACTACTGCTCCAATAGGAATACTAATTCTTTGCTTGCATTCACCATTTTGCAGCCAGATAAGCTCAGTCGAAGCACCACCACAATCCATAATGATGCCATTTCTCACTGGTAAAGTATTAACTACTCCTAAATAATCTAAATATGCTTCCATATTACCTGAAATCACATTTAATTCTATTTCAGTTTCATCCTTTACCTTTTTCAAAAATTCCGCTTGATTCTTAGCCTGACGAACAGCTGCAGTAGCCACAGCTTTAATAACCACATGATCAAATTGAGAATACCTCGCTTTAAAAGATTTTAAAGCTTGAATAGTTCTTCTCATCGGTTCATCTTTAAGCGTTTTTTCTTTCCCCATATTTTCGGATAAACGCACATATTCACGATAATATCCTTTAATTGTATAACCACCATATGCATCAATTTCTGATATTTGCATTCTAACCGAATTAGAACCTAGGTCAATTACAACTAGATTGGTCATTCTCCATCCCTCCGGTCTATTCACCACCCAAGTATTTTTGAAAATCATCATAGTCTTGATGAACTTGTTTACTGTATTCAATGGCCCAATCAGCCATATATTTAGAAAACTTTTTACTTTCTTCTAGATAGCCATAAATTATAGGTGCAGTAGGACTTTGATAATGTGCTCGCGCTAAAATAAATGCGCATAATGTAGTATATGCAGTAAAGCTTTCTTCATCAAGCTTTGCGGTATCAATTGAGTCCTTCATATCTCTAAATTGCCGCACATAATAGCTACGTCCGCCAGCTTCAGTATATCCTAAAAATGGATCATAGAATGTTTGTAAGATCCGTTGTCCAGCGATCACACGCTGTCCTTCTTCATATCCCTGCAACTTTGCTTGAGCAACAGACAAAGTATTTAAATCATATTTTGAAGGCATTGCTTCTTTAACTTGCAACACCAAATGACTATTATCTTTACCTGTTAGCAATACTAAATAGCACCGAGTACCAAAGCTACCCACTCCAACACTATATCTAATAATATCTGTCATCCTAAAATTGCTTAGCAATAATTGCATTTCTAAAGTAAGCTTTTGTTTATATTCAACTATTGCATTAGTTAGCTCTTGATAAGTTTGTTCTGAAATGCGACGAGCACGAGGTGGATTTTCTTTAAAAATTAGTTGATCATCTTTAGAAACAGTAAACTTTTTAACCACCTTGTCAGAATTATTCTGAGGGGCTTTTTCTGCAATCTTTTTAAGAATTTTTATCATTTGCTTATCTTCACGAGCAAAATCAAAGAAATTATTAATATCGTATGATTCATAAAACCGATCCAAAAGCTTAAGATTTTCTGCATCTTTAATTCCTGAAGCATATGAATCAGCCGCTTTCTTTAAAATATCACGGAGATGATCAGCTTTATAACCATTAATTTCGCCAATTAACTTAGCACTTACTAAAAGTCGTTTTAAATCGCTTTCCCAATTATCAACTTTAGTTTCATCAAAATCATTTAATCCAAATAAAAGCTGTCTTTCAGGGGAAGCAAAAAAGCCGAAATTATTCAAATGGGCATCCCCACAGATCATTACCATGATTTTACTTTGAATCCCATTAAGTAAATCATATTCCATTACGCCAGCTGTACCTCGTAAAAAGCTAAACGCATTCTCCATCATTCTTTTATGTCTTAATGGTAACAATTCAGGAATCATGGTATCTTCTTGCGTTTTGATCATTTGAACCACATCACGATCAACTGGTTTGTATATTCCAAGCTGATCTACTGGAATCTCTTTAGCTTGCTTTTTACCAACTTCTATTAAATCAGCTTTACTAGCATTTAAGCGTAATTGATCAATTTTAAATTTCTTGAGTGAAAAATCCTTACTCATCCATATCCTTCTTCTCATCGAGAAGCAAATCATTATCTTCTCTACGCATTACTTCAAAAGTATCTGTATCAAGCTTCTTTTTATTACTTTTCTTTAACATACAAATTTTCTCTTTAGCTTGCTTGATAAAGTACTCTTGTGAATTAACTTTTTTCTTTCCGCGGCGATCAATCATTGTATATACGTCATTATGTAAGACACGTGTTTTCACGTTATCTTCCCACATAATATTATAAATATTAATTGCACGATCTTTTAAATCAGGCTGTAATACAGGAAAGAGTGTCTCAACACGACGATTCAAATTACGTTTCATCATATCTGCACTAGATAAATAAATATCTTCATTCCCATCATTATAGAAATAATAAATTCTACTGTGTTCCAAAAGACGTCCTACAATTGAATGTACTTCAATATTATCACTTATTCCTGGAATATCAGTCCTTAGGCAGCATATTCCACGAATAATTAAATGAATTTTAACACCAGCATGTGAAGCTTCATATAATTTAGCAATAATTTCTGGATCTGACAAAGAATTCATCTTCATATGAATTTCTGCCTTACGTCCGGCTTGAGCAATAGCAATTTCATTATCAATTTTTTGATTAATAAATTCTCTAATATATTTAGGTGAAATACGTAACTGTCTAAAATACGGTGGACGAGAATAACCAGACAGCATATTAAATAAGTTAGTAGCATCTACCCCAAAATCCCGTCTAGAGGTAAAGATACCCATATCAATATAAAAATGTGCAGTTACATCATTATAATTTCCTGTACCTAGGTGAACATAACGTCTAATCCCATCTTCATCACGACGAATTACCAAAGTAATCTTAGTATGTGTCTTTAAGCCTTTTAATCCATAAATAACATGACAGCCCATTTGCTCAAGTGTTCTTGCCCAATGAACATTATTTTGCTCATCAAAGCGTGCTTTGACTTCAACTAATACAGTAACTTGTTTTCCCGCTTGCGCTGCTTCACCCAAATACTTGATAATCGGTGAATTTCCTGAAACACGGTAAAGTGTCATTTTAATTGCTAAAACCTTATCATCTTTAGCTGCTTTTTGAATAAAGTTTAATACTGTATCAAATGAATCATATGGATGTTGGACTAAATAATCATGTGAGCGAATATTACTAAAAATATCACCAGATAATGCAAGATCTGGATCTACATATCCATTAATTGGCTGATAATGCAATGAAGCATGTCCTTTTACCGCTCCTGCCAATTTTTTTAAGAAAGTTAAGTCAATTGGCCCAGCAATCTCATAAATTTCATTTTTACTTACTTCCAACTTATCAAAAAGACGAGAACGTAACTTATCACCCATCTTCTTTTCAATTTCTAGACGAACAACCTTACCATGTTCACGATCTTTTAATTGCTTTTGTACACTGCGTAAAAAATCCGATGTATCTCGTTCTGCAACGTCCAGATCCATATCACGTGTAACCCTAAAGCAAGCTGCCTCTTTTACTATATAACCATCAAAAAACTTACCAACAAATTCTTTAATGATATCTTCTAATAATACAAAACTATTATCCGCTTTAGGTAGTTTAACTAAGCGTTTAAAATTATTTGGCACACGAAGAATAGCATAATCATGCTTGTTTTTTTCTTCATCTTTTAGTCTAACAGCAATATTTAAAGAATCATTAGCAATAAAAGGGAAAGGACGATTAGCATCATCAGCCATTGGTGTAATCACAGGATATAGTTCATCATCAAAATACCGTCTAATAAACTCATATTGTTGAGCATTTAAATCTTTAACCGCTTTGATAAAGATATTTTTCTTTTCTAATTGTGGTAAAAGCGAACGCCAATAAGTCGAATATCTTTTTTCTACAGCATTGTGTTCTTTTTTATTAATAGCTTTCAATTGTTCAGTAGGCGTCATCCCTGATGCATCCGTAGTTTTAATACCTGCTGCAATTAATTTATGTAAGGAAGCTACCCGCACCATAAAGAATTCATCTACATTACTCTGAGTTATTCCTAAAAAGTTGATCCGGTCTAATAATGGATTATCTTTATTTCTCGCTTCTTCTAAAACGCGATCATTAAAATCCATCCAGCTTAATTCACGATTTCTAAAATATTCAGGTTTTCTAAATTTTTTTGTTTTCTTCTTTTCTTCTTTTAAGAACATATCACTCATTGTCTATTCATACCCTCTTGTTTCAAAATAACCTTTATCCCAAAAACGTCCTCAAACAATTTCACCCGCTTTTTAAAAGACCACCTTTCAAGGGTAATATCTGCATTAGTTTTGGCACGTACTACTAATACGTTTTCTTTAGTCAAAGAAAGGACAATTTTTTTAATTTTCTGGCGATGAGATGCATCTAACGCAGTAGCTATTCGTAAAATAGCCGACAATTTTGCTACTTCTAATTGAATATCAGCTGCCAAATGCCGATAGTGATGACCACCAATATTGGGTGCGCTATGATCATCATCAATTGTTTGATAACGACAAATTTCACTTACGACTTCATTATCTCGATCAGACAAACCAATCAATTTATTCGCATCCAAAATTTCAGCCGATTGCTCATAGCGACTTAATTGATTAACAAAGCTTCCAATTCCATCAACCGTAGCAGCAAGCTCTAACAGTTTACGAGATCGTTTGGACAGAAGATGGACATTACGCAAACGATCAAAAATATGCAATGCAAATTTTCTTACAGCAATAACATGATGCATATCTACTAGATAACGGCTAGCCATATTTTGAGCTGATGTTATCACAATATCTCTATCATAATTAGGCTTTTTTCCTTTTTCTTGCATTAATAGACCCGTTATCACAGACATATCAGTAATATAAATATTCTTTGAGTGCAATAAAGAAATAAACTGTTTGATTGAAATTGCATTAGGAATTGTATGTTCTGCTACTGCCGGTTCCAAATGATAAGTTTGCATGACATCATTTAATGGCATTTCAATTAATTGATTATAAAAATCATCGAATTGTTTATGTGTAATTTTATTAGCAGAATTACTCTGCTTTAAATACGCATTATTTAATGCATCAGCATGTTGAATGATGATTGAAGAACTGGGATTTTCTTTAAGTTGTCGCGCTAAATGACCAATTCTTGCTCTTAAGTAATCATTAATCACATCAATCGGATTATTAGGCGTTTCATTAGTAATTTCCGCTATTTCTTGAATTTCCCGTGGTCCAAGAGGCAGACTCCAACTCGAAACAAACTTATGCTTTTTAAATAATGATAAATTAATCATTGCTGAGCCCAAGCTAAGTAAATAAGTCGATTCGCTAGTACTATCTTCTTGATTAATTACTTCAAGACTCTTTAATCCACTTAGCACCTTAGCATAAACAATTTGTCCGCCATTAAGCCATACAATTTTTAATCCGGTTCTTACTTTAATTTGATCAGCAATAAAACTTGCAGACATTTCATCAATCAATTGTTCATTACCATAAAATTTAAAATTTTCAATTTGATATTCTGCTAATTTTTCTTTAAAGCCTTCAATTGCATCACAAATTTTATCCATATCTTGTTCAAATACTTGACTCTTGCTATTAGCTTGAAGAAAAGATGGAGAATCAAGTTTTTCAATAATTGTCAAATCTCGAAGATCAACTATATTAAGTTGAATCTTATATGATGACATATAAATCATACCGAACAAAGTCTTTTTCATGATATGTTACACCTATTTATAATAAAAACGCTAACATTTTATATAAGTCGATTATATATTATTTTTTAATTATGATATTAATAATAAGCAGCTAAAAATAAAATTTGATAAAAAAATAAGGCTTAATGCCTTATTAATCTTAAGCATAAACTTCTTGTTTTAGAACTCCAATATATGGCAAATTACGATAAAGACCATTGTAATCTAACCCATAGCCCACTAAGAATTCATTGGGAGCTTTAAAGCCATATTCATCTGCATGAAAATCGACTACACGTGTTTCGGGTTTATCCAACATTGCTACAACTTCAACACTTTTTGCACCACGTTTATGCATCTCTTCACTAAGTGCTTTTAAAGTTCTACCAGTATCAATAATATCTTCCATAAAGATTACAGGACGCCCATTAACATCAGACTTAACATCTTGGACAATCTTAACTTTTCCAGTTGAACTAGCGCCAGCATAGCTAGATGCCTTCATTGGATCAATGGTTAATTTAAACGTTAATCGTTTAATCATATCACTAGCAAAGATCATTGCGCCATTTAATACAGGAATTACTATTGGTTCTTGACCTTGATATTTTTTATTTAGATCTTCTGCCATTTCATCCATGCGCTTATTTAGTTCTTCTTGGCTAATTAATACTTTTTCGATATCGTTGTTCATTATGAATAATTTCCCTCTCAAATTAGTTAACGATAAGATTTTAACATACAAACGATAGTTTTTACAGTAAAATAGCTACATTTTTACATTGTTCATTAATTAATATTCATCTTTCAAGATAAAATGTTCGTATTTTGCAAAAGAAAAAGAAAAACTATTAAGTTTTTATGCTTAATAGTCAATTTATATTGTCTTTTTATTTTCTAATGAATTTTTTATCGCTATCTGGCACTCCATTATTATCTGAAACATAGCGTTCCACTCGCATATGGAGATCATATTTTTCACGCAAAGCAGCTAATTCCTTCATCATTGGAGAAGCATGATGTGCATCAAGTGCTTTTTGATCTCTCCAGCTGTCAATCAATAAAACAGTTTCTGGATCATCCATTGGGAAAAAGTAGTCATATTTTTCATTTCCTTCTTCTGCACGGATTCTCTTGGCAACGCCACTGTCTTCCATTTCTTTAGCGAATTTTCTTGCATCCCCATTTTTACCAGTGTAATAAAGATTTACTGTTAAGCTCATAATTTTTCTCCTAATACTATTTTTTATCTAAAATTACTGTACCAGCAGGCGGATTGCTATTGATTGCACCGATTATTGGGTGCGGAACATAAAGTTCATCTAAATAGTCAACTTCCTCTTTACTTAATTTTACATCCAAAGCTTTAACAGCTGATTCCAAATGCTTAACTTTGGTGGAACCAACAATTGGTGCAGTAACGCCTTTAGCCCATTCCCAGGCAAGAGCAATTTCTGACATTTCAACACCATGTTTTTCAGCCAGCTCGTGGACACGCTCTACGATTGGATAAACAAACTTTTCCATATGATCATATTTTCCACGCAGGGCTGGATCAGTCTTGCTGCGAAGAGTATCATTTCTCCACCCCATATGTGCAAGATGTCCCCCAGCCAGTGGACTATATGGCATTAATGACACATTATATTGCTTACAAATAGGAATTAATTCACGTTCATCTTCACGATAAAGCAAATTATAGTGATCCTCCATTGTTTGGAATTGAGCTAAGTTGTTTTCTTTAGCAAAGACTTGCATATTTTGAAATTGATATCCATACATGGCAGATGCACCTATTGCACGAACCTTACCTTGCTTTATCAGATCATTCAAAGCTTCCATCGTTTCTGAAATTGGTGTGTCATAGTCGAAGCGATGAATAATGTATAAATCAAGATAATCTGTGCCTAAACGCTCTAAAGTGCCATCGATCTCACGGTGAATTGCTTCTGAACCCAGTCTACCTGGGTTAAAGTAAACTTTTGAAGCAATAACCACTTTATCACGTGCAATGCTGTTTTCTTTTAAGGCACGCCCCAAAAATTCTTCACTTGTACCTTCGGCATAAACATTTGCAGTGTCAAAAAATTTAATCCTAAATCTAATGCCCGATTGATAACTTTCTTCGCATCATCATAATCCAATACCCATTTTTATTAATATCTCCAGCTTTACCAAAGCTCATACATCCGACAGTTAATGAGGGAAACTTAATATCAGTATTACCTAAAGTAACATATTCCATAAATTTTCCTCTTTTCTTAGCTTCTTGTTACTTTAAGTTTAGTATCACTTATATTTTTTGAAAAATATCTATTATTGATTTCTGACTATAACTTTTTTGCATATTACTTTTTCCACTCCATTCGACACTCCCAAGCGCCAGTTTCATTGTCTATTTCCTTCTTTATTACTTTAAAACCGCGTTTTTGGTAAAAATTAAATGCAGTCTTATTTTGTTTATAAACTGATAATTGTAATCGATTATGTTTTAACTTTAAAAAATCAATCAACTTGCTGCCAATTCCCTGCACGCGATATGCTCTTTTAACAAAAATCCCAGCAATGTACTCGCCTTGCATTCCTACAAAGCCAGCTATTTCCCCATCTTCTTCATCTACATATAATCGCGCATTAGGTAACTCTCTTTTTACTTCATCATAATGATCTTGCCAATAATTTTTTTCAATAAAATAATGTGCATCAATATTTCCTTGAAGCCATATATTCATTAATATACCTATATCTTCTTTTTGATAATTTCTAATCATTATTATCCGCTCCATTCTCAAGAAACCGTTAACATATCTACATACACTTTTGTATAATGATATTAGAGAACACTAATTATTTAAGGAGGTTTTACAATGTCATCTAGCCAAAAGAAAAAGAAACATCAGTTTCCTACAGCGTATACGGTTATTATAATTGTACTTTTACTTGTACAATTACTTATATTTGTAATACCTGCAGGCAATTATGCAACATTATCATATGATACTAACGATAAGGTATTTTTAATTACTAAACCTGATGGTAAAAAGTATAAACAACCTGCTACACAGGCTACTTTAAATAAATATAAGGTTAACATCGCTGCCAAAAAGTTTAAAGATGGGACTATTTATAAACCCGTAGCTATTCCAAATTCTTATGAACGGATTAAGTTGAAAAAACCTAACCTTTGGCAGGCAATTAATCAATTTTTCACTTCACAAGTACAAGGAATTGCCCAAAGTGTTGATATTATCGCCTTTGTTTTAATCCTTGGTGGCTGTATTGGTGTGGTTCATGCAAACGGTGCAATTAATTCTGGAATGCAAGCCTTATCCAAAAGAATTAAAGGAAAACAAGTTTTATTGATTATCTTAGTCATGGGCTTAATTTCTCTTGGAGGTACTACATTTGGACTTGCCGAAGAAACAATGGCTATGTATCCTATCTTAATTCCAGTATTTTTACTAGCAGGATATGATACAATGACGGTTCTGGGAACAATCTTTTTGGGAACAAGTATCGGAACCATGGTTTCAACTATTAACCCATTCTCAACAATTATCGCTTCTAATACTGCCGGAGTTAATTTTGCCAGAGCTTTACCATTAAGAATTACAATGTGGGCAATCTGTACAATTGTGGGAATGATCTACGTAATTCATTATGCAGAAAAAGTTCGTAAGGATCCTACTAAGTCTGTTGTTTACGATCAATATCAGATGGATCGTAAAAAATATTTAAATGACAGTGATTTTAATAAACCTGCTAACTTCACTTGGCAACAAAAGTTATCTTTGATAATTTTCGGTATCGCCTTCATAGTTATGATCTGGGGTGTTCAGCAAAAAGGTTGGTATTTCACTGAAATTTCAGTTGTCTTTTTGGCGGCTGGATATTTGATGGCTATTTTCTCTGGTTTAACTGAACATAAAGTAGTTAATGCTTTTGTCGATGGTGCTAGCGATCTACTTGGTGTAGCTTTAACAATTGGGTTAGCAAGAGCTGTTTCGATTGTGATGGATAACAGTCATACCAGTGACACGATTATGCACTTCTTTAGTCAACAAATTACTGGTATGAGTCCACTAATTTTTATCTGGTTCTTGTTCATTGTCTATATTATCTTAGGCTTCTTCATCCAATCATCATCAGGCTTAGCTGTACTATCTATGCCAATTATGGCACCACTTGCTAATGTTGTAGGAATTGATCGAGCTAGTGTAATTGATGCTTATAACTGGGGATTAGGTTTTATTTCATTAATTGCACCAACTGGATTAATTTTAATGAGTTTAATGATGGTTAATATTGACTTTAATAAATGGTTTAAGTGGTGTTGGAAACTACTGGTAATTGAATTTGTTCTTTGTTTAATCTTTTTAGGCATTGGACTAATAGTATATTAACTAATTACATAGAATAGCAAAAAGGGATGTATCGTAAAATAATACACCCCTTTTACTATTACTTATTTTATCTCTTCTCAGCAAAATCGCTTGTCTTCATAGTTTCAATAGAAATAATTTTATTATTTTCACGTTCATTTTCAATAGTTAAAGTAAAGGTTTGATCATTACCTTTATTAAATTTAGCACTACCATACAAGCTTTCCTTCTCAGTATACTTAGTATAAACAGACATGACTAACAGATTTATCGCCAATTTTTCATTTGAAGTTAGCTTATTCATATTGCCTACTTTAACTTTAGCCCCATCAAGCTCATCCTCATAAGTCTTGAGATTCCAAATCAGGTATTGTGCTTCAGCGGTTGACATCAGTTTTCTTGAGTTAACTTGAGTTTGTACATCGCTCACAGCCTGATCGTAGTTGTAGCGCTTGGTAAAACTAGACAGCTTATACTTAACTGAATTCTTTACAGTATCTGCTTTAGCGAGCAAATCTTTCAAATCAGCTTCCTGATTTTCCAAAATGGCAATCTTGCTGCCGTCTTTCACAGAATCAGCTGAGTTAATTGGCGTTAATTTTTCACCATAAACGAGCTCCACATCACTAGCCTTAACAAAGGAATCTCCAACTTCAACAGTATCTACGTTAATTCTATTAGGAAAATCAGGTGAAGTCTTCAAGTTAGCCATGTTTTGGTAGCGGTTAGTTAAATGGTAGTACAATTCGCTTTTTTGTGTTTGATCGTTATACAAATAAACTGCACCATTAACTTGTAAATTATCCCCTCTAACCAAGGCATAATTTTGCATAGCAATTTCACCATTAAATGAGTAAATTGATGCCCTCGTCTTGTTAATACGGACACTAGTTAAATTGCGTGTATCATAATCAATGTCTTCTAAATTCTGTCTTGGCGTTACATCTTTAGCCCAGATATAATAATCCGTACCTTTAATGTGGTAAGCAGAAGGAGAACTATTAGCTAAAATATTCACACCACCAAGTTGATCAACTGTTAATTTTTGTCCTTTTTTATAATATTTGCCAGTTGTTAAAGCACGCGCATCGGTAGCCATAAATAATTGTGGCGTCTTCCTCTTAACCACTACCGTAGTTTGCTTAACTATAATAACGTGGCCATCAATCATATTAACATTAGCAACATTGATATATTGATTCTTGCCAATTTGGTAATAATTCTTACCTTTGATGCGAGTAGTCTTTAATTGTAGTTTCTCATTTTTAGTATAATTTTGATAAAAGTACAAGCTTGTTGCATCATTATTCACACTAATTTTACCTACATACTTAACAGAATTTCCTTTACGTAAAAGTCTACCAGTACGTTTACCACTCTTGGTATAAACATACGCATTGTGATTTAAAGTTACTTTACCCTTTTGGCTCTTCTTTACCATATAATTAGTTGCTGCTGATACATCATAAACATTCGTCATCATCGGACTAACTAACAGTAAAGTTGCTGCTGAGATCATTAAGATTTTTTTATTTAGTTTCATTTTTACCTCTTATTTTCTAAAATAAATTTTTCAATTGCTTCACCGACGCCACCTTGATTATTATCAGCTTCGGTAAGCACATCACATTGATCTTTCATGTCAGGATTTGTATTAGCCATACCAACACCAAGGCCAGCTGCTTTAAGCATTGATAAGTCATTAAAATTATCACCAATTGCCATAGTTTCTTCAGGCTCAATTCCTAATTTATTAGCTAACCATAGTAATCCTTCGCCTTTATTTACACCTCTATGATTAAATTCTAGATAACGGTTTGATGAATATGATACATCTAAGTCTTTAACAATATCTTCCAAATCACTTGTAACTTTTCTTAAATAATTAATATTTGGCTTTCCATATAAGACTTTAGCAATATCTTGTCCCTTAAGAAAATCAAGATTATCTTCATCGATAACTTTATAAACGTGCCGCAATTTAAGATAATTGATTTCTTCTTGATCTGCATTATAAACATAAACCATATCTTTAGTATATACATGTATGCAAACATCATAATTTAGTCCTAAACGATAAAGTTCATTAGCCATAGCGAAAGACAAGCCTTGAAACTTCATAATTCGATTATTTTTATTCTCAGTAATACATCCCCCATTAAAGGAAATAACATATTCATTTTTCTTGTCTTTCAAATTAATCTCTTCTAATGTCTTTTCGATAGCGCGAAAGCCACGACCAGTTGCTGGAACGAATTTTACGCCTAATTTTGCCAGCTGCTTAACGGCTTCCTTATTACGCCGGCAAACATGTGCATCAACATTAAGCAAAGTCTCATCAAGATCACAAGCAATTAATTTATACATGAAAATTCACGTCTTTCTAAATTGAATACGTTTTCAGTATATCAAAACTTAGAAAACAAAAAAAGCCATGGAATTCTTCCATGACTTCTCTTGTTATAATGACTATTTATTATCCTTCTTTTTGTGCTTTCTGTCTGCGGCTAAACTGAATAGACTTAAACCTGCGAACAACGAACCCAGCCATGCAAACAGACTGTCATGAGCTGCACCAGTTTGTGGTAACTCATTCTTATCCTTTTGACCGCGGATTGCTTGAGCAGTGGCATTATTCATGCTTGCTCCCTTAGGACCAGTTGTTTTACTTTCGGAAGATGCGACATTCTTAGCAGCATGCAATGGACCATTGATGCTCTGTTCGGCATTTATTGGGCCGTTCTTAGAGTAGCCTTTACGCTTACCAGCATCTTCACCCTTAGGATTATTCTCACTTTGGGTGTTCTTACCCTTAGCATTTTTCTTCTCATGGGTCTTGTCCTTGTTGTCTTTACCGTCTTTGTCTTTGCCAGGCTTTTCAGGTTTGCTTGGTTTAACAGGTTTATTTGGCTTAGATGGTTTATTGTCCGGCTTTTCATCAGGTTTGTTATCGGGCTTATTGTCTGGATTGTTGTCTGGCTTATTATCATCACCAGAGTTTTGACCACCATTAGCTGTATAAGTAATAGTGACTGTTACGCTACTCGTTGTTGAAGTTACGGTCTCTGAAGTCACTTGACTTGGATTTGCAGTATAACCAGAAATATTTTCTGGAGTAAATGCATCCCAATCTTGACCTTTATCACGAGCTGATGAACTCTTGAATGTCCATTCACTGTAAGTAATCTTACCGGTTACTTCGTCAAATGTGGCAGTTCTAGTAAATTCAACACTTTGAGTAATTGTTTGTTTAGACCCGTCTGGCTTAGTAACAATAATCGTACGAGTTGGAGTAATAGTTAAATTATCCATCTTCTCGTAAGTTTTATTTGGATCACCTGGTACTTTACCATTTGGAATATCATCCTTAGGAGTATCTGGAGTTACGATTATCGCTGCATGTTCAATCTTAACGATAACAGTTGAAATTCCATCTGCAGTAGCTGTGACAGTCTTTGGAATATCCTGTCCATCAACAATCTTCCAACCTGCTGGTACTTCTGGGGTGACAGTTATGGTTTCACCTGTCTTACCAGTAATTGTTGTAGAATCAATTTCCTTACCATCTGTATCTTGGTATGAAATTTTACCTGTTTGTTCATTAGCGGTGTAAGTGATGTTGACTGTCTCATCTTGTTGACCGTTCTTCACTTCAACAGCTGGCACCGAACTTTCACTTGGAGTGTAGCCCTTGATAGCATCTGGAGTAAATTTGCTCCACTTTGCAGTTGACCATTCTCCATAAGTTACTGCACCGGTTACATTATCGTAACTTGCATCACGGTAAATCTTAGCGGTTTGAACTTTTGTAGATTTCGTTCCATCTGGAGTAGTGATATTGATTGTACGAGTAATTGTTTGGTTCAAGTCACTTGCGTGAGCACCATCAATTACTTTTCCTGTTACGGTCTTCTCACCATCATGTAAATCCGTTGGTGAATCATCAGAAAGTTTGTCAGCAACATATTCAATCACTAAATCATCATAGTGGCTATTTACATTTGGTATCTCATAATTAACTTTTTCCAAATTAGCCTTATAACCCTGATATTTAGGCACTAGATATTCTGTTAGCCCATTCTTATCCAATCTCCGGTAACTTCATCAACTTCCACATCCCTAGTAAAATTAGCTATTTGCATCCTAGTCTTTACTTCACCATTTGGCAAATTGATAATGATCTTTCTTGTAATAGTTTTATTCAGATCTTCTTTTTTCACTCCATCTGGATAATGTGCATCAGTATTATGAGGTAAAACATCATCAGTAGTTTTTGGATCATCAGCTTTTACCACTATTTTTGCATGTTTAATATGAATTTGTGTAATCCCACCATTAATTTGGATTTTAGTTGGTACTTTTTGATCTGATAAAATCCATCCTTTTGGATAATTTATGGTAACATCTTGTTTTTCTTGATCTTTTCCAATAAAAGTATCTTCACTTACAACTTCACCATTTTCACCTACGTATTGAATCAACTCAGTATTCCATAAATCAAAAGAAGCCTGATTTTCAAAATCTATTAAATAATTAGGATATAATTCTTGCAGCTTTTCTTGTGCAACTTTTTTTAATTCAATTGAATAATTATCTGGAATATTATTATTTTTATTAAGGTATAAATCACTTCGATCTAAGTTCAACTCTGATAGTTTACACATTTCTGAACCTATTTGAATTGCGTATTTATTTAAATCAAATTGATTACCTTGTTGTTGCGTATCATAACCAACCAGTTTAACCGTTGCAGTAGCTGGAGAAATTGTATAATCTAGGCTATTATTGTCAAATTTAAAATGATAATTATCATTCTGACTATTTAAAGCAGATATTATTTTATTATTTAATTTAACAGTATATTCACCAACATTTTCAGGAACTTTATTTAATTGGACACCATTTTGATACCAATCAAAATCATCAAGCGATAATTCTGGAAGCTTAAATTCATTATTTGAAACTGAAATATATTTTTTTAAGTCAGAAAGTGATAAAATTTGATTATATTTGTGGGCTATTTTCCCATCCAAATTTACATGAGCAACATTTTCTATGTAATCTATTACAATAGTTTGATTTTTAGTATCAACAGAAACATTTTCTTTAACAATTTCTGGTTTATCCGGAGTATAACCTTTAATTGTTGAAGGAATAAATGCATCCCACTTAGTATCCGAGTCAGATTTCCATGCACCATAACTTAATTTACCATCTACTAAATCTTTATCTACAATTCTATTAAATGTTACAGTTTGAACAATTTCAGATTTATCTAATCCTGGCAAGTTAGTAACGATGGTTCGTGTAACTGATTTAGATTCGTTATTTTGTACATGCTTATGCAGAACATGAACTTCAATTGGGATTTGATTCACAGCATTAAAAGTATAATTTCCTGATATCTTACTACCAGCAGCTAATTCATAATTTTCTGGTATAGTTATTTGCCATGCAGTACTCTCCCCGGTTTTACCAGCAAATTTAACTGTATTAATTTGGGATCCATGGCTTTCATCATCAATTATCACAATTTTATTATTTTGAATATCAGCCGTATAAGTAATAGTTATATTTTCACTCTGTGAATCCGGAGTTACAGTCATCTTTCCAACTGAAGAAGTTGCAGTATAACCAGATATTTTGGGTATATCTATAGCCTTAAAATATTGTGATACCTTATCCCAGTTACCATAAACTTCTTCCCCAGTTACTTCATCACGTTGATGAACTCTTGTAAAGATAGCTGTTTGAGATACTGTAGCTACACTACCATCGGGATTCACAATATTAACATTGCGAATTATTTTATGGATATCATTTTCTTGATCTTCTAACTTATGACCAATTCTAATTACAATATTTTTATTATCTTTTGCCTTAAATGTATATTGCAATGGACTATCTTGACCAGAGATAGCTATCCAATGGTCTGGTACTGAATAACTGACGTTAACTGTTTGATCAGTATTTCCCTTCAATAACATTGATGAAACTTCACTACCTTTTTCATCAACATATAAAATTTTAACTTGTTGAATATTAGCGCTATAAGTGATGACTGTATTTTGATCCGTTTGACCATTTTCAACTTTTACCGCACTAATCTTTGCTTGACTTACTGTATATCCTGTATGTTCTGGCATATCTACTTCTGTCCAAGCAGTTGCATCTGTTGACCAATCATCATATTTTACTTCACCAGTAACATTATCTATCATGGCATTACGGTAAATTTTAGCAATTTGTTTAATTGTTTGTACCTTTTTATCTGGTTCATATATTGAAATTTTACGAGTGATCATCCGATTCAAATCATTTTGATGAGCACCACTAATTGTTTGACCTGTAATAGTCTTACTATATTAACTCAACTGGCTTGTCATGAGTAACCTTAGTAAAACTATGTTCAATTGTTAACTTGATATCAGCTATTGACGTTCCAGTAAAGTGAATAGTTGCTGGAATTTTTTCATTATCGATCAATTTCCAACCATCAGGTACATTAGAATTAACATTTACAGTTTGATCTGTTTGACCACTAACTTCATCAATTCTAACCACTTTATCATCCCTATCCATATAGATGATATGCATAGACTGATTATCGGCTACATAAGTGATATTAACTACAATATCAGCTGTATCACTAGTTACTTCAACTGCATTAATTGCAGCTACTTTATTATCTGTACTATCAGTAATCTTATCAATTTTATAACCAACTGGTATTTTAGGTGTATATGCTAACCAACTTGCTTGAGTCCAATTACCAAAATCACTCAAATCACCTGTAACTTTATCATAAGTGGCATTACGAGTGATCGTAGCAGTTTGTTTTCCTACTATACGACCATTTTCTTTAATAATTCTAGTGGCACTATGAATCAACTGATTTTGATTTACATTACTTGGGATATTCACAGGAGTGCTACCATCTATAAGAATTTTTTGATGTCTAACATGAACTTTAACAGATTGATCTCCTGCTTTGTCAAAATAATACTTTTGGTTAGGAATTAATTCATAGCCTTTATCATTCAATTCTTTAGGTAACGTCTTCCAAGCATGTTCAGTAAATAATGTTCCATCTATTGCTTCAGTCGCATAATTAACTATTGTAGATTTTCCATTTGCATCTTAATATCATCATCTACAAATGTATATCTCAATTTAATGGGATCACTAGAATAATTAATTTCAATTTCAATATTTTGATCGTTAGAAGCAGGCGTCATTTCTGAAATACTAATAATTTTTTTACCATCAGTAGATTTTTTTACACCTGTATAATTAATTTTTGAATTTTTAATAGTTACAGTATCAATATAAAATCCGGTAGGAACATATGAAGAATCTACACTATATTCTTCCCAATCATCTATATCAAGATTCCAAGTATTCATATCATCAGTAGTAGGATCAATTTCTTGACCATTTTTAACGTATTTGATGATTTTTTTAGTTACATTATCAACAATAACCTTTCTAGTAAACCTGGCTACTTGTGTTTCTGGACTAATGATGTATGGTAAGCCATTAACTGAAACTTTACGAGTTATTGTTTTAGTTAAAGCAACTTTATCAGTAGAACTCATATCAGCTGGCCAATTATTTTTATCAGGCATTACTATGGTTTTTCCGTGTTCTAAATGAATTGTAAGTTTATAACCATTATTTTTAACATTAGCCCAATCTACAATACTTGAGTTTTTAGAAAGAACAAAGCCATTATTTTCAAAATCATTAAGCACTTTGTTATAAGCCTGATTTGCTGCAACAGTATTACTATTTTTACTGCCATCAAATCCATTTTTGCTAGTGTCATCCAGCATATAAACGCCAAGTTGAGTTCCTACGGTTAAAGTTCTACCGGTTTCATCATCAATAGCAGTATAAGTAACAAGATGAGGATAATAATTATTTTCAGAAATTTTCTTTAAATAGATTGATATACTTGGATTTTTACTTTCATCCTTATTAAAAACATAATCAAATGTCAACATTCCACTTTTTTTATCCTTATTAGGAGTTACTTTACTGTTTCCAAACAAAAGATGATCAAATTTATAGCCCAATGGAATATTAACAGAATAAATTGAAGTAGTTCCCTCTTCACCAGTTAAAACTGTACGTACTTCATTACTAATAGTTTCCTTGGTATCCACATCATAATACCCAATTTGAGCAGTTCTAAATACATTAGCATCAGCACTAGCTTGACCATGCTGATAACGTATACCCTTATCTTTTAACTCTGAAGCTTGAGTAGAATTAGGAGTAATATCAGAAATATTCCCCCCAACCCTCGTTACTATCAACATCTTTCAAATCTACACTAATCATAATTGCAGTTCTTAAAGATTGATTATCGATATTGTGATAAAAATTTTTCGTATTATTAATAACGTTACTATTCCTATCTGATTGCATATTGTAGTACTGTGAAGACTTAACATAACTAGCAATCTCATCATCACTTAATTTAACATCGTTATGATTAACTTTAACTACAACAATAGCACTATCATCCTTAAGCATACTATATGCAGATTGACCATCAGGGGTTTCAGCAATTACATCTTTTACAGCTAAATTATTACCCAATCTGATTGCTTTTTTAGTATTTTTGTCTAAACGAGTTAGATTACCATTTTTATCTTTCACAAGATCTGAAGATTCAAATTTAATTTGCTTGCCATCTACTGGTGAAATCTCAAGACGTTCCCAAGTAGTCAGATTACTAAAATCGATATTATCCCCTTGAATAAAGAACACTTTGTAGTAATCTGTTGGGGTTATTTTTACACCATTTTTGGCAATATTTTGTAAATCATTCTTCTTTAAATTTAAAGCTGGATTGGTGTAATTAGCAGACATTGTTGGTTTACTGCCACTAGCCCATGTAGTTGGAATATCCGTAATATTTTTTATTCCATTTCCAATTGTACTAATTGTATAAGTCTGAGTATATGTATTACTTACTGTAGAAATATTTTGAGTTATAGTATCTTTATTGTTTAAAGGCTTTCCGTTTTTTCTTAAGTTGGCTAAATCGCTAAAATCAGTACTTGCATTAATATAACCAGTTTCATAATCCTTTAAATTATTAATAGTTACATCTTCTCCATAAGTATCTGTATCAGTTACATCTAGCCAATAATCTATTTCACCATTATTTAGTTTAGATACTATAATTCTTCCAATTATTTTATTTGTTCCTAACGCCTTAACAGCTCTACCATTTTCTGTACTTGCAATCGATAAAGGCAACTGCTTATCAGGATCTAAAGTATAGTCATTGGTAGTAGTAATTGTAGCTAAAAGAATTTTATTGCCAATTTTAAGATCATTTTTATCAATTTTTGCAGAAATATCAGTACCAAAAAGAGTATGATCTGAGATATTGTAATTAGATTTCAGAGTATTAAAATTATCAATATTATTTTTTCCTGATTGATATATATTTACCGTAGCACTTTTAACTACATAATCCGGATTTGAATTAGTCCACCCAGCTGGCGTCCATACTGCCCCCTTAGGCGCTTGTCCCGCATTTTTAATATTTTTAGGATCATAAATTGTAAATGTAGCATTAGCACTACTATCAGTTCCAGTAATACTTGCACTATCAGTAAATGTAATAGCTACATTAGAAACTGCTTTCTCAATCCCATCAATAACCTCCGTTCCACTCCCTACAAGACTATTAATATAATCTGTAATATTAAACTTACCTTGATCAGTAAATTTAACGTGATATGATCCAACTTCTTTTGGGGCATCAGTAAGAGCATTATTATTGTTATCATACCAAGAGTAATCGCCATCTTTTAATTGATATTTAGTTTCAGTTGAACCAGGTATATTTAAGTCAACGTAGATTTTATCATCTTTATTTAAATCTTCAGTTGTAACGCTTTTACCATCTATTGCTTTGGAATCATAACCTCTTAGCGTAGCACTAGCTTGACCTTGCTTAATAGTATATGAAGCAACAATACCTGGATCTTCAGCTAAATTTGGGTTATCTTGTTTTAATTTTTGAACAGCAGAATCTGTTAATTTCACATTGTAAGTTCCTACATTTTTAGGAACCATATCTGATACTGGCTGTCCATCTTTATTAACCCACTCAAAACTATCATTATCTACACTGGTGGTATTTAATTCTTGATTATTTATGTCAGTTAACTTGAAATTTTTGGCATCAATTTTAGTAATTTGACTACCATCATAAGTCTTAGAATCATTTCCAATTTCCCAAGTATTTACATCTGCAGGAGCTGTATTATTATGCGGATTTTCCGGATTTTTATTATCCATTGTGGTTTGAGTGACTGCTTGTTGATCAGTTGAGTGTACATCAGCATGGACAATATGTGTACCAAACCCTAAAAATGAAATACCAATCAGAGCCGAAGTTGCTCCAATTGATAATTTTCTAATTGAATATCTACTTTTCTTATCAGTAACTTTTCTTAATTTTTCGCTATAATTCCTTCTAGATAACATCCTATATCACTTCAGTTTTATTCTATACAAAAAGACTAATATCATATACATCTATATCCTTATTTATAGCAAAAAATGTATTGTTTTTTAAGCATTTCTATTTATTTTTCTATTATATGTATAAAAAATACATTTTAAATAAAAAAGCCGACAAAGGTCGACTTTCATTCACAGTAATAGATGTTCATTTTTAATTATTTGAAAAATCCAATTTTATCAAATATATGTCTTCTATCTATTAGTTCTTGTGAACTCTCAAGTAGTGAATAAGTGCATAAACTGTGAAGCAAGCAAAGAAGACAGCAGAAACAAGCAAACATATCTTAGCGCTAGAAGTAATTGCATTCAAAACCATTGGTGAAATGGCACACCCAATATTAACCAAAACTAGTACAACAGTCGTAGCCAAGTTAACAGAGTTCTTCGGTGCACTCCAGTCAAGCCAGTTGTACATGTATGGCACTGAAAGTCCAAAGCCAATACCTAAAACTAAACTCCCAACAGCAAGCATGGCAAAGTTAACGGATAATGCAATGATTAAGAAGCCAAGTGAAACAATTAGGAAACCAATTGGAAAAATCTTATCGTGTAACTTCTTAAAGAAGAAGCCGAATGAAGCACCAACAGGAATACTTACTAAGTTTAAAATACCAGTCAATAATGAAAGTTCACTAACTGTACCTAGTTTTTCTTCAACTACTAATGCTGGAATCTTGAAGCTCATTGGCATGTAGAACAAGAAAATAAGAAACATGAAGACAGCGATCAAGATTACTTTTTTATTAATGGTTTGCTTTTGCTTCTTAACCTTGTCACCATTTTCGTCAGCTTTTTCACGAGGAAGTGGTACGAAAATAGTGAAGAGAATCAAAACAGGAATTACCAAGAAGTAAATGGCAAAGGATGCGTGCCAGGAAATAGTGATCAAGTAACTAATCAAGAATGAAGCAATTGCGGCACCTAGGCCACCCATTACATTTTGGTAACCAACCATGGTAGCCAGTTCATCTTCATCATCGCCGTAGAATTGTGGAATCAAACTTACGGCAAGTGAGTTGAATAAACCAATACCTGCACCAATCAAAAAGCGAGAGATCAAGATTGGTGTATATGCGGTGGCGTACATTGGAAAAGTACCACTAAGCAAAGTAACGATTAAACCAGTTAAAATTGTGGCTTTTTCACCGATAAAACGAATAAGAAATGGACTGATCAGCAAGCCAATTACGATACCGATGTTTGGAATCGTGGCTAAAGTTTCAACCCCAGCTTGATCAACACCTGGAAAGACGTGATACATTAATGGCAAGGCTGGTGAAATTGCCGGTGCCATCATCAAAAAGATTGAAATTGATAGTAATGAAATTTTGAAGATTAAATGATCTTGCGTCCTTTTAGCTTTTTTCATTTTTCTTTCCCCCTAATTGAAAAATGACTACTTGTTGATGTGCTTCCTGAAGAATTCTGCCTCTTCATCGTTAGCTTCTTTTGCTAAATCATCTTTTTGATTGATTAAGAAAACGTGTGGTTCTGGATGATCTTTATCGCCCCAAGATTTCTGAATCACTTCAATTCCTTTAGCTCTCAAAAATCCGTCAAGACGAACTGCGCAATCATGAATAAAGTCCTGGTTTGCCGTACTAATAAAGGTTGGTAAGTAATCCTCTGTGATGTATTTTTCAACATCAAGCAAATCACGGTTCCTTTCATCCATTACTTCTGGCTTGAAGTAAGCTAAGGTACCGCCGACCATCATACCGTCATCCAACATAAAGGTAGCTGGACTATTCAAAGCAACAGCTTTGAATTTCAAATCAGTTAATTCATAGCCAAACTTTTCACGATACTCTGGATTAGTCAAAATAGCGGTATATTGTTCCGCCATTTGACCACCAGCTGAGTCACCAATTAAGAAGACATTGTTCTTATCAAGGTTATATTCATCAGCATGATCAGCAACCCAGTGAATGTATTCGTTCACTTGATCAATTTCCTTAGGAAAGCTGACTTCAGGACCTAATTTGTAGTTAGGATTTACAAAAGCAAAACCACGTTTAGCCATACCTAAGCCATAGAATTGGTAGGTTTCTTTTGTACCGTAAACCCAGCCACCACCGTGGATGTTGATGATTACTGGTATTTTTCCTTTCACATTCTTTGGTAAATAAAGGTCAAGTAAGTTCCACTTAGAATCTTCACCATATTGAAGATCATCGATTCTTTTTACTTCTGGAATGTCGTGTGGTAAACCACTGTCACGTTTATCATCGCTAGCCTTCCAACTAGTTCTCATCTCATTGACTGCATCTAAAACTTTTTGATCAACCATAATTTTTGCCCTCCTCAATGAATTCGCTTACATAATAACTATAATTTTATGTTAAAAAAAGACCATTCTTAGCCTAAAAGCGGCGTTGATTGATCTCTTTTTGCTTTATTTTTTGCAATCTCGTTTAACTTGGGATGCAGTTTTATTGTAAAGTTTTTCCAAAGCTCGATTCATCGTTCGAACCCCTGAAAAACCATTATTCATAGCGACTTGCGTGAGGTTATGATTGGTATTTTTTAATTCAAAATAAGCATGTTGTGCTCTGACATTGTTGATATAAGTATCGACTGTGATCTCCATTTGCTTTTTGAAAAAGCGGGACAGATATTCCTTTGAAACATTGCATTTTTTAGCAATTGTGTCAAGCGTAAGTATTTCTTGATAATGATTATTTACGTATTGAGTAATAAACTGCAAACGATTAATTACATAAATTTTACGTTGTCCTATCTCGCCTTTAGATGGTTTTTCTTTGGTGAATTTTTCTAATAAAACCAGTAGAACCTCGTCAAGGATTTGTTGCAGCTTGAGGCTCTTTAACGGTTGCTCTGAAGTAGCCAACCAATAAAATTGTGCGAGCAATCCTTGCAGATTGGAATACGCCAATTTTTGATCATTATTCAGCTTTTCAGGATAATTAATATCAATTTCTTGATGGTTGATCGCCGGATAATAATTGGCCACATAATCGAATGGAAAAATAATAGAAACAGTTTTTCCATCTTTATTGATTTTAGAGTTAACACTATGAATTACTTGGGTATTCACCACTAAGATCTGTCCAACCTTTGTCCTAAAATGCTTACCTGCAATGACAAAATCTGTGATTGTCCCATTAAGTGTGAAACTTAACTCAATTCCTCTATGCCAGTGCGGTGCTACGTATTTTGGCACACCATTATCTGTATTAAAAATAAAGTACCAAACTGGTAACGGACTAGTTGGTACTACAATTTCATGCAGCTGTATTTGTTTATTTTCTGCCATTATAATTTTTCACCATTAACATGAATCAACAAGTTGTATAAAGCACCGTAAAGGTTGGCATTATTCTTAAACTTGGCATCAACAATCTGTGGTCTCGTGAAGGTGGTCTTGACCAATGGATTATCATCAAGCAACTTATCGTAAGCCTTGTTGATGCCTTTAGCCACGATTGGTTGTGCTGAAATACCACCACCAATGGCAATGGTATCAAGGTCAACGACAGCCTGCATGTTTAAAATTATTACTGCCACCATATGACAAAATTCATTAAAAATCTTCAATGCAGTTTCATCCCCTGCATTGATCGCCTCAAAAGCAGCCAAGCCATCAGTCTCATCTTTGCTACCTAATACCTTGTTAATCTTTTTAATCATGCCTACAGCGGAACCCAGTGTACCAGAAAAGCCATCAAAACCTTTTGCATTTATATCTAAATTAAGAAAGCTTACTTCTCCAGCTTGATAGTGGGCACCGTTAAGCAATTTATCATTAACGATAATACCGCCACCGAGGCCAGTACCTAAGGTGATTGAAGCACAATTCTTAATGTCTTTAAGACTGCCAAGCCAACTCTCGGCTAGAACACTAGCTTTACCATCGTTGATTACGGCTACAGGAAGATTATATTTCTTATATCTTTGAGTAAAATCAATCCCGTCTAAAAATGGAAGTGCACCACCAAAGTGAATAGTCGTTTTGGCGATCTTGCCAGGAGCACAAAAAGCTATGCCCTTGACGCCTTTATCTACGTACTCTGCAACGATCTTATCAATCTCAGCTAAGAATTGCTCTTTATCATGGATCGTTTTGATCTTATTTTTTTTAATAATTTGACCAGCATTATCAAGCTCGGCATATTTTACATTTGTTCCACCAATATCAATACTTAAATAGTTCTTCATATTGCATCTCCTCCTATATAAATGCGCTTTTATAAGTCATTTTATGGTTTGTTTGATGCTCAAACAAGTCAAATACTGATATTTAAAGAGAATTTTATTGACCATTTCAATTGCTATTTCATTAACCAAAATATTTACGCCCTTTGCCTGCTTAAAGATTTGGATCTCGAAAAAGTTAAATAATTTTATTTTTCTTTGGTGCAAAACCGGCAATATCTTTATAACTGAAATCTGAAGACAGTTTTTGATTATAATAATTCTCATAAGCTGCTTTCTTTTGTTTATAGTCCTTTTGCCACATTCTAGTCATATTTTCTGCCAATTTTAAATTAGAATCCGGATAAATCGTAGGTAAAATATGTAAAATTTTTTGCGTTTTATAAAAATCACGATGAAATAGCTCTCGTTTCGCTGTTGCCCTGATTTCTGTAAAAGTTGAAATAATAGGCTGATTCAGCTTAGCAGCATAATAATAGGCACCTTTTTTCAAAGGACGTGGCTTGCTATAATTGAACCATAACTCCTGCTCAGGATAAATCAATATCCAACAAGGTTTAGTAAGTGTTTGTGATAATTTTTTGGGAAAGATACGACTTAAATAATGAAAATTATTATCAATTGGTAGAGAATCAAAATTTCTCACAGCCCAGCCAATTAAATATGGCATTGCTAAATTACTTGCTTCAACCACTACAAAAAGACGCTGATGTTTCTTCATTGCCAATCTTTTCATTAATAAAACATCAAACTGATTATAATGATTGCCTGTGATAAATGCTGTTGAGGTATTTGGCAAATTTTCTAGTCCTTCAATTTTACATCGTTTAGTCAACAGCACGGAAGCTAGAGCAAAAACACTTCGAATGACAGGATTAATTATTCGATAACTAGTAGTTGAAGCATAATTCCAATATTTATTTACTAGTTCTTTTGTTTGTTTTTTGCTAAGAACCGGATCATGTAGTTCAGCCTTAGCATTAAATTGTTTTTTAGCTATATTTCTTTTAATATTAGCTATAACTTGTTGTCTATGTAAACCAAAGATCATATTTTTTATCTCCATAATTCATTGGTTTCATTATAACGAACATTTTCTATTAACACATCTTAAGGAAAAACATGAAAATCTTAATTGTAATTGATGATTATTTTAACCAAAGTAACGGTATGTGCATTTCAACTCAGCGATTTGCACACGAATATAGAAACTTAGGGCAAGAAGTACGCATTCTTTCTACAGGAAAAGATGCAAATTATCCTGTACCTGAACTAAAAATTAATCTTCCGTTTATTCATAGTTTAATTGAAAAACAAGGTTTTCACTTTGCTAAACCAATCAGAAAAACTTTAAAAGAAGCAGTTAGTTGGGCAGACGTTATTCAAGTTGAAACCCCCTTTCCTGTTTCATGGCGTACGGCAAAACTTGCTAAGAAAAAAAACAAACCCGTAATAGGTACCTTTCATATATATCCACAAAACATTACTGCTTCGGTGCCAATTTTGAATAATCAATTTGGCAATTGGTGCTTTATGACCTTCTTCAAAGTAAAATCATTTAAAAATTGTACTACATTACAAGTTCCTACACCTAAAGTAGCTAAATGGTTAAAGAAAAATTATTTCAAACAGAAGCTATTTATTGTTTCAAACGGTATCAGCGAAAAGTTTATTCAAAATCCGCACAAAGAAAAAGTTGGACACCCCTTCACTATTTTATGTATCGGAAGATTTTCACACGAAAAACGACAAGAAACTTTATTCAAAGCAATGCAGCTATCCAAACATACTTCTGAAATCCGTCTTATTTTTGCCGGACAAGGACCTTTAGAAAAGGAATATGCCAAATTAGCTAAACAGCTTCCTAAGAAACCTATCATGCGCTATTTTGCTCCAGCAGATTTGAAAAAAATTATGTTTCAGACCGATCTGGTTGTGCATTGTGCTGATGTAGAAATAGAGGGAATGGCTTGCATGGAGGCTTTTTCTAGTGGCTGCGTACCTGTAATTGCTGATAGTCCGTTATCTTCTACTGTTAGCTATGCTTTAAGCAAAAATAATCGTTTCTCTGCTGGAGACAGTAAAGCTCTTGCTCAAAAAATTGATTACTGGTTCGAGCATCCCTCAGAATTAATAAAAATGAGACAAGAATATCGCAGTTACGGTAAAACATTAAATGTTGCACGTTCAGCCAAAATAGCCTTAGGTAATTTAGAAAATCTGACCTTAAAGTAAAAAGAAGTCTAGTCTGTTTAAGACTAAACTTCTTTTTACTTCTCCCTATACTACTTCTACTACTTCAAAATTTTTATCAAAACTATAGCAAGCATGTGTTTCTAAAGTCATAAAAATAAGATGAAATAATTTGTCTATTCGCCTTATTAAGTTAACTACTTTTTTCTATCTTATTGTTTAATTTTAATAGCTAATGCTTCGTATGGCTTCAATGTGATTTCATCGGTTAATTGGCTATCTTTAGTATCATGATTGTTAATTAAAACTTGGTATTCTTTGCTTTGATATTCTTCAGGTAATTTAACACTATGCTCTTTACCATAGAAGTTAGTAAATACCAATAACTTTTCATCACTATCTTTTAAGTAGCGTTCATAAGCAAAAATCTGCGGATCATCTTTCAAGAACATCTTAATATGACCATCAGAGATCAAATCTTCGCTTCTACGCAGCTTAATTAACTTTTGATAGTAATTAAAAATTTCACCATGTGCTAATTCCTCTTCAACATTAATTTTTTCTTGATCAGTTGGCATGAGCCACGGCTTATGTTCACTAAAACCTGCATATTTTTCACTATTCCAATGCATTGGTACACGTGAATTGTCACGAGCTTTTGATTTAACTATTTCAAAAGCTTCTTTATCACTCAAACCTTTTTTAGTTAAAGCCTTAAAAGCATTCTTGACCTCAACATCTACGTAATCATCCATTGAAGAATAATCAGGATCAATCATACCAATTTCTTCACCCATATAAATATATGGTGTTCCCCGCATAAGATGAGTTGCTGTGGCAAGCATTTCAGCTGACTTTCCACGATACTTACCAGTATCACCAAATCTAGTTAATGCCCAAGGCTGATCATGATTGTCCCAGAATAATGCGTTCCAGCCATCACCTTGATCCATTTTTTCTTGCCATTCAGTGAATAATTCCTTTAATTTCATAAAATCAAATGGCATCTTAGACCACTTTTCACCATCCTGATAATCAACTTTCAAATGATGGAAAGTGAAAACCATTGATAATTCATGTTCACTTGGTTTTGAATATTCAATTGAGTTGGCAATCGTTGTTGATGACATTTCTCCCACAGTAATTGATTCAGGGTCTTGACCAAAAGTTGCAGCATTAAGCTCTTTTAAGTATTTATGAACAATTGGAGTATCAGTGTACAAACCCTTTTCTTCAACCGGATCTGTTGAATCAACTAGTTTTTCCGCTTTACCCGTAACATTAATTACATCAAAGCGGAAGCCATGGACACCTTTACTACGCCAAAAGTTAACCACTTTAAATAATTCTTTACGAACTTCAGGATTATGCCAGTCAAGATCTGCTTGAGTTGGATCATACAAGTGAAGGTAGTAGTAATCGGTATCACCAAATTTTGACCAAGCAGGACCACCGAATTTACTTTGCCAATTATTAGGTAAACCTCCGTTTTTTCCCTTTCTCAAGTAGAAAAATTTACGATACTTTTCATCGCCAGCAAGTGCTTTTTTAAACCAAATATTTTCAGTTGAGCAGTGATTGAGCACCATATCTAGCATTACACCCACACCGATTTCTTTCAGCTTCTTTACCAATTTCTCAAAATCAGCCATTGTACCAAAACGAGGATCAATGTTGTAATAATCAGCAATATCATAACCATTATCATTTTGCGGTGAAACAAAAAATGGATTAAACCAGATCATGTCTACATTTAACTTCTTAATATAATCAATCCTTTGAATGATTCCTTGAAGATCTCCTACCCCATCGCCATTTGAATCATAGAAAGATTTAGGATAAATTTGATAAATTATTTTTTTGCCTAAATTAATCATACTTTTCAGCTCCTTACAATTTAATCTTATGTCTTCTTGCAAAATCAACAAATTTAAATTTACTTGGATTATGGAAAGATAATGTCAATTGGAATAACGCAGTGTCATTCAAGAAGTTATGACTGGCTACTAATACAGCTAAACTATCATCCAGTTGTAATAACTTTTGAAATTTATCATCAATTTTTTCAACTGTAATTACCTTTGTAGCATATGAAATATCTAATTTAAGTTTATTTTCAATATAATCATAAATAGATTTTTCTGCTGCCTCTTTTGGTAATTCATCAATTGGTGGTGAAAACAAATAATCACAATCTAATACGACAGGCTCATTATTAACTACACGCAATCTTTCAACATAGATTCCTGGTTGCTTTTTTTGCTCTGGAAATTTTTCTTTAAAAAATTCTGGTAAATCAACCATCTTTTTTAATGTGATTACTTTTGTTTCTGCATGCATGTTCAAAGATTTATTCAATTCAGCGAAACTAGTAATTCCAGAAATAGGAAAAGAATATTTTTCTAAATTTAAAACTATTGAACCTTTTCCACGTATTTTTTGTATTAGACCCAACGCAGTTAATTGATTCAACGCCTTACGAACTGTCTCGCGGGATGTACCATATAGTGTTGTTAATTGACTCTCACTTGGAAGTAACTCACCAGCTTTAAATTGTTGATGCTGTATTTTAGCAGCAATATCTTGTGCAATAATGTCTGATTTTGATTCCGTCATTTATGTCTTTCCTTTCTTTGTACATTTATTATATTCATAAATGTATAGACAAGTAAAGTATAATTTCGGTTACTATAAAATAGCCATTGTAATCACTTTCGAAAATATATTGACAACTTGTATATACAAGTTTAATATAATAGCTAGATCTAATGAGAACGCTTTATACAGGAGAAAAAACAATGAATGAAAACAATGAAATTGCAATTCTCGCTCCCGCAAGCGGTGAAGTAATTGCATTAAGTAAAACAAGTGATCCAATCTTTAGTAAAGGTGCAATGGGACAAGGATTTGGTCTTACACCATCTGATGGTGAAGTTGTTGCACCAATAAGTGGAAAAGTTTCAATGATTGCAGATACTAAACATGCTATTGGAATAACCACAGATGATGGGCTTGAAGTATTAGTTCACATGGGAGTTGATACAGTTAGTCTTAAGGGAGAGCCTTTTGAAGTTTTAGTTAAAAATGGTCAAACTATTGAAGCCGGGCAAGATATTGCCACAATGAATCTTAAAGCTATTAAAAGTAGCAATCTTGATACTACTATTATGGGTTTTAATCACAAACTCAAATGATAAGCTTGAGGGTTTAGACGTTTCTGAAGGTCCTGCTAGAATTGGCGACGTTATAGCTCATGCATACTTAAAAGTAGAACAAAAAGATACCTCAAATCAAAAGCTTTCATATGATGAACTGGCAACTTTTATCATTAAAAACGTTGGTGGTAAAGATAATATTAACAATTTAATTCACTGTATCACTCGTTTACGCTTCTACTTGAAAGATGAAAGTAAAGCTAATGACGAAGTATTAAAGAATCAACGTGGTATTCTTGATGTTATGCATGCTGGTGGACAATATCAAGTTGTTATCGGAAATGAAGTTACTAATGTTTATGATGCAGTAATGAAACAGCTTCCTAATTTAAGTGATCAACCTGCTCCACAAACTAATGAAAATGATGACCGTAATCCTGTTTCAAAGGCATTTGGCAACTTGATCGGCTTTATTACTGGTTCAATGAGTCCAGTAATCGGAGTAATCGCTGCATCAGGTATTATTAAAGGATTTTTGGCTTTACTCACTCTTCCACAACTTGGAGCATTATTAAACGTTAAAAGTCCTGTCTATATAACAGTTAGTGCAATGGCCGACTCGGCATTCTTCTTCCTACCAATTTTAGTTGGATTCTCGGCTGCTAAACGACTTAATAGTGATCCAATTATTGCAGCTGTAATTGGTGGTTTTATTACTTATCCCCAAATGATTAGTTGGGGTACCGCTGGTAAGATGATGTTTAATCTAGGTAATTGGAACTTCCAATTCTTAAACTACAGTTACTCAATCTTTCCAATGATCTTAGCTGCATGGCTTGCTGCTAAATGCGAAGAATGGCTTAAGAAAATTTTACCAAGCTATTTACAAATGATTTTCGTGCCATTAATTACTATTTTAGCTGTATCAACCATCACTTTAGTAATTACGGGTCCAGTTATTCAAGGCGCTGCTAACGGCATCGCAGTATTTATTAATTGGTTAGTATCATCATCAGGTTGGATCGGCGGCTTAGTAATCGGTGCCTTTTACCAACTACTTGTTATCTTTGGTCTTCACTGGGGTGTTGTACCACTGGTCGCTCAACAAATTGCTTCTACTGGTCAAAGTTCATTAAATGCAATTATTTGTTCAACTATGATCGCTCAAGGTGCTGCCGTTTTAGCTGTTGCAGTTAAGTCAAAGAAGGCTGACATGAAAGAATTAGGTATTGCAGCTGCTATCTCAGCGTTCTGCGGTGTTACCGAACCAGCGATTTATGGGATTAACTTAAGATATAAGAAAGTTTTTGCTTCAGGCTGTGTCGGTTCAGCATTTGGTGGTCTGGTAACCGGTCTTATGCATGGTACAATGTACGGTTTTACTGGTGGTCTAATTGGATTTTCTAGTTTCTTCAATCCGGCTCATCCTACTCAACTAAACAGTTTCTACACGTTCTTAATCGCTAGTGCTATTTCTATTGTAGTCGCATTCATTGTTACCTGGGTTTGGGGCTATAACGATAATATGACCATGGGTAAAATAGTTGAAAAGAAACAACGTCCAGGTACTAAGTAAAAATTCTAATTATCATCATAATAAAAAGAGCATCCGTAAAAATATTTACAGATGCTCTTTTAGCAAGATTTTTAGGCTCTATAATTTTTCCTGTTGATGACTTATCTATATGATAAGCTGTTAACAGGTTTTTTTATTGCAAAAAAAGAGAACATAGTCCTCTTCAATAAAAATCGGTTCTATGATAAATCCTGTTGATAGATTTCTATGATATTCTATCAATAGGATTTTTTGCATTAAAAAAGAGGCACAAGCCTCACTGCATAATGTCCTTTGATACCACTCTTTAGAAATTAAGGTGAATTGCTTATGTCCTCTTGTAATGATTGTATTAAATTTTCTCTGAATATTAAAGACCCTTTGTTAGAATTTTTTGATATCTCAACTGGCAAATACCGCAATCGTAAAGCCAAGTTCTACCACGCTATTGTACATTTAGACCATTGCTTAAACTGTGGCTCCGCTAACATCGTACATAACGGTCATTTGTATTCTAATGTGCGTTATCCTGCTTTAGATGCTAGTCTGCCCGTCTTTATCAGAATAGCTAAAGAAAGAATTATCTGCCGTGATTGTCAGACAAATTCGATGGCTCAAACAGAACTAGTAGATAAATACTGCTGTATTTCTAATGCCACCAAGCGTAAAATTATTGGCTCTTTAACCGAAGACTGGTCCATGAAGAGCATTGCCAGACAAACTTCAACTTCAACCAATACTGTGGAAATATAGTCCATCTTCCTTTGAAAATACCGACTGGCTGCCGGAATACCTGGCTTTTGATGAATTCAGAGGCGTTAGCAGACAGCTGCACTTTATTACCATTGATGGTCACACGCACAAAATAGTTAAGATACTGCCTACCAGATTTAAAAAAGATATTATCAATTACTTTAAACGTTTCCCAATAACCGTAAGAAACAAGGTTAAAACTGTAACTATGGATCTTAATTACTATTATGACATTATGGCTAAGAAACTTTTTCCTAATGCTCAAGTAATCCTCGACCGTTTCCATATCGTTCAGATGCTCAACCGTTCCTTTAATTCCTGTCGTATTCGAGAAATGAAGAAGCACAAAAAAGGTTCACGGGAATACAACCTGCTTAAATACTACTGGAAGCTTTATCTTAAGCCTTTTTATGATCTGGAAAAAGTTAAGCCGTGTTATTAATCCAGATCAAAAGATACCTAACTCAAGAACAAATCGTGGCTGATGGGCTTTCTTTAAACAATGAGCTTGAAAATACTTATAACCTTATGCAAGATATCAGTAAAGCCTTAAAGGATAGATATATCAAGAAGTTATGAAGCCTAATTCAAAGCAAAGATCATGTTGATAATATGATGCACACCACTTTAAACACTTTCAAACGTAATCTACATGATATTCTCAACGCTGCTAAGTTTGATGAATCAAACGGTTGCCTTGAAGGAACCAACCGTAAGATTAAACAGATTGAACGCACTGCCTACGGTTACACTAACTTCAATCATCTAGTAACCAGAATCGAGCTAGAAGAAAAGGATGCCATTATTAAGGAAAAAGCATCAGACTACTATTTAGCAGCCTAATGCCTTTCTCTATTATTTATTTTTTAATTGACTTCTATCAACGCAATTTGACAAAGAGCCTTTATTATATGAACTGGAATATTTAAATATAAAATTTAGGAAAATAAGTTTAATTCTTACGTTTTCTATCGCCGGCTAAACCGAATACCACTCCCAATGCTGCAAAAAGTAAACCGATTAAACCAAATTTATTATTTTCACCGGTTTGTGGTAAGGTCTTAGCAGCCTTTGAAGCCTTACCATTTGCTACTTTAGCAGAAGTATTGTTATTGATCTTTGGATGATTATTCCGAGTTGAGCCTGTCTTTACAATAGGCTTATTAGGATTACGACGCTTCTTAGGATTTGAATTATTATCCTTATTCTCATCATCCTTCTTATTATTCGTTGATTGAGTTGGGTGAGACGTTGGAGTTGATGGAGCTGGAACATTACGTGGATCACTTGGTTGTGGTTGTAGATTTGGATCTGGGTTAGGTTCAGGAGTTGGTGTAGGTGTGCCACCATCTTTGCTGTAAGTTACAGTAATAGTTTCATCTTTACTATTTGAAGTTACAATCTTGGATCCAACAGCTGATATATCAACACTGTCATAACCTAATTCATGTGGATCTCTAGAGTTAACTTGATCCCAAACTCCATTTTCAGGTGTCCAATCAGTATGACCTATTTCTTTACCAGTTACTTTATCAATTGTTACATTTCTAGTGAAAGTAATAGTTTGAGTATAGGTACTCTTACCATCCGGTGAGCCATTGACCTTGTTACCTTTATTATCAACATAGCTGATTGTTCTAATGACAGTCTCGGTTTGTTCCTTAGTTTCAGTGTCATGCTTTAAATGAATATTGAAGACTTGATCAGTCTTATCATCATTATCAAAGCTTGCGCCATTTGCTAAGTCATCAGATACTAATGCATAGCTGTTTTCATAGTTAGCGATAACATCTGTTGGATCTGCAATCTTGTCGCCAGTGTGACCATTAAGTGTATCACTCTTAATCGTCTGACCGGTTGTATCATCAATATAGTTGATAGTTGCCTTTTGGGCATCTGCACTATAGGTAATAGTAACCGTTTGATCCTGTGTGTTGCCATCAACTGTTGTTGCTGATACTTTAGCTTGACTTGGAGTGTAGCCACTGATTTGTGGAGTATCGTATTCTGCCCAGTTGTCAGTAGTCCAAGGTGTGTAAGTTGCCTTTTGGGTCACTTCATCAATCGTACCAGAACGGTGCAAATGAGCTACTTGCTTAATAGTATTCGTCTTGCCATCTGGGTTTGTAACATTGATCGTCCGAGTAACGATCTTGTTAAGATCATTATCATTTTGATCAGCCTTCGTGGCGTGGACCAAGTGAATCACAATTGGTTCGTTGCCCTTAGCCTTAAATGTGTAAGTTGCTGGAATAGTTTGATCCTTAGCTAATTCATAGTTAACTGGGACTTTCAAGCCAGTATTGATGGTTTGATCAGTCTTACCACTCAAAGTAATTGTTTTGCCAACTTGGGCTTCCTTGTTGTCATCATCGACAAACTTAGCTGTAGTACTTTGGGCATCTGCACTATAGGTAATAGTAACCGTTTGATCCTGTGTGTTGCCATCAACTGTTGTTGCTGATACTTTAGCTTGACTTGGAGTGTAGCCACTGATTTGTGGAGTATCGTATTCTGCCCAGTTGTCAGTAGTCCAAGGTGTGTAAGTTGCCTTTTGGGTCACTTCATCAATCGTACCAGAACGGTGCAAATGAGCTACTTGCTTAATAGTATTCGTCTTGCCATCTGGGTTTGTAACATTGATCGTCCGAGTAACGATCTTGTTAAGATCATTATCATTTTGATCAGCCTTCGTGGCGTGGACCAAGTGAATCACAATTGGTTCGTTGCCCTTAGCCTTAAATGTGTAAGTTGCTGGAATAGTTTGATCCTTAGCTAATTCATAGTTAACTGGGACTTTCAAGCCAGTATTGATGGTTTGATCAGTCTTACCACTCAAAGTAATTGTTTTGCCAACTTGGGCTTCCTTGTTGTCATCATCGACAAACTTAGCTGTAGTACTTTGGGCATCTGCACTATAGGTAATATTCGTATTTTGGCCAGGGTCAGCAGGCATAATAGTCTTGTCACTGACAGTCTTGCCATTGACCTGAGTTGTGTATCCTGGAATTGACGGTACATTGATCGACTCAACCTTAGTTGGGTCGTTTGGATCGTTGGTGTACTGGGTTGTCGTGGTCTTGCCCTTAGGATCAATATTGACTACATTGCCTAACTTCTTGTATTGATAAACAATGTTGGTCGTTTGTGGAACGTATGGGTTAACAATCGTGTATCTGCCACTGTCATTGGTATAATCTGTACTTTGACCATAAGCAAGAGAACCCCATTGAACTGCCTTACCACTATCATAAATTACATAGTCCATGGTGCCTGTCCCTGTCTTTTCACTGTCATTTTCCGTGAAAGTAACCGAAATGCCATCATGATAATCCTTGGTGCAGGTGTAGCCATTATGGAATTCAGAAATAAGTCCATTACCATTGTGAGTGGTATTTACTAAATATTCACCAGACCGAACATAATCTGAACCACTTGGCAAACCAGTAGTATATGATTGACCAGTCAATCCGTATTGCGTATGAGTTAAGCTATCAATAACGTTGCCATTGCTATCCTTATAGGTTACAGTCTGTCTAATCTTATGGGGAACAAAGAAGGACACCGTTGAATAATAAGACCTAACATCATCAACATCCTTAGCATGTGAGCTATAAATAATATTTAAGCGGTAACCGTTACTCTGTACAATTCCAGCAAAATTATCGTTATAAACTGTACCAATATTTATTGAGTAATCATATCCCCAAATATCTCTGGTGTCATGCAAAGTGTGCGAACTATTTTGAGCTAAAGTACCAACCTTTTTACCATCTTGATAAACATAGACTACACCATCACCCGTTCGATTGGTAGTTAAAATAATGTTGTTGTTATTTTCATTCCGTAACCATTCAAAAGCATATTCCTGCTTATTGTTGAAGTGGCTTGGCAAATAATTCATAAGACCTTCTGGATAGTTATCCGTTACAGAATAATTACTGTCAGTTTTTGTATCAGTTTGAGCTTTGCTATCAGCCAATTTATTTAATTTGGCATTGCCTGTTAACTTTTTGGTTTGTTGAACAACTAATGTATTGCTATTTGCTGCATCTGATTTTGCTGTTTGTTGTGCTGACTTAGTTTGAGCATCATTGGCAGTTGATTTAGCTCGATTAGCATCACTTACAACTTTTTTATTATCTTGTGTCTTACTATTGGTAGCGCTTGCATTATCTGATTGTGAAGCTGACTTTTTATCTGTTGTTGCATTAGCTACTTGATCACTAGTTTGAGTCTTACTATCAGTTGATTTTGTGTTCGCACTAGCGTTACTTACAGCTTTTTGACTATTTTGTGCAGATGAAGTTTGATTTTGACTTGAAGTTTGTTCTGCTGATGATGTATCACTTGATGCTTGTGCAGAATTTGTGTCTAATTTGGAAGTTTGAACCGACTGCTCTTGTACGCTATCAGCGTGTACTATAGACGTGCCGACCCCTCCCATGAAGTACAAAGTAGTGCCAAGCATTACGCTTGCTATACCAATGCTAAATTTACGAATACTAAAACGTTGTTTATTTGAAATTGTTAAATTTTCTTTTAAATTTCTTCTATTATTCATTTTACATCTCCCCTTTATTACAGTTCGAGTTCAATACATCCAAATACCATTAAGCAACGTACTACGTTATAAATATAATGTAAATAGCTACTATATTAAATAACAGGTATAGATCATCATTATAATTGTAAGCGTTACTTTAAATAAAGCTGTTAATATAGTGACTAAAAGGAATTTTCCTTCTTATCTGCGCATTTAAAAAATAACACAAAAAATTGCATAAAAAAAGCACTAAGCCTTACAGCCCAATGCTTTGATTGGTTCTATGATAAATCCTGTTGATAGATTTCTATGATATTCTATGGCTCTATAATTTTTCCTGTTGATGACTTATCTATATGATAAGCTGTTAAC
>SKEM01000063.1_pt1 | contig 84625 bp, 73 predicted proteins | sample 4826731 | NCBI WGS metagenome assembly SKEM01 (sample SAMN11008809, study PRJNA524170) | human gut metagenome | biome: Human fecal sample; material: Feces; isolation source: fecal sample from pouch patient p37 | host: Homo sapiens | place: Israel: Tel-Aviv | collected 2015-07-27 | reverse complement strand
ACCCCATTGTTGCAATATCTTCATAAGAGCCAGAACAAGATGGAGTTTGTGAAATATCAATAATACCATTCTTATCTGATACAAAAGTCGCTGTTGATTTCCATAAAACATCATGAGCTAAAAGCATGGGAGCATTGATACAATAATAATCGGATAGAAACATTTCGACTCGATAGATTTCTCTTGGTTTTAAGCCATCGATGACAATATTAAAAGATTCGTCTGCTAAATCAGACTCTGAAATCAGTTCAATTTGTATATTCATATCTTCCTCTTTTTTGTTAATGTAATTAACAATATAGTTTTAAAATTACCGTGATTTTTACCACGGTAATTCTTGCCATACCTTTTCAACATCATCCATCAATTTCATAACCCTTTGAAGATCCTCCTCACTATAGTTTTTTAAAACTGAAAAAATGGCTGTCTCAATATGTTCTTGTTGCTCTTTATGAATGTTAAAAACGTCAACCCCTTTTTTTGATAATATCAGATATTTATTTTTTTCATTATCAGGTGCAAATTCAAAAGAAACGAGGTCTTTCTTGGTTAAACGTCTAACACTCTGAGTAATAGCACTCCTAGACACTTCAAGTAACTCAGATAATTTCACTAAATTCACAGGCTGATTCCGACCTATTAGGTCAATCAAATGGACTTCATTAATAGTGATTGATTTATCAATACTGTTCCGATGTTGATCTTTTTTCAACTGTTCAAAGGCTAAAACAAAACTGTTAAAACGATTATTAAACTTATGCAGTTCTTTCTTATTCATAGTGTCCCTCTTTTTGTTAATAACATTAACAAAACTACTATTTCTTGTCAAGCTGAGCCTAAATAAATCCTCTAGAGCTAAGCTCCAAAGGATTTATTTTTATTTTACAACAATATTAACGAGTTTATTCGGTACACTAATCACTTTCACAATTTCCTTGCCATCAATCTCTGCTTTGACTTTTTCGTCAGCCAGAGCGACTTCTTGCAATTCTTCGCGTGAAAGATCTTTAGCAACCATGAGTTTAGCACGGACTTTACCTTTGATTTGGACAACGATTTCAATTTCATCTTCAATCAATTTGCTTTCGTCCCATGTTGGCCAAGCTACGTAAGAGATTGACTCACCTGTTGCTACGACTGTTTGCCATAGTTCTTCTGCCAAGTGAGGCGCAAATGGGGCAATCAATTGGATAAAGCCTTTGGCGTAATCCACATAGAGTTTATCTTCCTTGTTAGCAGCATTAACAAAGACCATGAGCTGAGCAATGGCTGTGTTGAATTTCATAGACTCGATTTGCTCAGTAACAGATTTAACAGTTTCGTTATAAACCTTGTCAAGAGCGCCATTGTTTTCCTCAACGATTTCTTTACTTGTAATCAAACGGTAAACACGGTCAAGGAATTTACGGCTTCCTTCCAATCCTTCTTCAGACCAAGCGATTGAAGCATCGAGTGGTCCCATGAACATTTCATAGACACGAAGGGTATCAGCACCGTATTGTTCCACCACATCGTCTGGGTTAACCACGTTCTTGAGGGATTTAGACATCTTGGCTGGTGCTTGCTCCAACTCTTCCCCTGTTTCCACATGGAAGAAGGAACCGTCACGTTTTTCAACCTTGTCAGTTGCCACAAGAGCTCCACGGTGATCACGGTAGCTTGTTCCCAAGATCATTCCTTGGTTAAAGAGTTTTTGGAATGGCTCTTTAGTCGGTACAACACCAAGGTCATAGAGGAATTTGTGCCAGAAACGAGCGTAAAGCAAGTGAAGCACGGCGTGTTCTGCACCACCCACATAGATATCTACTGGCAACCATTGTTTGAGGAGATCCTCGTCAGCCAATTTCTCTGTGTTGTGTGGATCGATATAGCGGAGGTAGTACCAGCTTGAACCTGCCCATTGTGGCATAGTATTAGTCTCACGACGACCTTTGACACCATCCTCACGAGTCACTTCAAGCCAGTCTGTCAAGTTAGCCAATGGGCTTTCACCAGTACCTGAAGGGCGAATGTCCTTGGTTACTGGCAAGACAAGTGGGAGTTCACTTTCTGGAACAGCTGTTGAAGTACCATCTTCCCAATGAATAATTGGGATTGGTTCACCCCAGTAACGTTGACGGCTAAAGAGCCAGTCACGAAGGCGGTAAGTGATTTTTTCTTGACCAAAGCCTTTTTCTTCCAACCAAGCCACGATTTTAGCAATCGCTTCTTCTTTGTTGAGACCGTTCAAGAAGTCAGAGTTGACGTGAAGGCCATCTTCTGTGTAAGCAGCCTCTTCAACGTTTCCACCTTCCAAGACTTCTACGATTGGAAGGTCAAACTGTTTTGCAAATTCCCAGTCACGCTCATCGTGGGCAGGTACGGCCATAACGGCACCTGTTCCGTAGCTGGCAAGAACATAGTCCGCAATCCAGATTGGGATTTCTTTACCATTGACAGGGTTGATGGCATAAGCACCAGTCCAAACCCCTGTTTTTTCCTTGGCAAGGTCTGTACGGGCCAAGTCTGATTTAAGGCTGGCTTGGTGTTTGTAGTCAGCTACAGCCTCAGCTTGTTCAGGTGTTGTAATGGCATCTACCAAGTCATGCTCAGGAGCCAAAACAGTGAAGGTCGCACCAAAAAGAGTATCTGGACGTGTCGTAAAGACTGTGAATTCCTTGTCTGTTCCTTTTACTTTGAAAGTTACGTTAGCACCAGTTGATTTACCAATCCAGTTGCGTTGCATATCCTTGATAGACTCTGGCCAGTCAAGGTCATCCAAGTCATTGAGCAAGCGCTCAGCATAGGCAGTGATTTTGAGCATCCATTGGCGCATTGGTTTGCGGACAACTGGATAGCCACCACGCTCAGATGTTCCATCTGGAAGAACTTCTTCGTTGGCGATAGCTGTTCCCAATTCTTCAACCCAGTTTACTGGCACTTCAGCTTCATAAGCCAAACCTTTTTCGTAAAGCTTAGTGAAAATCCATTGCGTCCACTTGTAGTAGTTTGGATCTGTAGTATTGACTTCACGGTCCCAGTCGTAAGAGAAGCCAAGCGCATTGATTTGACGTTTGAAGTTGGCAATGTTTTCTGCTGTGAATTCCGCTGGGTCATTACCAGTATCCATAGCGTATTGCTCTGCAGGCAAACCAAAGGCATCCCATCCCATTGGGTGAAGGACGTTGTAGCCTTGCGCACGTTTGAAACGGCTAAGGATATCTGTTGCCGTATAACCTTCTGGGTGTCCTACGTGAAGACCCGCTCCAGATGGGTAAGGGAACATGTCAAGCGCATAAAACTTAGGTTTTGAGGCATCTGTTCCTGTCTTAAAAGTGTGATTGTCAGCCCAGTATTTTTGCCACTTAGGCTCGATTTCTTTATGATTGTAAAAACTCATGGTTTCTCTCCAATATTCGTAATGCTTCTATTATAGCATTTTTGAAGGATTTTTAAAGATGATAAGGGAACTTTAAGAGGCAAATTCACCTTAATCTATTTTGCACTTTTTTCATTCTTTTTAAGTTTTTTTGCCCTTTTATGTAACAAAAAAGCAAAAAGATGCTATACTAGTATCAGAAAGAAGGTGACTCATGTATCAGGAACAACGATTAGAGAAAATATTAACGCTTTTGGAGGAGCGCGGAAACCTATCTGTTAAGGAAATGGTTGACGCATTAGGTGTTTCCAAAGACACTGTCAGAAGAGATTTCGACTGCCTCAGCCAGAGGAATCTGGCTCAGCGTACCCATGGTGGCATTCTCCCAGTAAAAAATACCACTGTTCTTGGCTTCCAGGAACGTCAGAAAGGACTCACTGAAGACAAGAAAAAAATGGCAGACCTAGCGCTTAGCTTGGTCAAAGACCAATCTCTCCTCTTCTTCGATGTCTCTACCCTGATGCTTGAAGTTTCACAAAAATTGACTAAGAGCGTCACTGTCTACTCCCACTCTTTGGACAATGCCTTGGTCCTAAGCGGTAAAGAAGGCGTCGACTTTCATCTCTTGGGAGGAAGATTTTACAGCAAAAACCGCTTCTACTATTCGCTTCACGAAGCCCAGCTCTTGCAACATCTACAGTTTGACTTAGCCTTCTTCGGAGCGGCTAGTCTCAGTCAAGGAGTGGTCAGCTATGAAGATGAAGAGGACGTTGCTGTCAAACAACTGGCCATGCAAGCTGCTCGAACCAAGATACTTATTGCTGAATCTGATAAATATGAAAAGCATTCTAAATATATCTTGGGCAAGATTGAAGACTTTGACTACTGGATTACAGATAAGAAACCTGATCCTGATTTGGTCGAGACTCTTAAAGATAAAGTAATGATTTTATACGATGGAAAGGATAACGATTATGAGTAATATTCGTTTGATTATCAGTGACATTGATGGCACTATTCTCACTAGTAACCACCAGGTGGACGAGCAACTGATTGAGGTAATGCCAGAGCTTGAAAAGGCAAATATTCCCTTTGTTTTAGCTTCTGCCCGTTCGCCACTAGGGATGCAACCAATTGCTCATAAACTAGGACTTCATGACAATCCTATCGCCTGCTACAACGGTGCCTTAGTACTTGAGGGTGATCGTACTATCATACAGCACCCTGTGGATAAAGCTGAGATTCAAGACCTTCTTAGCTACTTATCCACAGATTATCCAAGTGTCTCTGTGAATATCTACTCTGGCAAGGACTGGATCACCAACGAACTAGACAAATGGTCTCAGCTGGAAGGAAGTATCACGGGTGAATCTCCTATCATTAAGGAACTACAAGACACGGTCTCAGACTCAGAACCACCTATCCACAAGCTATTGTTGATTGATGAGGCTGAAGTTATCCAGGATCTACACCAAAAACTCCTAAGTATGGATTTTCCACATACAGCCTTCTACTTATCCAAAGATAACTACTTAGAAGTCACTGCCAAACATGTTTCTAAAGAACACGCTCTCCTTGAGGTTGCCAAATATTATGACCTTCCTCTTGAACAAGTCATGACTATCGGAGATAACTTCAACGATAGTCCTATGCTAGCTCTAGCTGGCCTAGGAATTGCTATGGGCAATGCACCTGAAGAGGTTAAGGAAACTGCAAACTTAGTAACGGCTTCAAATGATGAGCATGGAGTCGCTCAAGCTATTAGAGAACATGTCCTAAACTAAGCTAATATCTAATGGTGGGAACAGCCTTTAATTGCCAACTCGAATTTTAGAACAAAAGGAAAGGTGCCCTAGAGGTGCCTTTCCTTTTTCAACGAAAAAAGCCTTCCTCTCTCGAAGAAGACCCAAATTTTCTAAAGATAAAGAAGGAGACCTACAAGAATCCCAATGGCATAGCCTGCCAAAACATCACTAGGATAGTGAACACCACCTAGCACGCGCAAAAGAGCTAGAGCGCCCGCCAGAAAAAGCATAACCCCACCGAGCCAGGGGTTAAGTATCAGTGCCAACATAGCAATGACAGTCGCTGAGAAAACATGCCGACTGGGAAAGGACTTACCCAGACTGTCCTTCTTAATAAGGGGTTGAATAGCCCAGGTCTGGTATGGACGTGGTCGATTGTAGAGGCTACGACCAAGAGAAAGAAGGAAAAAGCCTCCCCCCATAATAAGCACCGTCGTAGAGAGAACAAACCAACCATTCCTTAGCCAAACCCAAATAAGAAATATAGGAAAAAGCAGATAAAAAGTCCTAGTTATAAGCTTGTTCAACCCTTCTAAAACCTTAGCGTAAGAACGCAAAGGAGCGCTAAACCTATCGTAAAATCGTTTGTAATTCATCATCATCCGTTAGAAAAAAGGGAGTGACACAGAACTAAATTTCAAAAATCTAGCTTCTAGCCTCTCCCCTCAAGTTTAATGAGATAGTCTTCCAAGGTTAAAGTCTCTTAGCCCAACCTCTTTTTATCTATCTTAAAGTTCAGCGATTTGGTAAAGTTCAAGTTCAGCAGCTGTTTCTGAACCAAACATATTAATCATGATTTTAACCTTGTTGTTTTCAATTTCTACAACACGGCCTTCTTGACCCATAAAGGCACCATCGATGATTTGAACCACGTCACCAACCTTGATATTAGTATCAAAGACATCAACGGTTTGACCCATTGAAATCAAGATTTGACGGATTTCTTCTTCCAAAAGTGGTGTTGGTTTAGAACGGTTACCGTGAGAACCAACGAAACCAGTAACGTTCGGAGTATTACGAACAACGAACCATGCTTCGTCTGTCATTACCATCTCAACAAGAACATAACCAGGGAAGCGGTTTTCTTCTACTTCTTTAACTTTACCGTTTTTCTCAACATTGACCGTTTGAGTTGGAATTTCAACACGCAAGATATTTTCAAGCATGTTATAAGTTTGGGCACGTTGCAAAAGGTTTTCTTTAACTTTGTTTTCGTATCCTGAATAGGTTTGAAGGACGAACCAGCCCTTGTCGAATGAATCTAGCATTTTAGGATTCCTTTCTTTTTTCTAAATGACACTTAAACACCTTCGGCTAGCTATCCTCTAGCTTCGAGTGTTAAATGTCAATGAATGTCTATGGTTTAATTCAAAGCGTAATAAAAAAGCCTGGTGGCCCTCGTTCTCGCTTTTATCTGCATTTATTATAACAAAAAAGAGCAGGCATTCCCACTCTTTTTGTGTTTTCTTTAGAAAAAGTTAATCAGTGCTGACATAGCGCGACTCAACAATTCATCAAACGCATAGATGATGACAGTGAAGAACGCAGTATACTCAAGAACTGAAATAAAATCGTGCCAGCGTTGTTTACGGTCTGGCCAAGTCGTGTCTTTCAAGACTTTGAAAATACTTCCAGTTTGTCTCACGGTGTCTCCTATCTTGTTTCCTTATGCAAGGTGTATTTTTTACAATGTTTACAAAATTTGTTAACTTCTAGTCGTGTTGGTTTGGGAGTGCTACTCACATTAATTGAGTAGTTTCGGCTCCCACATTCAGCACACGCTAGGCTTGCTTTTTTCTGTGCCATAACGCCTCCGTTCTTTTTATCTTACCACTTTTAAATGCAATTGACAAGCTATCTGAATAGACCTGAGAAGGAGTCTGTAATCTTATCCCAAAGACTGCTTGCTTGATCTTTAACGTCATTCACAACGTCTGATGCCTTGTCTGTCCATGACTTGTTACTGCTATTGCGCGAGTCATTTGGATCTGCCGTATAGTCTAGTGTTTGACCGTCAGCTGCATAGGCATTTTCAACGGTAAACTCAGTACCTGGTGTATTTGGCAAAACATCCGCAGCGATGTAGCTGAAAATCGTCGAAGCTGTTCCCGAGCTAGCTCCTGTTAGGTAATGACTCTCGTCAGTCTTATCAAAACCAATCCAGGTCGTCATAACCACATCAGGAGTATAACCAATCACCCACTGGTCACTAGTCAAATCCTTGTTAAATTCAGCCTGAACAGTACCTGTCTTACCTGCCATAGTATAACCTGTGTAGTTGGCATTCACAGCAGAACCATTTGAGAAGGTACCAAGCATCATGCTGGTCATCTGGTTAGCTACTGACTGGCTGATAACACGTTTAGACTTCTTACTATGGGTAGCAATAATGTCACCACTGGCATTTTCAATTTTAGTAATGAAATAAGCTGTGTTCATCTCACCACCATTAGCAAAGGTCGCATATGCCTGAGCCATTTGAAGAGGACTGGCTGTCACACCACCACCAAGTGAAATTCCCAGTTCTTCTGGAACATTGTCAAAGTTGAGACCGAATTTTTGACCGTAACTAATCCCTTTTTGAATACCGATTTGATTAAAGAGGTAAACTGCTGGGATATTGTAGGAGTTGGCCAAAGCTTGATACATGGGCACATCCTCTGTCTCAACACCACCGTAGTTGGTTGGGGTATAGCCATTATAGTCGATTGGTTTATTCGGAAGGTCCTTATTGATGCTCCATCCTGAAGCCAGAGCTGGGGCATAGACCACTAAAGGTTTGATAGTTGAACCAGGACTACGCTTCCCTTGGGTTGCATAGTTAAAGTTACGGAAGGTTGTATCACTGGTACCACCTACACGACCTACCAGACCACGGACAGCTCCAGTTGTTGGATCAAGTGCCACACTAGCTGACTGAGCTGTACTACCATCACTTTCTGATGTAGGGAAGAGATAAGTATTTTCGTAGGTTTGCTGCATGTTAGCTTGTGAGTTGGCATCCATCTCTGTGTAGATCTTGTAACCATTTTTAACGATTTCATCCTCACTCAAGCCATAAGTTTTCGTAGCTTCTTCAATGACGGCATCAAAGTAAGACGGATACTTGTAGTCATCGCCAGTCCCTTGATAGGTATCATCCAGACGACTAGCCATATCAACTCCAGCCGCACTGTCGGCATCTGCCTGACTCAACTTCTTGTCATCAACCATATTGGCGAGGACAGTGTTTCGACGGTTGGTCGCATTTTGAATATTATCGATTGGGTTGTAAATTTCAGGTCCCTTAAGCATACCAGCGAGGGTAGCTGCTTCATCAACGGTTAAATTGGCAGCACTTGTCCCGAAGTATTTTTGACTAGCATCTTCAACACCCCAAACCCCATTTCCGAAATAGGCATTATTGAGGTACATGGTAAGGATTTCTTGCTTGCTGTATTTCTTGGTTAATTCCAAAGAGAGGAAGAATTCCTTGGCCTTACGAGTGACTGTCTGTTCTTGTGTCAAGAAGGCATTTTTAGCCAACTGTTGGGTAATGGTCGAACCACCACCAAAGCGTCCCATAGATACAATGGCCAAGAGGAATCGCTTGACGTTAACCCCGCTATTTTCATAGAAGGTACGGTCCTCAGTTGCTATAACAGCATTCTCTAGGCTATCACTAATAGCATCCAGCTCCACATAGGTCCCTTTTTGCCCTGACAAAGAACCAGCTTGATTGCCTTCTTTGTCATAGATAACCGTCGTAGCTTTCAAGGCATCTTGAAGGTCTGAAACATTGGTCGTCTTGGCAATATAGAAAAGGTAGGAACCTACTGTCAAAACCAGCACAGCTACCATGATAAAGAGAATTTTACCAATATGATAGCGACGCCAGAAACGACGAATAGGATTTCTTGGCGAAAGTGTAAACTTGCTCAAGAACGCCTGAACCTTACCTAAAGGTTGGGTCGTATCAATAGGTTTCTTTTGCTTAGAACGTTGATAACGTGACGTCTCTTGACTTTCCTGAGACATATCTAAGTCTTCAACGGCTTGTTCAACCTCATCAGGTTTCTTAGCAAAGAGTCCCTTTATCTTATTTTGTAAATTCTTCGATTTTTCAGCAGGCTGGGAATCCTTGCCCTTTCCGCTATTTTCTTCTTTAAAAAGTTTGTTTTTTAGATTATCAAAAAATGTCATAACCCTATTATACCAAGTTTTTACAGATTCTGTCCTCTTTTAAACGTTCATGATATAATGAAACCATGACTTTACACGTAGAAATTATCAATCCCTATCCTGTAACAACCGTCAAAGACTTGCTCGAAACTAAGCTCCTCATTCCTCGTAAGATTCGTCATTTCCTACGCACGAAAAAGCACGTCCTCATCAATGGAGAGACTATTAATTGGCAGAGTCCTGTTGAAAAAGGTGATAAGATTAGCCTGACCTTTGATACAGAGGACTACCCTGAAAAAATTATCCCTATGGGAAATGCCAGTTTAGTAGAGCCTCTCTACGAGGATCAACATCTCATCGTGGTCAATAAGCCTGAAGGAATGAAAACGCATGGTAATGAACCCACAGAAATTGCTCTTCTTAACCATGTTTCGGCCTACTGTGGGCAGACCTGTTACGTCGTTCATCGACTAGACATGGAGACTAGTGGAGCTGTGCTCTTCGCTAAAAATCCGTTTATCCTGCCAATTCTCAATCGACTCTTGGAAGATAAGAATATTCAGCGTCAATACTGGGCATTAGCTGAAGGTAAATTCCAAACCAAGGAGACTGTGTACAATGACAAGATTGGACGCGACCGCCACGATCGTAGAAAACGGGTGGTTGACCCTAGAAAAGGGCAGGTTGCCTATACAATCGTCACACGCCTCAAAACCTTTAAAGGAGCTAGTCTGGTCAATTGCCAACTAAAAACCGGCCGGACCCACCAAATTCGTGTGCATCTGGCCCACCATGGACATGCCATTCTGGGAGACCCTCTTTATAGTCACCGAACCGCATCTCGACTCATGCTCCACGCCCACACTCTTAGTTTCACCCATCCCTTAACACTCGAAAAAATCACTGTTAAGGCGAGTTCAGACAGTTTTGAACAAGGGTTGAGAAATCACAAATAATAGAAGTAGGCTTATTCTCAAGCATAGTGCGAAAGGATTATCCTAATGATCCTCTAGTTATGACACAGTGGAAGCTTGCAAATAAGTTACTTTTATTGACTTCAAAAACCTTGACCGCCTTGAATCTCCCTTTACAATATGTTATCCTTTACATATCATTTAAAATTTGAGGGGTATTTAATTTATGAATCCAGCAGATCAATGGTTAGCTATCAATGCCAAGTATTTCCCAGCAGAACAAGTTCAATATATTCGCCAACGTATTGAAGCTCTTCCAGAGGCACAAGTCCAATTGCTCTATACACTTAGTTTCCAAGACCCAACCATGATGTTGGTTATCTCACTTTTCGGTGGATATCTTGGAATTGACCGCTTTATCTTAGGACACATTGGATTAGGTGTTGGTAAACTCTTGACAGTCGGTGGCTGTGGTATCTGGACAATCGTTGACTGGTTTCTTATCATGGATGCTACTCGTCAAGCAAATGCTCAAAAACTTTATTCTCTTATCGGCTAATGAAAACCTATTTCACACGCTTGTGGGCCTACCACCAGCGTTTTTTTAGATTATATCTCTTAGTTTTAGTGGCAGTTTGTGGAGTCTACCTTTTGCATCTGCCAACACCACTCAGTTTAATCCTAAGACCGTTTGGCCTTAAAGGTTGGAGCGCAGGCCTAACACGCGCTAGTGTTAGACTCTTACACCTAGATTGGCAAGGAGCCTGGGACTATAATCCACTGATATATCCTCTAGTGGTCTATATCCTAACCTATTTCTTTCTCTTTCCCATCTTTAGTGATAAGAAGATTAAAAGGAAATAAAGTAAAGACTCCTGTCCCACTCTCATTGCAGTCCCCTTACACTATTGATATAATTGTAATCATCAACATTTTTATAATCAAGATATCTGGAGGTTATACACATGAAGCAACAAGATTGGATCGATTTTTTCCAAGCAGTTAATGGTCGTAATCCAAGTATTCAAGAAATGGCTGAAGCAGCTCAGAAAGGCGAGTTTGTCCGAGAAACTCCCAAACAAACTGTAGAAGTAACAGAACCTGTCCCACAAAAAGAGACTGTAAAAACAACGAACGGCTCAGAAGTCGTTGAGCCTACAAAACCTGCACCATCAACAGAGGTTGTAGAAACTGCCGAAAAAGATGTTGACAATTATGATGTTGCTGAAGAGCCACTCACTAACTCTACAGCAGATGAAGAAGAGACTTTCCAAGCAACTAACCTAGCTCAAGAAAATCAATCAAAGACCTTCCAGGAACAAGTTAAACCTGCTGTAGAAACGGCCAGTCAGACTGTTAACCAATTTGCGAATCCAACTGGTGAAACTTTCCAACAAGCAAGCAAAAATCTAAATGATACTTGGAAGAAACAAGACAAGAAAACCCAAACAAACCTCATCATGTTAGCCGTCGCTTCCATCCCAGCTATCCTCTGGGCTCTTGGAATGATACTCTTGGGAATTGCCAGTGATGATCTTAGTGCCGGATTGATCACGGCTCTTCTCTCCGTCATCATTAATTTCCCCTTGGTAGTACTTCTTATATTACCAGCTCTTCTAAATAAAACAGATAAAAAATGGCCAATCTTTATCCTATCCTTTCTTCTAGGTTGGACATTCATCGGTTGGATCATCCTTCTTGCTGTTTCTATCAATACGAATAAGGAAGCAGAACGCATTAGACAACAACAAATGATGATGCAAATGGCAGGTCAACAAGGAAGTTCTGATACATTTAACCCTTTTCAGTAATTAACAACAAATAAATGAAAAAAAGAAAACCCAGAAAAAGTTTCTCAACTTTTCCTAGGTTTTTTCTTTTGCTTTTTAAATTCTTAGTAGCCCATCATTCCTGGATCCATAGCTGGTGCTGCTGGAGCTTCTGGTTCAGGTTTGTTGGCAACGACTGCTTCAGTTGTCAAGATAAGACTAGCTACAGAAGCGGCATTTTGGAGAGCAGAACGTGTGACCTTAACTGGATCAATGATTCCTGCTTCGACCATATCTACCCATTCACCGTTAGCAGCGTTAAAGCCTGTACCAACTGGGCTGTTCTTCAATTTATCGATGATAACTGAACCTTCATAACCAGCGTTATAAGCAATTTGGCGAACTGGTTCTTCCAAGGCACGGAGGACAATATTACGTCCTGTAGCGTCGTCACCTTCAAGATCAAGTTCAGCAACCTTAGCAATGACGTTAACAAGGGCTGTACCACCACCTGCTACGATACCTTCTTCAACAGCGGCACGAGTCGCGTTAAGGGCATCTTCGATACGAAGTTTCATTTCTTTAAGGGCTGTTTCAGTGGCCGCACCAACCTTAACAACTGCAACCCCACCTGACAATTTAGCCAAACGTTCTTGAAGTTTTTCACGGTCAAACTCAGATGTTGTTGTTTCCAATTGAGACTTGATGAGGTTAACACGGTTAGCAATCGCTTCTGCGCTCCCCGCACCTTCAACAATAACTGTGCTATCTTTATCCACAGTTACTTTCGAAGCTTGACCAAGTGCTGCCATAGTTGCGTCCTTAAGCTCAAGACCAAGATCCTCAGTAATGACAGTTGCTCCTGTCAATACGGCAATGTCTTCCAACATCGCTTTACGACGGTCACCAAAGCCAGGTGCCTTAACAGCAACAACATTGAAAGTTCCACGAATCTTGTTAAGAACAAGTGTCGGAAGAGCTTCACCATCCACGTCATCAGCAATGATCAAGAGTGGACGGCTTGTCTTAAGCACTTCTTCCAAGAGTGGAAGGACATCCTGAATATTTGAAATTTTCTTGTCAGTCACAAGGATAAATGGATTATCAAGGTCAGCGACCATTTTTTCATTATCAGTAACCATGTACTGAGAAAGATAACCACGGTCAAACTGCATACCTTCAACCACTTCGAGTTCTGTCTCCATACCACGAGACTCTTCAATAGTGATAACACCATCATTACCCACACGTTCCATAGCTTCTGAAATGTATTCACCAACTTTTTCAGAACGTGATGAAACCGCTGCGACTTGGGCAATGGCTTCCTTATTAGCAACTGGTTGTGCAATGGCTTTAAGCTCTTCCACGGCTGTAGCTACAGCTGCTTCAATCCCACGACGGATACCGATTGGATTAGCACCAGCCGTTACATTTTTGAGACCTTCACGAACAATAGCTTGTGTCAAAACAGTGGCTGTAGTTGTTCCGTCACCGGCAATATCGTTCGTTTTTGAAGCGACTTCGCTGACAAGCTTAGCACCCATATTTTCAAAGTGATCTTCGAGTTCAATTTCTTTAGCAATTGTCACACCATCATTAGTGATAAGAGGTGAGCCAAAAGCTTTTTCCAAAACCACGTTACGACCTTTAGGACCAAGCGTTACCTTAACTGTATCAGCCAAAGTATCAACACCACGGACCATTGCTGCGCGTGCATCTGATGAAAATTTAATATCTTTTGCCATAGTTACTCCTTCTTTATCTTACTTTATATCTGATTAGCATAGACCTAAGCTAGGACTGCTAAAATGTCTGCTTCACGGATAATTGAAACGGAATCATCTCCGTCTTTAACATTGACACCTGCACCATTTTCAACAAGAACTTTATCGCCTGCTGCAACACTAGGTGCAATCAATTCACCAGTAAGAGTACGGATTCCTTCACCTACTGCCAAAACCTCAGCAGTCTTTGTAGCTTCATGACTGGCCCCTGCCAATACAAAGCCACTAGCTGTTTTTTCTTCTGTTTCTTCAAAACGGACAACGATACGATCACCCAATGGTTTCAATGCCATACCAATTACCTCCAAATGTTATTTATTATTAGTAACGTGTGAAACGTTATTTTTAGCACTCATAAACCACGAGTGCTAATCCATATATTTATTTTAGCACTTGGTCAAAAATAGTCAAGAAAAAACTACCCAAAATCTGAACTTTGGATAGTTTCTTTTTTGTTTGTTAACCGAGTACCAAGGCATCGTCATTGAGGACTTGTCCACTATTTTTGTGGAAGAGGTCCATAAGTTCTGCAACAGTGAGATTTTTCTTTTCTTCACCTCGCACATCGACGACGATTTTACCGTGATAGAGCATAACCAGACGGTTCCCATATTCGATAGCATGTTCCATATTATGGGTAATCATAAGGGTTGTCAATTCTTGTTCTTCAACGATCTTACGTGTCAAATTCATGACCATATCACTTGTCTTAGGATCTAGGGCTGCTGTATGTTCATCCAAAAGCAAGATTTTGGGACGCACCAAGGTTGCCATAGCAAGTGTCAAGGCCTGACGTTGTCCACCTGACAAGAAATTAGCATCAGTCTTCATACGATTCTCAAGACCAAGACCAAGATCTACCAAGGCTTCCTTGAAGACTTGACGTTCGCTTTCAGTGATAGACTTTTTAAAAAAGCTACGTTTCTTACCACGACGATAGGCAATCGCCATATTTTCTTCGATAGAAAGGTTTGTCGCTGTCCCCATTCGAGGATCTTGGAAAACACGGCTAATGTCTTTAGAGCGCTCATCTACAGATGCTTTCTTAATAGATTGCCCCTCCAACAAGATATCCCCCTCATCAATGCTAAGAACACCAGCAATTGAATTCATCAAGGTTGATTTACCAGCACCATTTCCCCCAATAACAGAGATAAAATCTCCCTGTTCAATGTCGAGATCCAAACCACGAAGGACGTGATTTTCATTGACCGTGCCTTTTTCAAAGGTTTTATGAATCTGTTGTAAACTAAGTAAAGCCATTACTTGTCACCTCCTGGAGTCAAGGATTTGTTAGGTCTGATTTTCAATTTTTGTCGTACTTCTGGCACATAAAGGATGATAGCAAGCAAGATGGCTGAAGCCAATTTCAACATTTGAGCATCAACGTTCATGGCAAGGATAATAACCAAGACCAAACGGTAGAGAACAGCTCCTACGACAATTGACCAGAGGCGTTTGCCAAGTGGTAGATACTTGACGATAACTTCGGCTAAGATGATTGCAGCCAAGCCATTTACGATTGTACCAGTACCCATATTCATATCCGCATAGCCATTGTTTTGAGCTAGGAGGGCACCTGATAGGGCAATCAAACCATTGGAAATCATGTAGCCAAGAATCTTCATACGGTCAACCTTGATACCATTGGCTTCACCCATGGCAAGGTTATCACCTGTTGCACGAAGAGCAAGTCCAACCTGTGTATTAAGGAGAACAACCAACATAAGTACTACCAGACTAACAAAAATCAGTCCTAATAGAATCACACCATTCAGCTTAGATAGACCAAGATCCATAACCATAGTCACCAGCGTGTTGTGTCCTGAAAGAGAGACATTGGCACTTCCAAGAACCAAAAGGTTAACTGAATAGAGCCCTGTTAAGGTAATAATCCCCGTTAAGAGTGCTGGTATCTTCATTTTCGTATGCATAAAGCCAGACACAGCTCCAGCAAGCATACCAGCTACAAAACCACCTAGAGTCGCAAAGATTGGGTTAATCCCACGGATAATCATGATAGTTGTCGTAGCAGCACCAAGTGGGAAGGCCCCCTCAGCTGTCAAATCAGCAAGGTCCAAAATACGGAAGGTAATGAAGACCCCGATAGCCATAATAGCCCAGAGAAGCCCCTGAGAAATGGCTGTTAGCACCACATTTGAAAATCCTTTTTTAGAAGACTTATTGACCTTAAGCTTAATGACACCCTTATCTTTTTTAGCAATTGGTTTGTCATCTTGTGTTGATGCTTTAGATTCCTCGTCACTAATGCTAGAAACATCAATACCAAGTTCTTTAGCCATGTCATGGTTAACCACAACATTTAGGGTTTTAGGATACTCGGCATCGACATCCTTGACCTTCTCACCTCGGAGAACACGGCCTGCCAACTTACCTGTTTGACGTCCAAGCGCTTCATAGTTGGTTCCATAAGTGAATAGGACACCTTTTTCTACACTACCAGCGTCACTACCAACAACTGGAACCTTAGTCTCTTTAGAAAGATCTACCAAGGTATTAATAGCACTAACAATAGTATTATCAGTTGGGATGAAAATCACTTCGGTTTGACTCATCAAGCTCTTGGCTGTGTCTTGGATATCATTGGTTGATGAAATTCCTTTGATAACCGTTTCAATACCAGCTTCCTTGAAGTATTTCTTGGCTTCTTCAACCTGAACTTCTGAGTTACGCTCGCTGGTCGTGTACATAATCCCAACTTTTTTAGTGTTTGGAAGGACCTTTTTCAACAACTCGACTTGTTTGTTGATTGGTGACATGTCGCTTGTCCCTGTCACATTTCCTCCAACATTGTCCATAGACTTAACCAATTTAGCTGAAACTGGATCTGTGACAGCTGTAAAGAGAATTGGCTTGTCCTTTGTCAAACTACTCAAAGACTGGGCTGCTGGGGTTGCGATAGCTAACATGACATCATTATCTTCAATAAGCGACTGAGAAATCGTCTGCAAGTTAGACTGATCTCCTTGTGCATTCTGATAATCGATTTTGATGTTCTTACCGTCGACGTAACCTTCCTCTTTGAGTTCTTCAATGAACCCTTTACGTGTCGCTGACAAGGAAGGATGTTCCACATATTGGAGCACACCGACGTGAACCAAATCTTTATTAGAAGCATTGGAACATGCTACCAAGAGGACAGCTGTAATAACAGCCATCATACTGACCAAGAATTTCTTCATCTTGTATACCTCTATTTTTTATTCTATCTATTTCCAATTTTCTTTCATCTTTTTTCCGAGACGATAGAGTCAAATGAAAATTAAAAATAGACCACGGTATGAAAAAAACCAGTTAGGACAGGCCCAACTGGTTTTATGCATCTTGACTAGCACAGGCTAGCTTATGTCACCGGTTAGACCTATTCATCTAATCGGCTAATCCATCACAAAATGCTTTAGCTTCATAGATACAAACTGACTGATGCTTGTATCCTGAAACACAAACGTCCTATCTAAAGAAACTAAAGTAATAAAAAGCTTTAAGATTTCCCAAATGGGTCGCTTTGTTAAGCATGTGATGCCTCCGTAGTTATGATAGTCTTAAGTTTACACTATTTAGACAATTCTGTCAAATTGGAATTTACTCTCTTTTCTCTCAATTTATCATTGTCACTACAAAAGAAAAATCTCTTCTTGCTCCTGCAAGAAAAGATTTTTTATATTAAGCATTTTGTTCTGTTGTTAAGATAGCAAGTGTCTCAATCAAGTTATCGGCATTAACTTCAATAGTATCACCTGTTGCCTTGATTTTAACTTCGACAACACCTTCGCTGGCTTTTTTACCAACTGTCACACGGATTGGAAGTCCGATAAGGTCACTGTCAGAGAATTTAGAACCAACACGCTCATTACGATCATCTGTCAAGACATCATAGCCTTCAGCCATAAGAGCAGCTTCCAAACGTTCTGTCAGAGCATTGGCTTCCTCATCCTTAGTGTTAACTGTAATCAAGTGAACATCATATGGAGCCAATTCTTTAGGGAAGTTAATTCCCCATGCATAGCGGTATTGACCTTTTGGTGTCTTGTTAACAAAGAGACGTGCATGTTGTTCGATCACAGCTGACAAGATACGGCTTACACCGATACCGTAACATCCCATGATAATTGGAACAGCACGGCCATTTTCATCAAGAACATTAGCACCCATACTTTCAGAGTAACGTGTACCAAGTTTAAAGATATGACCAATCTCGATACCACGCGCAAACTGAAGGACACCTTGACCATCTGGTGAAATTTCACCCTCTTTAACTTCACGAATATCCACGTATTCTGCCTTGAAGTCACGCTCTGGGTTAACCCCTGTCAAGTGGTAACCATCTTCATTGGCTCCAACGACCGCATTAGCCACGTCTTGAACCTTACGGTCCGCAACGATACGAACATTTTCAGGAAGGTTAACTGGACCAAGAGAACCGAAGTTAGCGCCAAAGACTTGACGTGCTTCATCTTCTGTAGCTGGTTCAAGGAAATCAGCAGCAAGGTAGTTTTTCAACTTCACATCGTTAACCTGATCATTACCGACAAGAAGGGCCACCACTGGTTCATCATCAGCAATGAAAAGCAAAGTCTTGATGGTTTGTTCTTCTGGAACATTCAAGAAAGCAGCAACTTCATCAATTGACTTGCAATCTGGTGTTTCAACACGAGTCACTTCTTCTTGAGTCACAACCTTAGTCGCTGGTGTGTAGGCATTTGTTGCCATCTCAAGGTTAGCTGCATAGCTTGACTCTGTAGAGTAGGCAATTGTGTCTTCACCAGATACCAACCATGATGTCAATTCTTTCTTGATTTCTTCCATGACATCTTCTGGAATCTCATCCAATGAAGCAATTGACTTGTCAAGAACTACCCAACGGTTGAGATCTGTACGCTCAGGAGTAACCGCCATAAATTCTTGAGAATCCTTACCACCCATGGCACCACCATCACCGATGATACCCTTAAATTCAAGGCCAGCACGTGTAAAGATAGCCTCATAAGCTTTACGGTAGTCTTCATAAGTGACATCCAAATCTTCATAGTTTTGGTGGAAACTATAAGCATCCTTCATGATAAATTCACGTGTACGAAGAAGACCGTTACGAGGACGTTTTTCATCACGGTATTTTGATTGGATTTGATAGAGATTAAGTGGCAATTGTTTGTATGATTTAACCGCATCACGAACCAAGGCTGTAAACGTTTCTTCGTGAGTTGGACCGAGGATAAAGTCAGATTTATCACGGTTTTTAAGTTTATAAAGGTCTTCACCGTAAGTTTCATAACGGCCTGACTCACGCCACAAATCTGCTGTCAAAAGTGCTGGCGCCAACATTTCAACCGCACCGATTTTTTCAAACTCCTCACGCATGATGGTTTTGAATTTCTCGATAGCACGATTTGCCAATGGCATATAAGCATAGATACCAGCAGAAACCTGACGCACGTAACCCGCACGTACCATAAGGGCATGACTGATAACTTGAGCATCACTTGGCATTTCACGAAGTGTTGGAATCAACATTTTACTTTGTTTCATCATTTACATACTAAGGAGGCTGGCCCTTGGCTCAAGTCCCTTAGACTTCCTTTCGTTTCTTTGTTTCTAATTAAAAGAAAGCACGCATAATATCATTCCAAGTGACTGCAATCATAAGAACAACCATGATAGCAACACCTGCAAGTGTAATATAGCTTTCAATTTCTTGATTAAGTGGTTTACGACGAATGGCTTCAATAATATTCATAACAATTTTTCCACCGTCAAGGGCTGGAATTGGGATAAGATTGAAAATTCCCAGGTTAATTGAGAGCATCCCCATAAGGTTAAGAATGGAAATCAAGCCATTTTCTGAAGCCTGGGCAGACATCTGGAACATAGCAACCGGTCCACCAAGTTTATTCAAACTAAAGTTGGTGATAAGCCCCTTAAGTGCTACGAGAATTTTGAAGGCCCCTTCCCAAGCCATTTGGAAACCACCAAAAATCTTATCTTTAAGACCTGTTTTTAAAGCAGGAGAAACACCCAAAAAGTAGCTACCTTGGTTCTCCTGAGGTTTAACAGAGATTGTTTCTTCCTGACCGTTACTTCTCTTAACTGTCACAGAAAGGCTATCACCTTTGGAGAATTTTTGGGTATTCTCTGTCAATGCTTCCTTCAAGCTGTCCCAATCAGTAACCTTGTCCTTATTGATAGCCTCGATGGCATCACCATTTTTTAAGCCTGCCACCTGAGCAGCACCTCCATCGGCTACCTGGATACGGTTGGTCGATGTATCTTGAACACCACCTTGAACAAAGGCTAAGATAATAAAGACAAGCACCCCAAGAATGAAGTTATTCATAGGACCAGCAAAGTTGGTAATTAAACGTCCCCAAATGCTTGCATTTTGATATTGGACATCCTTAGGAGCGATACGAAGTTCTGTACCATCCTCCTCAACGATAGTGGCATCATGATCAACCTCATAGGTCTTGGTCTCATCTAGGACTAGACCTGTAATGGTTAACTTATCTTCCAAATCATAGGCAGTGACGTTCATAGGCAAAGCCGTCTGGTCAACCTGGCGATCCGAAAGGTTGATACGTCTTACCTTACCATCTGATCCAATCGTTAGACTGGCAGGGCTACCTGTTTTAATCTCAGTTGTATCTTCACCCCAACCAGCCATACGGACATAACCACCCAAAGGGAGGATGCGAATAGTATAAACGGTACCATCCTTACCTGTATGTGCAAAAATTTTCGGTCCCATACCAATGGCAAATTCACGAACCAAAATTCCTGAGCGTTTGGCGAAAAAGAAATGACCAAACTCATGGAAGACGACAATCACACAGAAAATCAGTAAAAAGGTAATAATAGCTTTCATCTAGACACCTCCACTCTTAAAAAAGTCCTAGGAAGTGCATGATTGGGAAAACGAAGATCCAGCTATCGCAACGGTCCAAAACACCACCGTGTCCAGGAATGAGATTGCCTGAGTCTTTAACGCCAAAGTGACGTTTAATAGCTGATTCAACCAAATCACCAAATTGACCAAAGATACTAAAGAGAATCGTACAGATAAGCAACCAGAAGAAGTTGTGAGGGGCATAAACGCCGTGGTTAATCAAACCAAAGATAAGAGCCACAATGATTGCAGATAAGATACCACCGACACTACCTTCAATAGTCTTATTTGGTGATACTTTTGGCAATAGCTTATTCTGACCAAATTGACGACCAAAAAGGTAAGCTCCAATATCTGTTGCCCAAATAATAAAAAGGGCAAAGAGAACTTTTTCCCAACTATCCAAACGTGCCGCAATGAGATTTTGGAAACCAAAACCAACATAAAAGGCAGATGCGATTGGATAAGCTGCATCATCAAAAGAATAATGGTCGCTATTAAGGACAGTCCCCGCTAGAATCAAAAATGAAATAACAGCGAAACCTGTCACACTAGCATTTGTTGGAAGACTGATAAAATACTGATCAATCGGCACAGCCAAGATAAAGGCTGCCACCATTGATAAAATACCCTCGATAGAGAAAATCTCCAAGTGCTTCATGCGAAGCATCTCAGACACTGCAACCATGGCCATAGCTCCAACCAAAAGTTGGAAAGGAAGACCACCGATAAAGAGCAATGGGAGGAAAATGGCTGCTGCCACACCCCCACCAATTAAACGTTCTTGCATGAGAGGTCCTTTCTAGACACCACCGAAGCGACGGTGACGTTTATTGTAGTCAGAGATGGCTTGACGTAGCCCTTGCTGGTCAAAATCTGGCCAGAAAACATCTGTGAAGTAAAACTCACTGTAGGCAGATTGCCAAGGCAAGAAGTTACTAAGACGAAGCTCGCCACTCGTACGGATAATCAAATCTGGATCACGGTAGAGGTAAGGCAATTTATCTGTCATCAAATGCTTAGCAATGAGATCTTCATCAATAGCTTCAGGACTGAGTTTGCCTGCTTCAACCTCTTTAGCAATCGCTTGAACTGCAGATACAATCTCCGCACGACCACCATAGTTCAGTGCAAAGTTGAGAACCAAACCGGAATTATGTTTTGTCTGCTCAACTGCTTTTTCAAGAGCATCTAAGGTTTCCTTAGGCAGACGACTGTTATCTCCGATTGTCAAAATACGAACATTGTTTTTGTCTAATTCTGGTACATACTTGTTAAAAAATTCAACTGGCAAATTCATGATGAATTTCACTTCATCTTGTGGGCGTGACCAGTTTTCAGTTGAGAAGGCATAAACTGTCAATACCTTAACTCCAAGTTGTGATGCTTCGATAGTTACCTTTTGCAAGGCGTCCATCCCAGCCTTATGCCCCATCACACGTGGTTGTAGACGCTTTTTAGCCCAACGGCCATTTCCATCCATAATAATACCGATATGGTTGGGAATATTGTCTAGAACCTCTTGATGAGATTTTTTTCTAAATTTAAACATGGAATATCCTCTAAATATAGTTTACCCTTTATTTTACCACATTTTCAGGGGTTCTGAACAGCTTTTAATACCGATAAGATTAGAAAACGCAAAAAGACCAGGATTTAACCTAGTCTCAAATACACATCTTAGTTTTCATCAGCAGACTCAATTGCTGATTCTTCTTCGATAATTGTCTTTTCAGTTGTTTCTGCTGTTTCTGTAGTTGGTGCGGGTGTGATTACTTTCATGATTGAACGACTCAAATCAAAGGTCAAGAAGACACCTTCTGCATCCAAAACAATACGGTTATTTTCTTTGTCAATCTCATCAACAATAGCAATCAAACCACCAATTGTTTCAACTTCAGCACCCTTAGCAAGACCTGCAAAACGATCTTCCTGGGCCTTTGCTTGGCGACGACGGCTGAAAGCCACATAAGCAACAATTGCGACCACATAAATGGCCAAAACTAGCATCATATTCATATTTCGTATTCCTCCAATAATTCACTTGGCTACTACTATATCAGATTAAGTCAGGACAAGCAAGACAAATCCTTAGACAGACCACATAAAAACACTTTCCTTATGACGGAAAGTGCTGAATGAGACTACATATCTGCTACGTTGTGATATACCTTTTGAACATCATCGTCTGCTTCAAGCGCATCAATAAGTCCTTCGAAAACTTCAAGGTCTTCACCTTCAAGAGTAACCTCAGTTTGTGGAATCATTTCAAGTTCAGTCACTTGGAACTCTTCTTGTCCGTTAGCACGGAGAGCTTCCAAAGCTTTGTGAAGATCTGTTGGCTCAGTATAAACAGTGATAGTACCATCTTCTGCTTCTACATCTTCAACTTCTACATCTGCTTCAAGCAATTGTTCAAAGATTGCGTCTGCATCTTCACCTGCAAAAACGATAACACCTTTTTTATCAAACATGTATGAAACAGAACCTGAAGCACCCATGTTACCACCATTTTTACCAAAGGCAGTACGTACGTTAGCAGCTGTACGGTTAACGTTTGAAGTCAAAGTATCTACGATAATCATAGAACCATTTGGTCCAAAACCTTCATAACGTCCTTCAACGAAAGTTTCATCAGTGTTACCTTTAGCCTTATCAATGGCCTTATCAATAACGTGTTTTGGCACTTGCGCTTGTTTAGCACGCTCCAAAACAAATTTCAAAGCTGAGTTTGATTCTGGATCTGGTTCACCTTGTTTAGCAGCTACATAGATCTCAACACCAAACTTAGCGTAAACCTTAGAGTTTGCACCATCTTTAGCAGTTTTCTTAGCAACGATATTAGCCCATTTACGTCCCATGGGATTCACCTCTTCTAAGAGATTTGTATCTCTGATTTGTTTTTTCTTTTTTGAAAATAGCAAAGCGTGCTAAATTCACAATCCCTTACATTATAGCACTTTGACTGCCGTTAGTAAAATTGAAATAAATCCTAAGCATTTATCATATGAAACATTTACTCAGTCCCCTCTCCCAAACGAATAATCTTATCAAAATATGGTTCATTTTCCTTTATAAGATGGTGGGTAACCGTGATATAAGTGATATTAGGATCACTTAATAATAGGTGCTCAATACGAGTAGCATTATTATGGTCAAGATTTGCAGTAGCTTCATCAAAAATCACAACAGAACATCCTTTTAAAAATGCTCTTATCAGGCCTATTCTTTGTTTTTGGCCCTCCGAAAAGCTACCGTCGCTTACTTGCTCATCTATACGGTTTAAGAAAGATAAAAGATTAACTCTTTCAAGAACTTTCTTGATTTGTGTATCAGTAATAGCTTCATTCCAAAGGGTTAGATTGTTCCTCAAGGTATCATTATAGATATGAGTTTGACTCCCAACATAGGCACATTCAGACACGATTGAGTTCTCATCAATCTCTTTTGACTCCAATTTCCCAAACAAGATTTTTCCCTCGTAATCTTTAAGATTACCTAGGAATATATTAAGCAGGGTTGACTTCCCACTACCTGAGCATCCAGTAATAGCATACTTGCCTCCTTTTTTAAAGGTTTGGGTGAATCCCTCAAAAATAGCCTTATCTCCAAAATGATAACTTACATTCTCAAAGCGAACATCCTGAATAGTCGCTATGCAAGTCTTTGGACCCTCTGGAAAATCGTGAAATTTTCTTAAGATAGGATCGACAGACTTAATGGTCACTTGCAGCTGATTAATAGTGGATAGAGAGTTAAAAATATTACCTGATATCTGTCCTACCGAGGCAATGGTTCCAACAGTAATATTTCCAAAAATAATTAACAAACCAGTTAGAAGAAGTATCAACATCTGGGCGATAACTGAAAATAAAGCCATCAGCGTCTCAGTGCTAGTCTTTCTTTTTGTAAAAATAATTTTTTGTACAATATATTTCTCAACAATGGACCTCACTTGTCTAAGAAATATCTGTTTACGACTGGCGTAATAAACATCCGCATATCCATACAACTGATCGCTTATTCCAGAAACAAGCTCCTCATTCGCTTTGGAAAATATCTCCATTGATTTCTGCATTTTATTGGTAAATGGTTTGGGAAGATAAGTCAGACATAAAGTCAAAAAAATGGCTAGAAGAACAATCCTTACATCATAACTTAATAAGGCAATAATTGAAAACAAAGTGGTGAATACTGTTGAACAAAGAGTATAAATACTTGTAAAACCATTTGATTCAATCAATTGGATATCATTATTTAATACTGAGAGATGCTCTCCAATATCACTCTTTCTGAATTCACTAAAAGAATGGTGAATAATTTTACTAAGATAAGACTGACGAATAGACAAAGTCATTTTTTGGATTAATTTTGTTTGATGTACCGCAATAATATAATTCAAAACTAAATAAATAATGTAAAGACCTACCTCTAGACCTAACAGAGCTAAAAAAGATTGGATTCGCTTAGATACCAGCTGATTCGTCATTAAAGCTAAGGTTACCGAGGCACTCACGAAAATAGCAGCATTCAGTGCTAACAGTAAGATATGAACTAAGTTGTCATACTTGTATTTAAGAATATAGGTTCTCATAGATTTCCTCACAATCTAAATCACCTTGGTATATAATCAGTTGGATAAATTGAAGACATTGGAATACCATATATCCATTGAAAATTAAAAACCATAGTGATGTCATACTATGGTCTTAGTTTATTCTATTTTTTAACTCACTCTATAAAATTGTCATATAGTGGAATTTAACAACTCTTGATACTCTGATTCCTTAGCAAGCAATAACTTTTCCGCACCTAAAGTCCTAAGAGTTTCTATACAGCCCTCAATTAGATTTCTCCCTTCAGCAACTTCACCCGACTTTATCAAGTAAGACCCCATTACAAATATCAACTCATGTCTTTCATATAAGAGGACCTCAGGAATTCCACTATCATTGACTAAATCTAAATAGTATTTCGCTGAATCTAATTCATCACGTCGTAAAAATTCAGAAGCTGCATTAATAAGAAGACTAATTCGGATTCTTTGATTTGAGTCGCTATTTCCAAAAAGTCTAGTTCTATACACAATCTCCTTGGTCAAAACATTAAGTGTCTGGGTGGAAATAAACGACATACTATTTCCTAATATGATTAACTCTCTTTTTCCCCATTGTTCAATACTAAAAAGATAGTCTGTTAATTCCCTTACCTTATTTTCATCAACCTCTTTATTTGAAACATTTGCCAAAAAAGATTCTAGCATAATACTGTTATAGAGAAATGATTTGTCTTGTGTGAGCTCAAATTTACGATGCTCTTCTCCAGCGTACTTCTGTAACGATAAACTATCGTTTTGATAATAAGCCTTACTAGCACTTTCTAATAACTTTTCAGTATGAGTTGGACTATCTTGAGATAAAATACCATAGAATTCTTCAATACTGACATCCAATTTATCTAACAAAAGAAAAAATCTAGATAATGAGATATCAGATTCCCCACGTTCAAATTTTGATAGGAAAGATACTGATAAATAATCACTAGCAAGTTCTTTCAATGTCAAATTCTTTGATAAACGAATTTTTTTCAACAAAGCACCCATTTCCACAGGTCCAATCATGATTCATCCTCCTATACTTGAACTAATTATAGCAACAATCATTTCTAAATTAAAGAGCCACAAAACCCAACTAGCCAGTCCAAAATATTTAAAATAAAAATTCGTAAATTAACCTACAAGAAATCATTAATGGAGGGTTTTAGCCTACAAATGTATAAAAAAAGACCAGCCAAAGCTGATCTTATCTGAGAATTACAAGCGAGCGTTAAGTTCCGCTCCAAGTTCTTCAAATCCTGGTTTACCAAGAAGGGCGAACATGTTTTTCTTGTACGCTTCTACACCTGGTTGGTCGAATGGGTTGATAGCATTCAAGTAACCTGAAAGGGCGATAGCAATTTCAAAGAAGTAGATGATGTAACCCAATGTGAAGGCATCTTGTTCAGGAAGAGTGATGAACATGTTTGGCACATCACCATCTGTGTGAGCAAGAAGAACACCGTCTGTTGCTTTTTTGTTAACAAAGTCAACATCTTTACCTTGGAGGTAACCAAGTCCATCAAGGTCTTCTTCCAATTCAGGGATAATCACGTTCTTACGTGGTTTTTCCACACGAACAACTGTCTCAAAGAGGTTACGTGTACCTTCTTGGATAAATTGTCCAAGAGAGTGCAAGTCTGTTGAGAAGTTCGCTGATGTTGGGTAGATACCTCTTTGGTCTTTACCTTCAGATTCACCAGCCAATTGTTTCCACCATTCTGAGAAGTATTGAAGTGATGGTTCGTAGTTAGCCAAGATTTCAGTTGTGTAACCTTTACGGTAAAGGATGTTACGAAGTGCAGCGTATTGGTAAGCTTCGTTTTCAGAGATTTTAGATGAAGAATACTCTTTACGTGCAGCGTTAGCACCTTCCATAAGGGCTTTGATATCAGCACCTGAAGCTGCGATTGGCAAGAGACCTACAGCTGTCAATACTGAGAAACGTCCACCGATGTCATCTGGAACAACGAAAGTTTCCCAACCATTAGCATCTGCTTCAACTTTAACGGCACCTTTTTGGCGGTCAGTTGTTGCGTAGATACGTTTGTTTGCTTCTTCTTGACCGTATTTCTTAACAAGGAGTTCCTTGAAAACACGGAAAGCGATAGCTGGTTCAGTTGTTGTACCTGATTTAGAGATAACGTTAACTGAGAAGTCTTTATCTTCAACATACTCAAGCAAGTCTGCAAGATAAGTTGATGAAATTGAGTTACCAGCGTAAACGATTTGTGGAGCTTTGCGTTCTTCTTTTGTTTGAAGGTTAGCAAAGTGATGATTCAAGAAGTCAATGGCTGCTTTGGCACCAAGGTAAGAACCACCGATACCGATAACAACCAAAACATCGCTTTCTTCTTTGATTTTTTCAGCAGCTTTCAAAATACGATCAAATTCTTCACGATCGTAGTTTTCTGGAAGGTCACGCCATCCAAGGAAGTCTGCCCCTGGGCCAGTTCCTTTGCGAATCATTTCGTCTGCTACTGTTACTTGTGCTTGAAGGTTGTCCACTTCGTGTGGTGCTACAAATTTATCCAAAACTTTTGAATAATCAAATGTAATATGAGCCATTAGTCTCTCCTTATAAAAATTCAATTATAGATTCTAGTTTACTCTTTTATTTGTCTTTTGACAATGTTTTTTACCCTTATTAGGTCATAATAGGATACAGTTTCTACTTAAATGTTAATTCTGCTTCAAGACCGTAATGGTCACTTACCAAAGGTTGATTATTGCCGTCAAAAATCACACTAAGGCGCTCTACTGTCCAATCTTGGCTAGCAAAGACATAATCGATACGTAAAGGCTCTTCATTGCCCTTCCAGCCATCGATACCTGGTCCAACTGTATAGCTACCAGTTGTTTCTTTAGCTACTTCAAAACTATCTTGAAGATTGAGCGAGCTAGCCAAGATGGCTTGATGACCTTCGCGACCTGCTGGGTTATTAAAGTCACCTGCTAGGATGAGCGGTTTCCCAATAGCTTTGAAACGTTCCTCAATACGTGCCCACTCTTCTTGGAAACCTTTGTCCCACCATGAAAGGTGAACACTAGCAACAGCAACTTCTCGTCCATCTACAGTAGTTTCAGCAACTGCTACACGGCGTGTATGGTAGTCAGTTGGATCATCAACATCTGATACCAAGATTTCACTCGCTGTCAATGGTTGACGTGACAAGACGGCAACCCCCTCATTAAGGTGATCATAACCAATGTGATTGTAGGCCCAAGTCCAATGGTATTGAAGCCCTTCTTCAGCTAACTTTTCCACAAGAAGACGGACAAAGTGATCTTGGTGGATTGGTGTTGCTGATGGAAGTGCATGATAGTAAGCATCCGTGTCTACAACAGAAGTCTCTATTTCTTGGTTAACTTCCTGGAAGCAAATAATATCATACTGAGCCTTTAGGATCTGTTCCTTTAAGGTTTGGAACTTTCCTTCTGCATCTTCTTCCATCCAACTGTGAGTATTTAAAGTTAGAAATTTCATAAGTTTATCCCTCTTCTGACTTGCATCTAGAAATGACATAGGGTCATTTACAAACAAAACAGCCCAAGGGCTGTCTGCTTGTTTATCGTTTAGCAAATTAAAGTTCTACTTTTGCAACTGGAGCGTTAGCAGCCAATTTACCTGTATGTTCTACTTTAACTGATTTGATTGCATCTGCATTTGTAAAGACAACAACTGTAGATGTTTCACGACCTGCTTCACGGATAGCATCAAGGTTTGCTTCAACCAAGAGATCACCTGCAGCAACTGTTTGACCTTCAGTAACTTTAACGTCGAATGGTTTACCTTCAAGACTAACAGTGTCAAGTCCGATGTGAACCAAAACTTCAAGACCATTATCTGTTACCAAACCAAGAGCGTGTTTAGTTGGGAAAATGCTTGTCACTTTACCAGCTACTGGTGAAACGATTTTACCGTTTTCTGGTTCTACAGCGAAGCCGTCACCCATCATTTTTTGTGAGAATACTGGGTCTTTAACATCTTCGATGTTGATAACTTGACCATCAGCAACTGAATGCACTTCATCAGTCACACCTTTGAAGTTAGCTTCTGCTTTTTGAACAGCAGTCATTTGACTTGGAAGTGTTTCAGGAATAACTTCACCTGAATCAAGAACGTCTTGGATATCAGATTTCAATACGTCTGCTTTAGGACCATAGATAGCTTGAACCCCTTGTCCTTTCATGACAAGACCCATAGCTCCTTCAGCTTTCCATTGTTCTTCAGTTCCGACTTTTTCAGCGTCTTTAACAGTAACACGGAGACGAGTCATACATGCGTCAACATCGACGATGTTAGCACGTCCACCAAGAAGGTTGATAATGTTGATAACTTGTGAGCTTGCTGAGCTTGTTCCAGCACTTGCTGAGCCAGCAGATTCTGATGAAGCATCATCAGCTTGCTCATAGTTACCGTTACGTCCTGGTGTAGCGTAGTCAAATTTCTTAATCATGAAGTTTGCGATGAAGAACATGATAACACCAAAGAGTACAGTTACCCAAATGAAGTTAACGATATCCATCGCCAAACCAGCGTTAATAGCAAGTGGTGTACGTGTCAAGAACTCGATAGAACCGAATGAGTGAACACGAAGGTTAACGATATCAGCCATGGCAAAGGCACATCCTTGTACCAAAGCATAAACAATGTAAAGTGGAGTAGCCACGAACATGAACATGTACTCGATTGGCTCTGTTACCCCTGTCAAGAATGTTGCAAGTGCAGTTGCAGTCAACATCCCTTTGTATTGATGTTTTTTATCATCATCGACGTTACGGTAGATGGCTACTACGATACCCATCAAGATACCGAATGAACCAATCATTTGTCCAACTTTAAAGCGGGCTGGTGTAACAGATTCAAGAACGTGTTTGTATTGTTCTGGGTGTGCACCTTTAAGGTTTGCAAGGTCAGTAACCCAAGCAAGCCAGAGTGGGTCTTGACCCAATACTTCAGTCCCTTTAGCAGCACCTGTCAAAACTTCATAAGTACCACCCAATTGAGTGTAGTTAATTGGGATAGTCAACATGTGGTGGAGACCAAATGGCAAGAGAAGACGTTCCAAAGTACCGAACAAGAACGGTGCCAAGATTGGAGCAGTTTCTTTTGAGTTGGCAATCCACATACCGAAGCCGTTGATTCCTGATTGGATAACCGGCCATACGATAGCAAGAACGATAGCTGCGATAGCTGAACGAAGAATAACTACGAATGGTACGAAACGTTTACCATTGAAGAATGATAAAGCTTCTGGCAATTTACGGAAGTTATAGTATTTGTTGAAGGCAGTAGCTCCGATGAAACCAGAGATGATACCTACGAACACACCCATGTTGAGGGCTGGAGCTTCCAAAACACTGATGAAGTAATCAGATACCTTGATTGATTGACCAAAAACGGTGTGGACTGTAGCAGCCTTATCAGCAAGAATATCTGAAGTAACACCAAAGATTGAACCAGTCAAACGGTTAATCAAGATAAAGGCAAGACCTGCCGCAAAGGCACCGCCTGCACGTTCCTTAGCCCAGCTACCACCAATGGCAAGGGCGAACAAGATGTGAAGGTTACCAATAACCCCCCAACCAATCTGCTCAAGAAATCCACCAGTAATAACGAGTGGTGCCACGTTTGGATTAATCATGGCAACTGTTTTACCGAGAGAAATCATGAGACCTGCTGCTGGCATAACTGCGATAACAACCATGAGGGCTTTACCGAATTTTTGCCAGAACTCAAAGCCAAATTTTTCTTTTAGCTTATTCATTTCATTTCCTCCTATGTTTCGATGCAAACGTTTGCATAACTTATGTAATTATTATAGCATCTTTTTACGATTTGTAAAGCGTTTTCGTAAACTTTTTTTGAATTTTTTTACAAATTTAAAAACCCCCAGAAAAACAGGGGTTACTTGATTATTTTTAAGCCATCAAAACCATCAAAATTGGGATAACAACCATAGTTGCAAGGGTAGTCTCAGTAACCATAACAGCTGCGTAATCACTATCAGCTCCATAGAGTTTAGCAACTACTGGAGCATTGGTCATGACAGGCATGGCAGACTGGATGATAAAAACTTGTTTCATCAAAGTTGGGAGAGGTGCCCAGTAAACAATGGCAGCCATCAAGAGAGGGGCAACTACAAAGCGTCCCAACAAAATCAATACCTGGTCCTTTTTAAGAACCAACTGCTTGACACCTGCATTTGACACTGACAAACCGATGAAAATCATAGATAAAGGAGTCGTCAAACTACCCAAATACTTCAAGTCAGTGGCTAAAAAAGTTGGTAATTTTATATGAAGGATAACAATAATAAGACCTAACATGAAACCCATTAGAGGGGGAGAGAAGATCTTTTTCAGACTTGTTTTTAAATCAAATTCTGCCTCTCCTTCCCCATCTCGCTGAATAAGGTAAGTTCCCAAGGTCCAGAAAAAGGTCGTATTGCACATATAATAGATAAGAACATAGGGAATACTAGCATCGCCAAAGAGGGCTTGATTGATAGGGAGCCCCACAAAAATAGTATTCGAATTAAAAAACATGGAAATAAAGAGGCCACGACGCTCCTTTTTCACTGCAAAAATGCTAGCCACCGCTGTCGCAATGCCAAGCAAAATCACCATAGACAGAGCAGGAAAACGCAATTCTGGTAACATCTTGAGCAGGTCTGTCGCTGTGAAACGCTGTGTGATTGTATAGAGCATATAACAAGGCAGGGCAATTTGAGTGACTAGCTTAGCTATAAGACCACGTGACTTGTCATCAAACCAGCCTTTTTCGCCCATAACGAATCCCACTAAAATCATACCCAAGATGACTAGTATTCCCGATATACTCGTTAAAAAGATTTCCATGCTTTCTCCTTTTTTGTTACTGTTACAAATAATAGTAGACACCAGAAAAAACTAATCATTTTTTCTGCCTAGAAATCTACTTATTTTAACTTCTCTCAAAAACCACTTTAGTATATCACAAAAAGAGCTTGATTTCTCAAGCCCTTTTCTTCTATTATCTATTCTGCTTTTAAGAGAGGTTCAAAGATGGATACCAGACCAAAGAAGGCGATGAAGATAAGGGTAATAGTGGCACTAGCTGGTGTTTCCCAATAATAGGAAATAAAAATACCAGAGAGCATGCCAACCAAACCAATACCAATAGCCCAGAAAATGACAGATTTAAAGGTTTGACCTATTTTCATACCAATAGCTGCTGGAAGAATCATGATGGTGGAAACCAAAAGTGATCCTGCTGCTGGAATCATCAGGGCAATAGCTATCCCTGTCACAATATTGAAGAGGAGGGACATGAGACGAACTGGTAAGCCATCTACATGAGCAGTGTCCTCGTCAAAGGTCAACAGATACATAGGACGAATAAAGAGTAGAGTCAAGACCAGTACAATGGCCGCAATAACAAAGAGGGCACGAACCTGCTCAGAGCTAATCGTGATGATAGAACCGAAAAGATAGCTATCCAGACTCATGCTACTGCTACCTGCCTTGTTACTAAGAATAAGAGCCACTGCCAATCCCATTGACATGAGGATAGCTGTTGAAATCTCCATATAATGCTTGTAACTAACCCTGAGATATTCTAAAACCAAAGCAGCGATAACCACAACCACAAGGGTCATCCAAGTGGTTGATTGGCCCAAGAAAATCCCAACAGCCACCCCAGCTAGGGACACGTGACTCAAGGTGTCACTCATCAGACTCTGACGACGAAGAATTAAGAAGAGCCCCAAAATTGGCGAAAAGATGCTGATAGCAATCACGGAGAGAATAGCACGTTGCATAAAATCATAGGCTAATAATTCACTAATCATGTTTGTGCTCCTCTCCATCCTTTTCATGGACATTGAAACAACGCCAAGGCAATTTCTGGTTACGAACCAGATGAATATTACGGTCTGTGTACTCCTTGACTTCCTCTGGGTCGTGGGTAATCATCAAGACAGACTTGCCATGTTTGTGAGCCGAATGGTGCATGAGTTCATAGAAAGTATTGGCTGTTCCTGCATCCATACCCGTCGTTGGCTCATCCAAAACAAAAATATCTGGATCTGAGGCAAAAATTCGAGCAATAACAGCACGTTGCTTTTGCCCACCTGAGAGACGCCCAATTTGCTTGTGACGATTTTCCCACATACCTACAGACTCAAGGGCACGTTGAACATGCTCCAAGTCGTGCTTAGTCAAACGACGGAACCAGCCCTGACGAGGATAACGACCAGACTTAACAAACTCGTAGACCGTGCTTGGAAAACCTGCATTAAAGCTGGCAATCTGCTGTGGAAGATAGGCCATGCGAAGCTTTTTACCATCTTTATTGGTTTCCGAGATGGTTACAGTTCCCTTCTTAGGCTTAAGAATTCCTAGGGTAGCCTTTATAAGCGTTGATTTAGCAGCTCCATTTTCCCCAGTTAGGGTCACAAACTCCCCAGAATCCAAATGATAGTGAATATTGTCCAGAACAGGCTCCGCATCATACTGGAAGCTCAGTCCTTCAACTGTAATATAGCGCATCTTATTCCTCGATTTTTTCTGCTAATGTTGTCAAGAAACGTCCAATCACCTGACGCTCTTGATTATCGAACTGATCCAATACAGACCGATAAACCCCCAAGGTCTCTTGGTGGTGTTCCTCATGCTCTTGGGCTATGGGTTTAGCTTCTTGTGTCAAGACAAAGTAGGTCACGCGCCCATCATCCTTGTCTTTCTTAGCCTCCAACATGCCCTCTTTGACCAAGGTTTTAACTGCCTTGGTAACAGCAGCTTGGCTGACATTGAGGGTCTTAGCCAACTCAGAATTGGTCTTTCGTCCCTCAGACAAAAGCATGAGAATATGCTCCTGAGTATTGGTCAACTTAACCTGACTACGGCACTGACCAATGAGGAGCTCATGCTGATTTTCAGCCTTAAGCAAAATCTGATTAATCAATTGATTTACTTGTTCTTCTAGTTCTAGCATTGCTTTCTCCATTTACTTAACCAGTTAATTATATCGAAAACACAGAGGTTTTGCAAGGGTGGACCAAGAAAAAGATTAGCGATAGGCTATCATCACTATCAAGGAAGAATAAAGGTAAAATAAAAACCTAACCAATCTGGTTAAGTTTTCATCATTTATAAATTTATCGTAAAGTCGCAAAGATTTCTTCGACCTGAGCCACAGACTCGGCACGTGAGACTTCGCCACGAACCTTAGCTGCTCCCGCTGTTCCACGAAGATAGTGTGGTGCAAGACCACGGAATTCACGGACAGCAATCTTTTCACCTTTAAGGTCTACCAAACGTTTGAGGTGGTCTTCAGCGATGTCCAATTTCTTATCAAATGGAAGCTCTGGCAACTCCTCTCCCGTTTCAAAGAAGTGGTTGATTTGCGTGAAAATGTAAGGATTGTTCATAGCTGCACGACCCACCATAACAGCATCTACACCAAGTTCTTCAATCATGAGTTTAGCGTCTTGAACGCTACGAACGTCACCATTTCCGATAAATGGAATCTTGGTGATAGCCTTAGCAACACGGGCCAAAGTCTCATGATCACAGTGACCTGTGTACATCTGCTCACGCGTACGACCGTGCATAGCAAGGGCAGAAACACCCGCAGACTCAGCCGCAAGAGCATTTTCCACAGCTAAATCACTGTCTGACCAACCTGTACGCATCTTAACGGTCAAAGGAATATCAAGTACTGATGTTACTTCCTTGACGATGTGGTAAATCTTGTCTGGATCCTTGAGCCACTTGGCACCCGCTTCATTTTTGACGACCTTATTGACTGGACAACCCATGTTGATATCAACAATATCAGCCTTGGTATTGGTCTGGATAAAGTCGGCTGCACGCTTCAAGCCCTCAGCATCACCACCGAAAAGCTGGATAGACATCGGATGCTCATTCTCATCAATATGAAGCATATGAAGGGTTTTCTCATTATTGTAGAGGAGACCTTTTTCAGAGATCATCTCCATAACTACGAGACCAGCACCGAATTCCTTGGCAATGGTACGGAAAGCCGAGTTGGTAACACCTGCCATCGGAGCTAATACTGTACGATGAGGAATCTCCACGTTTCCAATCATGAAGGACGAATTAAGTTTAGTCATTGATGAGTTCCTCCAAGTCAGCTTCTGAAAATTCATACTTAGTTTGGCAGAATTGGCAGACGATTTCAGCCCCATGATCCTCGTCTTTCATGGCTTGAAGTTCAGCCTTACCAAGCGTCAAGAGGGCATTTTCAAAACGTTCACGTGAGCAATCACACTCAAAGCTAAGCTCCTCTTCAGACAAACGTTTAAAAGGTTCATCCCCATAAATGGCATTCAAGAGAGCTTCGATATGGTCATCAGACTCCAAAAGCGTTGAAATGGCTGGCATCTCTTGGATGCGTTTTTCGTAACGAGCGATTTCTTCTTCGCTAGCTCCTGGTAAAACCTGAAGCATGAAACCACCGGCAACCTTGACCTTGTCCTCTTCGTCAAGAAGTACATTAAGACCAACAGCAGATGGCGTTTGCTCAGATTCTGTCAAATAGTAGGCAAAATCTTCACCAATTTCACCAGAAATAAGTGGTGTTGATGACGTGTAAGGATTACCAGTTCCATAATCGATGATAGAAACAAACTGCCCTTGTCCCATGAATGGACCCACCAAGACTTCACCAGTTGCTGTTTTCTTGATGTCCACACCTGGATTTTGGATGTAGCCCTTAACATGTCCTTTGGTATCGGCTACAGAGATGATATGACCAAAAGAGCTGTTTCCGATAACCTTAACCGTAATTTTGCTTTCACCTTTTTGGTTAGCAGCTAATATTTGGTTGGCAATAAGGGTACGCCCCAAAGCAACTGTCGATGATGATAGAGTATTGTGTTTTTCTTGTGCGATTCTAACAGTTTCTGTGCTATCAAGAACATAAGCACGGAAAGAACCTGATTCTGAAATTGTTTTAATTAATTTATCCATAGTGATTCTATTATAACACAAAAAAGAGGGTGGAAAAATCGTAAACGCTCGGCGTTTCTCTTCCACACTCTCTACCAAATTACCATGAAAATTCGGATAGTTTTTCCCTCAAACTTGCTATTTTTCTATCATCAAAATGGTGTTTTTGCCTTATTACAGGTGGCAAATTCTCCAAATACTCAATATAGACGCTGACAAGGAGATTATAGTCATTAGTCGTCAAACGCTTGAGTTGACTATGAATGAAGGTAGTTGCCTGATCATACTGTTCATGGATCAACAAGTCGTCAATATAGTCATTACCATCAATAGTGTGACCTTGCTCGTCCTCCACCTGACCTAAATCAATATCCAGAGTCTCAAATTTAAAAGCCTTACTGACCACATTAGCTGTTCCTCGAATTTGATTGAGTAGCCAGTCACTGTTATACACTCCCATATTAGTCCCCTCCATTACTTGCTATTCAAATCTATTATATCTTTTTAAATAAAAGTTGTAAACGCTTTCTACATTTTGCAATTACTCTGTTCCTAACAGTTATCTAGAGCTCATTTCTCGATTTTTCATGCAAAACAAAAAGGACCATCTGGTCCCTTTAGATTATCAGAGTTTTTACCCAACTGATCCTTCCATTTCATAACTAATCAAGCGGTTAAGCTCAACGGCATATTCCATTGGAAGTTCTTTGGTGAATGGTTCCACAAATCCCATGACAATCATCTCTGTTGCTTCTTGTTCTGAAAGTCCACGGCTCATGAGGTAGTAGAGTTGCTCTTCAGAAATCTTAGAAACTTTAGCTTCGTGTTCAAGGGCAACTTGTGAGTTATGGATTTCGTTAAATGGGATAGTGTCTGATTTAGACAAGTCATCCATCAAGATGGTGTCGCATTCGATGTGAGATACCGATTTCTTAGAATCCTTGTTGAAAGTGACTTGTCCACGGTAGTCAACCTTACCACCGTTACGAGCGATTGATTTAGAGACAATAGATGATGATGTATGCGGTGCATTGTGAATCATCTTAGCCCCTGTATCTTGGTGTTGCCCCGCATTGGCGAAGGCGATTGAAAGCATGGTACCACGCGCACCTTCTCCATCAAGGTAAACAGATGGGTACTTCATAGTAACTTCGGCACCAAGGTTACCATCAATCCACTCAACAGTCGCATTTTTCTTAGCGGTAGCACGTTTAGTTACCAAGTTGTAGACGCTATCTGACCAGTTTTGGATAGTTGAATAGCGCATGTAGGCACCATCAAGTGCAAAGATTTCAACGATGGCCGCATGAAGGCTAGCCGTTGTGTATGTTGGCGCTGTACATCCTTCAACATAGTGAACGCTGGCACCTTCATCAACGATGATAAGGGTACGTTCAAACTGGGCAGTCGCTTCGTTATTGATACGGAAGTAGGTTTGAAGCGGAATATCCACCTTGACGCCTTTAGGTACATAAATAAAGGTACCACCTGACCAGAAGGCAGAGTTAAGGGCCGCAAATTTATTGTCTGTTGGTGGAACCAGTTTTGAGAAGTACTTCTTGAAGAGCTCTGGATGCTCTTTAAGAGCTGAGTCCGTATCTGTAAAGATAATACCCAACTTGTCATACTCTTCTTTCATGTTGTGGTAAACCACTTCTGATTCATACTGAGCTGAGGCTCCAGCAAGATAAGCACGCTCTGCTTCTGGGATACCAATACGTTCAAAAGTTTCCTTGATTTTCTCAGGAACGTCTTCCCAGTCACGAGCAGGTTTGTCTGATGCTTTTTGGAAATATGTCAAGTCATCAAAGTTAATACCAGAAAGGTCTGGTCCCCACTCTTGCATGGCCATTTTGTTAAAGGTTTCCAATGATTTCAAGCGGAATTCAAGCATCCACTCAGGCTCCCCTTTTTCAGCAGACATGGCACGGACCACATCCTCACTGATTCCTTTTCCTGTTGAAAAGACTGGTGTCACATCGTCATGGAAACCGTATTTATATTCCCCCAAATCAATGGGTTTTGGTTCTACTTTTTCATTTGTTTCAGTCATAGTATTTTCCTTTATTAAAGGTTTGATTCGTTTTCCTTTTTGCTTGGTCAAGGAGATTAACTGCTCCTTGACTTCCTAAAGCTCGCTTCTCTCTATGGCTTTTTTGAGCGCATTCCAAGAGAGTGTTGCACATTTGATACGTTGTGGAAATTTAGAAACCCCCGCCAAAAGCTTGGCTTCGCCTAGCTTATCTTCATCTTTATGATTTCCTTGAATCATAAGAGAGAAAATCTCCGCTAGTTCTAAAGCCTCTGCCTTGGTTTTTCCAATAACTGCATCCGTCATCATACTTGATGAAGCTGTAGAAATGGTACAACCATCACCAGCAAAGGCAATGTCTTCAATCACGTCACCATCAAATTTGACTGACAGATTGATAACATCTCCACAAGTCGGATTATTTAGTTGAAGTTGCTCCACATCAGGTAGGACACCATGATGGTGAGGGCTCTTAGAGTGATCGGCCACAACAGCCATATATAAACTATCTAGTCTAGAGAGTGCCATTGAAAAACTCCTTCGTCGCAAGAATTGCCTCTACAAGCTTGTCGCAATCCTCTTTGGTATTGTAAATATAGAAGCTAGCTCGGGCAGCTGATGAGATTCCTAAATGATTAATTAAAGGCTGAGCACAGTGGTGACCCGCACGCACTGCCACTCCTTCATAGTCAAGAGCTGTCGCCACATCATGAGGATGAAGCCCATCAATATTAAAGGAAATAACACCTGCATGCTGAGTAGAATCTTCTGGACCGTAGACTGTCAAACCATCAATCGCCTGAAGCTTAGGCAAAACATAGTCTACCAATTCTTGCTCGTAAGCATGAATATTTTCCATGCCTAAAGTAGAGAGGTAGTCCACAGCAGCACCAAGAGCAATAGCCCCCGCAATGTTAGGTGTACCAGCCTCAAATTTCCAAGGCAATTCCTTCCAAGTGGCTTCCTGTTCGTAAACAAAATCAATCATCTCACCACCGAATTCAATAGGATTCATCTGGTTGAGAATCTCTTCCTTGCCATAAAGAACCCCAATCCCTGTTGGGCCTAACATCTTATGTCCAGAAAGGGTGAAGAAATCACAATCCAAATCCTGAACATCAATGGCCATGTGGGGCGCCGATTGGGCACCGTCCACTACCATATAGGCACCAACTTGGTGGGCGAGCTTGGCAATCTCTTTGACAGGGTTGATGCAGCCTAAAACGTTAGAGACCTGAGCTAGACTGACAAATTTTGTCTTTTCAGTAATCTTGTTGGCCAAATCTTCCATATCCAATTGGCCATCTTTCAAGTAGGCATAAACAAGTTTAGCCCCCGTCTTCTTACAAGCTTCCTGCCAAGGAATGATATTCGAGTGGTGTTCCATAATTGAAATAACCACCTCATCTCCTGGCTCAAGAACCTGCTCTGCAAAACGACCAACCCAGTTAAGACCAGTTGTCGTTCCACGTGTAAAGAGGACCTCTTTGGTTGATTTAGCATTGATAAACTGACGAAGCTTTTCACGACTAGCTTCGTAAGCAGCTGTTGCACGCTCAGCCAAAGTGTGCACACCACGGTGAACATTGGCATTGTCCTCATGATAGTAGGCCATGAGAGTGTCCAAAACTACTTGAGGCTTCTGAGTCGTTGCTGCATTATCCAAGTATACCAAAGGTTCATCATTAACTACCTGATCTAAAATGGCAAAATCTTGTCGAATCTTATAGGCATCTAAAGCTGACATCTTATCTCCCTATCTAGATATATCATAGGTTAGACTATCTGTGTCGATAGTTCCTAACGTTTGTTTAGTTTTGTATCAGTTACAGAAATCATTTCATCGCGCACTTCTTTAACTGGGATTTCAGTAATAACTGCTCCTAAGAAACCGCGAATAACCAAACGTTCTGCAGTGTCTTGATCAAGTCCACGACTCATGAGGTAATACATATCCTCTGGATCCACCTGACCGATTGAAGCAGCATGTCCTGCTGTAACTTCATTTTCATCAATCAAGAGGATTGGGTTGGCATCTGAACGTGCCTTGTCAGAAAGCATAAGCACACGGCTTTCTTGTTGTGCATCAGCACCCTTAGCACCTTTGACAATGTGACCAATACCATTGAAAGTCAAAGTACCACGTTCCAAAATAACACCATGTTGTAGGATATGTCCCACAGAGTTATTACCATAGTTCGTCACACGAGTATCAATCCCTTGAACCTGACGACCTGATGAAAGACCAATAACTTTAAGGTTGGCATGACTTCCATTGCCAATCAAGTCACTATCAAAGTCAGCAATAACATTGCCCTCGTTCATGATTCCGAGAGCCCAGTCAATGCTGGCATCACGACCGATACGACCTCGACGACTAATATAAGTTGTGACGTTTTCACCCAAACGGTCAATAGCCGCAAACTTAACTTGTGCACCGTCTTGAGCAATGACTTCAACCGAAATGTTGGCACTAGCTTTTTCAGTCGCTTCACCTAGCGTTTCAAAACGCTCAAGGTAAGTCAATTTACTGTTTTTACCAGCCACGATCAAAACGTGTTTGTTAAATGGAACATTTGAAGTTCCATCTTGGTAAAAATAGCTTTCAACTGGCAAGTCAACTTCAACATTATCTGGTACATAAAGGACTGCTGCACTATTGAAATAGGCATAGTTATAAGCTGCCAATTTGTCCTCATCATAGGCTACAGCCTTACTAAAGAAGGCTTCAACGACTTCTGGGATTTCCTCAAGAGCAGTTGTAAGGTCTGTGAAGACCACACCTTGGCTAATCAAGTCAGCTGGCAATTGTTCAAGAACAGTATTTGTTCCTACTTGGACCAATTTAGGGTTGTTTCCAAGCGCTGTAAAATCAGGCACATTTGCTGATGGTTCATTTTCAGTAATCGTTCCATCACCGAGATTCCAACGGTGGAATTTAACACGCTCAATTTTTGGAAGAGGCAAACTTTCAAGCTTATCAAAGGCTGCTTGACGAAGGTCTTGCAACCAAAGTGGCTCTGCTTTTGCTTGTGAAAAAGCGATAATAGATTCTTTTGACATAGGTTACTCCTTTTCTAGTTATTTCGAGTAACAGACTTACGCTTCTTCGTGGTACTCGTAACCGAGCTCTTCAGCGATTTTCGCATAACCTTCTTGCTCAAGACGAGCAGCCAATTCAGGACCGCCTGAAAGAACCACTTTACCTTCCATCATTACGTGTACAACATCTGGAGTGATGTAGTTCAAGAGACGTTGGTAGTGAGTGATAATCATAGCACCGAAGCCTTCGCCACGCATAGCGTTAACCCCTTTTGAAACCACTTTAAGGGCATCGATATCAAGACCTGAGTCAATCTCATCGAGAAGAGCAAACTTAGGTTCCAACATGAGCAATTGAAGAATTTCGTTACGTTTCTTCTCACCTCCTGAGAAACCTTCGTTAAGGTAACGCTCAGCCATTTCTTCACGCATACCAAGCAATTCCATCTTTTCATCCAATTTAGTGATGAAATCAAGAACAGAAATCTTTTCGTCATCTTCTTTACCAGCGTTCATAGCCGCACGGATGAACTCAGCATTTGTGATTCCTGGGATTTCAGCTGGGTATTGCATAGCAAGGAAAAGACCTAGGCGTGCACGTTCGTCAACTTCCAAGTCAAGGATGCTTTCACCATCAAAAAGGATGTCCCCTTCTGTAATTTCATAGTTTGGATTACCCATGATAGCAGCTGAAAGGGTAGATTTACCAGTCCCGTTAGGACCCATGATAGCAGCAATCTCACCAGTTTTAAGAGTCAAATTAAGACCCTTCAAGATTTCTTTATCTTCAACAGAAACATGAAGATTTTTGATTTCAAGTACAGACATTGTATACTCCTTTTTTCATATATACAGCGAGCACTTGCTCGCTAATTTGCATTATTTTTTTGAAAATAGTCTTGCTATTTTCTGGAAAATAAAAAGAGAACTTCCATTTTCCTTAATTAGAATCATTATAACAAAAAAGCCATTACTTGGCTTTTCAAATGTTTAATTTTTTCGCCCTTGCTTCCATTTTAACATGGTTGCTTGGCGATAATCACTATTCCCGATAAATTTCAGGAAGTTGAAGAGAGGTGTTCGACCAACGCCCCAAATCTCAAGCCCTTCAATCAGAATTTCCATTCCCAAAATCAAACTCAAGAGTAAGAGAATACCACCGAAACGGCTGGAAACATTTAACAGGAGGGCAATCAATGAAAAGAGGATAGCGATGGCATAAACCACCAGAACCGCCCCTCGATGAGTGAAGCCCATGGCTAGAAGGCGATGATGCAAGTGCATCTTGTCAGCCTCCATGGCTGGACGCCCTGACAATTTCCGGCGGACAATGGCTACCACTGTATCAACAATAGGCACTCCAAGGATAATAACAGGTGACAAAATAGCCACTGCAGTTGCATTTTTCAATCCTTGCAATGACAAGACACCAATCATAAAGCCAATAAAGAGCGCCCCCGTATCACCTAGATAGATAATCGCTGGATGATAATTGTAAGGGAAGAAGCCCATAATGGCAGCGACCAAGACAAAGATGGTCATGGTCAAGAAAATATCAGTATCATAGAGGAAGAAATAAGAAATCACCCCCATAGTCATAAGGGAAATGATAGAAACTCCTCCAACCAAGCCGTCCAATCCATCAATCAGATTAATGGCATTGGTGATGGCCGCAATCCATAATACCGTTAAAATCAAGGTCAATACTGGTCCAAAATGAATCATAGGACCACCAAATGGAATCTTAAAGCTATCAAATCGGAAGTCTGTAAAAGCCCAAACTATGACAGCTCCAATAACAATACCAAGCATCTTAGGTAGAGGCTTTAATTCCAAGATATCATCAATGAAGCCCGTCAGAGCCACGACAGATCCTCCCACAACAACCGGTAAGATATACCTGATGTAGGAAACATGCCAAATATCCTTATGGATAATCATAGGCATAAAGACCAAGGTCGCTAGTACAAAGGCCAACAAAATAGCTAAACCACCAGCACTAGGCATTGGCTTTTTATTGATACGTCTTGCATTGGGATTGTCAACAGCTCCGACACGTAAGGCCAAAGAGCGTACCAAAGGGGTCGTCACGATGGCTATCAAAAAGGTCCCAATCAAAACGAATATATAGTTAATGGTCCAAGGCATGTCTTAGCTCCATTTCGTTGCTTGTAGTACCGGTAAGGCGTCCTCTTCCATCAAGATTGTTGCATGCTCTTGTAGGTAGGCACGTGTTCGGTCTGCCACATTCGCATATTCAAGAAAACGCGCATACATATTGTTCGCGTAATAATCAGGCTCATCAGCCAAGTAAAGAAGAATCGTCATGTAGTAGACATCCCCCAGCTTATAAAGCTCAGAACCTTCAACAGGTATATCCTTCAAACCTTGCATAAAAGTCACCACTTGATCAAAGTCAGAGAAGGCCAAGACATAGTGGGTATAGTCTTCACGAATATTTTCTTCAGCCACTTCCTTGGTAGGCTCTGTCATAGCCTTATCAACCTCTTCCAAGGTCTTTTCAAGCTCTTCGAGCTTATGGTGTGCTTCGATGTCACCCTTGTCCATAAAGTTACCCTCAAGAGCCTTGAGGAACTCTTCTGGAGAAAGCCCTGAGTAGTCATCCATATCTGACAAATCGTTGAAATCAAGGTCTTCCTTAAGATCTGATTTAGTCACAAAGACATCCACACGATCCTTGCGTGGCGTGACACGGAAGCTCAGCATCCCACTATTTTTAAAGTTATCAGGCAAGTCCAACTCATCCATGACAGTATAGAAAAATTCCTCTGTTTTTTCCTGGGGAATCAAGAAATCCTTCAATTCCATACCATGTTCTTCAAGATCTTCCATGGTAATCATGATTTTTAGAGTTGTCTCGCTTATTTGTTTCATTTCCATATGTAAAAAACCTCGCACGAGTAGTTATTTCATTATACTAGAAAAGCCAAGAGATAGCAATTTCTGAGCAAGTTTGAGTCTTATTTTGGAAAGGATTTCTAAAAACTTCTTAATACTAACAAAACCTTGTATTTCCCCATTTATACCTGTCATCTATCCTAGATTGGAGTATAATAAAAGTGAAGATATACATGGAGGTGATGACCATGACTGCCTATAAAAAAGGGGGGCTACGAGCTAGCATTGCTGGAGGAATAACGAGTTTATTGACGCTCTTTCTCTACTTATCGGGGCAACCTTATCAAGTAAACAAATCTACCTTTCTTACAGGGCTAATCGTCGCCATCATACTAGCAACTGCACCCATTTACGACGATAACCGTTTATCGCTCAAACAGCAATCTCTTCTCCACTTCTCTCTCATGTGTGTTACCATCCTTCCAATTCTCTGTTTATCTGGATGGTATCCCTTGCATAATGTCGTGGACTTCTTGAAAATCCTAGCTAGTTTCTTAACTTGTGGACTGGTCCTATGGCTGCTAGCTTACCTTGTCTTTGGAAAACTTCTCCACAAATAATCTCTAAACCAGATAAAAAGGACTTCAATCGAAGTCCTTTTCAGTTTACTTAAAAGTAATTATCCGAAAATAAGTTTGACAGCTCCATAGAGAAGCACAATAATACCAAGCACGATACGGTATTTTCCGAAAACAGTGAAGTCATGTTTCTTAATGTAATTCATCAAGAAGCGAATCACGAACAAGCTGACAACAAAGGCTGTCACACTAGCTACCAAGAGAATAGCCACTTGTCCACCTGTCAAGGTATTCCCGTCAATAAAGTACTTAACTGCCTTAAGACCACTGTAACCAAACATGGTTGGAATACCAAGGAAGAAGGTAAAGTCAGCAGCTACGCTACGACTAGTACCAACGATGATACCCCCAAGAATAGTAGCACCTGAACGGCTTGTCCCTGGAATGATACTCAAGACTTGGAAAAGACCAATATAGAAAGCTGTCTTGTAAGACATACGTGCCAAATCCGTTACCTTAGGTTCTACACGTCGATTGCGGTCCTCAATCCAAATAAAGGCAATCCCGTAGACCACCAACATGATAGCTACTACAAAGAAATTACTGAGATGGGCCTCCATCCAGTCATCTAAAAGTAGACCAAAGAATGCTGAGGGAATACAGGCAATGACCACCTTGAGCCAAAGTTGCCAAGTTAATTGCACTTCACGTGCTGTCTTACCAGGTTGGAAGGGATTCAAACGTTTAAAGTAAATGACCATAACCGCCAGAATAGCACCAAGTTGGATAACGATATTAAACATATCGATGAAATCTTTACTTTGTCTCAAGTTCAAGAATTCATTCACCAAAATCAAGTGACCTGTAGATGAAATCGGTAGCCACTCAGTGATACCTTCGACAATCCCAAGAAAGACTGCTTTTAGTAATTCAATAATAAATTGTGCCGTTTGCATAATTATCTCCGTTTTAAAATGCTAGCCTCATCACACCAAAAATGATCAAGGCTCCAAATCGTCCTTCCCATTATATCAAATTACAACTTGTATTTGAAGACAATCTTGGTATAGAGATTGTTTTTCTAATCCCAACTTATTGTCATTAATCCTAATTTCCTGTAAAATAGTAAGGTATGACATTTTTATAGGAGACATTGTTTCAATGAAAAGAATTATTGTAGCCTGCTTTGCAGCGCTCCTCCTCGTTTTTGGCGGAGTATCAAGCGCTCAAGCAGACGAGTATCTCCGTGTCGGTATGGAGGCTGCCTATGCACCTTTCAACTGGACGCAGGACGATGACTCAAACGGAGCCGTTCCAATCGAAGGTACTAAACAGTATGCCAACGGTTATGACGTGCAAATCGCTAAAAAAATCGCTGAAGCTCAAGGGAAGAAACCCTTGGTGGTCAAAACCGCTTGGACAGGTTTGATTCCTGCCCTCACTTCCGGCAAGATCGATATGATCATCGCAGGTATGAGTCCAACAGCTGAACGTCGTCAAGAAATCGACTTTTCAGACAGCTACTACCGAAGCGAACCTGTCATGGTTGTCAGCTCAGACGGTGATTATGCCAACGCTAAGAGCCTCAAAGACTTCAAGGATGCTAAAATCACAGCTCAACAAGGGGTTTATCTCTATAATTTGATTGACCAAATCCCAGGTGTCAGCAAACAAACCGCTATGGGAGACTTCGGTGCTATGCGCCAAGCCCTTGCGTCTGGTATCATCGATGGCTATGTTTCAGAGCGTCCTGAAGCCAAAACTGCCGAAGAAGCTAGCTCAAAATATAAGATGATTACGCTTAAAGATGGTGGTTTCCAGGTTTCAGACGATGACGTATCCTTGGCCGTCGGTCTTCGCAAAGGCGACAGCCAGCAAATGGAACAAGTCAATAAGGTCCTTGCTGGAATCAGCCAAGAGGAACGTGTCAAACTGATGGATCACATCATTGGCATCCAACCTGCAGATAAGACTGATGAGGCTAAAAAAGGAAACTTCTTTAGTCAGATGAGCAATATCATCGCTAAGAACTGGCCACAATTCTTACGTGGTACAGGAATTACCCTTCTTATCTCAATTATCGGTACAGTTGTAGGTACTTTCATCGGTCTTATGATTGGTGTTTACCGCACAGCTCCTAAGGCTGCTAATAAATTTGTAGCCTTGCTCCAAAAACTCTTCGGTTGGGTGCTTAATGTCTATATCGAAGTTTTCCGTGGTACACCAATGATTGTACAATCTATGGTTATCTACTACGGTACTGCCCAAGCCTTTGGTATCAATATTGACCGTACCCTAGCAGCTGTCTTCATCGTTTCTATCAACACCGGAGCCTACATGAGTGAAATCGTTCGTGGTGGTATCTTTGCTGTAGATAAAGGACAATTTGAAGCTGCAACTGCTCTTGGATTTACGCATGGTCAAACCATGCGTAAGATTGTTCTTCCACAGGTTATCCGTAACATCTTGCCAGCTACTGGTAATGAGTTCGTTATCAATATCAAGGATACCTCTGTTTTGAACGTTATCTCTGTTGTGGAACTTTACTTCGCAGGTAACACTGTCGCAAGCCAAACTTATCAATACTTCCAAACATTCTTTGTTATCGCAGCAATCTACTTTGTCCTTACCTTCACAGTGACACGCATCTTGCGTTATGTAGAACGCCGTTTGGATCAAGATACTTACACACAAGGAGGGGTTCACTAATGACTGAGACGATTTTAGAAATTAAAAACCTCAAAAAATCATACGGAAAAAATGAAGTCCTCAAAGATATCTCCCTCAGCGTCAAAAAGGGTGAGGTTATCTCAATTATTGGTTCTTCAGGTTCAGGGAAATCAACCTTCCTTCGCTCTATTAACCTACTCGAATCACCTTCAGGTGGTGAAATCCTCTATCATGGGGACAACGTCCTTGAAAAAGGTTACGACCTCACTACCTATCGTGAAAGACTCGGTATGGTTTTCCAATCCTTCAACCTCTTTGAAAACCTTAATGTTTTAGAAAATGCTATCGTAGCTCAAACAACCGTTCTCAAACGTGACCGTAAAGAAGCTGAAAGCATCGCCAAAGCTAACTTGGAGAAAGTTGGTATGGGGGAACAATACTGGAAAGCTAAACCAAAACAACTTTCAGGGGGACAAAAACAACGTGTGGCAATCGCTCGTGCCCTCTCTGTTGATCCAGAAGCCATCCTCTTTGACGAGCCAACTTCAGCCCTTGACCCAGAAATGGTAGGGGAAGTACTCAAGACTATGCAGGAGCTATCTGAAACTGGTTTGACCATGATTATCGTTACCCATGAAATGGAGTTCGCACGTGATGTTTCAGACCGTGTCATCTTCATGGATAAAGGGGTAATTGCTGAACAAGGTAGCCCAGAACAAATCTTTGAAAATCCTAAAGAAGAACGTACTAAGGAATTCCTTAAACGTTTCTTGGGTTAAAAACGAAAAAGTTAAGGTTTCGACCTTAACTTTTTTATTTACTCACTTAACTCTTCAAAATTTTCTTTAATAACTTAGTACTCCATGCTATTAAATTTTTTTAGGCCAAACAGACTTAGAATAATACTATAAAACATCGTTAACATAGTAGGACCAACTAAGCCAATCCAAGCGTTATTCACTGTTGTCGTAAACTGACTATAGCCATTCGGAAAAAGTGTTGCGATAGGACCACCTACAATTGAGGTAATCATCATAACTACAGATAATCCAATTCCTGTAATCATTGTTGTCCCTATACCAAATCTAAGAGAAATAAAAGCTGACACAGAAATAGAGAGGACTCCCTTTAAAAATATTACAAAAATACTTTGTAACCCCAAAAAAGTATAGTAAGTATTTTCAGATAAAAAGCGAGTTGTCCCAAAATCCATATGTACTACTCTAGTATAGTGAACAACTAATGAAGATAACAAGAAAACTCCAAAATATACGAGTAAGATTAATAACAAACTAAAGTATTTTGACAAGAAAATATTTTTTCTGTTAATATCCTTATACATGAACATTGTATGATCATCTGTTTCTCTTCTAAAAACTGAGATAGTTAGGAAATAAAGAGCTAAGGTTGGTAAAATCATAGTATCCATAGAATTTAAAATCATATCAGCAAAATCAAGATAACCAACTTTTGAATTCCCAGAGTTTGTAATTTGCATGAAATTAGAATCACCAAAAAGTGAGGCTACCCAATAAACTAGAGGATACAAACTAAACAATAGGAATATTTTTGTCTCTTTTCTTTTCCAAACTGATTCAAATACTGCGGAAAAAATTTGCTTCATAACCTCATCCTTTCATAAATACTTCCTTAAGGTGATTCTCTTTCACTTCGATTGATTCTATCAGAGATTCACTAGCTAATACTCCAAAAATATCATTAAGCGCTTCCTTATCAACAGATATTGGAATATCTAGCAAACCATCGCTTAAAGTAATTCCTTGTGAAATATGATCTTTAAGATTACACATATGATACTTAGAATTTAGGTGAACTACTAAACTTGGCTGAGCCTTACCAATAAAGGACTCCGCAAGTTTCCCACCTTCAATATAGATATATCTATTACACAAAGCTTCCAGTTCTCCAAGTTGATGGCTAGAAATCAACATAGAAATTTGACGTTCACTGGACCATTTTTTTAAAATATCAATTAACTTTTGAACACCTACTGGATCCAGCCCTACAAATGGTTCATCCAAAATTAGAAAGTCTGGTTCAGCTACTAGAGCAATAGCCAAAGCTGTACGCTGCTTCATCCCAAATGAGAATCCTTTGGGTTTACGATTTCGAGATTCCCACAACTCAACTAATTTCAAAGTCCTCTCGATATTAGGATATAACTCTTTTTTTCCATGAAGCTTCAAATAAAACTTTAGATTATCTATAACTGACATTTCTGGATAGAATACTGGTTCAATCATAATTCCAAAGTCTTCCAAAACATTATCATTACTATTTATATCCGTACCATTATAACTAATCTTACCTGAAGTTGGTTTTTGTGATTTTGCCATCATTTTCATTAATGTTGACTTACCAGCGCCGTTTTTTCCAATAAGGCCTACAATTTCTCCCTTCTCAATTTCGAGAGATACATCTGATAGCGAATAAAAATCATTACCGGGAAATTTTTTTGAAAGATTTTCTATTTTAAGCATATTTAGCTCCTTTATTCACTGAAATTTTTTTATTAATAAAGTGCGTTGTCAGTGACACTCCATAAAACAGCAATGTCACAAATACTAGTTGAGATACTGATAACAAATTCATTCCAACTTTTACACTCATATCACTATTTGAAAACGTATTAATATTAACAAAATTTGTCCAAGTACCTGATTTCACAGTAACGTAAGCAAATACCAAATACCCTAATAAAGACATTGTAGGTAATAAGAAAGTCAGAAACGTTTTACATTTAAGTTGCTTTAGCTTATATCCAATAAAATTAATAATCAATGGTAACACATATAAAGAAAATAAAAGGATGGGAACAGACATATGAGGCAATAAAAAGATAGTTGCCAAAGTCGTAAGTAAATAAATAAGGGTAATTAATAAGATTAACATTATTCAAAATCTCCTATTAAATCTAAGAAAATAGTTGATGTACCTGCACTATATATCGAGGTAGCTATAGCAAGTAATCTATATGGAAAAACTAGCGATTGAATATTATTCTTCATTTCTCCTCCTAGAATTCCACATTTTTAAATTTATGCATACCTCTTACGTAAAAAATAACGAAGTAGATAATGGAAAGAACAACTGCAGCCATATATGATAAAACCCAATTAATTTGAATAAAGTGGATATATCCATTTGGAAAAAGGTACTGAATACCGATTAACATCGGAGAAACAGATGCCGCTAGTGAAAAGAAAACCCCAGCCAATACTGACTTGATAGTTTTAGAGGTGATAGATACCATCACAACTAAAGCAATTGTAATTAGATTTAAATTAATAGTTGAAATTAAGGTAAATAAACTCTTAATTGTAGCTGAAGATTGATTTGCGATAAAGTTTGATGAAACTTCTCCTTTGGGCAACATAAATCCATAATAAGATACAAGACTCGTAAAAATAGTTAACCCCAAAAAAATACTGTATACTACAACTAAACTCAATAATTTGGCATTAAAAATTTTCTTTCTATTAATATCTTTATAAAGAAACATAATACCTGAGTCTATTTCATCCTTAAAAACTGAAGATACAACCAAAGAAAATAAAAGTATAGGCAATACAAAGCGATATTGCGTACTCACTGCTGACTCTAAAAAAGAAAGAAAATTACTTGTATATTCTGAACTCATTCCTTCCATGAACCCTGATAACAATGGAACTAAAACAGGGAGAAAGGCAAATGTAAGAAAAATATTAACATCCTTTCTCTTAAAAACTGATTTGAAAACTGATTTAAATAACGACATATATAATCTCGCTTTCTATTTCATTAGTAGTTAAAAAACAATATTTGATATCAAATCTATTTAGATTGTGAATAACGTTTTGCATATAATCCAATAAATTAAATATAGTAGATTCCTTTCATAAATGATTTAAGCTAAGTATTTTTCTGAACTTGCTCTTACAAAAATTAGTATATATTAAACTTAATAGTTCGCATCTTAAATATAATAAACAGCACATTATTAGTAATAAACGGGCAAAAAATTACAGATAATTCTTTTTAGTAGCAACACTAATATTTATAATTGCACTATTTCAGTATTAACATATCTTTGTTCAATCTTGAAAGATTTCCTAAATACAAAAAAGTAGACATGAATTATATGTCTACTTTTTAATCTTCAAAAACCAATTCTTGTCGAAATTTATACTCATTACTATAAGTTTTTAAATATACTCTACTGTAAGTCGATAGAATCTCATATACATTAGCTAGCCCTATCCCCCTACCATTACCTTTAGTTGAGTAGCCATAATTAAAAATGGCCTTTGTATTAATTCTCTCCTGCTTCGTTGAATTTTCAATAATCATTATTTTACGATTTTCTTCTTGAAAATATACAAATGAAAGCTCTGGTGAAGCTGATTCCAATGAGGCCTCTATAGCATTATCCAAAAAAATGGCTAATAATTTCAACAAATCTATTGAATCTATACTAGCCGGAGCTTTAATAACCTTTTCTATCTCTATAGAAAGTCTAATCCCCTTACTTTGTGCCTCAAACATTTTTGCTGAAACAATAGATTTCATTGCTAAATCCTCTAGATTTACCAAGTTAGCAATATCATAATGCGTATTATAAAAAGTTTTATCTGAATCCAAAAGCACTGAATCATATATGCTTTCAATCCCATCTATGTCTCTATTTTTTATGGATTCATTTAAACTAACTAATATGTTTGTATAATCATGACGAAAACTCTTGATTTCTTTATACAAAGACTCTATATGCTCACTATAAATACTCATCGATGAAATCTGTGAGTCCTTAATTTTTTCTAGCTCCCTATTTATATTTTCTTTAACAAGATACTGAATGTATAATAAATAACCCAAGAATATTGGAAAGTAACTATAAATAATTACCCTATGAATATATATGTCTTCTATATTAAAAGAAATCCAGCGCGCATGCTCTAATGTAGGTATACTTAGTAAAATATAGCTAGATGTATAATACAATATCATTGTCATAGTAAATAAATTAACAATTTTTGTTAACTTATTATTTTTAATTTCTCTTGACAGTGTATTTAAATCTATTCTTACTAATTTTAAAAACAAAACATATAGAGGAAAGGATAAAAGTGTAGGAATCCAATCTAGCCAAACGTTATTTTCCAAAGTAGTCTCTGATATTTTAAATACAAATTGAAAATAAAGAGAAGACAAACTGCTAAATATCTCATAGATAGCTAAAGTGAAAAAGCAATAGAATAAGGATTGAACCCAAGACCAATGTTTTTTTGTTTTTATGAATAAAACAATTAAAGGTAGGAAAAAGAATTCACCCCAGAATACAATATCATAAAAAAAGTATTCCACAAGAGTAAATAAAATAGGAATAATAAATAAGTGTCTAACTTTAAATTTGTAATCACTAACTTGTTGAAAGATGACTAATCTAATAACCCACCCAATAAAAAATACTCCCTCATACTCAAATTTCATCTCAAAGTAATCCTCTCAACTAAACCTTTTAATTTCATACGAGATACAAAACAAGATTCATCATTTTCAAAAAAAACAGTATGATTTGATTTGTCAATACGAATAATATTCTCTGGATTCACTACATAAGATCTATGACTTTGGTAGAGCCTTTTATCTGCCTTCGCAATATCTGAAACTTTACCATAAAATTCCATATGGCCTTTCTTCGTCGTTAAAATTACCTTATGAATCGTAGGTGAGGTCTCAAAATAAAGAATATCTGAAAAAGGAACTTGTATTTGGGAATGTTCTGATTTAAAACAAAATGAATCTTCACCTATTGTTTTATTAACACTACCAGTAGCATGTATCAAAACAGACGAAATAGCTTCCTGATAATCTTGATCACTTAACCCTTTGTCGATAAAGTCCAAAGCAGATACACGGTAACTGTAGGTGACTGGCATAAATTCTGAGTGAGTCGTCACAAAGACAATCGACGCACTAGGATCCTTTTCACGGATTTCACGCGCAATCTCCATTCCTCTCTTTTTATCTCCTTTAATTTCAATATCAAGAAAGAAAAATTGATGATTTCCTGTCTCTTTAATTGCATCTAACAACTGTTGAGGCTTACCAAAGACTTCTAAATACCTATACCTCATTTTATTATCAGACATACATTTCTTAATCGCTGTCTCAATACGAGTTTGCTGAAAAAAATCATCTTCTAGAACAAAAATATTTAACATACATATCCTCTTAAACTATAAATTCTTCCAATCCTTTAAAACTTCAGTAAGTTTTCGTCGCGAACAGACAATGGAATTAACTTTACTATTATCAAAAATAATTCGTCTAGTTCCTAAATCAATAGCCTTTATTCGCTTAAGATTAACTAAATATTTTCTATGACAGCGCCTAAAAACTAACCCCATATCTATTTCAAAGTCTTTTATTTTTCCATAAGCCTCAAAAATTCCATTATCAGTTATAAACTGCAAAAGTCTTGGACAATCTGACATTGTACCAATATATAGAATCTCTCCAATTGGGATTTTAACCGACATGCTATCTTTTTTAGCAACAATATAATCCATCATTTCCCCCTTACTATAACATAATTTAATCATAACAAAGAGTTCTCTTAAAAAACTAAAATTACATCCAACGGTACTTTTTTTGTCATAAACGGTAAAATTATCTCTGTCATTACAAAATAAACACCATTCACGACAAGTCAAACCTCTTATTTACTCATCATGATAAAATTGATAATAAAAAGAAAGGTAAAATTATGAGTGATAAAATCTATATAATTCAACCATTTAGATATCAACAAGCACTGACCAAAATCCTTAAACAATTGCTTAAGAAAAAATACCCTAATACCAGATTAAAAATTAAACATAAACAAGGTGATATTCAAAAACAAAAACTAGGTACCCCCACTAATGTCTATTTTATCATATACGATCCTCAACTAGAATCTTGGGATGGATTACATATCTCCAAAAAAATCAGACAAATAGAACCAAAATCTATTCTGATATTAGTCTCAACCATTATGGACCACACCAAATTTTTCAGAAGTCATATCGGATTTTTAGGAGTCATTAATTTTCACAAATTCTCTAAATCTGAAATAGAAGATTATTTAGAATATTGCTTTAAATTAATATCAAAAGTCGCTTAAGAATATTTCATAGAAAAGATAAACTAAACTCCATTATCAAATTGAATATGATTCTGCTCTATAATTTTAAAATAATTATTGTTTGTTGATAATATATTAATCAGCAAATGAGTCTTTCCTATGTGAAAAAAATGCCTGAAAACTATTAAGTTTTCAGGCATTCGGAAGTTTTGAGACATTAGACTCAAAACTTAGTCATGGAACTTCGCAGAAGGTCGCTGACGTCCGCCATCACATAAGGAAAGGCTCAGTAGAAATTGCATTTTCATAATAAAAAAACGGCAGTTGCCGTTTTTTTGTCTATAATGATTAGTTACGACGTGTACGTCTGTCAACGAAACCAAGGAAGGCCAAGAGTGTCATGAAGATACCTACAAGACTGAATCCTGCTGCAGTTGACTCACCTGTCTCTGGCAAGCTGTCTGCTGCTTGTACAGGAGCTTGTTTCTCAGCTTTTGTTTGACCATAATTTACAGGAACTTGCGCTACAGTTTGAGCTGCCTGTTCTTGTGTTGTGAAAGCAATAACTTTCCCATCTACATCGTAAACAGGTACTGGTGTAAGACCTTTAGATGTAATGTTAGCGAACTCTTTAGCCAATTGTGTTTGACGCTCTTTGTCTGCCTTAGCTTTCATGTAGTTATCGAAGGCTGTTTGAACAGTCGTGTATTCGCTCGTTAATTTATCACGCTTAGCTGACAATTCAACAAGTTTCGCACGTTCAGTTGAAAGAGCTGCTTTCGCCGCAGTAAATTTGGCAAAGGCTGTTGCACGTTCTGCTTTAGCCTTAGCTAGGTTACCTGAAGCATTTGTAAGGGCTGCTAGACGGTTCTTAGCAGCAGTCAAGGCTTGGTTAGCTTGTGTCAATGCTACTTGTTTCTTAGCAGTATCTTGCTTAGCAGCGTTGTAGGCATTTGTCAAACGTTGCAAGGTTGCAGAGCTTGTCGCAAGTTTAGCTTTAGCTGTTTTAAGCTCTGCTTGTTTTTCATCAAGAGTTGCTTGAGCTTTGCTAAGGGCTGCTGCTTTTTCTTGAGCGTTAGCATTAAGGTTTTCAACTGCAGCGTTAGCTTTTTCCAATTCTGATTTAGCAGTTGCAAGGGCTGCTTGTTTTTCAGAAAGGTTATTCTGAGCAGCTGCCAACTTGCTTGCAGTCGCTTTAAGAGCTGCAAGTTCTGACTGAGTATTCTTAAGCTTAAGAGTTGCTGACTCAGAAGCCGCTTTCTTGCTAGCCAAATCACTTTGAGCTTGATCGTTAGCTTGCTTAGCAGCTTCATAAGCTGCTTTTGCAGCAGCAAGATTTGCATTTGAAGATGATTGAGATTGGTTACCTTCATATGGGTTAGCAATCTTAGTTGTGTCAAAGCTACTATCAGAAGCGATAGAATTTTTATTGACATTGTTTACGTGAACGTTAAAGGCACCGGCAACAACACTGATGTCTGTTCCAATGTAAGACTCACCACCATCTGCTGTAAGTCCAGAGATAGAACGAGCATGGTTCCACTCATTACCGTTAAACATGAAGTCAAGCATAGCTTCATAGACATATTTCTTAATGTCGTTAAGAGTAAATGGTCCTGTCAAACCTTGCCATGTATTAAGGTTTTCACCAATACTTACACTATTAAATGACTTACCAGCACGGTCAAGGGCGGCACTATCATGTCGTTTATGGGTAATAGCTTCCCAACCCCAGTTATCTGCTACATAACCATCTGAAACACGGTCAGCCGCAAGAACACTACCTTTTGAAACAGATGTTTGAGTTGTACCAAAGGCTGTACGAATTTGGTTAATCAAACTTGAAGCATACAATGACAAATCTGTAATTTGAGCTTCACTAAGGTTATTCAAATCACTAATTTTAACATTTTTATCCGCTTCATTATCTTGATAACTATTGTTACCACGATCACGTTTATTAACGTTCTTCAAGACTTGTTCAGCTTGAGCTTTTTCTGCTGCGGTCGCTGTTTTAGACTCATGAATCTTAAGAGCATTGACATACTCTTGTGACACTGAGAATTTTTGACGAACATTAGCTGTTGAAGTTGTTGAAGATTCTGCTTTTTTCTTAGCTGCTTCAGCGGCTGCAAGAGCAGCTGACTTTTCATTAGCTACTGTTTGAGCAGTCTCATAAGCTGCTTTAGCTTGGTTTGCTGCATTTTGATCTGCAGTCAATTGCCCTTCTTTAGCTGAAATAGCAGTAGCTTTTTCTTTATCAGCTGCCTGAGCGGCTGCCAATTCTTCTTGAGCTTTTTTCTCAGCTGCTGTTGCAGCATCAAAAGCTGATTGTGCTTTAGCCTGATTCGAAGCTGCCTCAGAAGCGCTAGAACCATTAAGGGCTGCTTTAGCGGCATCTACTGATTTTTGAGCATTAGCCACTTCAGTAGCTTTTGCATTGACATTAGCTTGATCTGTATTAACGACAGCTTGCTGTTTGTCTGCTGCATCTTTGGCAGTTTTTTCTGCAGATTGAGCTGTTTCGACTGCTGACTTAGCTTCCTTAGCTGCATTTTCAGCAGTAGTTACTTGACCTTGAGCGGCAGCAATAGTTTCTGGACTTGCTTCATCGGCTGCTGTTTGTGCCTTTTGCAAGTTAGCATCTGCTGTCGCTAGGTTTGCTTGAGCCTGGTTGGCAGCTGCTTCATGATTAGCAACTACTGACTCTTGTTGCGATACTGCTTGATTTGCAGCGCTGGCTTCTTCTCTAGCCGCTTCGACTTGGGCTTGAGTTGGGACAGCTTGTGTAGCTGTCGATGATACTGATGCTGTTGTTGAGGCTTGATCGTTTGTCGTTACCTCATCAGCTTTAGCAACTGTAGCAGAAACTGCAAGTGCTGCAATTCCGGCTGTCGCCAAAACCTTTTTATTCATAAGACGAACTCCTTTTTATGTTAAAAATTCACTACTATATAATAACATTTTAATAATCCTGAAACAAGATGCTGACTCCTAATTTTTAAAATTTAATTATTTTATAAGCTTTCATAGCCTGTTTACAAAAATCATTAAATTGTTAGTCAAAAGTAGAGTTGCTGTTTCAAAGTCCTTTTTTAGTCTTTGATTCTGCCTTATCGTTTTATTCTATCAAAACTTCGTTACAGTTTCTTAACTTTCTTTAAACGTTTTTTTGATATAATGTGTACTCATCATATGCAAATGGAGGAGAAAAGTGGCAAAATCATTAAAAACATTGAGTAACATCTTACTAGGAATGCTCTCACTGGCCTTGTCTTATTGGTTTTATAGGGGGCATCTCGAACAGTACGTTCATTACATCGCCCATTATGGCTCCTACTTTCAAGTCTTACTCAACCTAGTCATTATTGTCCTACTGAGTTACTTTGTCTACGCTTTTTTGAAACTCCTTCTTACTAGAAAGCTGAAAAAACAGACACTACTCCTACTCTACTTCATTTACTTTCTTGCTCTCTTCTACCTACTTTTCTTGAAAAACATTGGTACCCAGGGTCTATCACTTAACCCCCTTTCCTTCGCTCGGGAATTATATTGGGGTAGCCACTTCGTTCCCATCATGAACCTGTTAATGTTCATCCCTCTGGGACTCCTCTTTTCTTCACGATTGAGTAATCTCCTACTCTGTCTCCTTACCCTTTTCTCCGTCGAATCCATTCAATACTTCGGACATTTAGGAGTCTTTGATTTGGGAGATATCACCTTAAATATGTTAGGTATCCTTGTCGGAACTGCTATCCATCAACTCCCTCAATTTCAAACAGTTATCAAAAAGATTTTAAGTTAAAAAACTTCCAGAATTAATTTGGGAGTTTTTTTGTTTGTTCTATAGATTAATCATCGTCAGAAATTTTTAGAGGAATGCAGAAAAACAGCCCTCTACATCTAGAGAGCTGTTTTGAACTCGGGCTAAAATCCTAGTGAATAAAAAAACTGCCCCATCATAGAGCAGTTCCATTTTCGTGTATTCAATTGAACAAGGCCTAGGCACTTGTATCTTGAATTAACGACGAAGTCCGAGTGAGCTGATCAACTCACGGTAACGGTTGACGTCTGTGCGGCGAAGGTATGCCAACAAGTTACGACGGTGACCGATTTTTTTCATCAAACCACGGTAAGTAGCGTGGTCTTTTTTGTGTTGTTTAATGTGTTCGTTAAGGTGGTTGATTTCCCAAGTAAGGACAGCAACTTGAACCTCTACTGAACCAGTGTCACCTTCGTGACGTGCGTATTGAGCAATGATTTCATTTTTTTTCTCTTTTGAGATTGCCATGTTTTTTCTCCTTTTTTTGCTCCATCCGAGTCTTAGGATTGGCTCTCCTAAAACCAAGAAAGAGTTGGTTTGTCTTTACGACCTCTCTATTTTAGCTCATCTACTAATCTTTGTCAATCGCAAGATTTCACTGATTAAGTTTTTGAAGCTTAGACTTTTTTGCCATTTTTGCATTCAGAAAGAATCCAAGGAAAAGTAGGAAACTTACGATAGCATAAGCTAGAAAAATCCAACTAAAACTTGGAGATATGAGTGCTAACAATTTCAAAACATAAGGGGAAAGGGCTGACCCTAGGTTACACCCTAAGAGGACATAGGCCGTCGCCTTGTTCAACAGATTTCTAGCAATAGACTCAGAAAGTCGGTTAAAGATAATTGTCAAAATAATACTATAAAAGAAACCAACACCAACTGAAGATAAAATCAAAATCGGTAAGTTACTAGCCACTGACATCCCAAAGAGACAAACCGCTAACAAGAACATCACTATAAGCAAAAGACGATTTTTAAAATGTCCTATAAGCGAGGCGAAACTCAGTCCAGCTACAATTCCAATTCCCTGCTCTAAACTCAGTACTAAGGCTGATTGACCACTCTCAATAGTCTTACCAGCAACTTGAAACAGAGGCACGCGCAAACTAATCGAAGAATTGATACAGATGACAAAACCTGCTAAAAGAGCCATGCCAAGAATCATACCAAGGTCTTTTTTGTTCAGAACTTGTTTTCTTTTTGTAATCTGCTTCTTCTCCACCTGCTCCATCGATGGCACAAAAAGGAGGTACATAATCAAAATCACAAAACCAAAACCATAGATAAGAAAGGCAAAGGTCCAATGAATTTTCAGTAATTGTCCAACTAAAAGAGAACAAGAAGCTCCACCAATCAACTCCATAGAGCCACGAATACCTAACATCTGAACTCGCTCTTTACCTTGATAACGTTGGCTGATAATGGCAATCGCCTTAGCATTGATAAGACCAATCCCCATTCCAAAAGCAATACGTGACAGTAAGACAAGAGGATAGGCTTGTACAAAAAAAGGAAAAATCCCAGCACTACTAAGTAAGAGCAGCCCAGTCACAATTAGCTGTCTATCACTTAGCCATTTGTCAATAAATGAATTAAGTAAGAGCATCGCGACTACGGAAAATGAAGGGACAGATACTAAAAGCTCCACTTGCGCGGCAGAAAAGGTTGGGCTATAGTAGTCCAACATAGGTGGTAATGCTGTTGAAATCGAAAAGGCCGAAATCAAGAGCAAGGATAGCCCAAGCAGGCTCATTTTTTCTAAAATTCGTGTCATAATATAGGGATAAGAACATCCTTTCCTTACTTGTCTAATAGTTATTTTTTCATTATAATCTAAGGAGACTTTAAAAAATAGGACCTAGGTCCTAAAAAAGGAGATGTATGCGTAATCATACCATAAGACCTCAACTTGACCAGGTCTTTCCACCCCCCTACCTCAACCAATTACAGAAAGTCACCTTTCAAAAGAACGATTATATTTGTACCCAAGGGCAAGCTATCACTGAGCTGACCTACATTTTATCAGGAAAGGTAAAAATTGTTCGTTCTCTCTTCAATGGTAAAGAACATATCCTAGAAACGCTCAATCAGCCTCAGATATTGGGAGATGTAGAACTCATGACCAACCAACCAGCAGGATCATCAGTCATTGCTTTAGAAGAGGTTCAAGCAGTTCAGCTCCCATTAAATAATAAAGAAGAACTCCTCAAAGACCCTGTTTTTCTCTACCAAATTGGACGTAACCTGGCTATGGCACTGCATAAGCAAGGTATCACTGCTTCAACGAATGCGAGCTACTCTGTCAAAGAGCGTCTGGCCACCCATATTTTGAATAGTGAAGAAGAGAATATCTTTCAATTATCGCCATCCATTTTAGCTTCCCGTTTTGGGACTAGCTATCGTCATGTACAGCGAGTCATCAAACAATTTATCGACCAGGGAATTATCGAAAAAGAGGCCTTTAAAACCTATCGTATTTTAGAGAAAAAAACCTTGGAAAAACTGGCTTTTATCGATTAGAAAAAGCCTCACTTTAACCCTTGATGGTTTAATTTTCAACCCTTTTGTGCTATAGTTATAAACAAGTAAATCAAAGAAAATAGAGGTAAACAAATGGACGCTCAAACCAAAATTATCCGCGCCAGCCATATGATTGATATGAATGATATCATTCGCGAAGGAAATCCAACCTTGCGTGCTGTCGCTGAAGATGTAACCTTCCCACTATCAGACGAAGACATTATCCTAGGCGAAAAAATGATGCAGTTTCTTCGTAACTCACAAGATCCTGTTATTGCCGAAAAAATGGGGCTTCGTGGGGGAGTCGGTCTTGCAGCCCCTCAATTAGATATTTCAAAACGCATTATCGCTGTTCTCGTTCCAAACCCTGAAGACGCTGAAGGTAACCCACCAAAAGAAGCATATAGCCTTCAAGAAATCATGTACAATCCTAAAGTAGTTGCCCATTCTGTTCAGGATGCTGCTTTGGGCGATGGCGAAGGATGCCTCTCAGTTGACCGCGACGTTCCTGGTTACGTGGTTCGTCATGCTCGAGTAACCGTTGAATACTTCAACAAAGAGGGTGAAAAGCAACGTGTTAAACTCCGTGGTTACAACTCAATCGTTGTTCAACATGAAATCGACCATACTAACGGTATCATGTTCTACGACCGCATCAATAAAGACAATCCATTCGCCATCAAAGATGGACTCTTAATTATCGAATAAAGAAAACCTCAGTAGAAATACTGGGGTTTTAGTTTGAAGATAAGGCATTAGTGCCACTTTATAGCTAAGTCAAAGTAGAAAAGAACCGACTTTCGTCGATTCTTTTTTCATTATCTAAACCTGTCCTCAGACAAGCATATTGTATAGTGTTTCGTTACCGTGAAGGTTGATATAACTTGGGTCAAAGTCCGAAAGACGCTCGAGAAGTCCATCATAGTCGTTCTTATCGCTAAGAGCTATACCAATGAGAACTGGACCTTTTCCTTTATTAGCACGTTTGATGTACTCAAAACGAGTGATATCATCATTTGGTCCCAAGATATCATTTACAAATTCACGAAGGGCACCAGGACGTTGTGGGAAGTTAACCACAAAGTAATGCTTGATACCATCGTAGATAAGCGCACGTTCTTCCATCTCTGGCATACGGTTGATGTCATTGTTACCACCTGAAATGATGCAGACGATGGTTTTCCCTTTAATCTCATCTTTAATCACTTCCAAAGCTGCCACTGATGCCGCACCTGCGGGTTCTGCAATGGTACCAACCTTAGAGTACATATCAATTAGGGTTTCTGAAATCAATCCTTCATCAACTCCCAAGAGGCGGTCAACGTATTTACGTGCGACTTCATAGGTCTTGACACCTACCTTTTGAACAGCAATCCCGTCCGCAAACTTATCAATTTCTTCGAGTTTCACAGGATAACCACGGTCAAAAGCAGCACGCATACTACGAGCACCACTAGCCTCAACACCGATAACCTCCATAGATGGTGCTACATCCTTGATATAGGTAGCCACACCAGAGATAAGGCCACCGCCTCCGACTGGAACCAAGATACTATCGAAGGAAACACCTTCCTCTTGAGCCTGCTCATAAATTTCATAAGCAACAGTTCCTTGCCCCGCTTGGACATTATAATCGTCGAATGGATCAATGAAAGTCATCCCTTCAGACTTGGTATATTCCTGCGCTGCTTGGGCAGAAGCATCAAAGGTATCTCCCACCAATTTGATTGTTACAAACTTGCCACCAAAGAAACGGACTTGACCAATTTTTTGGAGAGGCGTTGTTACTGGCATAAAGATGGTTGCCGGAATCTTCATCTCGTTACAAGTGTAGGCAACCCCCTGAGCATGGTTTCCGGCTGATGCACAAACCACACCACGCGCCTTATCCTCATCACTCAATTGATGGATAGCATAGTAGGCTCCACGCAATTTGAAAGAGCGTACCTTTTGCATATTTTCTTTTTTAATGTAAATGGTCGCCCCGTATTTTTCAGATAAGTAGCGATCAAAATCTAGTGGTGTGCGTTCCACCACGTTTTTTAAGACTTCATTAGCCTTTACGATATCATTTGCAGTAATCATTGGCTCTCCTTTGACACAATATTCAAACTATTTCTATTGTATCACAATTTTCAGAAAAAATAGCAGCCAGTATAAAGAAAACTCCTTGTTTACACAAAGAGTTCTACTTATTATTTATCAACTTTTTTTGACATCAAGAAGTTACGAAGAGCTGCAAGGGTTGCCGCACCTGCAAGGACAATAGCTGTAAGGATAGCTACAGCATGTTCTCCCCACTTGTGAGATTTTGCTGTTTTAGCAATTGTAGCCTTAAGGTCTTCAGTTGTTCCTTTTTCACCTGCTTGCGTCGTTGTCTTACTTGCAAGGTTAAGATCTTGACTACCATTGTATGTGTTATCTGACGAAGCTGTATTGACAAGGTCTTGACGGCTACTGCGAGTATAGCTGACATTTGTTGTAATGCTATCAATCATCTCAACAATATTTCTGATTGTTGTTGCATCATACAAGCCTCCCTCAGTATCTTTCAAGATAGATACTGCTAATTTTTCAATAGAAACTTCTGAAGAAGCTGCTACCATAGAGTGAGATTCTGAGCTTGCTGTTTCTGAATATCTTGCATAGTTGCTAAAGAGTGACGCTGCTTCTGTAATCGTTTCAGATGTACTTGGCAAGTTTTCTGAGACGCGAGGAGCTACAGAGAGTCTATTCCAACTATTGATGTTTTCTGATAGTCCATCAAGGATGACTTCCTCTGATGTGCTTACTGTTTCTGAAACCGCCGAAATCACTTCTGAAGTGCTCACTTGACTTTCTGATTCTGTCAATGAAACAGCTGGTTCTTCAACTACTTCTGATTCTGAAACGACTGTGCTGATTGAATTCTCTGATTCAGATGCTGAAGTCTCTGAAGTTGATGCTTCTGAGATAACATCAGTTTCTGAGACCTTCGATGATACTGTTGTGCTTTCTGATACTTCTGACGGAGCAACTGAGACAATTGTGCTAGTAGTTTCTGAAACAAGGCTAGTGCTTGCCTGACTCTCTGATTCTGTCAAAGAAGCCACTGGTTCAACTACTGCATGTGATTCTGAAATTGCTGTCGTCGTTGAAATTGCTGACTCTGAAGTTGATGCTGCTGAACTATTTTCAGTTTCTGATGCTTCCGATGATACTGTTGCACTTTCTGATACTTCTGATGAGGCTGTTGAGGCAGCTGTGCTTGTAGCCTCTGAAGCTAGTGCAGTGATTGAATCTGACGCTACTGTACCTTGGTCCGTATTAGATACTGAGTTGTCATCTTTCTTATCATGTGCAGTCTCTGACACAGCTATCGCCACTGGAACAGCTGCTGAGTTTACTAACTCGTCAACTGATGGTGCTGGTTTGGTTGTTTCATCGAGTTTAGGAGCTTCAACAGATGGTTTCTTATCAGTTGGAGCCTCCGAATCTTTGGTTACTGTTGTATTTTCTGATTTAGCTGTTTCTGAGCTTGCTTCAGATGTTACGGTATTATCCACTTTCTTACCAGATTGGTTAGTAACTGGTTTCAAGATAACTGGTTCTACCGGTGTTGCTGTTGTGTCTTCCTTGATATAGAGCATGTTCCAAAGAGTTAGTTTAGGAACTGAAATGACAAGCACTGGTTGACCATTTTCATCTGTTTCAAGGCTTGCTTGTGCCTTCTTCATGCTTGAAGTTGCCCAATCATCCGGTGACGTCACATAGACTTGATCAGCAATTTTAGCTGCTTCTTGAGCTGTTTCACCTGCTAGGCTAAGACGAACTGTGAGATTTTCTTGTGCGTCCGGTGTTTTATTGTCCGCATAACCCTCTTCATTATGCCAGCCCGCATTGATGCCCATCATGTTAATCATTTGAACAGTTGAGAAACCTTTTCCTGATTTAGCAAATGTCCAAACTTGATCTCCTGTCACACCAAGAGCATCTTTAGAAAGGATTTCACCAGCAGCATTCTTTGTAGATACAGACTGAGTGCTGTTAGTCACACCCTCACCACGGAGAAGATTTTCATAAGCAGTGATAAACTGTTGGTAATTGTAAAGCTTACGAATAGTGTCTTTAGCCACACTGAGGTATTGCGTTGGGTAATAGGCACTTTGAAGAACGTTAAGGGCTGCATTAGCATTAGCAAGGGCTGCAATGGACATGTGATAGCCACCGGCTGCAGCTACTGTCGCATCTACGAGAAGTGTCGCATCAGCTTGCAATGGTTTACCAGCAAGGGCATCTTTACCCGCACCGTTAGTTGCTTTTCCGCCAGGAACAGTATAGTCAATACCTGGTTCTTCCATGTAGGCACCAACGATAAGTGATTTACCAGTTTTATTGCGTACCATATCGATACGTGCTTTCAAATCACCATAGGCAACCTGCATACGTCCTGGAATAACTGAACCACCGTTTGTCCAAAGCTCATTATAAACAACATCTTGACGTGCCTTGGCTAGTTTATCATCATTACCACCATTGACATCATTGATTGTGATGTAGTACTTTTCACCAATGAGGTCTTTCATAGCATTAATAAATGACGCATATGAATCAGACATCATGTATGAGTCAGCCTCGTCTGAGCTGTTACGGTGCTCATAATCAGTCACACGGTTGTCACCAATTGTATCACCTTGCCAACCATCGAAGCCCATACGATCCATAGCTGATTTCATGACACCCGCAATGTATTTCTGCCAATCTGGATTAGCCGGATCATAGTAAACTTGAGTTGGATTATCACCGATAGTGTAAGTCATCGGCTCACCCTTCTTACCAAAGCTATCGTAGAAGTTATAAGCCAAAGCAGCAAGTGGAAGGGCTGGATTCTTTGGATTTGAATCTGCTGAAATCATGTTATAAAGCATGGCAACAGCACCTGACTTATGAACTTGGTCAACCAATTTTTTAACAGCCTTAGTGTCAACCTGAGTATGACTCCAGGTATTCCATTTTTGAACAAAGCTATCAACACCCTCTGGGTAAGGATCTGTAGCTTCACTATAAGCATCATAGAAGAAATATGAGTTGATATTCATAGACTTCATGAGCTCAAGCTCTTTACGGTAGGCTTCAAGATTTTTAACAAGAATACTGTTTTGATCCGTTGGCGAACCTGCTACGATACCGTAACGTGGGAAAACTGTCCAATCATCTTCAACAGACAAGCCAGCACGCTTGCTTGACAAAGTACTACCTGATTTATCGTTGACACTGATTGTCACCAAGTAACCTGTATTGTTTGTCAACCACTCTGACGCTACTGTCAAGTTTGAAACCTTAGCTGAGGTTCCTGCCGCTAGCGTAAGGTCAACGTTATCTTGACCGATGATCTCTGAAGCATGTTGAAGTGTCAAGTTGACAGTCATCGTCTTAGTTTCTGCTGTTGGATTAGACACAACAACAGAATAGTTAATATCACCATCTGTCTTGCTATAAGCAGCTTTTGTTGTTTCTGGATCTGTCAAGTAAGCATCACCATTTAAGTTTTGCTCTGTCACTTCTGTAACCGGTGTCACTTGAGCAGTTGAATGGCGTCCTGCTTCAGTAGCATTATCAGATGATGATGTGATGGTTTCCACAGCAGCTGACTCAGGAGCTAGTGCTTCACTGGCTACAAGCGTTTCTGAGCCAGCACTCTCTACTGGCACAGCTTGTGAAAATATTTTAGAAGCTGTTGCTGTTGTTGCAGTATCTGTCGCAACAGCGGCAGGTGATGGACCTACTTCTGTTGTCGCAACTGGAGCAACTGCCTCCGTTGGTACCACCACCAAGTTATCTGCTTCAGTTGTAATGACTGGTTTTGTTGCCTCTGAACTGACCATGTTATCTGCCTTGGCGACCTGATTCATCCCTAGGACACCGCCAGCTACAAACAAACCTGATAATAATTTAGTTGACGCTACTTTCTTTGACATCTCTCTATCCCTCTAATAAAGTTTAAATCACCTCGGCGTTTCAAATTATCACTATTTGTATTTGCATGCTGTAAACTCGGGTTATTTTTTAGTTTCATAAAAATCGCTTGGTGTTTCTTATGAAACTAATGTTAACTTAATCTTTTTTGTAAGACAAGGGAATTTCCGGCAATCCTCGTAAACGGTAATTTTTTCATCATGAATGGTCGGGTTTTTTCAGAAATTTGAGAACAACATTTTCTAATTTCATTAAATATTCACTTGGTTAAGCCTACTTAAAATAACAAAAATAAATCCCAAATAATGAAAATCGAGCACCTAAATTGCCCATACGATGAGAGTAAAAAAACCACCTCTCACACAAGGCGAGAAATGGGTTGTTTATCGATTTTTAGTATCTAAAATAATGGTCACAGGTCCGTCATTGACCAGACTAACCTGCATATCTGCACCAAAGCGTCCTCTTTCTACAGGAACATGAGCTGACAAGGATTGGTTGAAATCGTCATAGAACTGGCTAGCCATGTCAGGCTTTGCAGCTCCCGTAAATGCTGGTCTATTCCCTTTTTTCGTATCTGCAAAAAGCGTAAACTGAGAAACCGACAAAATCTGACCACCAATATCCTTAACAGAAAGATTCATCTTGCCCTCTTCATCTGAAAAAATGCGCATATTGACAATCTTACGAACTGCATACTCTAGGTCCTCTTTGGTATCCTCTGGACCAACTCCGACCAAGAGTAAGAGCCCCTGTTTAATAGCACCAACCGTAGAATCCTCAATAACCACAGAGGCACTTTGCACGCGCTGAATCACAATCTTCATCGCAGTAACTCCTTACCCATTCGTACGTTTAACACTGTAAACGTCAGGGATAATTTTAATCTTATCCACTAGACCAGTCAATTCAATAAGGTTTGCAATTTCAAAGCTAACGTGAATATTGGCAAACTTCATGTCCTTAGTCGGTTGTGCATTGACCGTAGCAATGCTCTTGGTCGTATTTGACAAGATTTGAAGAACATCATTCAACAGACCAGAACGGTTAAGGCCATAGATGTCAATCTCAGCCAAATAAGATTTATTAGCATTACGTTCATCCCACTCTACTTCGATTAAACGTTGTTCATAACCTTCTTGACTCTTGATATTATTACAATCTGAACGGTGAATAGCGATACCACGACCCTTGGTGATGTAACCTTCAATCTCATCTCCAGGTACTGGGTTACAGCACTTAGCGATACGCATGAGGAGACCTGAAGCACCTTGAATGATGACGCCATTTTCACTCTTAACCTTAAGAACTTCTTTCTTCTCAGTCTTGACCTCGCCACCGTTCATTAGCTCTTCAGCTTCAGCTTTTGCCTTAGCACGCTCTTCCTCACGGCGTTCTTTTTCTGTCAGACGATTGAAAACAGCAGCAGCACTAATTTCGCCAAAGCCAACAGCGGCATAGAGAGCCTCTTCACTACGCACACTCATACGAGGGAGAATTTCCTCAATATGTTTCTTGTCTAGGTACTTATTGGCAATATAGCCATGCTCTTGGAAGTAGGCAATCAAAAGCTCACGACCCTTGGTGATAGAAGCTTCCTTATCCTGATTCTTAAAGAATTGTCGAATTTTATTTCTGGCCTTGGTTGTCTTGACCATCTTAATCCAGTCACGACTAGGACCAAAAGAATTGGCATTAGTGACAATCTCAACCACATCACCTGTCTTAAGTTTGGCAGTCAAGGGAACCATACGACCATTAACCTTAGCACCTGTAGCCTTCTCTCCAACTTGGGTATGGATAGCATAGGCAAAGTCAATAGGTCCTGAATCTTTAGGCAATTCCTGAACAGCACCATTCGGCGTAAAGACATAAATACGCTCTGAGAAGATATCCTCTTTAACAGAGTCTACAAATCCCATAGCATCACCATTTGAGGCATCTTGAAGTTCAACAAGATCTTTAATCCAGTTCATTCCCAAAGCGGACTCTTTTGAATCTACCTTGCCCTTGATCCCTTTCTTGTAAGCCCAGTGAGCTGCAACCCCGTATTCGGCAACTTGGTGCATTTCCTTGGTACGGATTTGGATTTCAATAGGTCCTTTTGGTCCATAAACCGTTGTATGGATAGACTGGTAACCATTGGATTTAGGATTGGCAATATAGTCTTTGAAACGGCCAGGCATCGGACGCCAGAGCTCATGAATGTATCCCAACATGGCATAAACATCACTGTGCGTCTCCATGACACAACGGATGGCAATCAAATCATAAATTTGATCGAAGCGCTTTTTCTTGTCGCGCATCTTACGATAAATAGAGTAGATATGCTTTGGACGACCATAAACATCACCAACCAGTCCTTGTTCAGCTGTGTAGGTCTTAATTTTATCGACAATCTCGTCCACAAGTGCCTCACGCTCACGACGTTTTTCCTTCATCATGTGAGAAATCTTGTAGAATTCCACCTCATTAAGGTAACGGAAGGACATATCTTCCAATTCCCATTTGATACGACTAATACCCAGACGGTGAGCCAAAGGAGCATAGATTTCCATGGTTTCACGAGAAATGCGCTCTTGCTTATCCTTGCGAAGATGCTTTAGGGTACGCATATTGTGTAAACGGTCGGCCAATTTAACCAAGATGACACGGATATCCTTAGACATGGCCATAAGCATCTTACGGTGGTTTTCAGCCAACTGCTCCTCGTGGGACTTGTACTCAACCTTACCAAGCTTAGTAACACCGTCTACGATATTTCGTACATCCGTACCAAAATCCGTTTCTAAATCATCGAGCGTTTTTTCGGTGTCTTCAACGACATCGTGTAAGAAACCACAGGCTACTGTCACTGCATCAAGATGAAGGTCTGCCAGGATACCTGCCACTTGAATAGGATGAATAATATAAGGTTCTCCTGACTGACGAGATTGCCCTCTATGAGCATCTGTCGCATAATGCCAGGCTTTTTCAACTAATTTCAAATCATCTGCTGACATGTAGGCCGAGCAAATGTCTAAAATTTCTTCTCCTGTTACATTTTTATCTTTAGCCATGATTTCTTCCTTCGCTTCTTTTAATAACCTTTATTTTATCACTTTTACAAGTAAAGAAAAAGAGCTAGATAGGCAATTATTAACTGCAAGGAGCCAACTTGAAAAGCACAACATCTTGTGTTAGAATGATTGAGCAAACACAAGATATAGATAGAAAGAGGACGCTTATGTCTCAACTTACCCTCGTTTATATTAGTCTAAGCGGCAATACCCAAAGCTTTGTCAAACGTATGTCTGACTACCTATCCCTCAACCACGGGATTGAATGTCGCCAAATCAATATTAAAGAGCTTAATCATGAAACCTTCCAAGTAGATGAACCCTTTGTCGCACTCTTGCCAACCTACCTTGAAGGTGGAAATGGCGTGGACAATGGAGATGTCGAAATCCTAACCAATCCACTGGGAGATTTTATCGCAGCCCATGATAACCACAAACGTTGCTTTGGTATCATCGGCTCTGGTAACCGTAACTTCAATAACCAGTACTGCCTAACTGCCAAACAGTACAGTCAACGTTTTGGCTTCCCAATGTTGGGAGACTTTGAGCTTCGCGGCACACAGTCCGATATTGAACGTCTAGCACCTATTATTCTAGAAGCACAAAAGAACTTCATCCAACTGTAAAAGTAGAGCAAAAAAGCCCTGATATGGGCTTTTTCTCTTGCTTAATTTTTTTCGTGTTTTTTGATTCCAAAGAACCCAGCCAAGGTCATAAGAACCATTCCCGCTAAAGTTGCTGACATAGATTCGTCTGAACCAGTGTTTGGCAAGGCCTTAACTGAACTTGAACCTTGAGTTTCTTTTTCTTGAGCTTGAGGCAAGATAACAACTTGAGAGTTTGACAACTTGATAGCTGAAGCAGGTTTAGCCACGCTGGTGACTGCAGTAGCATTTGGTTTCACATGCTTAGTTTGGTCTGCCATCTCAACACCTTTTGGTGACTTCTCAGATTCTTTCTTAGTCGTATCCTCAACTTGATTTGCCTTTTCCTTAACAACCAAGCGGTACTCTGCAAATCCTGCTTGTGTTGATGGTCCTACATAACTAATGGCATCCTGACCAGCAAGGTGGGCACGTGCATTGTCAGATGAGGCAAAACGGATATCCGCATTCGTAATATTAGGAACGAAACTCCAATTTCCATCAGCAGTTGGGTTAATCGTTTTCTCACTAACGATATAATCAATGATTGCCTGACGATTCTCAAGATTGAGGAGACGTTTTTCTGCAGCATCCTTAACACCAGGGAAGTTACCAGTAGCACGATAGTTGTTAGTCACGACAAGGAAAGTCTGGTTCAAATCAATGGGTTTACCTTGATAAGTCAAGTCACGAACACGACTAGCATCTGGGTTAACCAACTTACCTTCACGATCGTATTTGTTAGGTTGTGTCAAATCAAACTTATAAGTCAACCCATCAATCACATCGTAATTATATGAGCGATAGCTACTATTAATGAGTTGTTGTAGCTCTTTGCTATTAGGATCAATTTGATTGAACTGTCCTGCAGACATTTCCAACCATTCTTTTATTTGTGCACCAGTCACCTTGAGTAGGGCAGTAACATTGTCGTAGAGGTAGAGGTCCGCGACATTCTTAATGGCTAATGGTCCTGCTGGAATATCGGTATAGTAGGTCGCATCCCCACGAGTCCCCGCCTTGAAAGGTGCTGCAGCTGAGAGGAGTGGGAGTTTTTCATCTGCTGTTCCCGCTACTTGTTTTTTAGCATACCATAGTTGTGCATTATTAACGATTTGAATAGATGGATCGTCCTGAACCTGAGCAAAATAGCTAGTAATTGGTGCAGTAGTCTCACCAACTTCCTTACGAACATAGTTGATTGTTCCATTATGGTCATGAGCAGCCATATTAATTAAGTCCTTGTCCGCAACATCTGACTTAGTATCAATCTTTTCAAGCTTGGCCTTACTGTTAACAACTTTCCATTTACCATCCGTGTAAGTCAATTTGACATCCATGATGCCTAGATGATCTCCGAATTTACCAGCCATAACCACAGGTTTCCCATTGATGAGACCATTGACATCATCTACACCAGGGTATTTCGCATAAAAACTTGTACCATCTCCATTTGGGAAATCCGCATGAGAATGCCCTGTCGCAACAGCATCAACACCTTCGATACCAGCAATTTGGTAACCTTCATTTTCCTCATTCTTAGTGTATTCATTGTCACCAATACCAGAGTGAGCAGCAACAAGGATAAAGTCAGCTCCTGCAGCCTTCATCTTAGGAACGATAGCCTTAACAGCCTCCATTAGATCATCGACAGTTACCTTACCTTCAAGGTTGGCCTTATCCCAAACCAAAATCTGTGTTGGAAGGACACCTGTAATACCGATTTTTAGTGTTACCTGTTTGCCGTCCGTATCAGTAAAGGTCTTGTTGACAATCTTATAAGGGTTGTAATAGTAATCACCAGTCTGAGCATTGCGTACATTGGCATTGATAATGTTAATCTTAGCAGCCTTAACCATACGATCCAAAAATTCTAGACCATAGTTGAACTCGTGGTTTCCAAGCGTTTCGGCATCATAACCAAGCATCTCAAAAGCCTTATACATAGGGTGAGTCTCACCTTGAGCAACAGGATCAATCAAAGCCTTATAAGTCCCAAAAGGAGTTCCCTGAATCGTATCCCCACTGTCCACTAAGACCGTATTTGGATTAGTTTCACGGGCTTTTTTGATAAGGACAGCAGTTTTAGACAAACCAACTGTTTGAGACGGCTTATCTTGATAATAATCATAGTTAACCAAGTTGGTATGAAGGTCTGTTGTTGACAAAATCTGCATATCAACGGTCTGCCCCTCATGAGCAGGCTCTGTAACAGTTTCGGCCTGTACTGGCACTGCTGGTGTCACCTGATTGGCATTCGTCAAAACAGCACTGGCTTCTTGACTTGCTTGGGCCGTTGAGGTATTAGCTGATGGCTCTGCAGACGCATTTGTCGCTACTGTTGTTGGGGTAGCAGAGACAGTCTCTGTTCCTCCTTGAGCAGCTGTCCCAGAAGTTCCTTGTCCTGATACTACAGATGCACCACTATCTGCCACAGTTTCGGTAGAAGTAGTTGGTACTGGTGCCGTTGCTTCATCAGCTTGCCCTACGACTTGTGGCACAGTCAAGAGAGCAAAAAGGCCCAAAACCACAGCAGATTGAGTCACATAACGTTTCGTTTTCATTAAAAATCTTCCCCTTTTATAAAGATAATACAATTATATTAAACCTAAATAAGATTATCAACTTTTTTAGAAATACTCGATTTGTCATACAAAACCAATGGCAAGATTCAATCTTAGCTTAAAAGTGTCAAATACAAAAAAAGTTGGAACAAAGCCAACTTTCTTTTATTTATTCAATTCTAGGGCATAACTCACACTACTCAAAGCGTAGAGAGGAGCTGTTTCTGTCCGCATAATACGCGGTCCAAGGCCAATTTTAAGGCCACCAGCTTCTTCAAATGCATCAATCTCAGACGGAGAAATACCACCTTCTGGTCCAAAGATAAAGAGAATTTTCTGACCACTCTCTACCTGAGCCAACTCACGAGCTAGAGTAGCCAACTCGCCTGCTTTGGCTGTTTCCTCATAGGCGATAAAAATCTTATCAAAATTATCTAATTCTGATAGAAATTCTCCCTTCTTCTTGAACAATCTGACCTCTGGAACATGATTACGCTTGGATTGTTCTGCAGCTCCCAGAGCAATCTTGGCAAGCTTATCTTCCTTCTTGATAAGCTTCTTACCATCCCACTTGACCACAGACCAGTCGGCAGGGAAGGCCCAGATAGCCTGAGCTCCAAGCTCTGTTGCCTTTTGTGTCACCAGATCCAGCTTATCTCCCTTGGGAAAGCCAGAGGCAATGGTTACAGATACAGGCATCTCAACATTATCATTTAAGTCTTCAATCACTTCAAAGATATGATTCTCACGGTCAGTCACACGTGCAAGACGCTTGATACCGTCTTCAAAAACCAAGACAACCTGATCATCCTCTGTTAAACGCATAACGTTAAACATATGCTTCACGGTATCCTTGTCTTTGATGATTACTGGATTTTCAACCTGCCCTTTTATAAAATACTGTTGCATTTAGCCTCCAATCACACCTGAAATATCATCTGTCTTCTTGAAGACACAAGCATTCCACTCTCCCTGAACCATGTGAGTTTCTAGGAAGAAACCAGCTTTCTCAGCCGATTCACGCACCATATCCCATTTTTCAGAGATAATCCCTGACATAATCAAATAACCTTCATCCTTAACCAAACGGTAGGCATCTTCCGTCAGATGGATGAGAATATCCGCCAAAATATTAGCCACGATAACATCAGCTTCTTGAGTTACACCCTTCAAAAGATCACCTGCAGCAACGTGGATATTTTCCATGCCAGGATTCATATCAATGTTTTCCTGTGCCACTCGAACCGCCACATCGTCAAGGTCATAGGCATAGATTTCCTTAGCTCCAAGAAGAGAGCTAGCAATCGAGAGGACACCCGAACCAGTTCCCACATCAATCACCGTCTCGCCACCACGAAGCACCTGTTCGAGTGCAAAAAGACTCATCTTAGTTGTCGGGTGTGTTCCTGTCCCAAAGGCCATGCCAGGATCTAGCTTGATAATCTTCTCACCTACTGATGCCTCATAATCCGTCCATGACGGTACGATAGTCAAATCGTGGGTAATGCGAGCTGGTTCATAGTATTTCTTCCAATTCTCAGCCCAGTCTTCTTCAACCAAGGCAGTCGTGCCCATCTTGACTTCTCCTAAATCCATAAAATCTCTCAACTCTGCGAGACGAGCCTGAAAGTCCGCTTCAACCGTTGCTATATCAACCGTATCCGGGTAGTAGGCGGTCACTACAATTTCTTCTTGCTGCTCGACATCTGGGAAAATTTCACCGAAGCGATCCACATTTCCTACATAGTCCATGCTATCTTCGATTGCTACCCCTTGGGCACCCAACTCAATCAAGAGATTAGAGACCAGCTCCTCCCCCTCACGCTTAACCGTTACTTTTAACTCTTGCCATGTTTCCATGAAAATCTTCTTTCTAAAATCCTAAATTCCTTATAAGTGATATCCAATCTTTCCCAAAACAATCTTATTCGCTGATTCATTAAAATCGAAATATATACGCACGCTACTGTCAGGTCGAAACAATTTAAAATGCATTATATAATGATGTTTTCCAATTTTATATTTTTCTTTTGTTTCTCTACTTCCCATGCCTGAACAATTTGCTACGGAAGCTTTTAAACTATTAATTAATTCACTCCTATGTCCAATAAATAAATCTAATTTATGACAATAACAAAAATTATTCAAATTAACTAAAACTTGTAAGATTTCTTGTTTATAATCCTTTTCTGAATAGCCTTTAACAAATTCAAACTCAAAATCTTCCTCTGCTAATAAAAAATTATCAAAATAAGGAATTCTGAGCGTTGATTCAAATTCACTCATCGACATCGATAATATGAACTCTTTCTCTAGCTCCATTGCTTCAGCATCATTAATTACTGAATTTTTTATCTCTCTATCTGTTAAATATTTATAGTAATGTTCACTTTCAATTTCTTGATATGTTTTTCGACTTCTTATTTCAATATTTTTATGCAATTCTGGCAACAAAAGGTTAAGAAATTCATTTGATTCATTAATTATGAGGTTTCCACTTTCATCTTCCGCACAATAATATTCATTGGGAATTTTACAAGAAGAATTTTCAATATTCTCCCTCAAATAAATAAAGTAGTCACTCTCCATTGTAATCGCTCCAAAATCACTAGGAGTATGTACATATAATTCACCAATCTTATGTTTCATTCTATCTTCCTAATCTATGCTTCATCATTTCAAATAAATCAATTTTAGCTTGATCAAAGAAACCTTTTGGCCAATCAATAATTTCTCCTGATTCATTGACTCCGATAGAAATTATTTCATGTCTTCCATCTTGTTTATTAAAATAATATAATCTAAAATCTGATTCAACACACTTTTGTCTTAAACTATATAATCTCATTCCATTAATTACATGATCACTATGTGTTTCAACGATTACCTGAACTCCCCCTTTATGACTTAATTCAGCTAAAAATTGTCCAATTTGAGATTGTCCATACGGATGCAAGTGTGCCTCTGGATTTTCAACAATGAGCACCCTCTCTTGCTTATCATCATTATTTAGTACCGATAAATAAAGGCCTTGAACTATTATTGGTAGAATATATGAAATTCCAAAACCAACATTAGTTGGTAGTACATCTATTCCATTTTCTTTAAACCTCAACGAAGACACTCCTAAGTCATCATTCACAGAAACCTCGAATTGAACATCATCAATAATTTTATTTACCCAATACTCACACTCATTTTTAAAGCCACCATTGCTCTTTTTTATTACTTTAGGAAATTTCAGGGCTCTATACTTAACATTAACTCTATCTAAAACAAACAGCGTATTCTGCCCAAAGCTTCCTACATCTTCTACATCTGTCTTTTCAATCATTTGAGAAACTCTAGGCCCAAATCTTTCGGCATTGATATAATAAAATGTTTTCTCGTTTCTTTCATTTGTTAACGTTGATAAGTAATTCTCAGAAAAACGTTCCTCTTCAATAGAAAACGTAGATGTTTTGCCATCAATACCAATTTGAAATTCCTGTCCACTACTATCTATATCTATGCTACTATCGGTAAAATTAATTAATTTTGATGGTAAACCTAAATTTAACCCAAATACATTATTAGTATAGATCCTCTTTTCTTTCCCAGACAACTCGTATAATAACAGAGATTGAATAAAAGATGATTTTCCTGCTGAATTTCTCCCCGTCAATACAGTCAACTTTGATAACTCTATACTTTCCTCTTGAAAACACTTAAAATTTTTAATTTTTACATTTCTAACAGACATTCATCAATTACCTCCTGACACATTTTAAAATAGTTTTCTACTTTACTCTTACTATTCGTTGAAGTTGATATAGACATAAAATTAATAGGATCTTCTAACTTTTGAGAGAGTTTATCTAGAGCTACTCGACTATAATTTCCAAAATTAATATCTTCATATTCTCTATTAGCTAAAATAACACTAAACGCACTAAACAGTGGTTTGTTTATTAACATAGAATATTCGTACTCTTCTTTCTCTTTATTATAGCTAACCTTCACAAACGCTTTATCCCCGAATAACTTAAAACATCTACTCATTGAAGTTTTAAAAATTTCTAAATACTGGATAAGATTTTCTTGAGAAATTATCTTATTTAACTTTTCATTCTCATTATTTAATAAGTCAACAATGTTAGAACTCTGATAATTTACTTTTTTCCCTTCAAAATCATATATTCTATAAAAGGCAAAAAACCTCAATACTAATTCATGGTGATCTAATCTCAATGTTTTAACACGCCTGTTAGTCGCAGATAGAAATTCTTCAGATTCTGTGCATAAGTTTAATAATTTTCTAGTATTATTTGTACTTACGGCATTTCTCATTTCCTGGTTATTAAGAGCTTTCCCTCCAGTGTTAATGCGTTTAAAAATATCATAAATGATTCTGTGTGGAGAATCGTAACTAAGTATATTCAAAGATAACTGTGTTCTGTTTATTCTACTTTTTATTTTTGGAGGGAGCTCCGAAAATCTACTTCCGTTGTAGGAATCACCCAGATACTCTAATGAAGATAACCGAAACTTATCGTTTAAAAAATCAAAAATTGTTGTCAAACGTTGTTGACCATCGATAACAGAAAATTCATAATCATCACTGCTATCTGCACCAGTTTCATACAAGTAAAATGCAGGTATAGGTATGCTTAACATTAATGATTCAATTAAATGGGATTTTCTCTTATTCTCTTTCCAAACATAGCCGCGTTGAAAATCTGGACTTAAGTTAATTGCATCCTCCGTATGAAGTTCATGCAAATATTTAACCGACAGCAACTGTTGTTGTATGCTGATATCTTCTGGGTTAAACGGACTACTAATATCTTCTATAATCTCTTCCTCTGTATTTTCAACTCCTAAAAAATTATTTTCCGCTTTTTCAATAGTTAGTTCTTGAAGTAATTCCTGAAACTCAATAAAATTCAATGCCTCCTCATTAAGAGACTTATAAAAGAACAACTCTCCATCTTCGATTACCACAACGAACGCTGGAACTTGAAAATACGATTCAATACGCTCTAGTATATCATTATCTTTTTTATACGTTTCTTTATATTCCAATATTACAAACGGCTTCTCGGAGCGGAAAATAGCAAAATCTACAAATAGATAATTATGGTTATCTTTACTAATTTTATGACTTCTCCGAATGTCATAGCCTACAAATTTTTCCTTTAATTTATCAAAAATCTGTTGTTCTTTCATAATATATTTTCCTTTTTATTTAATTAATACCTTGGATAAGCAAAAAAATCCTTCTCTTCAAGTTGAGCTTTCCCTTTTTCGAAAGCTTCTTTGTCCCAAACCAAACCAAATTCCTCAGGTCCATCATCAGATAGAAAATCCATCAAGTCACTCAATCCTTCTGTCGCCACCTCATTCAAAGTCTCCGCAAAATAAGCTAAAAACTCACGAGATAGACCTTTCTTCGGCTCGTATGGGATTGTCACTAGGTAGTCCTCTTCATCAAAACGTGATTTTGCTGGATTGTAAAAGAGCACGTAATCTTCAAAAATAACATCTTCATCAGACACTTCACCCTTATCATCAATAGTCTCCACATTGCTACTGTTTTGCGCTTCTAGGATAAAGGTTACTTCCACAGCGTGATTCTTTTTATCCCAGTCCATAGCGAAATCATAGTCCAGGTGCTTATCCAATTCTTCTTCTAATACTGACAAAAAGCCGAATTTAGCCATTTGTTTTCCTCGTTCTTTCTTATTATTTCCTTTATTTTAGCATAAAAGGAGCCAATAAAAAACAGAGTAGGCTGCCCCACTCTCTCCTAGTTTATTATTTAGCATTTTCAACCGCTGCTGTCACAAAGGCAGTGTAAAGTTCTTCAGCATGGTTTGGACGGCTATGGTATTCTGGGTGGTATTGTGCTGCCACAAAGAATTTCTTGTCTGGGAGTTCTACAACTTCCATCAAACGATTATCTGGTGACACACCTGAGAATACAAAGCCCTCAGCCTCAAACTGTTCACGGAACTTAGTATTAAATTCATAACGGTGACGGTGACGACGTTGAACAACTTCTTGGTTGCCATAAGCTGCAGCAGCCTTAGAACCTGGTTTCAACTTACATGGGTAAAGACCGAGACGAAGAGTACCACCCATGTCTTCAATGTCAATTTGATCACGCATAATATCGATAATTGGATATTTTGTGTTTGGATCAAGCTCAGCTGAATTAGCGCCATCCAAGTTAAGTACATGACGAGCAAACTCAATACATGTCAATTGCATACCAAGACAGACACCCAACATTGGCACATCATTTTCACGTGCATAACGAATAGCTTGAATCTTACCTTCAGTACCACGTTGACCAAAACCACCAGGCACGATAATTCCATCAGCATCAGCCAAACGAGAGGCAACATTTTCAGCGGTCAAATCATTAGCATTGACCCAGTCAATATCAATGGCAGTATCATTTGCCAAACCAGAGTGTTTAAGTGCCTCAACCACTGACAAGTAGGCATCGTGAAGCTCCACATACTTACCAACAAGGGCAATCTTAGTTGTTTTCTTAAGATTAAGCACCTTATCAACCATAGCAGACCATTCTGTCATATCTGCTGCTGGAGCATCCAGTTTCAAATGATCACAAACGATTTGATCCATACCTTGAGCCTGCATATTAAGTGGCACTTGATAGATATGTTCCACGTCGAGTGATTCGATAACAGCCTCAGGTGCAACATCACAGAACTGAGCCAATTTATTCTTGATTCCTTGACCAGCAGGTTGTTCTGTACGAATAACCAACATATTTGGTTGGATACCCAAACCACGCAATTCCTTAACAGAGTGTTGCGTTGGTTTTGTCTTCATTTCACCAGCAGCCTTCAAATAAGGAAGAAGCGTTGTGTGGATATACATAACGTTGTCAGAACCAACATCAGCCTTCATTTGACGAAGTGCTTCAAGGAATGGGAGACTTTCAATATCCCCAACCGTACCACCAACTTCAGTGATAATGACATCTGAATCAGTCGTTGTCGCTGCACGCTTAATCTTGTCTTTCAAAGCATCTGTGATATGCGGAATCACCTGAACAGTCGCACCAAGATACTCCCCTTTACGTTCCTTACGCAAAACTTCGCTATAAATCTTACCAGTTGTCACGTTAGAGTATTTATTAAGATTGATATCAATAAAACGTTCGTAGTGACCAAGGTCAAGGTCAGTTTCAGCACCATCATCAGTAACATAAACTTCACCGTGTTGGTAAGGACTCATTGTCCCTGGATCAATATTGATGTAAGGATCAAATTTTTGAATCGTAACCTTAAGACCACGGTTCTTAAGCAAACGTCCAAGACTTGCAGCTACAATCCCTTTACCAATTGAAGATACCACACCACCAGTGACGAAAATATATTTTGTCATGTTAACTCCTTATAATATAATTCAAAACAACTACAGATAGTAGATTGATTACCCACTCAGATAATCACGACAGCCCTTTCCTAGTACCTGATCGGAGCAGTACAAAGTACCTCACCTTAGACAAGTCCAGTAAATGACTAAAAACAAAAATGACCCCCAAGAGTTTCACTCTGGGAGCCTTAATCATGACCTCTTCAAAAGAGGTGCCCGATAAATAGTCTAAACTATCCAAGACCATTTGTCAATGAAAACTTAGTCGTTTGACTCATCCTCATAGTCATCGTCATCATCTTCTTCTGACAACTCAACATCATCCAAATCATCATCTGGAATAATTTCATTCAACTCAGAGTCATAAGATTCCACTTCGGCTTTCTCATCATCTTCGCTATCGTCGTCATATTCAAGACTATCAGAATCAGGTGTGAAGTTTTCATCTTCTGGATCATCGTCATTATAATCGATGGCATCTTCATCACCATCCATGAAGGCATTAACTTTCTTGTTCTTACGTTTTGGTGCATTTTCATCAGTATCTTCCAATGTGATGACCTCTTCATCGATTTCATCAATTGCATACCATGAACGCAAGCCCCATTTGTTATCACCTAGTGGAATGAAACTTCCATCCGTATTCAAATCTGAATAAAAGAATGGCAAAGCATTGCGGATATCAGCATCCGATTTTTCTAAGTAATTTTGAATTTCATTGACCAAATCATTGAAATACATTTCATTATCACGACCACGTGTTTCTAAGATAGCACGGGCCACTTCAATCATTGATAATTCACTTTTTTCTTGTCCAGCAAATACGTCTAGTTCCAAAGTGGTTCTCCTTCATTCTTACTCAAGCTAGTTTCCATCAGAAATAGCTCAGCAATCAATTTTTCGCTACCTTTTATTTTACGCTAAAAAGAGTCAATAGTCAAAGCATTTATAGAAGAAAAAATCAAGTCTCAACAGAAACTTGATTTTAGTCATATTATTTAACTTTTGCTGTGCTTGTGATAACTTCAACAGCTTTCTTCATAGTGATATCGTGTTTAAGCATTTCAGGTGAAAGAAGTGCAGAAACTTGTGATACTTCCATGTTGTACTCAGCTGCAAGATCATTGATTTCTTTTTGGATTTCTTCTTCTGTAGCGTCGAATCCTTCAGCAGCAGCAACAGCTTCGATAACAAGGTTAGTTTTCACACGTTTGTCAGCGTCAGCTTCATATTGTTTGTGAAGATCTTCTTGAGTTGTACCAGTGATTTGGAAGTACATTTCAGGAGAGATACCTTGACGTTGCATGTTACCCATGAATTCGTTCATAGCACGGTGAACTTCGTCTTCAACCATTTCTGCTGGCAATTCAACGATTTCAGCGTTTTCAACAGCCAAATCAAGTGCAACACCTTCAACAGCGTCATCATATGCGATTTCTTTAGCTGCTTCAAGTTCTTTACGGTATTTAGCTTTCAACTCATCAAGAGTTTCAACTTCATCGTCAAGATCTTTAGCCAACTCATCATCAAGAGCAGGAACTTCTTTAGCTTTAACTTCGTTAACTTTAGTAACAAATACAGCAGCTTTACCTGCAAGATCAGTAGCTTGATAGTCTTCTGGGAAAGTTACTTTAACTTCTACTTCATCACCAGCTTTTGCTCCAACCAATTGGTCTTCGAATCCTGGGATAAATTGACCTGAACCAAGTTCAAGAGAGTGGTTTTCACCTTTACCACCGTCGAATTCAACACCATCTACTGAACCAACAAAGTCGATAACAACAGTGTCGCCATTTTCAGCTGCACCTTCTTTAACAACCAATTCAGCCAAGTTTTTGCGTTCGTTTTCAAGCTTAGCATCAACTTCTTCATCAGTAACTTCTTTAGAAACTTCAACTGAAACTTCAAGATCTTTATATGCACCAAGTTTTACTTCAGGTTTTGTAACAACTTCTGCAGTAAGTGTCCAATCTTGACCTTTTTCAATTGATTTTACATCAATTTTTGGTTGTGCAACAACATCAAGACCAAGTTCAGCAATCGCTGCTTCATAAGCTGCTGGAAGAATTGCATTCAAAGCATCATCGTAAAGAGCTTCTTCACCAAATTTTTGGTTAAATACGGCACGAGGCATGTGTCCTTTACGGAAGCCTGGAGCGTTCAAATTCTTTTTAACCTTGTTAAACGCTTGATCCAAAGCTGGTTGAATTTTATCTTGACCGATAGTGAATGTCACCACACCACGGTTAGTGGCTGTGTTTTCAAATGATACAGACATGTAGTCATTCTCCTTAAAATTTTTTATAGATACAGTTTAGTTTACCATATTTCAAAGCCTTTTAAAAGTTTTTTTCTCCAATTTAATCACAAGAAAATCGTTAGAAACTGCTACTTCTTCAAATTTTTGATAAACTAAAGCTATGAATATTTTACAAAGATACATCCAACAATTTAATTTTGAAGAGACCCTAATGGTACTCATTACAAAAGGGATTAAACTCCTCATTCTCCTCATCATCTTTCTTCTTAGTAAGAAGATTATCAACTTCCTTTTTAAACATACAGTGGGACGCTCTCTAGCTTGGACAATTCAAACACCTGCTCGACAAAAAACCATTGAACGTTTACTACACAATTGCATGAACTACGTGCTATACTTTTTCCTTGTTTACTGGCTTCTTAGTATCCTTGGGGTTCCAGTATCTAGCCTCCTTGCTGGTGCAGGACTTGCTGGAGTTGCTCTTGGTCTAGGAGCTCAAGGCTTCCTATCAGATGTCGTTAATGGTTTTTTCATCTTGTTAGAAAACCAATTTGAAGTCGGTGACTCAGTTGAAGTAGGACCCGTTACAGGCCTTATTTCAACCGTAGGTATTCGAACTACTCAAATTCGAGGATTTGATGGTACTCTTCATTTTATACCTAACAGAAATATCACAATTGTATCCAACAAATCTCGAGGAGACATGAGAGCTCAAATTGATATCCCAGTCTATCCATCAACCGATATCAATAAGGTGACAAGCATCATCCAAGAAGTAAATCAAGAAAACATTGAAAACTATCCTCAAATCTGTGGAGCACCAAATATCATTGGATTAAGCACAACTCCTTCTGGACAACTGGTATTTCGTATTGATATCTTTACAAAAAATGGACAACAAACTCATATCTATGCAGACTTCTTGAAACTTTACCAAGAAGCCCTAATCAAAGAAAATATTGAACTTCCAAGATTTATTGGAAACCCTATAGCAGTAAAATAAATTCATTACATTAAAAACACTTCAAAAGATAGATAAGATAAATCTACTTTCGAAGTGTTTTTTCTATGACTTATACACAATAATACTAGTTCAGGTTCTATATTCAGAATTAATCATCTTCATTGTAAGGATCAAAGTCAACCATCCAAAATTTTAACTCTCTGATCATCTTTTTTCGACCTCTAAAACACTCCCCAGCTAGCAAACGTTCTAACTTAGTGGCATCTTCCGATGACAACTGATTACGAAAAGCATTAAGCTGCTCATCATAAACAAGCCTATCAACAGCATCTAACTCTTTATTCGGAAGACAAAAAGCAATATCTGAAATTTCGATATAACATTGTCGATTAGCTTGTCGTTTTACCGACTCCTGCCTTCTAACCTCATCATTAAGTCTATTCCTAAATTTCGTTTTAAAATAACGCCGTAACTTATCATCATCAGACTTTAATTCAGGAAACTTTTCTAAAAGCTGATAAAGCGTCATCATAGCCTCTTGCTCCATATCTGATTGGTCCCAAAGTTGGATGAAATATTGTCTACTAGCCTTAAGTACAATCGGCCTTACAACTTCATATGCATGAACAAAAACTTCTTGTTCCATTAAACCTCCTATTAATAGATATAATTTTTGTAATCAAATTAATTACGAAACCTATTATAAGAGATAGATAAGAAATAAAATAGCGACATATATGTCACTATAAAAGTGATAAAAACAAAAAAGCTAGACCTACGTCCAGCAATGAAACCTATACTCCGCCAGTAGGACTCGAACCTACGACATCATGATTAACAGTCATGCGCTACTACCAACTGAGCTATGGCGGATAAACGCTAAGCGACT
>SKEM01000062.1_pt1 | contig 84843 bp, 82 predicted proteins | sample 4826731 | NCBI WGS metagenome assembly SKEM01 (sample SAMN11008809, study PRJNA524170) | human gut metagenome | biome: Human fecal sample; material: Feces; isolation source: fecal sample from pouch patient p37 | host: Homo sapiens | place: Israel: Tel-Aviv | collected 2015-07-27 | reverse complement strand
TGGTGCTTTTTGCCTTGGACGGTATCAGCTTCAAGGTGCCCAAATTCAGTGGCATAGTGCGGAAAGTCCTTGGCACGCTCGTGAATACTTCGCCCCAATTGGCCAGCCTTCCCGCGGCGCTCGACATAGCCATTCGGGTGCCGCTTACCTCGCATCGGCAAGGAACGGACATCGAAGCCGAACTGGCCACGTTCAAACATCCGGTAAAGAGTTCGCCGGTTACAACTAATTGGGCGCTTAGCGCGCCCAATAATGGTATCAGGCGTCCACCCCTGGGCAATTTTGTCGTTGATATAAGTGAGTTCAGCCAGTGACAACTGAGTACGTTTTCGGCCACAACGGTTGATCATTTGGGCCACTCGGTACGCTTTAAGCTTTTGCACGAAGGAATGGGCGATGATTGTCAGCTCGTTTGTGGTAAGATGGCTTTTCTAACTTAATTTTACAAACAGCGATATATAAAAAATGCTCCATATAATTAGCAACCTGCTAACGCCTATGAAGCATTTGATTAATTTTATCTTGATATTTAGAACCGACGCTTCTTTGGATTTTCGATTGGCTTGTTATCCAAATCGGTCCGTACTACTAGAACATCGCAAATGGCTGTTCTAGTAACAAATTCGGTAACAGAACCGATCAAAATTCGTTCAACAGCGTTTAGCCCAGTAGCACCAATCATGATGAGGTCAGCACCCATTTCCTTTGGCATATCCCGAGCAATAATTGTCTTTGGAGCACCATATTCAATGGAGTAACTAGCGTTTTCAACACCGCGCTCTTTAGCATAGTCGATGTACTTGTCTAAAGTCTTCTTTGCAGTTTCTGTAACTTGTTCAACCATTGAAGTATCGAAACTAGAAATATTTTGGAATGCACGTGTGTCAACAACGTGAAGTAAACGTAATTCAGTGTCTGCACCATTACGTTTTGCTACAGCAACAGCTTTCTTAAAAGCCAATTCAGCTTCTTTAGAACCGTCAACAGGAACTAAAATGTGTTTGTATTCTTGTGCCATAATTGTAGTGCCCTCCTGAAATCTTTATATTATATACTTATTATACACTTTTTCACTATTGAGCGTAAAGCGCCTACGAAACATTACTTGCGATGATTTATGCGAAAATCAGCAGTAATTGCGAAAGCCATTAACGTTTCGCTGACACAGCCAATGATTACCATAATAACTAGGAATCCAGTATTGTTTGTCCATCCAGAAATGATACTTAGAATACCGACGATGGTCATCACAATCCCCCAATTTTTTAATTGTGGAGCTAAATATTTGCTTTTAGTAGGATCGAAAACAAGAAATGGCTTATGGATGTGGGTTAAGAGAAAGATTCCTTCAAAAAGAGCAATTAAACCAAACAGAGTCATTAGAAGTGGTAACAACATAAAAATCTATCCTATCTATAATGAAATTAAAATGAGGGTGAGAAAAAGCAAAAATCTTTCTCACCCTCACTAAATATGTACGAAAACTCCGTTGGTGCCGTTAATTGTCATTCAGTGTTGACCTGTGTTTAAGACAGGTGGGACACGGCTGCCTAATATTCAACTACCAAGTGTAAAGGCATGTTGTCCAAAAGGCAATGCACTAGTCCCAAAGTAATAAGACTGTAAGGCAAACCTGCGTTTAGACAACGCGTACACTACAGAATTTTCACTTTTATAATAGCATTTTTAAGTGGTTGATGCAATTATTTGCTCGGGTGATGTTTACCTCTTAAAGTATGTTGTTGAGCCTTTCGTAATTGCCAGTATTGTCGGCCCAAACTAGCTTCAAAACGACCATTATTTTTGGGTTGGTAGTACTGGGCATCTTTAATTCGGTCAGGCAAATATTGCTGAGCTACCCAATCTTGAGGGTGGTCATGAGGGTAATCATAATCTATCCCGTGCCCTAGCTTAGCAGCTCCTTTATAATGAGCATCTTTAAGGTGAGCTGGAACGTCACCAAAGCCACCTTGGCGGACCTGAGCAAGAGCTTCATCAATTGCATTAATTCCCGAATTGGATTTTGGTGACAGGCATAGTTCGATGACAGCATCTGCTAAGGGAATTCGTGCCTCTGGAAAGCCCACTCGTTCTGCAGTTTGAACTGCCGTAACAGCTCGTTGCACGGCAGGCATATTCGCAAGTCCAATATCTTCGTAGGCTGTGACCATTAGGCGCCGTGCAATAATAGGAAGATCGCCAGCTTCAATTAAACGAGCAAGATAGTGGAGGGCCGCATCAGTATCTGACCCGCGAATAGACTTTTGAAAGGCTGAGATGACATCATAATGAGCATCGCCATCTTTATCAGCGGATAACGCCTTTTTCTGGACGCTTTCTTCAATAATCGGTAGCGTAAGATGAATTTTCCCATCTTCACTTGGATCAGTTGATTGGGCAGCAAGTTCCAATCCATTTAAGGCACTTCGAAGATCACCATTGGTCGCTGCTACTAGTTGGTCCTCGGCGTTTTCTTCAAGGACTAATGGTAGATTACCCAGACCGCGTTCTTTATCAACTAATGCACGCTGGATAGCGGTCTTCATTTCATCAGTTGAAAGTGAGTAAACTGGGAAAATTTGCGTCCGACTGCGAATGGCGGGATTAATACTAATATATGGATTTTCTGTTGTCGCCCCGATGAGGATAATTCGTCCGTTTTCGAGGTGCGGAAGAAGAAAATCTTGTTTTACTTTATCTAATCGATGGATTTCGTCGAGTAGTAAGATTACAGTTCCGCTCATCTTAGCTTCTTCTGCGACGATTTGTAAATCCTTTTTTGTATCAGTTGCCGCATTTAGTTTTCGAAAAGCATATTTAGTTGAACCAGCAATCGCACTGGCAATGCTGGTCTTACCAGTTCCGGGAGGGCCGTATAGAATCATTGAAGAAAGCATTTTTGCTTTAACCATGCGTGAGATGATTTTACCTGGTCCGACAAGGTGTTGTTGACCGACCACTTCATCTAACGTTCGCGGCCGCATTCGATAAGCAAGTGGTTGTTGCATATATTAGCCACGATCCTTTCTATGGAAGAGATGGTGGAAAAAACTTTGATGTTGATCATTGTTTTTTTCAGTCATACTATTATTTGAATTTACCAGATTAGGATATCGTTTTTTGACGTCGACTGGTGATTGGTAAACAGCTGTTTTTGCCGCCACGACAACTGCTAATGAGCCTGGGTCAGTTTTATATTCTGGATCAGTTTTCAATGTAAATTGAGCATTATCTTTAGCAGCAGTTTGAATGTATGGATGAATTTCGTCGTGAGGGAGATTACCGTTGATAAAAACAAGGTTGCCAATTCCACGATCTAACTCGGCAGTTAATGCCTTTGTCCAATCTTGTTCCTGTAGTTCTTGAACACTAATTGTTAGACAGACGCGTTCACGGAATGTTCCGAGATATTTTCGCTGTTCATCGGGCTTGATTTTTGGTGTACCGTAAACAGCATTGTCAATTCGCTGTTGAGCAGCACTTTTTTCTTGTTCAGACATATTGAACGCCTCCTTATCATGCAATTGTAACACGAAATGCAGAAAACTATATTTCTTGATAATGTTATAATTTTTGTTATATCATGACTATGAAGAAACAAAAGTAGGCTAACATATAAGGGAAGTGATTATTATGTTTAGTGCAGTATTTTGGGTTTTAGCATTTTGGTTTATTGTCAATCTAGTCTGGATAATTGCGCGCCTTAATAATCGGATGATGTCAAGAACGTTTGCCTGGATAAATGTAGTGGCAGTAGTAATTGGTTTTTGGACGTTTTACGCTGCCAGCAATGGCGGGGGCGGAATTGCTCCTTGGTTTCGGTTGATGAATTGGACTAACATTGTCCTTGCGATTTTTCAATTTTATAATGGATACCGCCCACATCAATATAGTAAAAAATCATAGCTCTAATTAAAAAGCTTATAAAAAGGCGAGGCTGAGAGAAAACAAAAGTTTTCTCTCAGCCTCAACTGCTTTTATGAACAATAGTAAGATAACGTGGAAAATAACCACAAGGCTCGAGTCTAAGTACGAACGATAATCAGCTCGTGCCGTGCTAATCATCGTCCTAGCTTAGCCAACCGCCTTGTCGAGGAGGTTATTTTCCACTCGCCTTTGGTGTTTTATTTTACAATTTCACAAAATTCGATTGTTTCACTGTTAGGACCTTCAATGTTGAAGAACTTAATTCCCTTATCCCAGAAGTCAAGGTGTTGAACTTCATCGTCCTTTAGGTTGAAACCTTCAGCCTTAGCAGCCTTGAAAGCCGCGTCAGCATCACTAGTATTAAGGGAAATGTGGTTAATAGCACCCGTTTCGTGAACGGCACCGTCGCCAGTCCAAATTTCTAAAGTGAGGTGGCCATATTGCATGAAAACAACTTCATTTCCTTGGTCATCAGTATCAAATTCGCCAAGTTTCTTGAAACCAAGCTTTTCCCAAAAAGCAATTGTTTTTGCCATATCATCGGTTGGAATCCCAATGTGTTGTACATCGTCAAAGTAACCTGCTAAACTCTTGTTAAATGCCATAATAAATCACTCCTGTATAAATTTTAATTACCAATATCAAGTGCCTGGTGCCTTAATTTAGGGAAGATATGACGGTCTGCCCAACCAGTAATTGCACCTTGGAAGGCAAGGGCAAATAATGTTCCTAATCCAAAGTTGTAAATACCGCCTTGCATGAATGCAGCGATAATTGCCATAATTGTTGGTGGAATGTATGATAACCACATCGCAATCGTTGCGTTACCATGGCAATAACGGAAACGAATAATTTGGAAAAGGTCATCAGCGGGGTGTAACACGAGGTTGACACGCTGATAAATTGAAATGGCGGTTCCGATGAAAGCAACCCCTAAGAAGTTAATGAAAACATATAGGATAATCATCGGTAAGGTAGTGGCGTCCGGCATAATTCGGTTAAAAATGTCAGAGAACCACTGGATAAAAATAGAAAATGGCAACATGAAAATAAAATTACCACCAATTCGTCGCCAGTCCCACTTATGCATCAAAATTGCGTTGAGGACAGAAGTTAACATCCCTAAGACCATGAAAGCCCAGAAAAGGGTCATTGAATTGTTCCCTAAAACGGCAATCCCTAGGTTGTTTTCTGCGGCTGTCCAATAAGCGGAGCCAAGAAATTGTGGGTGGACGTGTGAACTTGTAACAAGTGTTAGGACGTTCCCCATTGAGTTAATAACAATTGACAGTGCAAAGTATGCCCAACTAGCAGTTAATGAAATTGTTCGCTCGGCAACTTGACCTTGTACTGGAACTTTTTCTTGTTCCATTTATATTCTCCCTTCCAACTTGACCAATCATTTGGTGAAGTTATTCACTTTCTCTCTACGATGAATTAATTTACAACCATCAAAAAATCTTGTCAAGCGCTTCACAAGTTGAAATAACGGGATTTATCCTATACCAAAATTATTGAAACGATTTACTGAAAGCGCAATCATCAAGTGGGTGTAGGAAACATAAATCTAATTAGACCAATTAGCTGAAAAAGCTTACAAAAAAATTTTGAAAGGATGAGATATGTGAAAATAATCATTTCTCCAGCACGAACAATGCAAGTTGATACCGACTCTTTACTTTACAAAGATTTGCCGGAATTTCTTCAGCAGACAAAAGACATTTTAGGGTGGATGAGGAGCTTATCTTATGATGAGTTACACAAAGTATGGGGAAATTGCAGCTCGAGTTTAGCGATGAAAAATTATCAATGGCTCCAACAAATGGATCTTCAACGAAAGCTGACGCCAGCAATTATTGCTTTTACTGGTCTGCAATATCAATATATGGCGCCAAGTGTTTTCTCAGATGATGGGTTGAAATACGTTCAAGACAATTTACGGATATTATCAGGATTTTATGGTATTTTACGGCCGTTTGATGGAATAATACCTTACCGCTTAGGGATGGGTGACATGGCGCCAGTGAATGGATATAATAATCTTTATGACTTTTGGGGAGAACAACTTTATCATGAACTCTATAAGAATAATGATTTAGTAATTAGCTTAGCTTCGGTTGAATACGAAAAGGCAATTACTCCTTATCTACAAACTCAAGATCGATTTATCAAATGTATTTTTGGCGAAGAAATAGATGGAAAGATAAAACAAAAAGCAACATTAGCTAAAATGGCTCGTGGGAATATGGTGCGATATTTAGCAGAAAACCAAATTCAAACAATTGAAGGCGTCAAGCAGTTTTATATCGGCGGTTACCATTTTCGGGAAGATCTGTCTACTGATGAAAAATTAGTTTTCGAACTGGTAAAGTAAAAGTAATCATATTATTTGCCAATCTTTTTGAATTGTCTTATAAAAGAATTGTATACAAAACTATTAACAGTGCACTGATTCTATTAAATTTTTAATGATAGAAGGGAGTCAAATTATGGTAGGCGATTCTTTAAATAAGACAGGTGCCAATTTATTAATCAAGGCCTTGCAAGAGAATAATATTAACCGGATGTATGGAATAGTTGGAATCCCGGTAACCGATTTAGCGCGGCTCGCTGAATTACGCGGAATGAAATATTATGGTTTTCGCCGTGAAGATTCAGCAGTTAATGTCGCCGCGGCAACTGGTTACTTAACGTAAAAAACTGGCGTTGCATTAACTGTTTCAGCACCCGGTTTTTTGAATGGATTAACAGCTTTAGCTCAAGCTACTAAGAATTGTTTTCCGTTGATTATGATTTCAGGTTCGTCTGAACGCCATATTATTGACTTATCACAGGGCGATTATGAAGGTCTTGACCAATATAATGCGGCAAAACCCTTCTGCCAAAAAGCTTATCGGGTTGATCGAGCAGAAGATATGGGATTAGCTGTTGCAAGAGCAATTCGGACAGCAGTTTCAGGCCGCCCTGGTGGTGTTTATCTTGATATTCCAGCTGACACAATTGTTCAAGAAGATACTGCTGATCAATCTAATTTTGGGGTTTATAAGTTAGTTGATCCTGCCCCTAAACAGGTACCTAATGATGAAGCAATATCACGAGCGGTTGATTTAATCAAGAATGCCAAAAAGCCCCTTATTATTTTAGGAAAAGGAGCTGCCTATGATCAGACCGAAAAACAAGTGCAACAATTAGTAGCTGAAACGAATATTCCATTTTTGCCAATGTCGATGGCAAAAGGGTTAATTCCAGATGATAGTCCTCATTCTGCTGCAGCAGCTCGTTCTCTTTCACTACGAAATGCCGATGTAGTAATTGTAATTGGTGCCCGTTTAAACTGGATGCTTTCATATGGGGATGCCCCACAATTTAACCCGCATGCAAAATTTGTTTAGCTAGACATCGATGCCACGCAGTTTGATTCCTCAAAGCCAATTAGCGCCTCGCTCCAAGGAGATCTTAAGTCGATTTTAGGTAAATTGGTTCCGGCACTGTTGGCAACTGGATATCAAGCGCCCGCAGCATGGTTAGAGCAAATTGCGCAAGATACTGAGAAAAATGACAAAAGGTTTGCGCAACGAATTGCTAATGGTAAAGTAGCACAAAAATTTGGCTATTATGGAGCGATTGCGCCTATTGCTGAATACTTCCAACAACACCCAGACACCTATCTAGTCAGTGAGGGGGGCTAATACGCTTGACATTGGACGCGATATGATTGGAATGCAGCTCCCCCGTCATCGGCTCGATACGGGAACTTGGGGTGTCATGGGTGTTGGCCTTGGTTATGCAATTGCTGCGGTGGTTGAAACAGGAAAACATGTTGTTGTGCTTGATGGCGATAGTGCATTTGGTTTTGATGGGATGGAGATTGAAACGATTTGTTGATATAAGTTGCCGATTACGGTCGTTATTATCAATAATGGCTGAATTTATAACGGGATCGGCCAAGTTGTTCCCAATCAACTTGGGCCAACTACTCTTGATCCAACTGCAAGGTATGATTTAATGGCTAAGGCCTTTGGTGGCGATAATTATTTTGTAAGTAATTACGATGAGATGAAAAATGTCTTTGCAAGAGCTGTTGACTCGGAACGCCCAAATATTATTAATGTTCAAATTGCACCATCGATGGGAAAAGAATCTGGCCTTATTGGGAATCTAAATCCAAAGCTTAATTTACAACCACTTGAAGAAAATGAGAGGAGCCATCATAATGACTGAACAAAGTGAAAATGCACCATTAAAAGGAATTAAAATTGTGGACTGGACACGGGTTCAATCGGGGCCTTCCTGTACTTAGCTTTTAGCATGGCTAGGAGCGGAAGTGATTAAAATTGAACGGACTAATACCGGAGACCCAACTCGTAATGAGCTGCTTGATATTAAAGATTCATGGAGCCTTTATTATTTACAATTAAACGCAAATAAAAAATCATTAACTCTTGATATTAAAACCCCAGAAGGTCAAAAAATAATGTATGACTTACTCAAGAAGGCTGATGTCTTTGTGGAGAATATCAGGCCTGGTGCGGCGACTAGGGCAGGTTTTGGCTGGGAAAAGTACACGAATTAAATCCACGTTTAATCATGGCCTCCTTAAAAGAATTTAATAAGGGATCACGTTTTGCCAATGTAAAAGCCTTTGAACCTGTTGCGCAATCTGCTGGTGGTGCGGCTTCAGCAACGGGATGGAATGAAGGAAGTGCAAATATCCCAACACAGTCAGCAGCTGCATTAGGAGATTCTAACTCTGGAATGCATTTAACGATTGCAATTTTAGCTGCTTTGCTACAACGAGAGCACCCTGGTAAAGGGAGCTATGTTTATCAATCAATGCAGGATGCGGTTATTAATCTCTGTCGAATTAAATTGCGGGATCAATTGATGTTAGATAATCTCGGAGCATTGCCATTTTATGCAGTCTATCCTAACTATAAATTGGGAAAAGCAATTCCTAGGTCCAAAAATAGTGAAGGTGGACAAGTGATTGGCTGGACTTATAAGGCAAAAGGTTGGGAAACGGATCCTAATGCCTATGTTTATATTATTATTCAAAATAAAAACAAAAGTTGGGAGACAATTGCTAATACGATGGGTCATCCTGAATGGGCTACTGATGAACGATTTAAGGATTGGGAACATCGCCAGCTCCATAAACAAGAAATTTACCCATTGATTGAATCATATACCAAGAATTACGATAAGTATGAGTTAACTAAAAAACTTGGAGAGGCTGGTATACTAGTCGGCCCGGTTTTAGATTGGCATGAACTCGAAAATGATCCAGATTTAAATGAAGATGGTACCTTGGTTAAGATTAATCAGGGAGGAAATCGCGGCGAATTTAAGACGGTGGGGATGCCATTTACGATGTCAAACTATAAACCAACCTATAAACGAGCCCCAGATCTTGGTGAAAATAATAAGGAGATTCTATCTTCGCTTGGTTATGATTCGGAACAAATTGAAGAATTAGTAAAGGGCGTAATCTCAAAAGTAGAAAAGCCTCATAATCCGCGGACAAAAGTTATTAAGGATTAACTGTGATTTATGCTGATAAGAGAAAAGAGATTGGAAAATTGAATTTTTCGGTCTCTTTTACATCTTTAAAGCTATCTTAGCTTTCTGCATTGTTCGCTTTTTGCAGATATTTATATTAACTTCTAGGTTGTTTTAGAATTATTTGTGATATAAAACGAATATTAGTGTTGAAAATACGATAATTATATGCAGTAATCACACTATCATATTTATTTGGTGTGTGTATTTTGGAAGAAACACGAACAATCGACTTTTTCGACCGAACTTTTCATTTGTCAGAGAATAATACGAACATTAAGCAAGAATGTTTAGCTGGATTGACGACTTTTGTTTCAATGGCCTATATTCTTTTTGTTAATCCAAGCGTTTTAGGGGTAGCCGGAATGGATAAAGGGGCGGTTTTTACTGCAACTGCTTTATCAGCAATTATTGGCTGCTTTTTGATGGGAATTTTGGCTAATTATCCAATTGCGATTGCTCCGGGATTAGGTGATAATGCTTTCTTCACTTATTCGGTTGTATTAGCAATGGGAATTCCGTGGCAAAAGGCAATGGCTGCGGGGATAGGAATATTTATCTCTTTTGTTGGTTTGCAGGGTGGTGGAATCATTGTTTCAAGTAAATCATCACTAGTTGAATTAGGATCGCTGACGGTTCCTACAACCTGGATTACAATTTTTGGAATTTTCTTGATTGCAATTTTAATGGTCAAAAGGGTCCCAGGAGCAATTTTTTATCGGTTTAGTTGCAACAACGCTTCTTGGTTTATTAACGGGATTGGTTAAGATGTCGGATCATTTAATTTCAATGGCTCCTAGCTTAGAACCGACTTTTGGAGTGGGAATTAAGTTCTTGTCAACAATGACTGATCCAAAGATGTGGGCTGTTGTCTTAATCTTCTTATTGGTAGCTTTCTTTGACACTGCTGGAACCTTAGTTGGGTTAGTCCAAGAAGCAGGATTAATGAAAGATAATAAAATGCCCCAGATTGGTCGAGCTTTGATGGCCGATTCGCTTTCGATGTTAGGAGGGGCGGTAATGGGAACAACCCCAACTTCTGCATATGTTGAATCTTCAGCTGGTATTGCGGTTGGTGGGAAAACTGGTCTGACTGCGATTGTAACAGGAACTCTTTTCATTTTAAGTATGGCTTTTTCTCCTTTGCTTGAAGTTGTTACTACTCAAGTGACCGCCGCTGCTTTAATTGTGGTCGGAGTATTGATGGGTTCCGCCTTGAAAGATATCGAATGGGATAAATTTGAAATTGCACTGCCGTCATTTTTGGTTGCTATTGGAATTCCGCTAACTTATAACATTTCTTATGGGATTGCATTTGGCTTTCTTACGTATCCAATCTTGATGGTTGCTGCAGGACGTCGCAAAGAAGTAAATGTTGTAATGTGGAGCATGTTTTTTGTTTTTATTGCATTACTGTATATTTTGAATGTTTTGCCAAAATAAAAAAAGTTGTTATGCTTGTTTAGATCTCTTTATTAATTATTCTAAGGTTTAATGAGTGAAACCATACTTTTTAAGCTCAGTTGTTTTTTGTCCTACTAATGTTGAATTATTTAAAGCTTCGATATCGCGCTTCATATCATGAATAAATTCGTGAGCTCTACTCATTCCGAAATCAGCACGACATACTATTCGTTGTACTTCAATTGTATCTAAGTTCTTTGGAAGTGGGTAAGCAGGAACTTGCCATCCTTGCATACGTAATCTATCAGCTAAATCATATAACGACCAGTCTTGTGCAGTTAAGTCTTTTAACTTGTAACAAATAATTGGAATTTGAGAACCATCATTAACCATTTCGAACATACCCATTTTTTGGATTTCTGTTGCTAGGTAAACTGCAACATCATGGGTACGTTTTTGAATCTTTTTATATCCTTCAAAGCCAAAACGAACGAAATTGTAGTATTGCCCAATTATTTGTGAGGCATTGCGTGAGAAATTAATTGCCATTGTTGGTAATTCTCCTCCTAAGTAGCTAACTTTGAAAATTAGCTTGTCAGGCAGGAATTTTTATCACGCCATAATACCCAACCAATACCAGGATAAACTAAACCATACTTGTGGCCTGACGCGTTAATTGAAACAACATTCTTTAGTTGGAAGTCCCATTTAATGTCAGATTCCATAAATGGAGCATAGAATCCACCAGAAGCAGCGTCAACGTGAATATAGACTTTGCAATCTGTTGTTTTGTTATATTCTTCAACTAGATCATTTAATTTTGCAATATCGTCATAACGACCGGTGTAAGTAATTCCCATAATCCCTACGATACCGATAGTATATTCATCGACATAATCCATAACTGTATTCATATTAAGCGATTGGTGCTCTTCATCTATTGGAACTGTCCGTAGCTCAACATCAAAATATGTTGCAAATTTTTCCCAACAAATTTGATATCCAGAAGATATTACTAAGTTTGGCTTTCGGGCATTAATATCAAGCCCTAATTTTTTGGCTCGTTCTCGCCAAGCAAACTTCATTGCTAAACCACCAAGCATACAACCTTCAGAAGATCCTACTGTTGAAGTTCCCATGTAGTCTTCATCTTTTTGACCGTGCCATAATTTAGCAATAATATTTACACAACGGCTTTCAAGTTCAGCTGTTCGTGGATATTCTGATTTATCAATGGCATTTTTTTGCATTGTTTCTGCCATAATTTGAGTAGCTTTTGGTTCCATATAAGTTTGACAAAAAGTAGCCAGATTTTCACGAGCATTTCCTTCATCAATTAATTGATCTTTGACAATTCGATAAGCAATTTCTGGAGGAACAGGTTCCTTATTTAATTCATATTTTGATAGTGTGTGATCAGAGGTGTATGAACCGAAAATAGGATCTAACACATCACGTTTTTTCTTGATCATTTTTTCCGTATAATCCTGCCATAGATAAAACCTCCTAGGTTAATTTGCTAAATGCTTTTTTTTATCTGAATTTGTAATAATATGATGTTCTCCTCGAGCGATTGGTGGGGTAGTTGGGTTAACGTCTTTTGCAAGTAAATGTTGAGGAGTATTGATTTGATGGTGTTTGCTGTGTCTTTGGTATATTTCATATATTATAAATGGAAGTAACACTGTGATTGCAAAACTCCCTATCAATACATACAAATAGGAATGATGAGATGTTACTGGCAAACTGCTTGGTGGAACAAAAGAAATTAAGAAAGCAAAAACTGAAACTAGTAGTCCGCAAATAGCCACAATTGCTTTTACAACTGTTCCACCAGGAATTTCATAAGTTCTTTTTAGCTCTTTTTTCTTAAAAATTAAGATTAAATAACCAATGAAAAACAGTAAATATCCTACTAAGTAAATAACTACTGTTAGAGAGATGGCAACAAAGAAAGAGACGTTATTACTTCCGCCACCAAAAGTTAAGACAGCATTCCAAATAGAAACGACAATTCCTTGTACAAGAATTAAATTAATAGGAACATTATGTCTATTTGTTTTTTGAAAAATTGATGGTAAAATTCCTTGCTGAGCAGTAGCAAACATTCCCCGCGAAGGACCAATAACCCATGAACTAATTTCTGCCATTACTCCACAGGCAATCATTAGAGCAATTATTTTAACTAGCCAGTTAAGATGAGTGTTAAAATAAAGTAATAAATATTTAAAGGCTTGAATAATGCCTGTGCTTAAAGAAAGCTCAGATTGCGGTACGACCGCTGCAACTGCAAAACCACCAAATGTATCAAGGCAGATAGCTAATATGACTAAAATGAACATCGCTAACGGATAGTTTCTTTTTGGGTTTTTGAGTTCATTGATATGAGAAGCCGAAGCCTCAACACCCATATAAGCTAAAATGAATGATACAAAAACAACTAGTGTATTTAACTTGGTAAAGTTAGGAATAAAAGCGTGCCACGAAAAATCAACTTGTAGTTTTCCTCCTGTTACCACATAGGCAATCGCAAGTCCAAAGAGTGTAACGGAAGGGATTAAAATGCCAATTACAAAACCGGTTTTAGCGATATAGGCAGTATATTTCGTTCCCCAAAATTGCGAACATGTTAAAAGCCAAAAATTAGTAGCACACCCCAAAATTTAATCATGGGGTTTGTATCTAACGCTGGCCAATTAAGTACATATGAAAATGCACCTAAAATAAAGTAAATCATTGTCACAAATCCAACAGTAATTTGAAACCATTGGAAGAAAATAGCTGCAAATCCCCATATTTTTCCAAGAGTATGAGAAACCCAGCTAAAGATGCCACCGCCGTTATTGTTCCAACCGTTAACGGTAGCCATTTCAGCAGCACATAGGGCAACTGGAATGAACCAGAATAAACCTTCAAGAATAAGGAAGAATATTAAGTGGAGTTTTGAGGTGGCAAATGTTGGATATTCATATACAGTGAGTACCATTGAAGCTGTTAAAGAAAAGAAGCCGAAAAGAGTTAAGTTTCTTTTAATATGTTGATTGTTAACCATTTCTTACTCCTTTCAAAAAAGTGTAAAACAGAGATTCAGTACTGATTGATCTGCTTGAAATGCAAATAATAATTGTTATTTGTATTTTTAAATATATGCTTTTTTGCAAAGATTATGTTATAAAAATATTTATTTTAAACGAAAGATTAGGTGGAAATATAATGTGAGTAGAGCTGTAGCCAGAGCGACTAGTGCAGTAAAATAATGGCCTCCACCACTCGGCAAAACCGAATAGTGGAAGCCGATTGTTGCTTGTAGGGGGAGCTTTGCTTTGAAGAACATTTAAAGTAAATAAAAAGGCATTCCCAAAGAAATTGGGAATGCCTTTTTGGGTTGAATCAAACAAGTGATAGCTATTGATTACTTGTTGTAGAATTCAACGATAAGAGCTTCATCAATATCAGCGTTCATATCTTCACGTGCTGGAATGCGGTTAAGCTTACCTTCAAGCTTGTCGGCATCAAAGTCAACGTATGAAGGACGAGAAACAACAGCTTCCACAGCGTTCTTGATGATGTCTAAGTTCTTAGACTTGTCACGAACGGCGATGATTTGACCAACCTTAACTTCGTATGATGGAATGTCAACACGCTTACCATCAACAGTGATGTGACCGTGGTTAACTAATTGACGAGCTTGACGACGAGTAGTGGCTAAACCAAGACGGTAAACCATGTTATCAAGACGACGTTCAAGCAATGCCATAAAGTTGGCACCGTGAGTACCTTCCTTAATCTTACCGGCACGAACGAAAAGGTTTGAGAATTGACGTTCAGTCATACCGTACATAAAACGTAGCTTTTGCTTTTCACGTAATTGTGTACCATATTCTGAAAGCTTACCGCGACGATCACGACCGTGGTCACCAGGAGCGTAAGCCCGACGTGCTAATTCTTTACCAGTACCTGAAAGTGAAACGCCAAGACGACGTGAAACACGCCAACTTGGACCAGTGTAACGAGACATAAATAAATTCCTCCAATAATTTTAGTTGGAGTAAAATAATCCGATTGTGAGCTTGGCATTCGTGCAGGCTGATTTGAATCTTTCACCCTAGCAGCCGGGTTACTAAAAACACCGTTAGGCACCAGTCTGTTGACGAGCTTGCCCCTCACTGCTGCATTATTTTACACAAAGTCTAGTATACAACGGTTCGTAATAATAAGTCAATCTTTTCTTTAGAAACCTCGTAACTTTTTTAGCAGAATGATGAACAATATAAAAGTTTATTAAACGTAGATGTTTTTTCATATCTTTTAAAGCACGTTCATTGTGGTATGCTATAATTTTAAATAGGATTATACGGATAATTATTGTGCAAGAGCAATAAACAATAAAAAGTAGTAGGTGGAAAAAGTGGTTTTTCAAGTATTGATTGGTATTTTAATTATTGTTGTAGCAATATTAGCTTGCGTATATTTTTATCAACGACGAGCTGTTAAACAGATCAACGACTTAATGGAAAGCGAGAAAAAGCTAGCAGATCAAAAAGTTGACCAGCAGATCAAAAATGTTGAAGAATTGCAACTAATCGGGGATGCTAAAAAGCAATTTGAAACAATTAAAAACAAGTATGAAAAACAAGTGCGACCAGCGATCACAGCCTTTAATAAACGAGCTCCCCAATTATTAGCAGATTCACGGACGAGCAAGTTGCTGACAATTAACACTCAGATTCGAGACCTGCAAGCAGATTTGGCAAAGTTAACAACAACTCTCCAACAGATCCAAAAAGACTTACAACATCTTCGTCAACAACAACATACCCATAAGCAAGCGGTCGAGCAGATTAAAAATAAATATCGTCAATTCCACCGGCAACTAAATGAGAAGAGCTTCGAATATGGAGACAGTGAAAAGCAGTTAAATAGCAGATTAAATGAATTAGAGGATCAATTCGCTCAATTTACTGATTTAACTAATAAGGGCGATATTGAAGCGGCTCAAGAGATTTTAACCAATTTGCAATCTGAAAACAATAAATTTGAACAAGACCTTAAGAAGATTCCTCAGCTCTATAAGCCAATTGCAACCGAGTTTCCAGAACAATTATCCGAGCTAAAAAGTGGTTATAAGACACTTGTAAAACAAAATTTCCACTTTACGGAGAAAAATATTGATAAGCAAATTGAACAGCTCCAATCCAAACTGGATCAGACGATTGACCAACTTAACAATTTACAATTAGGTGTTGTGGAACAATCTAATAAAGATCTTAGTGACCAGATTGATTACTTATACGGGGTAATGCAAAAGGAAATTGATGCTAAGAATGAAGCTGTTCATTTGATTGAAGTGATGAAAGGCTTTACAAAACACGCTCAACGGCAAAATGACGAACTTGGTGTAGAATTAGACCGGTTAAGTTTGAATTACACACTTACTAATCATGAACAAGAAACCGTACGTGAACTTAGTGAACAAATTAAAGCAATTATTAAGCAGTACCGTGATGACGCAGAAGCAATTGCTAACAAAACAGCTGTTTATAGTCAGGTTCTTGATCGGCAAAAATCTAATCAAAAGAACTTAACTGAAATTGAAAAAAGTCAAGAAAAGCTTAACGATGAAGTTGCTAAATTGCAAACTGATGAACAACGTGCCCGTCAAATGCTGCAAAAATATTCCACCCAGATTCGTACAATTCATCGGCAAGTAGAACAGTTGAACCTTCCTGGCTTACCAAAAGATTACTTAGATTACTTCTTTGGTGTCAGCGATGAGATTAAAAAGTTAGCTGATGAATTGAATGAGTATAAGATCAATATGGATGAAATTACGAAGCAACTAATTATCGTTGAGTCAGACCTAGACACATTAAATGACAAGACTGATATTCTTCGTGATAGTGCGGAATTAACAGAACGATTCCAACAATATGCAAATCGGTTTAGTGATAACGAAAAGATTGCAGCAGCAGCTAAAAAATCCCAAGAACTTTTTAAGCAGTTTAACTACACGGCAAGCTTAGAAGCAATTGCGACCGTTTTAGAAGAAATAGAACCTGGTAGCTACAAACGAATTGAAGATACCTATTATCGTGAAATTGGTAAAAATTAAAAATCAAGGTGAGTGGGAATTAGCCTACCGCCTTGTGGTTACGACGCGAAGCTAGTTCCACGATATCTTAAACAATGTTCCTATAAATAAAGAGGCTGTTGAAAAAATGAAGTTTTTTCCAGCCTCCTTTTTTTCTTATTAAATGATAGTGATAATTAATGCCTAATAGCTAATTTTCTGTTATAATATAAAACCGTTTTAAGAAGAGTCGAAATCTTCAGCAGTAGCCTATCCTATACTGTTAAAATCATAATCAGAGTAGGTTACCCATTTGTAACAACCCTGTGTATTATTTTTAGGAAGGAAATTAGTATGATCTATTTTGATAATAGTGCGACGACAAAGATACTACCGGATGTTTTGTCGACATACGAAACCGTGAGCCAAAAGATTTGGGGGAATCCAAGCAGCTTACATAATTTTGGTGAAAATGCTTGGAACCTTCAAGAACAGGCACGCCAGCAGATCGCAAAGTTATTCGGGGTTAAGCCTAGTGAGATTATTTTTACTAGTGGTGGTTCTGAAGGAGATAACTGGGTAATCAAAGGAACTGCAATGGCTAAGCACCGTTTTGGCAAACACATTATTACGACTAGTGTTGAACATGCAGCGGTAAAAAATGCATTGGAGCAACTAAAAGACTTCGGATTTGAGGTTACCTATCTCCCGGTTGATAAAGAGGGACGGATCAATCCCGCTGATGTTAAAGCCGCTATTCGTCCAGATACTATTTTAGTGTCTATCATGGCAGTTAATAATGAAATTGGAACGATTCAGCCAATTAAAGAAGTGGGAGAAATCCTTAAAGATTATCCAAACATTCACTTTATGGTGGATGCTGTTCAGGCAATTGGTAAAGGATTAGATGACCAAGTATTTAGTGATCGTGTTGATTTTGCCACTTTTTCTGGTCATAAATTTCATGCTCCACGAGGAACCGGTTTTGTTTACGTCAAGAGTGGGCGCAAGTTAGAGCCTTTGATTGCTGGTGGTGGTCAAGAGCGGACACTACGAAATGGAACAGAAAATACACCTGGTAATGTTGCAATGGCAAAAGCAATTCGGTTAGTAAAGGAAAATGAAGCGGAATCAGTAAAACGTGAACAAGCAATTAAAGAACGGATTTACGACCATTTAAGTAAATTTGATCATGTAAAATTGATTTCTGGCCGCGATCAAGGTTTCGCTTCCCATGTACTGTGCTTTGCAATTGTAGGAGTTCGGGGTGAAACGATTGTTCATGCCTTTGAAGACAAGGATATCTATATCTCAACTACTAGTGCTTGCTCGTCTAAAAAGCATTCCGAAGCCGGAACATTAGCTGCCATGAAGGTTCCAGAAGATATTGCAACAAGTGCAGTTCGGATTAGCCTTGGGGATCAAAATACCCTTGAAGAAGCTGATCAGTTTAATAAAACATTTGATGAATTATACGCTGGCTTTAAGAAAATTATTGAATAAAATCTGAAAGGAGGACATAACGTGCAATATACAGAAATTATGGTTCGTTATGGTGAGCTTTCGACAAAGGGACATAATAAAAAGTCCTTTATTGATCGTTTAGGGGTAAACGTACGAAAGGCCCTTCATAGCTTTGACCAGGTAAAGGTGCATGCACAACGTGATCGGTTGCATGTTGAATTAAATGGAGTTGACTATGATCAAGTGATGAATCGCTTGAAGTTAGTGTTTGGGATTCAAAACTTCTCGCCATCAATTAAAGTTGATAAGACTTTTGAAGCGACTGCAGAGGCAGCAGCGCAGATGATCGCTGAACAAGTTGACAAGCCAATTACCTTTAAAGTGGAAACTCGTCGATCAGATCACCAATTTGCAATTGATACCTTTGAAATGAACAACAAGCTAGGAGGATACCTCTTAGATAAGTTTCCTGATAAATTAAAAGTTGATGTTCACCATCCAGACCTAACTTTACGGGTTGAGATCCGTCTTAATGGGATTTTCCTTTCAAGTGAAACTATTAAGGGTGCTGGTGGTTTGCCAGTTGGTACTGCTGGTAAAGGAATGATGATGATGTCTGGTGGAATTGATTCACCAGTAGCTGCTTACCTTGGGATGAAGCGTGGCGTTTCAATGGAAATGGTTCACTTCTTTAGTCCGCCATATACTAGTCCCCAAGCTTTAGCAAAGGCCAAGCAATTAACTGAACGTCTTGCAAAATATAGTGGAAGTATTAAGTTTATTCAGGTGCCATTTGCCGAAATTCAAGAAACAGTAAAGGAAAAAGTTCCTGAAGGTTACTTAATGACAATTCAACGGCGAATGATGCTTCGGTTGGCAGCTGCCTTAATGATTAAGCGTCATGGTCTGGCTATTTTTAATGGTGAATCATTAGGGCAAGTTGCTTCTCAGACAATGGAAAGTATGCTGGCGATTAATGATGTAACTTCTTATCCGGTATTGCGACCAGTATTGTCATTTGATAAGACCGAAATTATTAAAATTGCCCAAGATATTGATACCTATGATCTTTCAATTCTTCCATATGAAGACTGTTGTACTGTCTTTACACCGCCATCGCCAAAAACCCGGCCAAACGTTGAGCGAGCTCGTGAATACGAAAAACGACTTGATATTGAAGGGTTAATGCAACGAGCTCTTGATGGGATTGAAATTACGGAAATTCATCCTGGTGAAGATTATTTAAACCAAAATGAAGATGTTTTTGCTGAATTACTTTAATTAGGCCTTGACGAGGTTTGATAATTTAGCTATGATACATTTTAATAAGCATTGACCGAAAGAGTAGTAAAGCGGCACCTAAAAAGCGAGATCCTGAGAGTGAGAGAGGATTAGTTAAACTTTATGAAGGTAGTTCGGGAGCTGATATACTGAAATTAATAGTAGGTATGTCCGGTTCATTTACCGTTATGAAATGATAAAGTGGAGTATTTTATACTCAAATTAGGTGGTACCGCGATGATTCGTCCTATCGATTGTGATAGGGCGTTTTTTAGTTAATGCACAAAATAAAAATGAAGATTGCGTTCTGAAAGGAGTTTCTGCCATGACAGAAAAAGATATGTCAACCAAGTACGATCCAGCGGCGGTTGAAGAAGGCCGTTATCAATGGTGGATTGATCAAGGATTCTTTAAACCAAGTGGTGACAAAAAAGCTCACCCATATTCAATTGTTATTCCACCACCGAATGTTACTGGTAAGTTGCACTTAGGTCACGCTTGGGATACAACTTTACAAGATATGATCATTCGACAAAAGCGGATGCAAGGCTATGATGTATTATGGGTTCCTGGAATGGACCATGCTGGTATTGCTACCCAAGCGAAAGTTGAAGCCCGGCTTCGTAAACAAGGAATTTCTCGTTATGACCTTGGTCGTGACAAGTTTGTTCAACAAGTTTGGGACTGGAAAGATGAATATGCTGATATTATTCACCAGCAGTGGGCTAAGATGGGTATTTCTGTGGATTATGACCACGAACGTTTTACCCTTGATGAAGGATTAAATAAGGCTGTTCGAAAAGTCTTTGTTGATCTCTACAATAAGGGCTTAATTTATCGTGGAACTTACATCATCAACTGGGACCCACAAGCACGGACGGCCTTATCAGATATTGAAGTTATTCATAAGGATGATAAGGGTGCATTCTACCACGTTAAGTATCCATTTACTGATGGAACTACTTTTAACGGTAAGGATTACATCGAAATAGCCACTACTCGTCCAGAAACAATGTTCGGGGATGAAGCGGTTGCCGTTAACCCTAATGATGAACGGTACAAGGACTTAGTTGGTAAGAAGGTCATGGTACCACTTGTCAACCGAGAAATTGAGATTATTGCTGACGACTACGTAACACCTGAATTTGGTACTGGGATGGTTAAGATTACCCCAGCTCATGATCCAAACGACTTTAAGGTAGGTAAGCGTCACAATCTTCCTGAACTGAATACAATGAATGAAGATGCCTCCATGAACGAAAATGCTGGTAAATACGAAGGCATGGACCGTTTTGAAGCTCGTGAAGCAATCGTTAAGGACCTTCAAGATCAAGGTTATATGTTAAAAGTTGACCCAATTGTTCACTCTGTTGGTCACTCAGAACGAACAGGGGTACAAGTTGAAGCCCGTCTTTCCACACAATGGTTTGTTAAGATGAAGCCATTAGCCGAAGCAGCTCTTAAGAACCAAGATACTGATGACCGAGTTAATTTCGTTCCAGAACGATTCGAACACACCTTTACGCAATGGATGGAAAATATTCATGATTGGGTTATTTCTCGTCAATTATGGTGGGGTCACCGGATTCCAGCTTGGTATAACAAACAGACTGGCGAAGTTTATGTTGGTATGGAAGCTCCTAAAGATGCCGAAAATTGGGAACAAGATAAGGATGTCCTTGATACATGGTTCTCTAGTGCGCTTTGGCCATTCTCGACGATGGGCTGGCCTAATACTGATTCAGCAGACTTCAAGCGCTACTTCCCAACCAATACTTTAGTTACTGGTTATGACATCATCTTCTTCTGGGTTTCCCGGATGATTTTCCAATCGCTTGAATTTACGGGTCAGGCACCATTTAAGAATGTTCTTCTCCATGGTTTGATTCGTGACGAACAAGGGCGAAAGATGAGTAAATCCTTAGGAAATGGTATTGATCCAATGGATGTTATCAAGAAGTACGGGGTAGATGCCTTACGGTGGTTCTTAATTACTGGTTCAACTCCTGGTCAAGATATTCGTTTTAGCTACACTAAGATGGATGCAGCTTGGAACTTTATTAATAAGATTTGGAACGCTAGTCGTTACGTTATCATGAACCTTGGTGAGATGCCTGCTCCTGTCCTTCCTGATAAGAGTAAGTGGGATTTAGCTGATCGGTGGATTTTGAGTCGGTTAAATGCAACTGTAAAGCAGGTTAACGAACAGTTTGACAAGTTTGAATTTGGTGAAGCTGGGCGGGCACTTTACAACTTCATCTGGAATGATTTCTGTGACTGGTATATCGAAATGACCAAGGAGAAACTCAATAATGGGACTGACGAAGAAAAGAATGATACTAAGAATATTCTTGGTTACGTTCTTGATCAGACCTTGAAGATGTTACATCCAATCATGCCATTCGTTACCGAAAAATTATGGCAATCAATGCCGCATGATGGTGAATCAATTATGGTTGCAGATTACCCAGTTGCTAATGCCGAACTTGATGATCCAGCCGCAACTGAACAAATGAATAGTTTGATTGAATTGATTAAGGCTGTTCGTAACATTCGAAATGAAGCTAATGCGCCAATGTCTAAACCAGTTGACATTTTGGTAAAAGTTGATAGTGATCACTTGGCACAGATGTTGAATGATAACCGGGATTACATTGAACGCTTCTGTCATCCAGAGAACTTAACTATTGGTAAGGATGTTGAAGCTCCTAAGCTTGCGATGAGCGGTATTTTGACTGGAGCAGAAGTTTACATCCCAATGGCTGAATTAGTTGACCTTGATGAAGAACGAGATCGGATGGAAAAAGAGATTGCTAAACTTGAAAAAGAAGTAGAACGTTCACAAAAGAAGCTTGGCAATGAAAAGTTTGTTAATAATGCGCCGGAAAAAGTTGTTGAAGCTGAACGACAAAAGGCAACGGAATGGCAACAAAAATTAGCAGCTGCTAAAGAACGCCTTCAATCACTTCAACAAGCTTAGCGTCAATTTATAGTAGGATAATTAACATTTTTAATAATAAATGAAAATTATATCATTTTATTAAATAGGTTAGACTACTGTGAGAATGCTATTAGCTTTAATATTTATAAATATAGTTTAAAATTAGATTAAAAAGGAATTGGCAATTGCTGATTCCTTTTTTGATTAATATGAAAAAAGAATCATGCATCGTTCGAAAATGTTTATCTAATGATAAGGATTAAACAATTGATAATTAAGCGGTTTATTTAGAGATTATTTCACATATTTACCATTTATTTATTGTAATTATTTATCACAAGTATTATGATTGATTGTGGAGAAACAGGAAACGGTTTCAACTATTCTTTTTATCGATATACTTCGGAGGGAGGTATTTATAATGACTATTCTTAGTCTGGCACGTTTCCAATTTGCCATGACGACGGTTTACCACTTCTTCTTTGTTCCGTTTTCGATTGGAACAGCTTTTATCGTCGCCATTATGGAAAGTATGTACGTCTCAACTAAAGACGAAACATACAAAAAAATGGCAAAATTTTGGGGAAATATTTTCTTACTTAGTTTTGCGGTCGGTGTTGTTACAGGTTTGATTCAGGAATTCCAATTTGGGATGAACTGGTCGGATTACTCACGGTTTATGGGTGATATCTTTGGTGCTCCATTAGCCCTCGAAGCTTTGCTATCATTCTTTATTGAATCAACATTTATTGGCTTATGGGTATTTACCTGGAAAAAGGTTAAGCCAGGGTTGCACCTTTTCTTCATTTGGATGACAAGTTTTGGCTCTTTAACATCTGCTTTATGGATTTTAACTGCCAACTCATTCATGCAACACCCAGTTGGTTATGAAATCAAGGGTGGCCGTGCAGTAATGGTTAATTTTGGTGCATTGCTTAAAAACCCCCAATTATGGTATGAATTTGGACATGTTATCCTTAACGCCATCATGATGGGTGGTATTATTATTGCTGGTTTAACAGCATTCCAACTTCTCAAGAACCAAAAACTTTCTGAAGCTAATAAGAAGTTTTACAAGAAGTCAATGCGTTTAGGACTTTTAGTATCATTGATTTTCTCTATTGGTGGAATTGCGTTAGGGGATGCCCAGATGCAATACTTAATCAAAGAACAACCAATGAAGTTTGCAGCTACTGAAGACGTATTCACGACTACTGGTAAGCATGCACCGTGGACAATTGTTGGTATTGCTGATATGAAAGACCATGAAGTAAAAGGCAATATCGATATTCCCTATGCCCTAAGTATTTTGTCATACCACAAAACTACTGGTGCGGTTACCGGGATGAATGAGCTCAATGCCCAATATAAGAAAAAGTACGGCAAGAATCTTGATTACTACCCACCAGTAAATACGCTGTTCTATAGTTTCCGGATTATGTGTGCAGTCGGTGCTTGGATTTTCTTAGTTTCATTAGTTGGATTAATTATGACAAGAGAAAAGAGCAAGAAACCACTTGCACAACGCCGCTGGGCACTTTGGTGTATTGCAATTACCACTTTCTTACCATTTATCGGTAATACTGCTGGTTGGTTTGTAACGGAATTTGGTCGTATTCCATGGACGGTTTATGGCTTGTTTACAATTGCTGAAAGTGTATCACCAAATGTTTCAGTTGGATCATTGTTAACATCAAATATTGTTTACTTCGTATTATTTACAACTCTTGCAATTACATTAATTTGGTTAATTGTTCTTGAGTTACGTAAAGATCCATCGGAAGCAATTGAACCTAAATTCAAGAAGGTTCTTGACCCATTTGACAAGGAGGCGTTCTAGATGAGTTTTCTTCAATTATTATGGTTTGTATTGATTGGAGTGCTTTTTGCTGGCTTCTTCTTCCTAGATGGATTTGATTATGGGGTAGGAATGGCGGTCGAAACACTTGCTCATAACGAATCAGAGCGTGATCAACTTGTGCGGACAATTGGACCAGTTTGGGATGCAAATGAAGTATGGTTAATCACGGCTGGTGGTGCAATGTTTGCATCTTTTCCATATTGGTATGCTAGTCTTTTCAGTGGGTATTACTTAATCTTAATGATTATCCTAGCTGGTTTAATTATCCGTGGTGTTTCTTTTGAATTCCGTAAAAATAGTCCAATGTCACAAAAGCGGATCTGGGATTGGGCATTAGCAATTGGTAGTGCAATCGTTCCATTTTTCCTTGGTATTATGTTTGTTAGCATGATTCATGGAATGCCAATTGATGCTAACGGCAATTTTCACGCAGGATTCTTTGACTATTTCAACTGGCTTTCAGTTGTTGGTGGGATTGCCTTATTGCTTTTAACCTACTTACATGGAATTAATTATATTGCCTTAAAGACGACTGGTCCGGTTCAGGAACGCGCCCGGAACTACGCTGAATTTTTGTACTGGATTCTTTATGCTGGCGAAGTTGTCTTTGCACTATTATTAATCTTTATGACCGACTTTATGGCTGTTCACCCAGTTGGCACAATCATTATGCTTATATTGATTGTTGGTTTCTCAGTTTTAGCCCAAGTAGAAACCTTTGCTGGTCATGAACTAATTGCCTTTATTTCAAGTGGGTTAACCTTAGTATCTTTAGTTGTATTGATTTTTATCGGTCTCTTCCCACGGGTACTAATTAGTAGCATTAGTCCGAAGTACAGCATTCTTATTCAAAATGCTTCCTCAACAGAATATACGTTGACAGTGATGACGATTGCTACTTGCTGTCTTTTACCATTTGTTTTGGCATATACAATCTGGGCTTACTGGATTTTCCGTAAACGGATTGCAATGCCAGCTATTCCGGAGGTTAAATAAAAAGTTATGATTGATCGACTACTCTTCAAAATCGAGGGGAGCAGACATATCATGATTAAGCTTGTGGGGCTTTATGTCCTGCAAGCTTTTCTTATCCTTGGTCAGGGATTAAGTTTGGCTGCTTTACTAACAGGCTTATGGCAGGGACATTCTCTTTTAAGTCAAATATATGGCTTAGGTGGATTTATTGTTTGCTACCTTTTGCGTCATGGGCTAACCGAAATTGGGAATGATTGGCTTGATAAGTATTCGGCTAATGCTGCCCAAAACTTTCGTCAGCAATTATTAAAAAAAGTCTTTGCGCTTGGACCGGTAATTGTTCAGCGGGAGGGAACCGGTAATATGGTTACTCTCGCTCTTGATGGCATTAAAGAAGTTGAAAATTATATTCGACTCATCTATAGCAAGGTGATCAGCATGATGATTATTCCAGTCATTATTTTGGTTGTCTGTTTTTGGCTCGATTGGATTTCTGGCATTGTTATGTTGTTAGTTTATCCTTTGATTGTTTTATTCATGATTATTTTAGGCTATGCAGCGAAGGCTAAGGCAGATCGACAGTTTGCAGCTTTTCAAATATTGTCTAATCACTTTATTGATTCTTTGCGGGGGATTGACACATTGAAGTACTTTGGCCTTAGTAAGAAGTATTCGCAAAGTATTTATCGGTCAAGTGAGCGTTTTCGCAAGTCAACAATGAGTGTGATTAAAGTAGCGATGTTATCAACGTTTGCTCTTGATTTCTTCACTACATTAGCTATTGCAATCTTAGCAGTCTTTCTTGGCTTACGGTTAATTAACGGTCACTTATTGCTATTCCCGACACTAGCAATCTTGATTTTGGCACCGGAGTATTTTTTGCCGATTAGGAACTTTGCAAGTGATTACCATGCGACGTTGAATGGTAAAAATTCATTTCATGCGGTTCGGCGAATTCTTGAGATGCCATTACCAAAGAAGCCGACTGTTGAATTACACCAGTGGACAGGAGTCGATGGGTTAAGTTTTGAGAATGTTGAGTTTATGTATCCTCAAAATGGCAGTGAATTAACAAACCTTGATTTAACTGTTAAGGGGAATCAAAAAATTGGCATTATTGGGATGAGTGGGGCCGGAAAGACAACTTTAATTAATCTTTTAAGTGGCTTTTTAGCGCCGACAAGTGGCCAAATTACCATTCAAGGAAAAAAAGTAACGACTTTGGATATTCATGACTGGCAAAAACAGATTCTCTACATTCCACAGACTCCCTATATTTTTGCAGATACGTTAAAAAATAATATTGCCTTTTATACTCCAAATGTCAGTGAAGATAAAATAAAAGAAGCGATTCATGTTGTCGGCTTAGATGATCTTGTTGCTGAATTACCTCAAGGATTAGGGACGATGATTGGCAGCGGCCACCGAGCATTAAGCGGTGGACAGGCACAGCGAATTGCCTTAGCACGAGCATTTCTTGATCCAGAACGTCGGGTAATGATTTTTGATGAGCCGACCGCCCACCTTGATATTGAGACTGAACTAGAGTTGAAAAAAAGAATGCTTCCGTTGATGGAAAATAGGTTAGTCTTTTTTGCTACCCACCGTTTGCATTGGATGAAGCAGATGGACTACATTTTAGTGTTGAAGAATGGCAAGTTAATTGAACAAGGAACGTATCAGCAGTTGCTTGATGAACATGGTTACTTTACAGAACTGATGGACCAAACACGCGGAAAGGAGATAACCCATGAATAAGATTCCTTTACTTAAAGCAATGAAACATGATCGGTGGGTGAAACCCTTCCTAAAGCGTTACAAGTGGACCTTGGTATTAGCAATTACCCTGGGGATTGTTACCTTTATTTGTGCTAGTGGATTGATGTTCACCGCGGGCTATTTAATCAGTAAGTCCGCAACGATGCCTTTTAATATTTTGTTAGTATATGTTCCCATCGTTCTTACTCGTGCCTTTGGGATTTTTAGACCGGTGACTAATTATTTTGAACGATTGGTTAGTCATAATTGGGTTTTTAAAATGACTTCTGCATTTCGTAAAAAGCTTTATGATTCGTTAGAGCAGGATGCCGTTTTCTTTAATAGTAAGTATCGAATTGGAGATATTCTTGGGTTACTTTCAGAAGATGTTGCCCACATTCAAAATTTATATTTACGAACGATTTTTCCAATGTTGGTTGCATTTGGGCTTTATGCCATTATCGTTATTGGAATGGGGATAATTTCTCCACTAATGGGTCTTTTAATGTTAATTCTATTTGGGTTAATCATCATTGCTGTTCCCGTGTGGTCAGTGCTTGTTAATGGTGCACGCCAGCAACTAGAAAAGCAATATACCAATACCTTGTATGCTGATCTTACTGATAATATCATGGGGATTACAGACTGGGTATTTGCGGGGCGCAGTGCGGATTACCTGCAGCACTATAATAAAAGTGAGAAAAACGTACTAGCATCTCAAAAAGCGATGAAACGTTTTGAGCATTGGCGTGATTTTATTCTTCAGGTAATGATTTTATTGGTGGTTGTTAGCCTTATTGTATGGGGAGCAGCACATTTCGGCGGTCATTGGGGAGGCAGTGCAAATTGGATTGCGGCCTTTGTTCTTTGTGTCTTTCCCCTTGATGAAGTATTGTCTAGCTTGCCAGCAGCTGCTCAAGAAACTAATGTATATACGGATTCATTAAAGCGATTGAATGAATTACCACAACCGCCTGCTCCTTCTAAGGCTAATATTGAGATTGCCGCTCCTTATCATCTTAAAATTACAGATGTTTATTATCGCTATCCTAAAACAGAGAAGATGATCTTGCGGGGGATTAATCTTGATGTTAATCCAGGCGAAAAACTTGCCATTCTTGGTCGCAGTGGGGCTGGAAAGAGTACGTTAGCTAGTTTAATTCGTGGAGACCGGAAGCCTACTTCGGGCACTGTTACTCTTAATAATGTGCCAACGGGTGAATTTGGTGATGAGATTTCGAATTATATTGGGATCGTTCACCAATCGCCATATTTGTTTCATACCACAATCTTAAATAATATTCGTTTGGGAAATGAAGATGCGACAGAGGATCAAGTATGGGATGTTCTTGAACGTGTTGGGTTGGCCGCTATGATTAGACGACTGCCAAAAGGACTTCATACGATGGTTGATGAGGCAGGGTTACGGTTTTCTGGCGGAGAGCGTCACCGGTTGTCTCTTGCCCGGATTTTACTCAAGGATGCGCCCATTATCCTTTTAGATGAACCAACTGTAGGTTTAGATCCGGTAACAGAAGAAAAGGTAATTGAGACTTTTATGGAGCAGCTACAAGGAAAAACTTTGATTTGGATTACTCACCATTTACAAGGCATAGAAATGATGGATCAAGTTGTTTTTATCGAGGATGGTAAAATTTCAATGCAAGGCAGCCCGGCAGAATTACAAAAAACAAATGAACATTACCGGGCGTTAAAAATGGCAGATGAGGGTATCTAGCTAGTTTAGGAATGTTATAATAAAGTAGGACTATTAATGAAGGGATGAATAGTAATGAAAGAAGTTGTTGTACTTGGAGCTGGTTACGCTGGCTTAAAGACGGTCGTATTATTACAAAAAAAGCTAAAAAATAATGTTCATATTACACTAGTTGATCGTAATAATTATCATTATGAAGCTACTGATTTACACGAAGCTGCTGCGGGAACGCAAAGTGCTTCAAGGATCACTTATCCAATTAGTGATGTTATTAATCCACAAATTACTACCTTTATCCAAGATGAAGTTGTAAAGATCGATCCTGATAAAAAGACAGTTAAACTTGCTGGTCATGAAGAGCTACTGCACTATGATTATTGTGTATTAGGACTCGGCTTTGTTTCAGAAACCTTTGGAATCCCTGGTGCTGAAGAAAATGCATTACCGATGACTAATGTTAAAGAAGCTTTAGCAATTTATGACCATATCATTGCCAAAATGAAAGATTATCGTACCACTCACAATCCTGATGATCTTCAAATTGTTATTTGTGGTGGTGGATTTACTGGAATTGAATTAGCAGGGGCGCTTGTTGACGCTCGAGCAAGTTATGCCAAAATCGCTGGAGTTTCACCAGATGAAATTAAAATTACGCTGATTGAAGCTTCAACAAGATTACTTCCAATGTTTAGTGAAAAACTTGCCGAATATGGGGTAAACCTTGTTAAGAGCCTTAACGTGCAATTGCTTGATGGTTCACGAATTAGCAAGATTGAACCTGGGAAGGTCATCTACAAGCATGGAGATGATGATGAAGAGTCCCTTAATGCTGGTATAATTATCTGGACAACTGGAGTAAGTGGTAATCCATTGATGGAAGAATGTGGCTTTGATGCTAAGCGTGGCCGGGTAATCGTTACTGACCACTTAACAGATCCTAAGCACGATGATATTTACATCATTGGGGATGTTGCTGCCGTAATGCCACCGGATGGTAAACGCCCATACCCAACTACTGCACAAATCGCTCTAGCAATGGCTGATTACACGGCTGAAGACATTGTTAGCCGTATTAAGACTGGCAAGCATGAAGCTAAGCCATTTACTTACAAGTCCTTAGGAACAGTTGCTTCCGTTGGTAATACGCGGGCATTTGGTGAAGCAATGGGTCATGAATTACGTGGATATCCTGCTTCAGCAATGAAGAAAATTATTGCTGACCGTTCCTTGTTAGAAACAGGTGGTTTGAAAGAGCTATTTGCTAAAGGACGCTTTGACTTATATCACTAGAAAATGAATGAGGCTGAGAAAAAACTTTTGTTTTTTCAACAGCCTCGTTTTTATGCTTATATGCTAAAAAGGTATGGTTATAATAAATAAAGGGTGAAATAAATGATTAAAACTTATGATGAAGCATTATCTTTTATTCATGGACGAACACAATTCAAGAAAATTCCAACACTCACACGGATGAAACGATTCTTGGCAGAATTAGGGAACCCACAAGAAGGACTTAAATACATTCACGTTACAGGAACTAATGGTAAGGGATCAACCGTTGCAATGATGCGGTCTGCTTTACTGGAAAGTGGCCTTACTGTTGGAAGTTTTACATCACCTTTTATTACACGATTTAATGAACGAATTGAGTATAATGGAATCCCAATTAGTGATGATGATCTTTTAAGATTAGTTCAAAAAATTGCCCCTGTTGTCAAAAAACTTGATGATACATTAGAAACAGGCGGTCCAACTGAATTTGAAATTGATACAGCATTAATGTTTTGCTACATGGCTGAAAAGAAGCCCGATGTTATATTGCTTGAAGTGGGGATTGGGGGGCTATACGATTCTACTAATGTAATTACGCCAGTTGTTAGCGTGATCACGACAGTTGGCTGGGATCATATGAAGTATTTAGGTGATACTTTAGCTAAGATTGCGGCTCAAAAAGCAGGAATAATCAAAAAAGGTGTCCCAGTTGTTTTAGGTGCTCTCCCAACAGAAGCGCGCGAAACTATTCTCGCAGATGCAAAGGAGAAAAAATCCCCGGTTTTTGAATTAGGAAAAGACTTTACTGTTCACAAACTTAATGGTCATCAGTTCCACGCAAAAATTCGGTATCAAGGAAAAAATCTGAAAAAAATAGAAATAATTCTTGGGTTGCCAGGCGACTATCAGATAGAAAATGCAGCAGTTGCTTTGATGGCTCTTGAGCTTTTTATGGAGAAGCGTGGGCTGGCAATTGATCGTCGTGCTTTGATAGCGGGATTAGAAAATGCTGCTTGGCCGGGGCGATTAGAAGAAATAAATACTACTCCTCTGGTCTTACTAGATGGCGCTCATAATCTTCCTGGTGTCCAGGCCCTGGTTCATACTATTAAGAATGATTTTGCCGATCGGGAAGTTTACCTCTTGGTAGCGATTTTGGCTGATAAGCAATATGAATTAATGCTTGGGGAATTAGCAAGCTTGGGGAATATTCACTTAACTGTTACTCACTTTGCTGGCCCCGGTCCAAAAAGACCAAGTGCAGACTTAGCAAAAGCAGTTGCTGATATTCCAACTAAATATCCCATCCAGATTATTAACGACTGGCGATTAGGAATCGGGCAGGTGGCAAGTCAAATGAGTGCGGACGATGTAATGATTATTACTGGTTCTCTTTATTTTGTTTCAGATGTTCGTAGATTCTTTTTAAATTAAAAGTGTAAAAGCACAAATTTTCCGTATTTAAATATATAGAGTGTAAAAAGGAGAATTATTTATTTATGGAAAATGAAGTGATTAACGAATATACAAAATTAGTCTGGACGGCTATTCCTGATAAACCGGGAACAAAGAAGCAGGAATTATGTCAACGTTTCTTACGTAAGTGTCCTACTCCCCTAGCAATTAAACGGCTTTCACGTATTGAAAAAAATGAGATAAATGAATGGGCGCCAGAAATGCTTAACTTTTTTGCTGCTATTGAATTAGGGAAGATAGTAACTAAAAGTCATGAAGAAATTATTGGCCATGCTTATTCGAGTATCGAATTAGGACGCAAGATGGTTGACCATTTTCAAAGTGAAGAGCAAGAAAGTGTTTGTATTGCCTGTACAGATATCCATAATGAGATAATTGATTGGAAAATTTTGTTTGTAGGCGGCGGATGCGAATGTATTCTTTATCCTGATAAGATTTTTCAATATGCGCTCCGGTGTTCAGCTCAAGGAATTATTATGATCCACAATCATCCGACGGGAGACATTCATCCTTCTAAGCAAGATGAATCTTTTACTCGCCGCTTAGAACGAGGATGTGAGATTATTGGACTTCATTTAGTTGACTTTATGATTGTTGGTCGTGATACATACCATAGTTGGCGTGAAGCTAGTCTCGTTAATGAGCTTAAAAAGTAAAGAAACTTTTAATTTATTATAATAATTACGCTTTCTTTGTTCTTATTAATGTATATTAATGTTCGTATGTACCGAGTGGCTATGGTATAATATGCACGATATTAATTTGATTTTAAGACGAAGGGAAGAAGCAGATTGCTAGGAATTGGAACAAAAAATCTTGGCATTGACCTTGGAACTGCTAATACAATTGTCTACCTTGAAGGTAAGGGTATTGTATTAAGAGAACCATCAGTTGTTGCTCGTAATTCTAAGACTAACGAAGTAATCGCTGTTGGCAGTGATGCCCGTGATATGATCGGACGGACGCCAGAAAGCATTGTGGCTATCCGACCAATGAAAGACGGTGTTATTGCTGATTACGACACAACGGTTGCAATGATGAAGTATTACATTGATAAAGCACTAGGAAATAATGGTAAGCCATATGTTATGGTATGTGTTCCTAGTGGGATCACGGAAGTTGAAAAGCGGGCAGTGATTGATGCTACTCGAGTTGCAGGTGCTCGTGATGCTTATGTTATTGAAGAACCATTTGCAGCAGCCATTGGAGCTGGATTACCGGTTATGGATCCAACCGGTAGTATGGTTGTTGATATTGGTGGCGGTACTACTGATGTTGCTACCATTTCATTAGGTGGTATTGTCTCAAGCCGGTCCATTCGAATGGCAGGAGATAAGATGAATGATGCAATTGTTCAATATGTTCGTCAACATATGAATTTATTAATTGGTGAACGAACAGCTGAAAAGCTTAAGTGGGATATTGGGTCTGCATCTGTTGAAGCTGCTGAAGAAATGGGAACAACACAAGTTCGCGGTCGTGATCTTGTAACTGGATTGCCAAAGACAATGCAAGTATCTGCGAAGGATGTTTCAACGGCCCTCCAAGATGTTGTTGATAGTATTATTACGGCAATTAAAGGAACACTTGAAGAAACTTCCCCAGAAATTGCTGCTGATGTTATTGATCACGGGATTGTATTAACTGGTGGGGGCGCATTATTAAAGCATTTACCAGATGTTATTGCAGATGCAACCAAAGTACCAGTATTTATTGCTAATGATCCCCTTGACTGTGTTGCTATTGGTACCGGCGAGTCATTAAAGAGTATTGATGTAATGAAGAAAAAGTAAAATGATTCTCTGACAGTGACGTTAGCGATGAATCATCATTAGTACTAACTAATGATTAACGGGGCTGAGTGCCAAGCAGAATTGTTTGGCAGGCCCCGTCTTAATTACCTTGTGTATGCATTGGAGGGTCATAATGCAGAAATTTTTTTCCAATCGCCGATTAGTTATTGCTGTGATAATTCTAGTTGTCTGTTTTGGACTAATGGCAGGTTCTGTTTCTTTACGGAATAGACGAAATACACCACCGATTATCCAACAATTTGGAAATGATATTGTTGGCTTTGTTGATAGTGCAGTTGCTCTCCCTGTAAATTGGGCACAGACAAGTATAAGTTCAATAAATGGGTTGATGAATACTTATTCTGAAAACCGTGAACTTAAACAGCAAGTAACCGAATTAGCACAAACTAAAGTCCGTGATCAGACCTTAGCTCATGAAAATAAACAATTAAAACAACAGTTAAAACTTAATAATTCAATGACCGACTATAATACAGTTACAGCGGCTGTGTTAATGCGCACACCATCTTCATGGCAACGACAACTCGTAATTAATAAAGGTCAATCTAGTGGTATTAAGAAGAATATGCCCGTTATGAGTGGTAGTGGGTTAATTGGTCGGATTACAGAAGTAAATAAAACTAATAGTAAAGTTGAATTATTGAGTGATACTAGTGAATCATCAAACCGTTTTGCAATTACCCTTAATGGTCAAAATGGGAAGGTGATTAACGGGATTATCACCGGATATAATGCAAGAAATAACGAGCTTGAAATGGGACAAGTAACTTCTAAAGCTAAAATAAAAAAGGGTACCCGAGTAGTAACCAGTGGAATGGGTGGTGTGACACCCAAGGGACTTTACGTTGGTCGCGTGTCGCATGTCGGTAAAGATGATTATGGCCTCGCCCAGAAAATCTATATTACTCCAGCAACGGACTTTAATGATATTAATATTGTTACAGTTGCTGAAGCGGCTTCGCAGGAGTGATAAATTATGTATCGTTTATCACGCTTAAAATATATATTCCCAATTGGCTTATTTGTATGTCTGTTTTTGGACGGAGCCTTAAGCCATGTGTGGGCACCATTATTTTTCAGTTATCCCTATTCAATGGTGAGTGAACTTGTCTTACTATGGTTAGTCTTATCGTACTTCTTTCAAGATGATATTGAGATTCCATTAATTCCATTTGCAATTGCTGCTGGTGCAGTTTACGATTTATACTTTTCGGGAATTTTAGGATTGTATATTTTCTTGTATCCATTAGTAGTCGAAATAACTAAAATTTTATCTCGTTATTTTAGTTCATCATTTCTTTCGATGATTATGATTTTCTTTGTTGATATTGTCATTTTTGAGACGTTTAATTATTGGGCATATTATTTAGTGAATATTACTAATGTTGGTTTTGGCGACTATCTTATTTATACGCTTGCTCCAACGTTAGCATTGAATTTAATTTATTTTGTTGTCCTCTTCTGGCCAATTCGCGCAATATATCGCTGGGCATTAGACGATGATCAAATTTAAAATTAGTGCTTGACACAATAGATATTCCAGTGTAGGATATTTACAACATCATAAATGACAGTGAACAGACTAGTAGAGCTTTAAGCATTGCAAAGAGAGTCCTTAATGATGGGAAGGGATCGATGCTTTGGCTTGAATCACATCTGTGAGTTGGCCTTCTGAAAGCCATAGTAGGAAGACCCGGGGAAGCCCGTTACAGCGCGGAGTTTATTTTAATGAACTCACTAAGGCTATTATTCGTGAGAAAATAGCAAGATGAGGTGGAACCGCGGAAACGCCCTCGTAGCCATTTTAGGCTCGAGGGTGTTTTTTGTTTCATTAAAATAGACTTATTAAGGCAAATATTGTGAAATGTTTGTAAATATGAGGTGGAACCACGATGTACTCGTCCTCTAGGAGGTATCTCCTAGAGGATTTTTCTTTTCCTGTTATTTCTATTAGTCAAGAATTTAAGGAGGCAATAGTAAATGTCAATGCAATATATAAGTGAAATTCTACCTTCATTATTCCAAGGGGCTGCTCTTACATTACAGATTTTCTTCTGGACATTAGTTGGATCGCTGCCATTAGGAATTTTGGTTAGCTTAGGACTTACTTCTAAAATTAAGCCTTTGAAGTGGGTGTTAGAAATTTATGTTTGGTTAATGCGGGGAACGCCTTTGCTACTTCAACTAATCTTTGTATTCTATGGGTTACCAATTATTGGCATTGTTTTTGAACGTTACGATGCCGCCCTAGTTGCTTTTATTTTGAACTATGCAGCTTATTTTGCTGAAATTTTCCGTGGTGGTTTCCAATCTGTTGATCAAGGTCAGTTTGAAGCAGCTCGTGTTTTACGCCTAAGCTACTGGCAAACCCTTCGTAAAATTATCATTCCTCAGGTAATAAAAATTGTTATTCCATCAATTGGAAATGAAGTTATTAACTTAGTAAAAGATTCATCGTTAGTTTACGTAATTGGTCTTGGTGATTTACTTCGAGCAGGAAACGTTGCAACTTCACGGGATGTCACACTTGTTCCATTGATGTTAGTCGGATTAATCTATTTGATCCTTGTAGGAATTTGTACATTAATTCTACGGCAAGTTGAAAAATGTTATGCATACTTCAAGTAAAGGAGGGAATCTAAATGTTAGAAGTTCGAGATTTAAAAAAGAGTTTTGGTGATCGGCAAATTTTAGATGGGGTTAATTTAACAGTTAAAGATGGTGAGATTCTTTGTATTGTTGGTCCATCAGGTGCTGGGAAAACGACCTTACTTCGTTGTATTACTGGACTGGAAACTCCCGATAGTGGTGAGTTTTTCATTAACGGTCGTCGCTTTGATCCTCAGGGAACAGATGCAGCTGACCGAGTAATCGGTGTGGTTTTTCAAGACTTTAAGCTTTTCCCAAATCTTTCGGTAATGGAAAATATCACGTTAGCGCCGATGATGGTATTGAAAAAGGATAAACAAGAAGCAATTGCTGAAGCGCAAAAACTGCTTGAAGAATTAGGGCTTAATACCAAAGGAAAATTGTACCCCTACCAACTTTCGGGTGGACAAAAGCAACGGGTTGCCATTGCTCGTGCATTAGCAATGAAGCCTAAAATTTTGTGCTATGATGAACCAACATCAGCGCTTGATCCAAACCTCCGAAAAGATGTGGCTAATATTATTTTGGGATTAAAGAAGGACGGAATGACTCAATTAATTGTTACTCACGATTTAGAATTTGCGGAAGATATTGCTGATGATATTTTACGAGTACAACCACTTGATCAACGTCAGAATAAATAGTGAAAGGAGATATACTGATGAAAAAAGCGAAAGCAATTTGGTTACTTATTTTGTTAGTAGTACCTGTTCTCCTTCTTAGTGGCTGTGAAAGTGTAACAAAGCGTGCTGATACGCAAGATACATGGAACCGGATTGAGCGCCGAAAAAGAGTAATTGTCGGCCTTGATGACAGTTTTGTTCCAATGGATTTTCGCCAAAAGAATGGCAAGCTGGTTGGTTATGACGTTGATCTTGCCCGGGCTGTTTTTAAGCAGTATGGAATAAAAGTTGATTTTCAGCCAATTGATTGGTCAATGAAAGAGACTGAGTTAAAAAATGGTACGATTGACTTGTTATGGAATGGGTATTCTGTTAATCCTAGCCGTGCCAAAAAAGTTGCCTTTAGTCGTTACTATTTAGAGAATCGGCAGATATTAGTAACTAAAAAGAAGAGTAACATTAAAAATCTGAACGGGATGACGGGCAAAACACTCGGGGTGCAGAATGGTTCAACGGGAGTAACCGTTTTGGATGAGAAGCCAAAGTTATTAAAGGATAAAATAAAGAACCATACACCAGTACTTTATGATACATTTCCTAATGCATTTATTGATTTAAATGCAAATCGAATTCAAGGAATTTTAATGGACGAGGTTTATGCTAATTACTATATTAAGCACCAACCAAATAGTAATTCGTATCGCACTTATATTAGCAAAGAGCTGCCAATGGAACATTTTGCAGTGGGAATGCGAAAAGGTGACAAGACCTTAAAGAAGAAAATTAATCAAGGCTTAGGTAATTTGCAGAAAAATGGTGAATTACGGAAGCTTAATGAAAAATGGTTCGGTCAAGATAGTAACTACTTGGGACCGGATAACACTAAATAAAAAGAGCAGGGACTTAGGAAATAGTCTCTGCCCTTTATTGTTTCCTACAAACAAATTAATAAAAATATGATGAATTTACGTAATCGGTTTGTAATTTAGTCATATTTAACGTATCATTATTCAGTATGATAATTCGAATGTAACTAGGTTGCAGCTAGTGGAACCCCTCTTGCTGCATTTTATATTGAAGGGAGAAAGAGAACGTGGATTTTAATCTTGCTCGTGGCGTGGACTTGCACATTATACCCACAAAACAATTTAAGATGAATCACGTCTTAATAGATTTTGCGACTCCGCAAACACCAACGAATGCTACTGCACGAAATTTATTGGCAAACCTATTAGAGACCAGCACGCATCGCTATCCAACACAGACGGCTTTGGCTCGTCAACTGGCATCTTTATATGGTGCTTATGTTAATTTATATGTTAACCGGCTGGGGACATTGCATACTGTTCGATTGCGAGCAAGTTTTGTTAATGATCGCTTTGTTGATGAAGATTTATTTGAAAAGATTAGTAGCTTAATAAATGAGATCATTTTCCATCCCCTAATCGATGACGGGGAATTTGATGGTCCTACTTTTAGGATTCAATCTAATAATTTAAAAAGTGCGATAAAGTCGCTTTATGACGATAAACAATTTTTGGCTAATCAACGTCTTATGGACTTGTACTACCAAAATGATTCTGTAATGAAGGTTCCTAGTTTCGGTCAAATTGCTGATCTTGAGAACTTAAATGCTAAAAGTTTAGTGTCAACGTATCATTCAATGATTAATGAAGATAAAATTGATATTTTCGTGTTAGGTGACATTGATCCGATGCGTGCTCAGCAAGTTATTGCTAAGTTGCCTTTTAAAGATCGCGATATTGCTAATAATTCACCTTTATATCATCAAGCATTGTATGATCAAGTTCAAAGAAAAAAAGAATACCAACAAGTAAATCAGGCAAAGTTAAATTTGGCATATTCTTTACCTGTCTATTATCATGATGCTGATTACTATGCTGGTTTGGTTTTCAATGGGCTTTTTGGTGGCACGCCATATTCAAAACTTTTTACGAATGTCCGTGAAAAAGCTAGTTTAGCTTATTATGCCTCTAGCCGGCTCCTTCCATTTAATGGGATTATAAGTGTTCAAACGGGAATTCAAGCGAGTGATCAAGAAAAAGTTCAAAATATGATTCAGGAACAATTGACTGCCTTGCAAAATGGTGATCTTACTACTGAGACGTTAAGTGAAGTTCAAGATAGTTTGATTAACCAATATCGTGCAGGGCATGATTTGGCAAGTAATGTTTTGGAGCAACAATTAGTTACCAAATTAGTCAATGAATCGGATAAGAACTTTATTACTGAAATAAAAAAAGTAACCATAGCTGACGTCATGCGCGTTGCTAAACAAATGAAACTTCAGGCAGTTTATTTATTAAGTGGTGAGAAATAATTATATGGATAGAGAAGTTTATCAAAAATTTAACCAGTCCATTTATCGTGAACAATTATCAAATGGTTTGAAAGTCCAGCTCTTACCAATGGAAGGCTACCATAAGACATATGCTATTTTAACAGCTGATTTTGGCTCCATTGATAATCATTTTATACCGTACCATCAAAAGGAGGCGATTACTGTTCCAGACGGGGTTGCCCACTTCCTTGAGCATAAAATGTTTGAGAAAAAAGATCATGATGCCTTTGATTTGTTTGGTAAACTAGGAGCTGATTCAAATGCCTTTACTAGTTTTACTCAAACAAGTTATCTTTTTTCGACCACTAGTAATCTCCATGAGAATTTAGATGTTTTATTAGATTTTGTTCAAGATCCCTACTTTACTGCAGAGACAGTGAAGAAAGAGCAGGGGATTATTGGCCAAGAAATTCAAATGTATGAGGATGATCCGAGTTGGCGGCTTTACCTAGGTATTTTAGGCAATTTATACCCTAAAGATCCAATGCGGATTGATATTGCGGGAACGGTTGAATCAATCAGTCATATTACACCAGAAATTTTGATGGATAGTTACCGGACTTTCTATCAACCAACCAATATGAACCTTTTCCTTGTAGGACGCTTAGATCCAGAAGAAACAATGGGGTGGATCAAGCAAAATCAAGAACAAAAGATTTTTGCTCCCGCAGAGACACCCCAACGGTTATTTAGCTTGAACGATCCAACTGCTCATGATGTAATTCCATTTCGTTCATTAACGATGGATATTGTTCGTCCCAAAGTGATGGTAGGTTTACGGGGGACCAAGCAATTTGATGATGGTAAAGAACGGCTCCACTACAAATTAGCAATTGATCTTTTGTTAGATGTTTTGTTTGACGATACCTCAGATAATTATTTGCGTTTGTATAATAATGAAACATTAGATGACACGTTTAGTTACAATTTTGAAATGCAACGGGGCTTTCACTTTGCGTACTTTAGCTCTGATACTGATCAGATGGAACGCTTTGCAGATGAAATCATTGATATTCTTGAAAGTGCTGACCAGCAAATTGAAGCGGCGCGGACAAGGTTTGAGGGAATTAAAAAGGCAGAACTAGGGCGGTTAATTGGCTTATTAGATTCGCCAGAAGCAATTGCTAATCGTTATGCTGGAAACCTCTTTGCCGGTGCTAGCTTGATGGATGAGATAGCGACCTTGGAAACTATCACGATTGATGATCTTTATCAAGTTGCAAAAGAGTTTATTACTCCGCAAGGTATTTCGGTATACCAAGTTGTTCCGCAACATCAATAAACTAAACTTTTCCTATAGATTTATTCCGATAAGCTAATATATAATTGAGCATGATATAATATCCAAGAGTAAAGATAAATGAAAATGGAGATAGAATAATGAGTGAGAACGAGAACGATCAAAAACGACTAGAAATCGGTAAAATTTTACGAAAAGCACGGGAAGAAAAGGGCTATACCCTTGATGACCTTCAACAAATGACTAAGATTCAAAAGCGGTATTTAATCGCGATTGAAGATGAAAATTTTGATGAACTTCCTGGTGACTTTTATGTTCGTGCGTTCATTAAGCAATACGCCAATACAGTGGGCTTAGATGGTAATGAATTATTGCAAAAATACGATGATCAATTACCACAGACTAAAACGGAAGAGTATTCCGATCACTTGGCTCAAGCAGTTGAAACTCGTGCAAACCAACGAAAAACTGTTAGTGGGAGCGTAGATAAGGTTCGTAACTACATGCCAACGATTATTATTGCTTGCGTGATTATTTTAGTGTTGGCAGCGATTTGGATTACGGCCATTGCTCGCAATCATCGCGATTCTTCTACACGGATTGATAATAGTTCAGTATCTGTTTCTGGAGAGAGTCGTAAGAAGGCCTCTACCTCTGCTAAAAAGGCAAGTACAAAGCAAAGCAAATCAACGGCAATCAAGCTTCAAGAAGCACCTAATCGGAATGACACAAGCGTTACTTACACAGCAAGTCAACTTACTAAAGACACAACGCTACAAATTGAACCAAGTGATCGTTCTTGGATGCAAGTAAGAGCAAATAATAATGACTTATTAAATAGAACTTTGAATAACAATGAAAAAACTAGTGTAAAAATAAGTCGTGACACAACTTCATTAGTAATCACGGTTGGCAATGCCCGGGCAACAAAATTAAAACTCGGTAATCAAGAAATCGACTTTACTAATAATGGCCGTTACCAGAACACGCGGAATGTAACGATTAACTTTGGCCGTACCCAAACAAGCAGCAGTTCAGCAAGTCAGCCGTCAAATAGCTCAAGCCAAGCTTCGTCATCCTCGGCACGTCCTAATAATGCTACTCAACCGTCTGCTGCTAATAATAACAGTCGTCCTCAGACAAATGCTAGTCAACAAAGTAATCAACCAACTCGTTAATTAAGAGGACTAAAGGAGTTAGAACATTGAATTTACCAAATAAACTAACTGTTATACGTTTAATTATTATTCCCTTTTTCTTATTATTAATGGTGCTGCCATTACAAAGTTGGGGAGCTGTAAGTTTTTGGGGAGCAACTATCCCGATGGCTCAGCTTATTGCTGCTATTTTATTTATTGCAGCAACAATTACTGATAATCTTGATGGACAAATCGCGCGACGGCACCATCTTGTAACTAATTTTGGAAAGTTTACTGATCCGCTTGCTGATAAGTTGCTTGTCATGACTGCATTTATCGTTTTAACTGGAAATGGTGTTGTTCCATCATGGGTAACTTCAATCATTATTTGGCGAGAATTGTCTGTTACAGGCTTACGTTTATTGTTAGTGGAACAAGACGGGGTAGTATTAGCTGCTAAAATGCCGGGGAAGATTAAGACAACTACTCAGTTTATTGCAATTATCTTCTTACTCTTAAATAATGTTATTTTTGCTATTTGGAATATTCCATTTGGCCAAATAATGTTATATATTTGCTTGTTCTTTACTATTTATTCTGGAGTGGATTACTTCATTCAGGGACGCGATGTCTTTTCGGATGGATTTAAATAGGATATGGAGGGTGAGAAAAAACTTTTGTTTTTTCTCACCCTCATGTTTTTTATATTCATAGTTTTAAGATTTTAGTGAAAATGACTATACTTTACGTATATATATTAATAGGGGATGAGGTTTATGGATGCAGAAATTATCTCAGTAGGGACTGAAATAGTCCTTGGTCAAATAGTTAATACTAATGCCGCGTACTTAGCTAAAAGGCTGACCCAACTTGACTTACCGGCTACTTATCAAACAACTGTTGACGATCAATCGCAGAGATTAGAGCGGGTTATTAATCATGCTTTGACTCGTGCTCAATTAGTTTTTGTCTGTGGGGGACTCGGACCAACTGCAGATGATGTTACGATGCCTACAGTTGCCAAAGCCTTAGGGAAAGAGTTGTGTACTGATGAAGAACACTGGAAATGGATTCAAAAAACATTTGAACAACGGCAAATAAAAATGGAACCAGAGAATGTTCGTCAAGCCCAGTATCCACGGGGAGGAGAGCCACTTGCCAATCCTGTTGGGCTTGCTCTAGGATGTTGGTATGAAACTAAGGGTAAAGTTGTGGTTGTCTTACCAGGACCACCCGCCGAATTTAAGGCAATGGTTGAAAAGAGTCTGATTCCTAAACTTCAGCAATATTTTCAAACAGGAAAACAAATTACCAGTCGGACATTAAACTTTTTAGGGCGGCCGGAGTCACAATTAATGGATGAAATTGAAGATGCTACTAACGATATACCAGGGATAAGCATTACTTCTTATGTTCAACCCACAGCAATTCAGGTTCGACTCACCGTGCGTGACTTACCAGTGATTGAAGCTGAAGAAAAAATTGATCAGGCACAAAAAGCAATTCTTGCAGTTGAAGAACCATTTTTCTTTGGAGTGGGGGATGACCTTACACTTGCTAAAGTCATCGTTGAACAATTAAAAAATCGCGGGTGGAAATTGACAGCAGCAGAAAGCTTAACAGGGGGGATGTTCCAAAGTACTATTTGTTCCGTACCAGGAGCCTCGACTGTTTTTAATGGTGGTTTCGTTACTTATGCTGCTAGTGCAAAGGAAAAGTTATTAGGAATTCCCCACGACACGATTGACCAGTATGGGGTAGTGAGTTCTGAAACTGCTGCGGCAATGGCAGAAGGGTGTCGACGAAAATTAAATGTTGAAGTTGGGATTGGATTTACTGGTGTGGCAGGTCCAGATATGTTAGAAGGACAACCAGCGGGGACGGTCTGGATTGGACTAGCAATGAAGGGACGCCCAACTAAAACCGTTCAATTACATCTTGCATCCTATGTTGGAAGACAGGCGATTCGTACATTAAGTGTTCAGTATGGACTTCAATTAATTTATCGTGAACTAAAAAAATAAACGAACTTTTGTTCACTTTTTTCTTGTTTTTTTGGCTAAAACTGTTATTATTAGTTATCGGATAAACCGTAAAAAAAGGAGGAATTTGATTTGGCTGACCAACGAAAAGCAGCATTAGATGTTGCTATCAGAAAGATCGAAAAGAACTTCGGTAAGGGCTCTATTATGCGAATGGGTGACGCCACTGATATGAAGGTTGCTTCAGTTTCTAGTGGTTCCCTTGCTATTGACAAGGCACTTGGAATTGGTGGATATCCTCGTGGTCGGATAGTTGAAATTTATGGCCCTGAAAGTTCTGGTAAGACTACTGTAGCATTACATGCAGTAGCAGAAGTACAACGTCAAGGCGGAACAGCAGCCTATATTGATGCTGAAAATGCTCTTGATCCTCAATATGCAGAAGCCTTGGGTGTTAATATTGATGACCTATTGCTTTCACAACCTGATAGTGGTGAAGAAGGATTAGAAATTGCTGATGCATTGATTTCCAGTGGGGCAGTTGACTTAGTAATTGTTGATTCAGTTGCAGCATTAGTTCCTCGTGCTGAAATTGATGGTGATATGGGTGATACCCATGTTGGGTTACAAGCTCGTTTGATGTCTCAGGCTCTTCGAAAACTTTCTGGTGAAATTAATAAGACAAAGACAATTGCTATCTTTATTAACCAAATCCGTGAAAAGGTTGGAGTGATGTTTGGTAACCCTGAAACAACAACTGGTGGACGGGCACTTAAATTTTACTCAACTATCCGGATGGAAATTCGTCGTGCGGAACAAATTAAGAATGGTACGGATGTTATTGGAAATAAAGCTAAAGTAAAGATTGTTAAAAATAAGGTTGCTCCGCCATTCAAACGGTGTGAAGTTGACATTATGTATGGTGAGGGAATCTCTAAGACTGGTGAATTGCTGGATATGGCAGTTGAAAACGATCTTGTTGACAAGAGCGGTGCATGGTATTCATATGGTAATGAACGGATTGGGCAAGGTCGTGAAAATGCTAAAAAGTGGCTTAAGGAACACCCAGATAGCATGAATGAATTAATGGATAAAGTTCGTGTTGCAAATGGGATGGAACCGTTAAATGAAAAGTCAACGAAAGAAACTGCTGATGATAAAGCCAGTGGTAAGACCGGTGAAAATAAACAAGAAACAATTGAAGAAGCAAGTAAAGAATAAATAATAATATTTGAAGTTGAAATTCCCTAATTTTTTAGCATTAATAGCTGAATATTAGGGATTTCCCTTTTTATACTGGCTGTTTAAGCAATTGATAAATTCAATAGTTGACACCTTAGTGTGGCAAGATTAAAATTTAACTTGTGTGATGTTTTTTGACGTTACACGGTGAAATTAATTTATTCATACCAACAACATAATAGTTGAAGCGGAGGTGAAATAGTGAAAATTTTAATGTTCGCCGCGCTTGCTATGGTTGTCGGAATTATTGTCGGCTATGTAATTCGCAAGGTTTCATATGAAAAACAAGTTGCAGAAGCACATAATGATGCTAAAGGTATTATTTCTAAAGCAAAACAAGAAGCAGTAACGGCGAAAAAAGAAGCTATTTTAGAAGCGAAAGAAGAGAGTCATCAATACCGCGAGAGAGTGGAAGATGAGTTAAAACAGCGGCGGAGTGAGGTCCAACGACAGGAAGACCGATTACTCCAACGGGAGGCTTCTTTAGATCATAAGGATAGCGCTCTAGAAAAAAGAGAGAATGCAGTTGGTGTTCGTGAACGTAAATTAGATCAAGAAAAAGAGCAGCTTCATCAATCAAAGGAACAAGCAGAAGCCTTAATTGAACAACGCAAACAAGAAGTTGAAAAAGTTGCTCAAATGTCACAAGAAGATGCTAAGCAGTTATTATTATCTGAAGTAAAAGAACAGTTAAAAACTGAACGAGCAGTAATGATTCGTGACAGTGAACAAGAAGCGGAACTTTCTGCAGAACGTAATGCAAAGAAATTAATTGTTGAAGCAATTCAGCGTAGTGCTGCGGATGTTGTCTCAGAGACGACTGTTTCGGTTGTTAATCTTCCTAATGATGATATGAAGGGAAGAATAATTGGTCGTGAAGGTCGAAATATTAGAACTTTAGAGACGTTAACAGGTATTGATTTGATTATTGATGATACGCCAGAAGCTGTCGTATTGAGCGGCTTTGATCCTGTACGACGTGAGATTGCTAAGATCGCGCTTGAAAAATTAATTCAAGATGGTCGTATTCATCCTGCACGAATTGAAGAAGCAGTTGATAAGGCTCGTAAGCAGATGGATACTCAACTACGGGAGACTGGTGAGCAAGCATTGTTTGATCTAGGAATTCATTCAATGCATCCAGACCTAATTAAGACGGTCGGAAGAATGAAGTACCGGACTAGTTACGGTCAAAATGTCTTAGACCACTCAATCGAAGTTGCTAAGTTAGCCGGAATTATGGCTGCTGAACTTGGGGAAGATGTTACATTAGCAAAACGTGCTGGGCTCCTCCATGATATTGGGAAGGCAATTGATCATGAAGTTGATGGTTCACATGTTGAGTTAGGTGTAGAACTAACCCGCAAGTATAAAGAAAATAAAGTGGTTATCAATACGATTGCTTCTCACCATGGAGATGTCCCTGCTAATTCTGTAATTGCTGTTCTTGTACAAGCAGCAGATGCAATTTCAGGGGCCCGTCCTGGTGCTCGAAGCGAGTCATTAGAACAATACATTCAACGTTTAAAGAAACTAGAAAGCATAGCAAACAGTTATGATGGTGTCGACCATAGTTATGCAATTCAAGCTGGTCGAGAACTTCGCGTGATTGTCAAACCGAAGAAGATTTCTGATTTGCAGGCAACAACTTTGTCACATGATATTAAGAACAAAATTGAAAAGCAATTAGAATATCCAGGACATATTAAAGTAACCGTTATTCGGGAAGTTCGAGCAGTTGATTATGCTAAATAAACTGATTTTTCAGTTCCTATAAAGAGGCTGGGTATAACCTTCAGTCTCTTTATTATTTTAAATAACATCCATCATTTATAGAGATCTTGCAGCAAATTTAGACACAAAATATAATTAGTTTATTATTAAGATTAAAAAATATATTAATGGGGTGAAATTTAGTGGCAAAAAAAACAACACCGATGATGGAACAATATCAAAAGGTAAAAGATCAATATCCAGATGCCTTTTTATTTTACCGACTTGGTGATTTTTATGAGCTATTTAATGACGATGCGGTTAAAGGAGCGCAACTTCTTGAGCTGACCTTAACAACGAGAAACCATAGTGCAAAAAATCCAATTCCAATGTGTGGAGTGCCCCATCGCGCAGTTAACAACTATATTGATATTTTAATTGATAAGGGTTATAAAGTAGCAATCTGTGAACAGATGGAAGACCCTAAAAAGGCGAAGGGAATGGTTAAACGAGCCGTTACCCGTTTAATTACACCTGGAACGCAAATGGATTTAAATGGTGAACAAGCACGTGATAACAATTATCTTGCAGCGATTAGTGGACAAAATGGGGTATTTAGTATTGCCTATACCGACTTATCAACTGGGGAGCTTAAAACGACAAGCTTAAATAATGCAAATGACGCGGTTAATGAATTGGTTAATCTCCAAAGCAAGGAAGTAGTTGTGGACGGTGAGTTGCCAGCTGAAATAACAACTCAATTTAAGCAACGAAATATCCTTCAATCACATCAGCCAACGGTCCTTAAAAATGCTGAGATTAGTTATCTTACTCAAGACCTTGATGATCAAACTCAACAGCACGTTGTTGCATTACTTGTGTCATACTTATTAACGACCCAAAAACGCTCTTTGGCCCACCTGCAGAAAGCAATTGCATATCAACCAAGTTCTTTTATGAAGATCGACCACTATTCAAAAACAAATCTTGAATTAATGCGCAATATGCGAAGTGGGAAGCGTCAGGGAACCTTGGCATGGCTTTTAGATGAGACAAAAACAGCAATGGGCAGTCGTCTTCTTAAACGGTGGATTGACCGGCCGTTGATTAATCAAAATGCAATTAGTGAACGACAAGATAAAGTCCAAGAGTTATTAGACCACTATTTTGAGAGAAGTAATTTGCAGCAAGAGTTAATTAAGGTATACGACCTTGAACGCTTAGCAGGACGGATTGCCTATGGAAGTGTTAATGGGCGTGACCTTATTCAACTTAAGACTTCCTTAAAGCAAGTTCCTAAAATAAAATACGTTTTAGAAACCCTTGATTCACCTGTCTTTGAAGAATTGCAAAAACAATTGGATCCCTTGGACGATGTGGCAGATTTAATTGATCAATCAATTGTTGAAGAACCGCCAATTGCTGTTACTGAAGGTGGCGTGATTAAGGATGGCTATAATGACCAATTAGACCAATACCGTGATGCGATGAATAATGGAAAACAGTGGATTGCGGACCTGCAAGAACATGAACGGAAATTAACGGGCATAAATAACCTCAAAATTGGTTATAATCATGTATTTGGCTATTATATTGAGGTTACAAAAGTTAATCTTGATAAGCTTCCTAAAGATCGCTATGAGCGTAAACAAACATTAGTTAATGCTGAACGTTTTTCTACTCCAGAATTAAAAGAAAAAGAGGCATTGATAATGGGAGCGCAAGAAAAGTCAACAGCCTTGGAATATGATATTTTTGTTAAAATCCGTGAACAAGTCAAGGGACAAATTACACGCCTGCAAAAATTAGCACAACAACTTGCGGAATTAGATGTACTCCAAAGCTTTGCGGTTGTTAGTGAAGACTACCACTTTGTCCGTCCTAAAATGAATACTGGTCACGTATTAAAAATTAAAGATGGTCGTCACCCAGTTGTGGAAAAGTTTATGGGACACCAGGAATATGTGCCTAATAATGTTTTGATGGGAGAAGATACCGATATTCTCCTGATTACTGGGCCAAACATGTCAGGGAAAAGTACCTATATGCGTCAGCTAGCATTGATTGCGGTAATGGCACAAATTGGTTGCTTTGTCCCTGCTAAATCCGCTGAATTGCCAATTTTTGATCAAGTCTTTACGCGCATTGGGGCAGCTGACGACTTAATCTCTGGTGAAAGTACCTTCATGGTTGAAATGATGGAAGCCAATAATGCTTTGACCCATGCCACGGATCGTAGTTTGATTCTCTTTGATGAAATTGGCCGGGGAACCGCAACTTATGATGGGATGGCATTGGCGCAAGCGATTATTGAGTACGTTCATCAGCATGTTCGTGCTAAGACGCTATTTTCAACTCACTATCATGAACTGACAGCTCTTGAGAATAGCTTGACGCGGCTTAAAAATGTCCACGTAGGAGCAACGGAAAAAGATGGGGAGTTAGTATTCTTGCATAAGGTAAGTGCAGGTCCTGCAGATAAGTCTTACGGAATCCACGTGGCTAAACTAGCGGGAATGCCATCCTTATTGTTAAAACGTGCAGATACTATTTTGCAAAAATTAGAGCAAAAGGATGTAAAACTACCGAATGCGCCTAAACCGGCAACAGATAATTACCATACAGAACCAATATCAACAAAGATAAATGAAGCGGCACCGGTAAAGAAAGAGTCTGTACCAGTTGTTGAAGATAATGGTCAACTTGAATTATTTGCTACTCAACCTGAGAAAAAAGAATCGAGTGTTGATCGGCGGATTTTACATCAATTAAAAGAACTTAATTTAATGGGGATGACACCCATGGATGTAATGAATCAAATTTATAAGTGGCAGCAGAAATTGAAATAAGGTGATATTTAATGGGAAAGATTCATGAATTAGATAATATTTTAGCCAATCAAATTGCTGCCGGTGAAGTAATTGAACGTCCAGCATCAATTGTAAAAGAATTAGTTGAAAATTCATTGGATGCCCATAGTCACCGTGTAGATATTATTGTTGAAAATTCAGGTTTAGACAGTGTGCGCGTGATTGATGATGGTGACGGAATCGCTGCTGAAGATATTAGACTAGCATTTCACCGTCATGCAACCAGTAAGATTAATTCTCGCCATGACCTCTTTAAGGTGCAGACGATGGGCTTTCGTGGTGAAGCGTTACCTAGTATTGCTTCAGTCGCTGATGTAACGCTTACGACTGCGCAAGCTGGTCAAGAAGAAGGAACAATGATTCATTTGCGGGGCGGAAAAGAATTAGTAGTGAAGCCGGCTGGTGCGCGTCAAGGAACCGATATTAAGGTAACCGACTTATTCTTTAATACTCCTGCGCGATTAAAGTACTTAAAATCACCTCAAACGGAGCTAACCAGAATTACGGACATCATTAACCGACTTGCCCTTGCAAATCCAGCGGTTGCTTTTAGCTTTACCCATAATGGGCGGGAATTATTTCGGTCGGCAGGTAATAATAATTTACAACAAGTAGTTGCCGCAATTTATGGCGTTCAAGCAGGACGTAAGATGCTTGAGATAAGTGGTGCAGATGATGATTTTAAGGTTAGTGGTTTTGTTTCCTTACCAGAATTAACACGTGCATCACGTCAATATATAACAATCACAATCAACCATCGGTATATTCGTAATTTTGAATTAACAAAGGCAATTATTCAGGGATATGAATCAAAACTAATGGTTGGTCGTTATCCGATCGCGGTAATTAACATTGATCTGGACCCTGTTTTAGTTGATGTGAATGTCCATCCAGCTAAACGCGAGGTTCGTTTGAGCAAAGAACAGCAATTAATAAAATTGATTGCTGAAACGATTCGGCAGCGGATAGCAGTTGAGAACTTGATTCCGGATGTCGATGCTGACCAATTTATTCCTAATGATGATGAGGTAGCGGACCTTGATCGCCGGTTAAAGGAAGCATCACCTGTTTATCACGCCGCACCGATTTCGGCAGTGCCGGCAACAGAAAAGGCAGCAACTGAGATTTCAACTCCAGCAGCTGATAATCCAGCACATGCTGACGCGCTTGATAGTGAGATTCCAGCACCGATCGTTATCCACCATCTTGAAGATTTAAATACGCCCGCAATGCAAAAATTTGATGAGCGTTATCAAAATGAAGGTGAAGTTACGCCATTTTCTGCTCCAGTTCCCACTATGACTAAGAAGCCAGTAAAACCTGCAAATATTGAATTGGATGTTCATGATAAACAAGATCAGCAGCAAAATCGGTTTCCTGATCTTCAATATATTGGTCAACTTCAGGGAACCTTTTTATTAGCACAAGCAGGAGATGGTCTTTACATTGTTGACCAACATGCTGCTCAGGAGCGAATTAATTATGAGTATTATCGCCAAAAAATTGGGGAAGTGAGCGCTGATCAGCAAAATTTCTTGGTTCCGCTTGTTCTTAATTATTCGACTGTCGACGCAATGACAATTAATCAGCATCTCAATACGCTTGCAGCGGTCGGATTAGAATTAGAGTCATTTGGTCAAAATAGTTTTATTTTGCGCTCCCATCCAACCTGGTTTAAAGAGGGGCAAGAAGAAGACACGGCCAAAGAAATGATTGATTGGTTAATTAAGAATGGAAAGCTAACCGTCAAAGAATTTCGAATGAAGACAGCGATTATGATGAGCTGCAAGCGGGCTATAAAGGCTAACCACCACCTTGACGAACGGGAAGCTAAAGCCTTGCTGAAACGGTTGCCACAATGTGAGAATCCTTTTAATTGTCCACATGGGCGTCCGGTAACTGTTCATTTTAATGATCAGGATTTAGAAAAAATGTTTAAACGAATTCAGGATTCACACACCCCATATGCAGACGATTTTGATGATCATGAATTTTAAGGAGGAACTACCTTGTACGAATACTTAACAGGCCTTGTAACTGTTGTTGCACCACAATATATCGTTGTTGATGTTAATGGGGTTGGCTATAAATTATTAGTTGCTAATCCCTATCGTTATCAAGAGGATCGGACTAAGAAGGTCCAAGTATATGTTTATCAAGCAGTTCGTGAAGATAATATTTCCTTGTTTGGCTTCACAGATCAAAATGAAAAAAAACTATTTATGCAATTAATCAATGTTTCTGGAATTGGGCCAAAGAGTGCTTTAGCAATTTTAGCGAACCCTGATCATCAGGGACTTGTTGATGCAATTACTAATAATAATGTTAACTATTTAACTAAGTTCCCAGGAATCGGGAAAAAGACAGCTTCGCAAATTGTGTTAGACTTACGTGATAAGCTCACTAATGAAAGCAGCAGCTCATTATTTGCAACAACTCAGCTTACCGTTGATGCAACAGTAAATCGTGAGTTGAAAGATGCTTTGGAAGCATTGGCTGCATTAGGATACAAGGAACGGGACATTAAAAAGGTTCAAAAGACATTAATGAAAGAAGAACAAATGGCAACTGATGAATACTTAAGACAAGCATTAAGGTTGCTTAACTAGGAGGTGCAAGACTTGTGGAAAATGATCATGGTATTTTATCAGATCACCCATCAGGAGAAGAAGAAAGCCAAGTGGAGATAACTCTTCGACCACAGAAACTAAGAGAATATATTGGTCAACCTAAAATCAAGCACGAACTAGAAGTATATATTAAGGCGGCCCAATCCCGAGAAGAAGCCCTTGACCATGTATTGTTATATGGTCCTCCAGGATTAGGAAAGACAACTTTAGCGATGGTAATAGCTAATGAGATGGGCGTTAATATCAAAACGACTAGTGGACCAGCGATCGAAAAGCCAGGAGATTTGGTTGCTTTATTGAATGAGTTGAAACCGGGGGATGTCCTTTTTGTTGATGAAATTCACCGGTTACCCAAAGTTGTGGAAGAAATGCTTTATTCAGCGATGGAAGATTACTATATTGATATTGTTATTGGTGAGGGACCGACTGCGCACCCCGTTCATTTTCCCCTTCCTCCATTTACATTAATTGGGGCAACGACACGAGCCGGAATGTTATCGGCACCATTACGTGATCGTTTTGGAATTGTTGAACACATGAACTACTATACTCAAGATGAACTGACAAAAATTATTTTTCGTTCTGCCAAGATTTTCCATACTAGTATTCAAAATGAAGGGGCCCATGAACTATCTCTTCGTTCACGTGGTACGCCGCGAATCGCAAACCGCCTTTTAAAACGGGTACGTGATTTTGCCCAGGTAGCAGGGAAACAAAGCATTGATTCAGCAATTGTTAAGCAAGCATTATCGCTGCTCCAAGTTGATGATCGGGGCTTAGATGAGATTGATCGGAAAATGTTGTTAACGATGATCAATTTCTACCATGGAGGTCCAGTGGGATTAAAAACAATTGCAGCAAATATTGGTGAAGAAACTAATACGATTGAAGAAATGTATGAACCATATTTGTTACAGATCGGCTTTATTAGTCGTACTCCTCGCGGCCGGTTAGTGACACCGACAGCATATGAACATTTAGGAATTGAATATCCAACTGATAGAAATTGATTGAGGAAAATTATGGGTAAGTTAGAATTTACAATTAATCAAAGCGATGGCCAAGCACGAACCGGAATTTTGCAGATTAATGGACGACAAATTGAAACACCGGCTTTGGTTGCCAGTGGAGATGAACTAGCAAAATTATCACCCAACCAGCTTAATCAGGCTGGTGTAAGTGCAGTTAAGACAAGTGGATTAAAGCGTTGGCTAAAATATGATTCGATGACTGAAAAATTAGGAGACCTCCACCAACTTTTTCAGTGGGATGGCCTTTTATTTGTGGATTTAGAAACTGAGGAGGCCTATCACTTAGCAAAGCCACGCGGGAAAAAACATGATGGCGTTCGTTTTCATGATCCGATAACGGGACAACTAAAATTCTGGCAACCAGAAACTGCTCTTCAAGTTCAAGAAGCGCTCGGGGCTGATATTTTTCAAAGCTTTGACCAAGCAACAGATTATTATGCGCCAGTTGATGATTTAAAAGTAGGGGTAAAACAAACTAATGACTGGTTATCTGTTGTTAAGCCCCAAAAAGGCCAAGCCCTTGGTTCAATTGTTGGTGGCGGCTTAAAAGATTTGCGGACAGCCAGTATTAAGGCGGTCGATGAGGCTGGGTTAAGCGGCTATCGGTTGAGTGGGATCCCTAGCAGCTTAGATGATCAAGAGTTTAGCCGAATCATTAATGAAATTACGCCTAAACTAGGAGAGGAGAAACTGCGCTACCTCCCTGCTGCACTTTCTTTTGACCAGCTGATAGAGGCAATTTTAGCAGGAGTTGATTTAATTGATAGCAATCTAGCAGCTAAAAAAGCGGCTAATGGGATTGCATTAGTTAATCAAGGAGTGACAGTTCTTCATCTTGATCGTCAACATTTTAGCTTCGATTCACAAGTGCTTGATCGTCAATGTGCGTGTGCAACTTGTCGCGCGGGCTATTCAAAAGCACTACTCCATAGCTTAATTACCAATCAAAGTTTTTACGGTGAACAACTTTTGCTGCAGCATAATCTGTTTACCCTCAATAAATTAATGAGTAGTCTCCGACAAGCAATTAAAAATCATCAAACAAAAAAATTTGTTCAAGAATTATTGCAGAATCAATAGAGCATATAGCTTTTTATGGTAAAGTTTGTTAAAGTTAATATTAGTTAACTTTTTGAAGGGATGGATAAACTGTGAATAGTTTGAGTAGTTTTGTTCTTGGTGCTGCTTCATCTAATAATGCAAGTGGTTACTCAGGAATTATTTTAATCATCTTAATGGTAGCATTAATGTACTTCTTTATGATTCGCCCACAACAAAAGCAACGTAAAGAACACCAAGAGATGATGAATGAATTACACCCAGGTGATGAAGTTGTTACGATTGGCCGGATGCATGGTAAGATTGATTCAATCAATAAGGCTGACCGGACAGTTACTTTAGATTGTGAAGGGATCTACCTTACTTTTGATATGGTTGCAATTGCCCGTGTTATTAAACGAGCAGATGCACCAGCTAGTGAAGTTCCCCAAGATAATAAAGCCGTTGCTAGTTCTGCCGCTGACAGTTCTGCAGATGCTTCAGCAGATAGTGCTGCTAGTGAACCTACATCTGCAGCGAGTGCTAGCGATGAACAAAAAGGCAGCGAAGAAAAGTAATTTAATTTAGATGAAAATAGTCGTAAACAGGCGAATATTTTCATCTTTTTTATTTGGTTGTTAATCGCGTTTATTGCTATACTAAAAGATAGTGTTAAATTTTATTCGGGTAAGGAGAATAGCATAATGGCAGATCCATTAACAGCAATTTTTGAACAAATCAAAAAATACAATAAAATAATTATTCATCGGCATCAACGCCCTGATCCAGATGCAATTGGCTCACAAGTTGGCCTTGCGGAAATTTTGCGGGCTTCATTCCCATATAAGCAAATTTATGTTGTAGGGAAGCATATTCCAGGGTTTGATTGGATCGGTGAGATGGATACGATTGACAATCAGACATTCGATGATGCATTAGTAATTGTTACGGATACAGCAAATGCGCCACGAATTGATGATCGGCGCTTTGATAATGGGGACGAGCTTATTAAGATTGATCACCATCCTAATGATGAACCCTTTGGCGATATTATGTGGGTTGAACCAGATGCTTCTAGCTGTTCTGAAATGATTTATAGTTTTTATCAACGATTTGCAAAAGAATTAACTCTTCCCCAAAAGGCTGCCCATGCCTTATATGCAGGAATTATTGGCGATACAGGTCGTTTTCTTTATCCAGCAACAACTCCTCGAACGATGCTAGTTGCAGGTTCGTTAATGGCGGCCGGCGCAAATGCCGCGGAAATTAGTCAGCACGAAAATGAAATTACCTTACCAGTGGCCCGGTTATCAGCATACGTTTATGAAAATTTGCAGATATTAGATAATGGAGCCGCATATGTTATCTTAACCAATGAAATTTTAGAACAATTCGGATTGACTGAAGCCGGGACATCCGCAATTGTTTCTTTACCAGGTCGAATTCATGATGTTATTGCCTGGGCGATCTTTGTAGAACAAGAAGATGGCCATTATCGCATTCGTCTCCGTTCAAAGGGACCAATAATTAATGAATTAGCTAAGCAGCACGATGGGGGTGGACATCCACTTGCTAGTGGCGCTAAGGCTAAAGATGAAGCAGAAATTAAACAAGTGATTGATGAATTGGACCAATTAACACAAAGTTATGCAAACCAAAAATGAAAGGGAAATAGCTATGAGTGATAAAAAATTTGCTGATTTTCAGTTACAACCTTATCTGTTAACAGCAATTCAAAAAATTAATTTTCGTCAACCAACACCGGTCCAACAACGAGTAATACCAGTGATTATGGCTGGACGAAGTGTTGTGGGGCAATCAGCAACTGGTAGTGGAAAAACACATGCCTTCCTCTTACCGATTTTTTCAAAGATTAATCCAGAAGATCAAACCGTTCAAGCAGTAATCACAACTCCTAGTCGGGAATTAGCATACCAAATTTATAATGCGGCAAAGCAACTTAATAAGTATGCTCCTTATCCTCTTACCATTCACAATTATGTCGGTGGTACAGACAAGCAGCATCAAGTTGACCAATTAAGTCGAAAACAGCCTCAATTGGTCATTGGAACTCCGGGAAGAGTATTAGACTTAATCAAGAGTCAGGCATTGGATATTCACACAGCAAAAATGTTTGTGGTGGATGAAGCGGACATGACCCTAGATATGGGATTCTTACATGAAGTTGACCAAATTGCCAGTCATTTTCTTGATGACCTTCAAATGATGGTTTTCTCAGCAACGATTCCGCAGAAACTGCGCCCATTCTTAAAAAAGTATATGGAAAATCCAGTAGTTGAAGAGATTCCTACTGAAGCAGTAATTAATCCAGATGTTAATAATTGGTTAATGTCAACTAAGGGGCAGGACCGTAACCAGCTAATCTATCGTTTGCTGACTCTTGGTGAACCATATCTTGCATTGGTATTTGCTAATACAAAAGAACGAGCAGTTGAATTAACCCAGTATTTAGAAAATCAAGGGCTCAAAGTAGCGATGATTCATGGGGGACTGGAAGCCCGTCGTCGTAAACGGACAATGCGGCAAATTCGTGATCTTGAATATCAATATGTTGTAGCAACTGATCTAGCAGCTCGTGGAATTGATATTGATGGAGTATCACTAGTAATCAATGACGACTTGCCAACTGATCTTGAATATTTTGTTCATCGGGTTGGTCGTACCGGGCGAAATGGGATGAAAGGAACAGCCATTACCTTATATGAACCAGCAGAAGATGATTTAATTGCTAAGCTTGAGGAGCGCGGAGTTAAATTTGTACCAAAAGAATTAAAGAATGGTCAACTAGTAACTACCCATGACCGTAATCGTCGGAAGCATTATAAGCGGCGGCAAAATGAACTTGATCCGTCAATGAAGGGTTACGTAAAAAAGACTAAGAAGAAGGTTAAACCTGGTTATAAGAAACGAATTAAAAAGGCAATTAAAGAAGACGAACAGCAAAAACGAAAGCTAGAATTACGGCATAAAATTCGGAAAGCTAAGCGTGCACGACAAAAACAACATCGCCGTGAACGAAATGCCCGTTGATTTTAAAGTAATTGTTCGCTATAATATGACACGTTTGGGACATGCTATAACTAATGGAAAATTTCAGAGACAGTTGGTAAGGTGTGACAACTGATTTCCTAGCCTTAGTGCTCCCCATTCGGATAATTTGATATTTAACCTTGGGCAACCAAGAAGTAAAGAGGTAAACGAATTCCATCGTTGCAAGCAGAGTGGTACCGCGTCAATCTGGCGTCTCTGATTCGCAATGGTGGTTTTTTGTTTTAGAAGGGGCGATTTGATGAAAGAGTTAAAGAAGCTAAATAGTGCTCAAGTACGGCGGATGTACTTGAAGTTTTTTGAAGAGCATGGCCACCAAGTTATGCCGAGTGCATCATTAGTTCCAGTAAATGATCCAACATTACTATGGATTAACTCTGGAGTTGCCACAATGAAGAAATACTTTGATGGGAAAGTTGTTCCTGATAATCCACGGATGACAAGCTCACAAAAGAGTATTCGAACGAATGATATTGAAAACGTTGGTAAGACTGCCCGGCACCATACCATGTTTGAAATGTTAGGTAACTTCTCTGTTGGTGATTACTTTAAAAATGAAGTAATTCCATGGGCTTGGGAATTACTAACAAGTGATGAATGGTTTGGTTTTGATCCCGAACGGCTATACATTACTTATTATCCTAAAGACCATGACGCTTACAATCGCTGGCGTGAAGTAGGTGTTGCTGAAGATCACTTAATTGCTGATGAGGATAACTTCTGGGATATTGGTCAAGGTCCATCTGGTCCAGATACGGAAATTTTTTATGATCGTGGTCAAGAATTTAATAATTTAGCCGATGATGATCCAGAAAACTATCCTGGCGGTGAAAATGAACGCTACCTTGAAATTTGGAACATTGTCTTTAGTCAATTTAACCATACGCCTGAAGATACTTATGAACCACTTCCTCATAAAAATATTGATACGGGGATGGGGCTTGAACGGGTTGTTTCGATCTTTGAAAATGCCCCTACTAACTTTGAAACCGACTTATTTATGCCATTAATCAAGCAAGCTGAAGAGTTTAGTGGTACTAAGAAGTATGGTCAAAATAAAGAAGACGATATTCAATTTAAGATTATCGCTGATCATATTCGGACAATTACCTTTGCGATCGGGGATGGTGCCTTGCCTTCAAATGTTGGTCGTGGATACGTTATTCGGCGGTTGCTTCGGCGAGCAGTTGTTGCTGGAAAGAAGTTGGGAATCGATGAACCATTTTTAGCAAAGATGGTTCCAACAGTCGGCAAAATCATGGAAGATTACTATCCTGATGTTCTTAAAAATGCTGACTATATTGCTTCAGTTATTGAATCAGAAGAAGACCGCTTTAGTGCAACCTTAAATGGCGGATTAAACTTGTTGAATAACGTGATTGCTGAAGCTAAGGAAAGTAAGACCAACGAAATTGATGGACGAACAGCCTTTAAGCTTTATGACACTTATGGCTTCCCAATTGAATTAACCAAGGAATATGCTGAAGATGAAGGACTAACAGTTGATGAAAAGGGCTTCCAAGCAGCAATGACGGAGCAGCAAAATCGTGCTCGTAATGCCCGTGATATGGATAACGGGATGGGTGTTCAAACTGATTTATGGACTTCATTCAAAGAAGATAGCAAATATGTTGGCTACACTGATTTGACCGTTGATAATGCAAAAGTTATCGGCTTAGCACATGATGGTCAACAAGCGGATGAAGCACAACCAGGTGATAAGAACATTGAACTAATTTTTGATGTAACGCCATTCTATGCAGAAATGGGAGGTCAAGTCGCTGATACTGGTGACATTATTGATAACTATGGTAAAAAAGTTGGCCGTGTGGTTGATGTCCAACACGCACCAAACCAGCAAAATCTTCATCGAGTAGAATTAACTGCCCCTATTAAAAAGGGTGCCCGTTACAAACTAGTTGTTGACCGTATTCGTCACCTTAAGATTGAAAAGAACCATACAGCAACGCACTTGTTAGACCAAGCATTACGGAACGTTCTTGGTGGTCATACTCAACAAGCCGGATCATTAGTTGAAGAACATTACCTACGTTTTGACTTTAACCACTTTGGTCAAGTAACTGCTGAGGACCTCAAGAAGGTTGAGAACATGGTTAATGAGCAAATCTGGAAGGAAATCCCAGTCAAGACAGTTGAAACTGATATTGATTCTGCTAAGGAAATGGGTGCTATCGCCTTATTCTCAGATAAGTATGGTGATAAGGTTCGGGTTGTTAAGATTGGTGACTTTAACACTGAGTTCTGTGGTGGTGATCACGTTAAAAATACTAATGAGCTTGGTCTCTTCAAAATTGTTTCTGAAGGAGGAGTTGGTGCTGGAGTACGGCGGATCGAAGCAGTAACTTCTAGTGATGCCTTTAAGTTCCTCCAAGATCGTGATGACCTCTTAACAAAGAGCGCTGCTAGTTTGAAGGTTGCTCAGATTAAGGAAGTTCCTCACCAAGTAGAAACATTACAAAATGAACTTAAAGAAGCTCAAAAGCAAAATGAGTCTCTTCAAGCTAAGATTGCTGCTCAACAAGCTAATAATGTTTTTGAAAACGTTCAAGCAACTAAGAATGGAAGTTTAATTGCTGCCGAAGTTCAAGTTGCTGGAATGGGTCAATTACGGCAACTTGCTGATGCTTGGCGCTCAAAGGCTCTTTCTGATGTTCTAGTTCTTGCTACAGCCAGTGATGGTAAAGCAAACTTATTAGTGGCTGTTAGTGATGATAAAACTAAGGAAGGCTTAAAAGCTGGTGACCTTATTAAGGCGATTGCACCAGCCATTAATGGTGGCGGTGGAGGTCGGCCAAACCTCGCCCAAGCTGGTGGAAAGAATCCAGCTGGAATTAAGGAAGCCTTAAGTCAAGCTAAAGGTTACCTCGATAAGTAAATCAAAAATGAGAAGGAAATAACCATCTCATAGTCTAAGAGATTGAAAGAAACCAATTTTTGAGTTCTTTCAATCTCTTTTTGTAAGAACTTCTTAAAGTAATAAAAAAATACTATCAAGAAATCCTATTATCAGCTATAATTATAAAACTTGTAGTTTGAGATAAAACTAATATTACTGTTTACTTACAATTGACAAATGTAAATTGTGATTTTAATAAGAATATAGTAAAATTGATGGTTGAAAGGAATATCTGGAGGTGACGATTGATGGCTACAAATGATAAAACGATGTTCTTTGATTTTGGTCAAGAACGTCAAGAAGATATTAAGCAAACATTAAAGACGGTTTATGAATCATTAGAAGAAAAGGGATATAACCCGATTAACCAAATTGTTGGTTATCTTTTATCTGGTGATCCTGCTTATATTCCGCGTTTGAATGATGCACGTAACTTGATTCGTCAACATGAACGTGACGAAATTATTGAAGAGCTTGTTCGGTCATACCTAAAGAATAACGGTGAAACTAAATGAGATTAATGGGATTAGACGTTGGCTCTAAAACGGTTGGCATTTCTGTAAGCGATCCTCTCGGTTGGACGGCCCAAGCAGTTGAGATTATTCCAATTGATGAAGAAAACGAAATTTTTGGGATTGATCGTGTTGCCGAGCTAGTGAAAAAAGAACAGGTAGCTGGGTTTGTAATTGGCCTTCCTAAAAATATGAATAATACAGAAGGCCCTCGTGTTGAAGCATCTCAGCACTATGGCAAGCTATTACAACAACGTTTTCCAGATATTCCTATTGACTTTCAAGATGAACGTTTAACGACGGTTGAGGCACACCGAATGCTAGTTGAAGAAGCGGACATTTCACGTGCTAAGCAGAAAAAAGTTATCGATGAAGTTGCAGCAACATTCATTTTACAAAGCTATTTGGATCGCCATGGCCGCCTTGTGAATAAGCTAAAATGAGGTATTAAAATGAGTAAACAAGAAAATAACGAAGACATGATTACGTTAATTGATGAAAATGGTAATGAACAATTATTTAAGGAATTGTTTACGTTTGATTCTGATGATTATGGCAAATCCTATATCTTTATCTATCCAGCGGAACAAGAAAATGACGATTCCGTTGACATTCAAGCTTACATTATAGCTGATAATGAAGATAACGATGGACAGGACCTTGTTCCAATTGAAGATGATAAGGAATGGGACATGGTTGAAGAAGTATTAAATACTTTCCTTGATAATGATGGCAACTTCAAGGCCTAATTAAAATTACTGGATAAATAAAATATTAACAAAAGGGAGCTGTAGACACATTTGTCACAGTCCTTTTTCTTTACAAGCAGAATGAAAGGATCATTAGGATGATTTTAACAACCTTTATTATTTTGATTTTAATGGGGTGCTTTATTAATGGTCATCGCCGCGGATTATTGACAATGACGTTAATGCTGGGGACATATATAGTAGCTTGGATTGTTGCTCGCCAGGGAGCCCAATTGATTGGTGGCTGGTTAAAATCGTTATTACCAAGTATTGGAACCCCGGCAACTTTTTCCGAGAGCTTGCTTGCAAATGTAAATAGTAATCTTTTCTTTTATAATGGGATTGCATTTATGATAATTTTTACAATTGTTTCAATTCTTTGTCACTGGGGAATTCGTCAGTTAAACTGGATAAAGAGGATTCCAGTGGTGGGGACAGTTGATAAAATTGCAGGTGGCTTAATCTCATTTTTGATTGGCTATTTGATTATTTACGTTGTTTTACTAATTATGCAATTATTTCCAGCAGGTTGGTGGCAAATGCAAATAGCAAACTCAGAACTAGCGCGTTTTATGATTAATCAAACACCAGGAATAGCGCATTTAGTAATTGATACGCTAGTACAGGGAGGATAAAATGAACAACAAAATTTTAGAAACATTAGAATTTGATCGAATAAAAGGACAACTGGCACAATACCTTGTTTCTGCTGCTGGTCGTCGTGAATTAACGCAGCTTGTTCCACAGACTGATTATGAGGCAGTCAAAGAACTTTTGACAGAAACTACTGATGGGGCCGATATTTTAAGGTTAGAAGATGGGATTCCTATTCCGCAACTAGCTGATATCAAACCGCAATTGAAACGTTTGAAAATTAAGGCAAATCTAAACGGCACGGAATTAGCTCAAATTACTAAAGTGCTGCAAACTAGTATGAGTGTAAAAAACTTTTTTGATCAGATGCGGGAGAAAAAAATTAAACTACGGGTTTTAACTACCCAAGTTGACCGCCTAGTTACAATTCCTTCAATTACCCAGCGGCTAGTTCGTTCGATTGATCCTGATGGACGGATAAATGATGAGGCATCAGCTAAACTCCATGGTATCCGGCAATTAATTGCCCAAACGGAAACAGAAATTCACCAACAAATGGAAAGGTACACGCGCGGGAAAAATGCGAAATACTTAAGTGACCCTATTGTCACAATGCGGAATGACCGCTATGTAATTCCAGTAATCGCCCGCTATCGAAATAAATTTGGTGGGGTTGTTCATGACCAAAGTGCTAGTGGACAAACATTATATATTGAACCTGCAGCCGTTGTAGAAACCAATAATCGGTTACGACAAGCACAAATAGAAGAACGGCAAGAAATGCAACGCGTATTAATTGAGTTATCACAAATGATTGCTCCTTATCGACATGATATTGGTCAGAATGAAGCAATTCTTGGACACCTTGACTTTATTAATGCAAAGGCACGCTGGGCACATGATACTAAGGCAACGCTACCGCTCTTAAGCAAAGAAAATCATGTTTCATTACGGAAAGCGCGTCATCCCCTGATCGATCCCCAACGAGTAGTGACAAATGACATTAAGATTGGGGAAGATTACCAAGCGATTATTATTACTGGACCCAACACTGGTGGTAAAACCATTACGCTTAAAACTTTAGGAATTATTCAATTGATGGGACAATCTGGCCTATTTATTCCCGCAGAAGAAGGCAGTACAATTGGGATCTTTGATAATGTATTTGCGGATATCGGTGATGAACAATCATTGGAACAAAATCTGAGTACTTTCTCTGGTCATATGGATGGAGTAAAAGCCATTCTTGAACAAATTACAAGTCGTAGCTTAGTCCTTCTAGATGAGCTTGGTGCTGGGACTGATCCCAAAGAAGGGGCTGCTTTAGCAATGGCAATTCTTGATAATATTGGCAGTAAAGGAACCATGGTTGTAATTACTACCCACTATCCTGAACTCAAAGTTTATGGTTATGATCGTGCTAAGACGATTAATGCTAGTATGGAATTTGACCAAGAAACTCTTAAGCCGACGTATAAATTACTACTAGGGATTCCTGGGCGGTCAAATGGATTAGAGATTGCTCAGCGATTAGGAATTAGTCCCCAGGTTATTGATGAAGCACGGACATTTGTTAGTGATGATAGTCAAGACCTTAACAATATGATTGGTGATTTAGTAGAGCAACGGAAAAAAGCACGTGAAGAAAGTGAAAAGCTAGCAAAACTAGTAGCTAAAAATGAAAAAGTTCAGCGTGACCTTGATGAGAAACTCACCCGCTTTAATGAACAGCGCGATAAGTTATACGAACAAGCACGTTCAAAGGTCAACCATCAAGTTTCGATGGCTAAAAAAAAGGCTGACCGAATTATTCATCATTTGCGCCAGTTAGAAGTTCAGCAGGGCGGAAATGTAAAAGAAAATGAATTAATTGATGTACAAGGGCAATTAAACGCTCTTCATCGTGATAATCCACGGTTGCAACACAACTCTGTATTACAACGGGCTAAGCAAAAGCATGATTTGCATAAAGGTGATGCAGTCTTGGTGAAATCTTATGGTCAATATGGAGAACTTTTATCTAAGCGAGGGAACCACAAGTGGGAAGTTCAGATTGGAATTCTTAAAATGGAAATTGATGAGAATAATCTTGAAAAAGTAGCTAAGAAAGATCTTCCACGAGAAAAAGATGCAAAGCGGCGACCACGGGCTGCTGTGAGAACGACACAAACACGAAAGACCTCGGCTCGTCTTGATTTGCGCGGTCATCGCTATGAACAAGCAATGAGTGAGCTAAGTAACTTTATTGATCATGCATTGTTGAATAATCTTTCAACGGTAACAATTATTCACGGAAAAGGGACCGGTGCTCTTCGTAAGGGAACACAACAATATTTGCAAAGCAATCCACGAGTTAAATCATTCTCCTATGCTTCCCCTAATGCTGGTGGGGATGGGGCAACAATTGTTAATTTATAATTACTTACTATAAAAAAGTAAGCAAGTTAAATGACATTTAAGAAGTGATTTGTTAGAATAGCGTTAAGAAAAACAAAGGAGGAATTGAATATGGCTGTAAACGTAACTACAGATCAAACCTTTGAACAAGATACTGCCACTGGTGTCGATTTAATTGATTTTTGGGCAACTTGGTGTGGTCCCTGTCGGATGCAATCACCAGTAGTTGATGCATTATCTGATAAGATGCCCGATATTAAATTTTTTAAGATGGATGTTGACCAAAATCCAGAAACTGCACAAAAATTCCGGATTATGAGTATCCCTACATTAATGGTTAAGAAAGATGGTAAGGTAGTAGACCAAATCATTGGTTACCATAGTGAAGATCAATTAAAGCAAATTTTACAACAATATGTTGATTAGAAAAAAGCTGGAGAAAAACTTTTTGTTTTCTTCCAGCTTTTTCGTATTTTAAACTTATTTTTTATCTTTTTTTCGTCGCTTTAGTAGGGAATGACGAGTTTCTTTTTTGAGAGCGTCTTCTTTTTCGTCAGGGCGATCAACAGTAATGAATGTTACCATCTCAGATCGTTCATTATCAGCTGAACTTTGTGGATCGTTTTGAATCAAAATATCAACATAATCACGGTGCCGGTCAAAGATCTTTGCCTCTGCAACCGTTCCAAGTTGAAACTCTACTTCTTGAGCAAGAAAACCACACTCTAAACCAAAGGAGGTTTCCTCTTCGTCTCTTTGAATCCGTTCCTTTACAATTACCCCTGATAACCGCCAAACTTGAGAAGTATTGCTTTTTTTACGTAAAGCTAAACGGCCAAAGCCAAGTTGATTAGTGAGATATACTAGATCCTCGGCTGTAGCAACAGGATATACTCGAGCGAGATCTTTACCAATCCAATATAGCATTTCATCGGTCTCTTTACCCAGGATAGCTGGTAAAATCACGTCGCGCATTGTTCCAGCTCCTAGTCCTTGATGACCGGCTATTAACTGATTATATAATTTCTGACTCATATCCACTCGCTCCTTTTTAACAATCATTATTATTATACTTAAAATTCAAGATCTTAATAGGGTTAAACCTGAAAAACTTGCAAAATCTTATGGAGAAACGGATAATATAGTTTCAAGGTTTTAAACGTTTTAATAAATTAACGAGGTGAAGAGAATGGATAAACGACCAATCGGGGTTATGGATTCAGGGTTAGGCGGCCTATCTGTAATTCGTGTACTTCGTGAACAACTGCCCCAAGAATCTGTAATTTTTGTGGGTGACCAAGGGCATTTTCCATATGGAACTAAAACAAAAGAACAGATTCAGCAATTAGCATTACGCATTGGAAAATTCTTGTTAGAACAAGACGTAAAAATGATGATAATTGCATGTAATACCGCGACTGCAGCAGCTCTTCGACTTCTTCAAAACGAATTACCAATTCCAGTAATTGGGGTAATTGAACCAGGAGCCATGGCTGCTACCCAACATCATTATAAAAAAATTGGGGTAATTGGCACTGAATCCACTATTAAAAATGGCGCTTATGCTAAAACATTAGCTAAACTTAATCCTGATCTAAGTGTTATCAGTTCTCCCGCACAGCCACTTGTCTCAATTGTTGAGCATGGGCAAACAGGAACAAGTGAGGCACAAAAAGCTGTTGACACTGAATTAGAAGTATTTGATAACCAATCGATTGAAGCTTTGATCCTTGGGTGTACTCATTTCCCGTTTTTACAAAAAGAAATTCATAATAAATTAGGATCTAATGTTCAGTTAATTGATCCTGCATTTGAGACAATCAGACAGGCAAAGGAATTGTTAACTGGCAAAAATCAGTTGAGTGATAATTTAGCGTCAAGTATCAACCTTTATTCAACGGGAGATGCTAAAGACTTAGTTGCTGGTGCACAACAATGGTTACCAAACGGATACAGTAAGTGTGCACATATTGAATTAAACGAGGAAGGTTAAAATGAAAACAATCGTAATCGCAACAAAGAATGCCGGGAAAGCGCGTGAATACCAAGATATGCTTGCTCCCCTAGGAATTGAAGTAAAAACATTAGCCGATTTTGCACCAATAGCAATTAATGAAAATGGTAAAACATTTGAAGAAAATGCAACAATTAAAGCCACTACAGCTGCTAATCAACTCCAACTACCAGTTATGGCAGATGATTCGGGCTTAATGGTTGATGCTCTTGGAGGTGCTCCAGGTGTACACTCAGCAAGATATGCTGGTGATCATGATGATGCTGCTAACAATGCTAAACTCTTATTGGCGTTAAAAGAGGTACCGGATGAAAAAAGGACTGCTCACTTTCATACTACCATCGTCGGAATTAAGCCTGATGGAACCAAATTAGTTGCCAATGGTCGGGTTGATGGCCATATTCTTCATCAACTCACAGGAGAAAACGGTTTTGGTTATGATCCGCTTTTTTATGTTGATGAATTAGGCAAATCAATGGCCCAATTAACAGCAGACCAAAAGAATCAAATTAGTCATCGGGGACGCGCATTACGATCATTTATGAAGCAATTTAATGATTGGTGGTAATAAAAATGAAAATACTAGTTGTAAGTGATAACCATCGAGAAGAAAAAATTTTGACAGAGATTGTTCAAAAAATGGGGGATCAAGTTGACCTAATGATTCACTGTGGGGATTCAGAATTAGCTCCTGATCAGGAACCGATGAGCAATTTTAAGGCAGTGAAGGGGAATAATGATTATGGTTTGTCGTACCCTAATGAGTTGGTAATTAATGCTGGGCAAGAGCAGCTCTATCTAACTCATGGTCATTTACAGCGGGTCAATTTTTCTCTGACCCCTCTGATGCTTACCGGCCAAGAAAAAGGTGCCTCCATTGTGTGCTATGGGCATACTCATCAGTTAGGAGCCGTTTACGATCATCAAATGCTAATAATTAATCCTGGGAGCATCAGTTTTCCTCGTGGTGAATATGCTAAACTCGGGGGAACTTTTGCAATTATTGATGCGCAGTCTGAGCGGTTTATTGTTGATTATTATAACCGCGAGATGGAAGCTGTTCCTGAATTACATTGTGAATTCAGGCGTCAGAAATAAGGGAGTGTATTTTTGTGATTGATCAGCGTTTGCAGACTTTATTGCTGAAAAATAAGCAGAAGTTTATGATCCCTGCCAGTTTAGTTGCAACAGTAAATCAAAGCAACAGTTTAGATCATGCATTTTTAGTCCTTACTAAGGATCGGTACGCTAAAATTATTGTGATTGATAATAAAAACCGTTACTGTGGTCAAGTTTCTTTGGCGATGATTACTGACCGATTATTGGAGACAAAACGGATCAATGTGGAGCGCTTAAATGAATTAAAGGTCAGGGATGTGATGCAAACCGATGCGCCAGTTATCCAAGATCCAACTGATATCGAAGAAAATTTACACCTCTTAATTGATCAGTCATTTTTACCGGTGGTGGACGATCATAATTACTTTTGCGGAATTGTGACGCGTCGTGAAGTATTAAAGGCGGTCAATTATACAATGCATACTTTTGGGAAATAATGAAAAGTAGTTATGATATAAGTCAAGTTACTTTCATAAAAAATAAATAGCGCAGTACAACATAGGCCTCCAGCGTCCGGTAAAACCGAACGTTGGAGGCCTCCTTCTTTTTATCATTCATTTTTAATTAACTGATTAATAGTCTGCAAGACGCCATCATGATTATTATCAATTGTTGTGGTGTGGGCAGCTTGCATTTGAATAATTGGTTGAGCATTTTGCATTGCGTAACTTTGACTCGTCATTGCTAACATCCCGAGGTCATTTTCATTGTCACCAAACGTAACAATTTCATTTGCCTTTAAATTAAAGTGAGACTGCAAAAGAGAAAGAGCGTTTTGTTTAGTTGCAGCAGCATTACCGATTAAGTCAGTATTAAAGCCTGAATTTTCCATGATTAAGGATGGTGGTAAGTAACCATCTAAGGTTGTTGCAACTTTTTTTAGATCGATATGGTTAGCAAAATTAATCGATATCTTGGTAAAATCTTCAGTTGGCCGTTGAGTGAAAATTTGTCGGATATCAGGGATACGCTCTACATTTTCATAAAAAAGTTTCACAATATTGAAATCATGAGCACTCATCCCCTGATCAACATAAGATTTTTCACTAGTAGAGATTACTAATTGATTAATATCTTGTGGACCATAGAAACGGTCAAGGACATGAATAACCCGGGCTAAAGATTCTTGATTAATAGGAAAAGATTTAAATAATTTGCTTCCTAAATGAATAACTGAACCGTTTTGCGAAATAAATCCCATCTTGGCGGTGTAGTCTTTAAATTCTCGTTGCAAACGTGGAAAGCTGGATCCACTAGCAGCGACAAAGTAGATATTATGGCGTTCAAGTTGGCGAAAGACCTTTGCAAATAAAGAATGATTGTAAGTATGGTCATCTCGTAAAAAGGTTCCGTCCATATCAGTAGCGATTAATTTAATACTCATTAGGTACTCCCTCCCAGGCAATTGGAATATTATTTGTTCGTAATTCTTTAAGATATGCTGCCAAAAAGCGACTAGCAACAGTTGATTGTTTTCCGCTGACTGCTGTTATCGTCACACGAAAAACGAGCGCACCGTCTGGGGTAACGACTGGTCCGACAATAACTGGTTTTAATTGTAGTGCCTTTATTTGTGGAACTAGTTTTTTATTAACTTGCGTAACAATTTCTTCTACCTTACTAAGAGGGGTCTTCGAAGTAATCCGAATATCAACGTTGCTAACCATATTATTTCGTGAAAGATTTTGCACAATAGTAATGTTACGGTTAGGAATAAAATTAAGTGTTCCGTCAGAACTAGTAACTTGTGTAGTACGAATACCAAGAGCAGTTACTGTTCCTTTGATTTGCCCAATTTGGACAGTGTCGCCAACGTCTAATTGTTGCTCAAGGAGGATGAAAAATCCAGTCACGATATCACTAACAAGGCTTTGCGCACCAAGCCCCAATGCTAAACTAAAGATTCCGGCTCCGGCAATCAGTGTCCCTACTGGAACGCCAATTTCTGATAGTATGGCGTATAATAAGAAAAAATAACAAGTATAACGATAAATATTTAAGACAAGGGCTTTTACCGTTGCCATCCGATTGCTATTTTTTAGTACATTGTATTTTTTTGATTCTTGAAAAAGATGGACAATGATAACTCGTCCTACCCATAAAAGTATTAAAAATAAGACAAACGTAACGATAATTAAAAGAAATTTACTTAAAAGCTGTTGTGAAATTTCGTGCCAGGATAAATCTGTAAAAGCTTTTTTTAATTGTTCCGTTTGTTTTGATGTAAGTGAAGTGGCACCAGTGATCATAATAACCTCCTAAAAAATACTAATAAATATTTTAACAGGGAAGACAAGCTTCTGTCGACTACACTAGATTATCGTTTTTATTTGTTTTATGATATTCTTAGCATTGAATAAATATTTTGAAAACTAAAGGAGGGATTATCAGATGACTTTTGGCCAGTTGGCAGGGTTAATTGCGGCAATCGCATTCTTAATCTTAGTCATTTTTGCATGTATCCTGTTGAATCAATTGAGTAAGACAATGAAAGAAACAAATAAAAGTATTACAACTTTAACGCGGGATGTTCATTATCTTAGCCAAGAAATGGAGGACGTGCTAAGTAACACGAATACATTGTTAGACGATATTAACCATAAATCAGAACAACTAGATCCGGCGGTTAAAGCGGTTGCAGATGTAAGTCAGAGTATTTCGGAAGTGAATGCCTCACTTCAAGAAATGGTCGAGAAAGCCCGACTGCACCGCGAGAAGCGACAATTTGACCGGAGTATTTTTAAGTTTGCAGGAAAGACACTTGTTTTCGATGCTTTCAACAAATTTAGACAGCATCGGAAGCAAAAGAAAGGAATGACAAATAATGAGTAAAAAATTACTTGCTGGGATATTATTAGGTGGAGTCGCAACATATGCTGCATGGAAGAAAATGGCGCCGGCTAAAAAAGAGGCATTGAAAGAAAGCGTTGATGAAAAGATTAATAAGGTTGCTGATTATGTGACTGACTATACCTTAGACGCATTAGACATTGTCGATGACCTTATGAGTGATTCTAACTTGAATGATAAGGTGAGCGGCGCTGCGGATGCTGTTAATAATGTTAAGGGTAAAGTAAAAGATAGCGCCAATAAAGTAGTTAATCATATGACTAATGATGACTTTGATAAGCAAACTGCTGATATTCGTGAGGAATTAGCGAAGAATAAAGAAGCAGATGAAGATAATAACGATATTATTATCGATGCTACTAGTGATCAAAAGCCAGCATCTACTGAAGACGATGAAGCAGATCAAGATGACGCTAATGCAGCCGATAAATAAGTAAATAAAAAAGCTGAGAGGTTTCTCAGCTTTTTTATTTTAATGAGGGAAAGTTAGTAATTCTTTAGTTGTATGCGTAAATGGTTCGCAACCATCTTCTGTAATATGAACACAGTCTTCGATCCGGACGCCGGCAAAACCTGGAATATAAATGCCAGGTTCAATGGAGAAGCACATTCCAGGTTCAAGAACTAGCTGATTTCCTTCCATGATTGATGGAAATTCGTGTTCACTGCTACCCATTCCGTGCCCGAGGCGGTGAATAAAGTATTCGCCATAACCAGCTACAGTAATGATATCACGAGCGATCTTATCTAATTCTTCAGCAGTCATTCCCGGCTTCGCAGCATTTTGAGCGGCCAATTGAGCCTCTAAACATACCTTGTAGATGTCTTTTTGTTTGTCATTTAACTTTCCGACAGCCACTGTTCGGGAAGCATCGCTAATATAGCCATCAACAATTGTTCCTAAGTCAAAGAGGACGAGCTGATTATTTTGGATCTTATTACTGGAGGTAGCTCCATGAGGTTCGGCAGCATGAGGACCTGCTTGAACTAGCGTATCAAAACTCATTTTATTAATCCCATGTTGTTTAAGAGCGTATTCTAAATCGGCAGCAACTTCTTGTTCTGTTTTACCAATTTGAATTGCTTCGAATCCTACTTTAAAAGCGAAATCAGCCCATTTCCCTGCTTCATTTAACTTAGTAATCTCATCATCGCTTTTAATCATTCGCATTTTTGCTATTAAAGGAGAGAGATCAGTATTAAAATGGGCATTGGGGAGGACTTCTTCTAAGGCACGAAGACGGTCAACAGTTAGTGATTCTCCCTCAATTCCCCAGTTAATTGGTGAACCAGCATGATTTTTGATATGTTCAGCAATAAGCTCAAAAGGTTTTTCGTGATCTAAATACCCATATACCGGATATTTCCAACCAGTATCCTTTATTGCTTCTACTTCAAGCGCTGGTGCAAACAGAAATGGCTCACTGTCGGCAAAAAGGACTAGTGCTAATACCCGTTCTACTGGATCGCTGTAGAAACTAGTTAGGTAATTAATGGTCATTGGATCACTAATATAAGCAGCATCTAATCCCTTTTCAGTAAGAGCGCTTTGTAATTGATTAAGTTTTGTCACTGCATTCACTTCCTAAAAAAGATTGCGAATATTATAACATATTGTTATGAAAGTAAAAAAATAATGAAGAACGTTTGCTAATTAAAACTAAATCTGCTATATTAACTAGGTTATGAAAAAATATGAAAACAGATTATACCAATAAAGAAAGGGCTATCTTATGGAAAAACAATCAGTAACAATTTATACGGTTGCCCGAGAAGCTCGTGTCTCAATGGCCACTGTTTCACGGGTAGTAAATGGCAATCCAAATGTAAAGCCAGAAACTAGACAAAAAGTTTTAGATGTAATTAAGCAGCTTAATTATCGCCCTAATGCAGTTGCACGGGGATTAGCTTCTAAAAAAACAACGACTGTCGGAGTAGTTATTCCTAATATAACTGATCCATACTTTGCGGAATTAGCATTGGGGATTGATGACGTTGCTTCAATGTATAAATATAATATTATTTTAACTAATTCTGATTCTGATGATGAAAAGATCCTGAAAGTGGTACGGAGCTTGCTTGCTAAACAGGTTGATGGACTTATCTTTATGGGTCATGATGTTTCTGATGATCTGCGAAATGAATTTGAAAGCACAAATACACCAGTTGTAGTAGCTGGTTCTGTTGTTAATGATGATGCTTTACCAAGCGTTCGGATTAACTACCAAGCAGCCGCCAAGGAAGCGACAGAATTTCTGCTAAAACATGGTGATCAACAAGTTGCCTATATTACTGGTCCATTACGATACTCAATTAATGGCGAAGACCGGCTTAATGGATATAAAGAAGCATTGGCAAATAATAATGTGCCATTTAATGAATCATTAGTAATTGAAACGGACGGGTCTTATCAGGCTGGATATGCAAAGGCACAAGAAGTTATTGAAAAGGGATTAAAGGCTACTTATGTAACAGATGATAGTTTAGCTGCTGGTCTCTTAAACGGGCTTACGGATGCTGGTATTAGCGTTCCAGATGATTTTGAACTAATTTCTTCTAATGACACCAATTATACAAAGGTTGTCCGGCCAACAATCACTTCGATCACTCAACCTCTTTATGATCTTGGTGCCATTTCAATGCGGTTGTTGACAAAATTAATGGATGGCGATGACAGCAATGATGATGAAAAAAATGTTATTTTAGATCATGGCTTTGTTGAACGCCAATCAACTCGTAAGTAGGTTGTGATTTGTTGTGACAACCCGAAGTGAATTACGAGCACAACAACAAGAAAAAGTTGAGAAGCCAATAGAAGAAACACCGAAAAAGCATCATTTTCTATACTGCTTATGGGGTGTAATCTGTGTGACTTTACTCGGGCTAACATTACTAATTAATTCGACACTTTTAAATGTTAACTTTGTAAAAGAAGAAGTTACAAATTCGTCGCTTGAATCAGTTATGTTAAACCAGGTTAACAGTAGTCTAATTCAGTACGGGATTTCAACTTCTGTCTTAAAGAAAAGCGATACTGATAAGCTAATTAACCAGGCAATTGATCAGGTATATGTAGGTGAAAAAATTAATCTTGACCTATCACCTATAGTTAATAATGTGGGCGCATCTGTTAATTCCCAATTAGCTCAATATGGTTTGTCTACTTCCATGTTACCAGTAGGCAGTTCTTCAGCAATTGCTGGTAACATTAATTCGATGGTTAACAGTCAGTTAAATACTCCCGAAGTTGCACAGTTAATTAATGGGATTAAAATTGCTAAAACGGTTGTTAATATTATTTTAGTGATTTCAATTATCAGCCTCGTTATATTGATTCTTAAGGGGTTATGGCAGCATCACTTAATTGGTAGTTTTAGGTGGATTTGTCTATGGGGAACTATTTTATACACAGGAATCGTTATGACTATTCATGCGATTGCCCTTCAAATGGGTGCAGGCCAACCAGACATAAGTCCCTTTATTTCCCAGGTTGCTAATGATTTTCAGCAGACTGGATTTCACGGTTCAATGATGATGATTGTCATTAGTATTGTGTTATTTATTCTGCACTTTGTAAAACGAAAATGGCAACCTCGCCAATAACCTTGAATTAACGATGAATATTTGCTAAAATTTATCTGTTTGTATTACATTAATAAAGAAAAGAGGAGTCAGTAATGTCAGGACATTCAAAATGGCATAACATTCAGGGACGTAAGAACGCCCAAGATGCTAAGCGTGGTAAGATTTTCCAAAAGATTTCACGTGACTTGTACCAAGCAGCTAAAGCAGGTGATCCTGATCCAGCGAACAACGCTCAATTACGGCTTGTAATCGATAAGGCACACGCGGCCAACATGCCTAAGAAAAATATTGACCGTGCTATTGCTAAAGCTTCAGGTATTGGTGGAGCTAAGTTCGAAGAAGTTACTTATGAAGGTTATGGACCAGGTGGGGTAGCAGTAATGGTTTCTGCTCTTACTGATAACAAGAACCGGACTGCATCTGCTGTTCGTTCAGCATTTAGTCACTCTGGCGGTTCATTAGGTGCTAGTGGATCAGTTTCATACATGTTCGACCGTAAGGGATTAATCGAAATTCTCCGTGATGGTCTTGATAAGAGCGAAGATGATATGTTAATGGATGCTTTAGATGCTGGAGCTGAAGATATGAAGGCAACTGAAGAAAAGTTCCAAATCTTCACAGATCCAAGTAACATGACAGATGTTCGTGATGCTCTTCAAGAACAAGGCTACGAATTAGATACTGCCGAAGTTACCATGATCCCTCAAAATCGGACAGAGGTACCTGCAGATAAGGCAAAGCAATACCGTCATTTGATTGATGAATTAACAGAAAACGATGATGTTGCTGATATTTACGAAACTGGTATTTTACCAGACGAAGATGACGATGAAGAATAATTCAATCATTGTTATTAAGAGGTTAAAAAGCAAAACGCTTTTTAACCTCTTTTTTAGTTTTAAATTTTTTAATGCATTTTTAGAATTTATCCGTATTTAAATAATAGGGAGGTTAAAATATGCCGAGTTTTGAAGAAGAATTAGCAAGAATGATTCGCAAGCAACCGAGTGACCTATATATCTTACCTCATGATAGGTATTATCAATTATCCTTAGCGATAAGGGGGACCCTATTACCTTTTAAACAGGTTACGCGTGACTATGGTCAACGTTTTATCTCATACTTAAAATATTGCGCCAATATGGCAGTTAGTGAGCATCGACGACCCCAGCTAGGCGCTTTTAAATTTACTTATGCTCACCAAAAGATCAATTTACGCTTATCAAGTGTTGGTGATTATCAAGGGAGGGAATCACTAGTTATTCGCTTTATATATCCTCTTAATGATATTAGGTTTAATTTTTTAGTTCCTCATCAGTGGGAAAGATTACAGAAATACCGTCAACAACGAGGTTTAATTCTTTTTGCCGGGCCAATGGGGGCTGGTAAAACAACTACCATGTATCAGCTTGCTCGACAGCTATTGCCGAAACAAATTGTATTAACAATTGAAGACCCCGTAGAAATTGATCATCCGGGATTTATTCAATTGCAAGTAAATGAATTAGCGGGGATGAACTATGAAAGTTTATTAAAATTGGGATTACGGCATCGCCCAGATGTATTTATTATTGGAGAAATTCGTGATTCACAGACAGCAGTTATGTCTGTCCAGGCCGCATTAAGTGGTCACTTAGTTTTGGGAACTATCCATGCTCGAAATGCTTATGGAGTTGTTTCTCGCCTTCAACAATTAGGGATAGATTCTTATTACCTTCAGCAAGTATTAACGGCAGTATCTTATCAGCGTTTAATTCCGTTGGTGAATGGAGAACAAGCCATCTTATGTGACCTGTTAAATCGACATCAATTTAGTGGTTTGCTTAGTGGCACCAAGAAAGGAGGAATATCTGATGAATGGTCAAAAGCTCTTCAGCAGGCTGTGGAAAATGGCGAAATTACGGAGAATACTGCACGTCAATACCAACAAGGTTAAATTCAATCATCAGCAACAAGCAGATTTTTTCCTTTTATTAGCAGATTTATTAAGTGTTGGCTTTTCTGTCAAAGAAGCACTTGGTTTTATCAAGGCTGTCAATCCGAAGCTAGGTCCTTGGATTGCTTCTATAGATAAACGAATGCAAAAGGGAGCGAGTTTTGCCCAGAGCCTGCAGTCAGAAGTAAAAGACGATTTGTTTTATCAATTACTATTAGCAGAAAAGCATGGTAATTTAACAAAAACATTGAGTGAAGTAGGAAAGATACTTACAGCACGAGAACAGCAACGAAAAAAATTATTTAGTCTCCTGCAATATCCGCTAATTCTTTTAGGGATGCTAGGGGTGGTGATTTGTGGGTTAATTTTGTTTGTTTTTCCAGAATTGAAAGTCTGGCAAGGCGAGAGGCAAACTTTGCCGCTAATTCACATGATTACGTTAGGAGCAACGTATCTTTTTACCGTTATCTTTATTAGCGCTGTGTTTCAGGGGCTAAGATGGCATCAAATGAATAAGGAACAACGGCTAATTAAGATCTGTACAATACCGATGATCGGAAAATGCTATTGTTATTATTTTCAATATTATTTAACTAGTATATTAGGATCAATGTTGCAACAAGGATTATCGTTGGCTGAAATTTGTGAAATTACCCAGAGCTTTGATAGAAAATCAATTCTTTATATTTTTGGTAACAAAATAATGACTACTATTCAACATGATGGAGATATTTCAAAAGTGGTGGCTACCTACTCTTTTCTTCCTAATGAATTAATTGTTTTTATGAATAAGGGGGCGACCAGGGAAAATATGGGACGGGACTTAATTGTTTTCGCGAATTTAAAATTTAAGGCCCTTACAACTGCAATTGAACATTTATTGATTTTTGTTCAACCAGTTATCTTTAGCATTATTGCAATCATAATTGTTATTTTATATCTTAGTATCTTATTGCCAATCTATCATTCATTCCAAGGAGTTTATTAATGAAAATTTTAAAGAAAAAACAATCAGGCTTCACCTTGCTCGAAATGTCAATCGTCTTATTTATTATTAGCCTACTAGTATTGATTATGCTGCCCAATCTCTCTCAACAGCGAAAGCATGCTAATAGTATTCATGGAAAAGCGATGACATCCGTAATTCAGACCCAAATCGATGCATATGAAAATGAAAATGGAACTGATAATGTCAGTTTAGAAGAGTTGAATAAAGCAAATTACCTGACTGATGCGCAAGTCCAGCAGGCCCATCATGAAAAAATTGTAATTGTTGATGGAAAGGCAATTCAGCGATGAATTTTCGTGAAGAAGGGTTTACGTTTCTTGAAGCAATCATTGTTTTAGGGATAGCGGCCCTCCTTTTACTAATTACAATTCCAAATTTTACAAAAATGCGTCAAAAAATAGCTGAAGAACAATTTTGGCAATCATTGCGTCAAGATTGGCAGTGGGCGCAATTAAAGTGTGAGAGTAAACATCAATTTGTTGTAATTCGCCACGACAAAAATAACGAAATGATTACTTTTCGCATAAATGATCAAACAAGAGAAACAAAAGAAATTCTTATTCCCTCGACACTGAATGTTGAGTGGTTTGGTGAACTTTATCTTACGCCAAATGGGTATACGCGTCCCTGTACCCAGCGTTTTAAATCATTAATCGATGGCTGCTATTACTACATGAAGATTCAATTAGGATGGGGAGGATACCGAATTGAGAAACGCTAAAGCAAAGGCATTTATGATGGCAGATAGTTTAATTAGTTTACTTGTTGTAGCAATGGGGATAAATTTATTTTTTATTTGCGAAAAACAATTGTGGTTACAAAATAGAAATCTTCAGCTAAAAATGGCCGCAACGAGGTTAGGGAAAGAGGCTAGTGATTTATGTGCAGTTAAAAAGCAATCTGTTATTTTAAGCCATGGTGATTTAACCGCAAAAGCAACGGTCCAAAAGGTGGTTGTTTATAATAATGATCGATGCCTTTGTCGGGTTGAAAAATGAAGAAAGGGGCCTTTACTTTAGTAGAAGCGACTTGCGCATTAATTATTTCTTCATTAGTGATTATCAATATAAGTTTAGTTACTACTAGTATGAGACAAGTAGGTAAAATGAATTTAGAATCAACGATCACTTGGCATTTGTTTTTACGGGAATTAGAATCGGTCAATCATCGTTTTGAATTAATGGAGGTTCGTGATAATTGGTTATTGCTATATAGTCAGACAACTGATCAAAAGTATGAATTAAGAGAAAACCATGCTCTATACCTAACGTGTCAAAATAAAGGTGGTTATATGCCATTGTTAGATAACATTAAGAATCATGAATGCTCGTTTAAGCAACTTGATTCCCAACGCGTATTAATTAAAGTGACAAGGAAGGATGGAGAGAAAGCAAGTGCAATTGTTAAGTTTTATCCACCAAAATAAAAAAGAGGGTTCTATTTTATTTGTAAGTATTGCCGTTCTACTTATAATTAGTTCAGTTTTATTATTTCAATATCGATATTATCAAAATTATCAGGAAATGGGACGAGACCTTTGTTCAATTTATATTAATAAAATAAAAGATAATCTAAGAGGTCAATGAGAGTGTTATCTTGAATTTGCTAGGAATAATAGTTAAACTAATAAGGTAATGATTGTATTATTTGGAGGCGACTAGCACTGACACAGAAAACACCCCAGCAATTATTTGAGCTTTTTGATAAGGCCACTGAAATTTTACAAGCAGCGTTAAATTGTTCGTATTTAGATGCGCTATTAGAAAACGCAGAAAATATTATTGACAATAATACTGTTCGTGTTGATGACGGTGTTCCTGATGAAAAAACTGTAAATGAATTGCAGAAAATATACCAAGAATTAAATTTACAAAATGTGAAGCCAGAAATTATCCGGCAAATTATCCAGCTGAGTTTTTTGAAAGTAATTCGAAAAGACGCAATTCAGGCTAATCATCAAATGACTCCTGATACAATTGGCTTAATCATGGCTTTCTTAATTGAAAAGGTTACAAAAATCAAGGAGATTAAGACTGTTTTTGATCCAGCCGTTGGGACAGCTAATTTATTAACGACTGTGATGAATCAGCTTAAAGTAAATGGAGATAAAGACATCGTTGGTTACGGAATAGATAATGACGAAGATATGTTGGGAGTTGCGAGCGTAAGTACAGAATTACAACACCTTAATGTAAAGTTGTACCATCAAGATGCTGTAACTGCTTTAGATATTTCTCAATGTGATTTAGCTATTTCTGATTTGCCAATTGGTTACTATCCGCTTGATGAAAATGCCAAAAACTATCAAACACGGGCTAAAGAGGGTCATTCATATGTTCACCATTTGTTGATTGAACAATCTATGAATTATCTTAAGCCCGGTGCATTTGGGGTATTCTTAGTGCCTAGTAGCTTATTCCAAACTAAAGAATCACAATCATTTGTTAAATGGATTCAGTCTGTTGCCTATTTACAAGGACTTATCAATTTGCCAGCAGAACTTTTTGCTAATCCGAATGCGCAAAAATCAATTTTGTTATTGCAGCGCCAAGGTGGAGATAGCAAACAAGCAGTTAAAGTTTTGTTGGGTGAGTTTCCTTCATTTAAGGATAAAGCAAAATTTGCTTCATTCATGGATGATATCAGTAAATGGGTAACAACGAATTTACGTTAAAGGAGAAAAGTCAATGTCAAAAACAATTGCAGTTAACGCTGGTAGTTCAACACTTAAATTCAAATTATTTGATATGCCAAGTGAAGAGGTAGTAGCTGAAGGTACGATTGAACGTATTGGTGAAAAGATGGGCCATGCTAAGATTAAGTATGGTAATGGTCAAAAGCATGAAGAAGATAAGCCATTTGTTGATCATGCTGCCGCAGTTAATTATTTGTTAGATAAGTTAATTGAATTAAAGATTGTGGCAAGCTATGATGAAATCACAGCAGTAGGTCACCGAATTGTTGCCGGTGGAGAATTCTTTAAGGATTCAACAATTATTGATGATGATGTTATTAGCAAGATTGATGAATTGTCAGAATATGCTCCACTCCATGAGCCGGCAGAATTGGTTGGTATTAAAGCTTTCCGTAAAGTATTGCCTAATGCATTTGCGGTTGCTGTTTTTGATACATCATTCCATGTTGATATGCCAGAAATGAATGCATTGTACAGTGTGCCTTATGATTGGTATGAGAAGTATGGTGCGCGTAAGTATGGTGCTCACGGTACCAGTCACCGTTACGTATCTGCACGTGCTGCGGAAATGTTAGGCAAGCCAGTTGAAGAACTTAAATTAATCACCATGCATATTGGAGCAGGTGCATCAATCACTGCCGTAAAGAATGGTAAGTCATTCGATACGTCAATGGGCTTTACGCCTGTTGCTGGAATAACAATGGCAACTCGGTCAGGGGATGTTGATCCATCCTTAATTGCTTTTATGCAGGGTAAACTAAACTTATCCTCAGATGAGATGATTGATATTTTGAACCATAAGTCTGGTTTGCTTGGTATTTCTGGTATCTCACCAGATATGCGTGATATTCTTGCAGCTGCTGAAAAGGGTGACGACCGAGCACAACTTGCATTAGATATTTATGTTAACCGCATTGTCCGTTACATTGGAGCATATATTGCTGAAATGGGTGGCGCAGATGCCATTGTCTTCACTGCCGGTGTTGGTGAAAACAGTGTTCCAGTACGAAAGATGATCACAGATAAGCTTGACTACTTTGGCATTAAGATTGATCAAGAAAAGAACGACTGCCATGGTGTTGAACGTGATCTTTCTGCTGATGATGCAAAGATTAAGACATTATTAATTCCAACTAACGAAGAATTAATGATTGTTCGTGACATTGAACGTTTAAAGAAAAATAACTAAGTACTAAATAATTCGCCAAAAGATGACTAGTTGACAAGAAATGTTTGTCTCTAGTCTCTTTTTATTTTAGAATTTAAGATAACTATATTGCCTTTTTAAGAAAGAAGATTCTCTATGAAGTTTTGCACGTCAGATACTCATTTTTTTCATGATAGTCTCCTTGGTACAAATAAATTTGCACCAAGGCCATTCAATAATGTCAATGAGATGAACCAAACGATTATTAATAATTGGAATGATAAGGTTGGTGAAAATGATATTGTTTATCATTTAGGAGACATTGCTCTGTACTTTACTAAACCTCAACGAAATGCCTATCAAGCAATCCTTGAGGTGTTATTACAATTACATGGACACTTAATACTGATAAAAGGCAATCATGATAATCGGGCCCTTTTTAAATATCTAGAAAGTAATAATTATGAGTTTAATGGACTTCCTAAATTTCAGTTTCATGATGTGGGAGTACTATTAAAATATAATCACCGTCAGTATTATTTAACTCATTATCCTCTTATGTTAGGAATAGCACCGCAAATTATTAACCTTCATGGCCATATTCACTACTATTCTGTTCCCATTAAAGAAAATATAAATTTAGGCGTGGATGCTCCCGAATTAGACTATCTTGAAAATAAGCCTAAATTTGGAGCTCCGCTGAATTTTCATGAAATAGAAGAAATCGTAGCGCAAAAAGCTATGAAGTATCCAGGACAAAAATAATCAAAAGAAGGTGGAAAAGATGAATAGAGCTAAGATTCAAGATTATATTGATCAGCGTGAAGAGCAACGATCTTTAATCTATCATATTGAAAAAAAAGACCAGACACATTTTACCGTTAATGGACATCCCTACGAATTAGTAAAGGACTACCGTGACGGTTTTAATTCAGAAAAATTCGCAGAACGATTTAGCAGTGTTCTGAGTAAATATGACTATATCGTTGGAGATTGGGGATATGACCAATTACGCTTAAAAGGTTTTTATAATGATGATAATCCCTTATTTGAACCAGAATTGGGTGCTGATACGATTGAGGATTATTTATTTGAGTATTGTAATTTTGGCTGTGCGTATTTTATCCTTCACAATGATGATGTTTGTATTCCACGGCACAGTTACCGTCAGCGTCGAAAGAAAACTACGCCAGTCATTCATGAACGGCGACGGCAGGTTAAACAACCGAACGTGCGTCAACGGCATAATCAGCGTGCAGAACGTGTAAAAAACGGTCATCGGCAAAAATTTGTGATTCATCAACGAAAAAAGAGGAGCTAAGGCAAACGATGAAAGATTATCAAGGATATTTTATTGATTTAGATGGGACGACTTATAAGGGCAAAAAGCAAATTCCAGCAGCCGGAAGATTTATCAAACGACTACAAGATGCCAAGAAAGAGGTCTTGTTTGTAACAAATAATAGTACCAGAACGCCAGATTTTGTCGCTGAAAACCTCCGTGAAAATCATAATATTAATGTTACGGCGGAAAATATATACACAACAGCAATCGCAACTGCTGACTATTTACGGTCAATGGCGCCGATAAAAAGTAAAATTTATGTTATTGGTGAGTCAGGATTAAAGTTGGCTTTAGAAAAGCGAGGGTTTATCTTGACTGATGATCAACCTGAATATGTTGTTGTAGGATTAGATACGAAGGTTACTTATGAGAAGCTTGAAAAGGCAGTCTTGTTAATTCGAAATGGCGCTAAATTTATTGGGACCAATGCTGATAGTAATTTGCCTAATGAACGAGGGATGGTTCCCGGAGCAGGTTCGATTGTAAAGCTAGTAGAATATGCAACTCAAGTGAAACCTGTGATGATTGGTAAACCAGAAGCAATAATTATGAAAATGGCACTTGAAAGAGTTAAATTGCCTAAAGAAAGGGTAATTATGGTCGGCGATAACTATCATACTGATATTGAAGCAGCAATTAATGTTGGAATGGATAGTTTATTAGTTTATACTGGTTTATCGCGTCCAGAAGAAGTTATAAAAGAAAAAATCCAGCCAACATATAAGGTGAATAATCTTGATGAATGGGAAATTTGAATTTATTCAGTGGGGAAGAGCAATCTTATTGACACTACTTAGTTTAGTTGTTGCAATTAGTATTGCTCTTTTTATCGTTATTAATATCTCACCTTTTTTTATAACAATTCCTAAGCACCTCCTAGGATTATCTGCCTCTGAATTAATAGCTGATTATGGAAGTGTCATTAAATATATCCAGCTTCCGACCCAGCGAGTCCTCGAACTAAGATATTTACCAATTGCCCCTTCTGCAGTTCACCATTTTGAAGACGTAAAACATTTGATTTTATTGAATGAAGCTGTGATGGTGGTTTCGCTCCCGTTGTTAGTGTTTAGATTGAAAAAACAAAAACGGCAAAATCAGCTCTGGCGCCTGATTTTACCGTTTCAGATGTTATTTATTTTATTGCTCTTTAGTGGGTTTATGGGGATAACAAATTTCGATGTCCTTTTTATTAAATTTCATTATCTTTTCTTTAGCAATATGGATTGGCTATTTGATCCACGAACAACGCCAATCATATTGTTGATGCCTGAAAATTTTTTTACAGTACTATTTGGATTATGGTTAGGATTTATATTGATAATCTTACTTTTGATCTGGGGATGGATAAAGCTTATGTTAAGCATCTTCTTTAACAAAACGCGAACGTAATGCTCCGACAACGGCTGGGATTAACGTAACCACAATAATTGCAAGAATGATGACAGAGAAGTGTTCTTGAACGAACGGAAGATTACCGAAGAAGTAACCACATCCACAACAAAGTGCTACCCAGATAACACAGCCAATTACACTATAACGAATAAATTGCTTGTAGGGGAAACCAGAACCTGCTGCCGCAAATGGAGCAAATGTTCTAATGATCGGAATAAAACGGGCGAGAATAATAGCCGGCGCACCATGCTTTTCAAAGAAGGCTTCGGCACGTTCTAGACTATCTTTATCAATCAATTTACCAAAAAGTGAATGATTAGAAAGACTTTTACCAATCTTATGACCAATTAAAAAGTTAAGGGAGTCTCCACCCAAACAGGCGCATAAGAAAATAAAAATAAAAATCCAAATATTAAGATGATAACGTGGGTCAGCAGCTAGTGCACTTGCAGCAAAGAGAAGGGAATCTCCAGGTAGAAATGGCATTATGACTGCACCAGTTTCAATAAATATAATAGCGAATAAAATTAAATAAGTTGCATCGCCGAATTGATTAACAATCTGAATTAGATGAACATCAATGTGTAATATAAAATCAATAAGAGTTGCCAAAGTAATTCTCCTTTGTGTAATAAGATAATACTGTTAAAGTGTAGCAAGATAGAAAAATGTTGTGAAGGGGCGTTTAAAACTTTTAATAATTTTTGAAAAATATATTTATTGTAAGTATAAATTAGTTGTGTGAGACTAGTTCATTCATAGTCAATGACGAAAGGATCATTGCACCCTTTTTGAAAAGGCTGAATAACGTTTATTATCATAAGAATGGTAAAGCAAACGAAAAAAATAAATAAAAATCAAAAAAAGTGTTGACGAGGGAGTGAAATCCATGTATAGTAGTTATCGTTGTCAAAGCAGTTAAGTGCTGTTGAGATGGTTAACAAAAAGTTAAAAATAATTGTTGACATCAACTTGATGACATGATATATTAATGAAGTTGCTGATTGAGCTATCAATCAAAAGAAATTCAAAATTAATTAAATTTTCTTCTTGACAAGCTGATCTGATGTATGCTATAATAAACATGTTGATTGGCTGCTTGATTAGCCAACGGGTAGACCTTTGAAAACTGAACAAAGTTTCGACGAATCAAATGTGTAGGGTCTTCAATCACGATGTGATTTGAAGTAAAACATTTGCGAAGTCAATTCGCTTAATAACAAAGATAATTGAGAGCTATTCAAGTTCTTGTATGTTTTATATGAGAGTTTGATCCTGGCTCAGGATGAACGCCGGCGGTGTGCCTAATACATGCAAGTCGTACGCACTGGCCCAACTGATTGATGGTGCTTGCACCGGATTGACGATGGATTACCAGTGAGTGGCGGACGGGTGAGTAACACGTAGGTAACCTGCCCCGGAGCGGGGGATAACATTTGGAAACAGATGCTAATACCGCATAACAACAAAAG
>SKEM01000054.1_pt1 | contig 88446 bp, 115 predicted proteins | sample 4826731 | NCBI WGS metagenome assembly SKEM01 (sample SAMN11008809, study PRJNA524170) | human gut metagenome | biome: Human fecal sample; material: Feces; isolation source: fecal sample from pouch patient p37 | host: Homo sapiens | place: Israel: Tel-Aviv | collected 2015-07-27 | reverse complement strand
TTATAGTCACCTTGTCGGCCCTGAAAACTCGGTTGTCCGGGATAAGGGACACTATTCTGTGCGATTCGGCCAACATCTTCTGCGGCGATTAATTTCCGCTCTTGGCCGAGATAAAACGTCATTTCTAGCATTAAATCACTCCTTTCTCTTCCAGAATTTCTGTTACAACAGCCTTGATTGTTTGCGGATCACCTGCATATAAATGATTAATCCGGCTCTGTAGATCTTTACGTAATCCTTCCACATCGTCGTGGGTTGCTTTTTGTTTGTCTAAATTGTCGAGGCGAGCATTAGTATCCTTTTGAAATTTATCAAAAGTGGCATCGTCTTTACTATCTTCTTCTTGAATTTTTTGAAAATTAGTGCCGATGATGGCTCGGGTATTACGATCCGAAGCATTTAATTGTGTCTCTAATTCCATGATTACTCACCAACTTTCTTCTTGTTTATTGTTCCATCATCATTAATCGTGATTTCATATACTGTGCCGTTTGGTGATTTCAATTTAAGTGAACTATGAACTAGTTCTGATACCTGACGCAAATTTTCCTTATCGTGACCATCGATATACGCATGAACTTGTTGATAATTTTGTTGTGATTCGTTAGCAACCTTCTTCAATCCTTTTGCTAAATAATCAATCCAATCCCAGATATCCATCATCAATCACCCCGCATATTCCTTGAGCCAAGTAAAAAGCTTCTTGTCACCGCCAGTTTGGTTGGCCTGACTAGAAGCTTCAATACTTTTTTGTGCGTCTTGTCGAACTGAATTAATGGCATCAGTCAACGCCACTTGCCGTGAGTGTTGGTAGTCCAGAATGTTCTGTTCACTACTGTTCAGCGTCACGGAAGTTGGGTTAGCCATGCTATATGGATACCAGTTAAATCCAACCACTGCTTCATTAGTACAGATTGATTGTTCTTTAACCATGATATGGATCATGTCACCAGCAATCGGCTTAAAGTGGCTGTAGGTCGTAACTTCAGCCGATAGCGCTGGATGCGGTTTAATCTTAGCCTTCGCAGATTCGATCATCGAGTTCTTATCGCTAAACCGACCATCTTCAATCGGTTCAGCCGGATATTCGCCATACTTCTTAATTGATTCCTCATCACGATACATAAAAGGGGCAAAATAATAATACTCGCTAGATGTCGATGAAGAACTTTCCGAAGTAGTATCGCCACCACTATCGCTATCACCAGCAACAATCGCTGCCATCTGGGCATTACGTTCCCACCAAGTCGGCGGATACGAATCAATAGATTGAGTCTTACAAGATTGTCCTGGAGCCGGTTCATAAATCATCGTACTGTTATTCAACGCCATACAAATGTGGTATGAACCGCCAGGCGAACCATAAAATCCCATGTCACCAGTTTGCACTTGCGACCGATCAATTTGTTTGCCATATGGCTCCATTGCGACTGTATAAGCTGGAATATTAATACCCATATCTTTATAAACTTGACTTACAAAAGAAGAACAATCCATCCCACTGTGAGGATCGCCGCCACGAGCACCACCGGCTCCTCCCCACACATAAGGAACTCCGAGGTACTGTTTGGCATCATTAACAACTTTATCGGCACCAGCACCACCAGAACCGTGACTATCATCTCCACTAGTCGAAGTATCCACCTGCGTTTCAATCGAATACTTTCCACCAATGCACATAACTTCATTGGTGAGACTAGTCGAATCAAACGTCCACTTAAATTCAGTCGTATTATTTGGATAATCAAGTCGATTACCATAGTCCTTGTAGAACTGGTCCTGCGCATATACCCGGATATTCCGGTTATCAGGATAAATCACGGCGTTTGGCCAAGCTTCCGTAATCTTGCTCAGCATATCCGTCCCGCTGCCGTCAGCTAGTTCTTCGAGTCGAGCAGTAGGAAAATCTCCAATGACCTGATAAGAAAAACCAAGCTGATTACCATCTATCCAATGCTTCAAAATATCTTCAATATGGTATTCGACTTGGTTCTCGTCTGAATCCTCTTTGGTTTCATCGGTCTTGGTAACGGTCGTTTTGGTTGTCGTATTTCCATTAGTCGTAGAGGTAACAGTCTTCTGAGCATTTGGATCATCATCACCAGAATCATCGTTCCCACTATCATCCCCACCGCTGCTATCATCATCCTGCTGGGTACTTCCATAGACTTTAACGTCCGTCTGCTTGTCAGCATCGGCCGGGTCAATATACGTCTTGTACTTTCGGATCCGCGATAACTCAAAGTAAACGTGGGTGGCCACGACTTCAATCGTGTTGACTCGTCCACTGGTATCAGGTTCGGCCTGCTTAATGATGTACTCTTGACCATCAAAGAACAGTGACGCCTGAGCATCCAGCATTGAGTAGGCAAATGATCCATCATCACGGGCCGTAAACTGAATGCTCCAAGCAGAATTGACTTCCCAGTCAATATAGAACGAGTCCGGGTCAATGCAGTTCAGAGGCTCGGTTTCGGTGCGCCCGACACCCCTAACTGTGACCTTCTCATCAATATTCATCAGATGTAAACAAACGGAAAGCTAAAAGTAATATCAAAACTGTCCGCACCGTCGACAGTAAAACTATTCCATTCAGTGGCCAGGCGAATTGTTCCATAATCGGAATTGGCACTGGCCGGGTTTCCATTAAGCGTGGTAAAGATTCCATCTAAAACAATCGTCTCCTGCCCATTTGATGGCTTCTTGTATGTCCATTCGGTATTAGTCGTAGTATTAGTGATCTTCAGCGACTGACCGCTAAACTTCACGATAATCTTGAGATCAGACTTATATTTCCACGGATCAATTGGCACGTCACTTGCGTTAAAAACCTTAAATTGCTTCGTGGTGAAATGATAATTGTACTGATCCTCATTATTGTGGAGGTTCATACCGAACTGCACCCCGTCGTCATCATTGCTGTAAGTCGCGTCACTCCGATAAAGCGAGTAACGGAAGCCAGACGGGTTATCGAAGTTCATACTGAACGTTGCATAGTGTGACCCATTCTGATCCGGCTTGATCTCCGGCAAGGTGGGGTAAACAAAACGGACGATCGCTGATTCAACGTCCGTCCGCATTCTGATCTGTTGTCGTGATGTAAAGAGTCGATAAAACTGGTGTTTAGCCAACTTGTAGTCCTGCCAGTCCCTAAAGAAGAGACAGAAGTTTGCAACTACCTGATACCGTGAGAAGGTCGTGTACTGAAGCTTGCTTCCATCTATTCCTGGAATCTCTTGATAGGTGTTAGCCAATGCCGGAGTTGAATCATCCCCAAGGAAGGTCAGCCCCTGCACCTTATCTTCAATGTTGAATTCGTCTTGATCACCAATCTTCAGATATAGTTTTGGGTTGCTTACACTCAAGTTTGATCACCTCCGATAACTCATGTAATCATTCAGCCGCTGGTCCCTAGCCATCACCGTGTAGGCAGCAGACCGGTTAGCTTTCATTCCAAACTTATTGCCAGAATTGATTGTGGCGTTGATCTGTTGCTGACCAACTTGAACAAGCTGTTGAACACCGCTAATCAGCTGATCCAGTTTCGATTCTAACGACATGAATTCCTTTCGGCTGATGGACTGGTCGTCTCGTGTTGGCTGAGCGGGTCCATCTTCATGCTTAAATTGAGCCATTACCTCAGATAATAGCTGATAAGCACGGCCACGCTTGGAAGCGGTCAGTGGAATAATCATCTCCGGGCGATTACCTTCAGCAACATGTGCCAATGACTCTACATTGACCAGTCCGCCATTAGCATAACCATGAGGAGTCCACCCACGCTTCTCGCCCAGGCCTTCAATATCTGACCGCCAGGTTCTATCAGCAAGTACGGCGGCAATTTGGTCAACAGCAGAATGAATATTACTGTGTCGGCCACCCATTGCTCGTACAGCCGAAGCCCAAGTACTCCACTTAAATTGGAAAAGTCCGATTGGGCGACCAGTACCATCATGGTCATCAATCCCACCGCCTTGAGCAGGGTTGACTGTTGATTCGGTAAAAGCTTGATGATAAAGACGTTCAATATCATACGCTGACAAGCTTTGGTGCATTGATTCCGCAGCTTGACGAGCCGCCTTAGCAAAGGCTTCTTTTGACATTGTACCGGCTGGGCTATCAGCACTTCTCAGATCTTCGAATTGCTTCTTCACCCAGTTGGCCATCTGCTTAGCAATGTAAACCGGAACATTTGTGATCATTGACTGTGCGAATTTAATCCCACTACTCAATCCACTGAGCTTCTTGGTGAAGACGTGTTCCATGAATTCGACTGGATGAGCCATGATTTTCTCAGCTTGGTCTGTCCAGTCATCCACATCATCTTTGAGGTTAGCAAAGAAGTCACCAATCCCGTTGGCAAACTTCGGCAGACCAATTGCGGACATCAGCTTATGACTGTCCTCGCCGTTCAGGATTGACATCCCCTTCGGCAGGAACGTGATAAAGTTCCGCTTGTTTGGGAACGCCCCTAACTGGCCTTTATAGGAATACAATTCACGCCAATGTGATCCTGATCCATCGTTAACCATCCCAATGGTTGACTTCTTTAATCCATCCGGGTTGCCAGCAGTACCAGTAGCAAACGTTGGGATGGCAGCAGACCAGGAACCACCGAGCTTACTAGCCCCGATCTTGTCTAGGACCCAGTTAATACCGTTTTGGATATCATCAATCAACGTCTTAAATGGCTTCAAAACACCATTGGCTAAGTCTGCCATTGCTGCACCGGCTTTTTTCTTACCGTTGGAAATAGCATCCCCAATTTGAGACATATGATCCTTCCAGGAATCCACAACTTTACCGAGCCAACCACCAGTCTTCTTATTGATGGCGCTATACATATCCTCAAAGATATCCTTATTAGCCCGCGACTGATCCTTGGCTAGACGGCCGGTATCATCCTTTAATCGGGACCAATGATCAGTGACAAGATCATGCCATGTTCTGGTCCGATCCTGAATAACCTTGTACATATTCTGGAAGGTGCGTGGGTGGCGCTTAGCCATGTTCTGAACAGCACGACCAGTTGTTCGGCTTAAGTTGGTATACCATTTGCCGACGCGTTTTACTCCGTTAGAAGCACTCCGCTCCATTGATTTCCAGCCTCTGGCGGCATTGCGCTTCATCGCATTCCAGGCTCGCTGATCCTGTTTGCGGCGTTGGGCCTGATAACGGGCCTCCTGCTTCTGCTGAGCACGTTGCTTACGTCCCTGTTCCTTCCAGTAGTTATTCCAACCACGTGAAAGCTTCTTGTGCAGATTCCCAACACTTTTGAGAATGCCTTTACCAACGTTAACAAACCATTTACCAAATTTCTTTAGGTCACGACCAATTCCATTCACGAAGGCCCGGAACTTCTTGTTGTGCTTGTATAGCTGCACCAGCGCAACTACCAAGGCTGCAATTGCTGAGACTACCAAAATAAAGACGTTAGCCTTCATTACTAGGTTTAACGCTTTTTGCGAATTTGTTACCGTCTTAATTGCTCCAGAAAGAGTCTTGAAGGTGGTAATAACAGTTGCCACGCTTCGCAATACTTTTAACGTACCAACTAAGCCAAGGAAAGCAGCACCTAATCCAACGACCACCTTTTGATACCGGGCTAAGATAGCTAACGCTTTAGCAGCGTTGACCGCTAATTTTGCAAAACCAGAAGCTAAGATAACCAATCCTCGTTGGGTATCCTTATTTTCTAGTGCTTTGCTTAGCTGGCTCAGACCAGTAGCTTCAACCTTAACCAGTGGCTTAGCCAGTGCCGCTTGAGTAGTTGTCCATTCAGCTCGTAGCTTATGCTGAGCACCTGCTGCTGACTTACCAAACGCCGCTGAGTTCTTGTTATAGTTCTTGGCAGCCGTTTTTAGATAACCGTTAAATTGATCGGTTGTCATTTTACCAGAGGCAACTAGCTCTTTGAACTTTTGCTGACTCAGCCCAGAAGCCTTGGCCATCGCCGCCGTTAATCCAGGTGCTTGTTTCTCTAACCGCCCTAATGAACTACTGGTTACTTTGCCAGATGATTCAATCCGACTTAGGCCACCGGCAAAGGCATTCGCCTGCTTATCTGATAGCTTCAGCTGATCAGATAAACTTGCTACCCCTTTAGTCAGGATTTGCGTCTGCTTGACACTGTGCGTCATACCGTAAAAACGTGACTGCAAAGCATTAACAGATTGAGCAGTTAAGTTAGTGTTTGCTTTCAGCTGGGCAACTTGGTTGCTTAACTGTTTGATACCAGTAGCGCTCACTCCAATGTTTTTCCAACGAGCCTGCATAGCCATACCAGCTTGAGCGGCTTTCATACCAGTCGTGGTTATCTGTTGCAGTTCATTCTGTAAGCTGGGAAGAACCGAAGCCGTCAGATTGCCCAGAAAAGCTCCACTAAAAACACCTTTAATACGTTGGGCGTGTTGAGCGGCTTGCTTTTCTGCCCCGTCTACATCTAGGATCTTACGTTTGAATAAATCCCAGCCAGATGTTCGTGGTGGATTCAAAGAATGAGATAATTCTGACGCTTGTTTTCTTGTCCGCATCATCGCCGCACTGACTTTGTTGTAATCAGTGATCCGACGGCGATAAAGGTTAGAATTTTTACCTTCAGACTCGGCAGCTTCGTCTGCTAATTTCTTAGTAGCACTCTGCTGTTTAGCCAGATTTGCCAGCGACTGTTTTAGACCAGCCAGTTTGACCTTCTGAGCTTCTGCCGTATTTCCCTCAGCTTTAAGCTTCTCGACATGAGAATCGATTGCCCGGTTATTGGTGTAATACTCATTGCGAAGCTCTTTCAGCCCAGAACTAGCATATTCAAATGATCGCTTAGCACGCGTCTGCTGATTAGATAGACTGGTCAGTTTATTAGTAGCGCTCGTCAGTTCTTTGTCCAACTGAGCCAGCTCATCAGTCTGGTCCTTGGTTACCGTTGCGGATAAGCGGATCAGCCGTTGTTGGTCCTCACGTTGGCGCTTAAGTTGCTCAACTTTCTGACGCTGAACTTCCAGTGCTTTACTAAGTCCCTCATACCGAGCCTTAGCAGCACCAACCGAATCACCACTTGCCTTAGCCGTTGCCTGTTCAGCCTTCCACTGCGCCGTCAAGTCTTTGAATTTATTGGTTAGGTTCTCAACCTGATTAGCAGCTTCCTGTTGGTCGACCTTGATCTTAGTCGACATAGTTGCCTGAATATCATTCGCCGACATTTATTTACCTCCTTTCTTTGATAATCTTCTTAGTTTGGCATGAGCCGCATATGAAGATAATGGTCGGTCTTCACGATTCCGAGCCTTAGTAATTCGGAATAAATCATAGATATTTTCATTTTCAATCTGTGACGGTAGAACCCCGCTATCTTGAAGCAACCGTTTCTCCATGTACGCAACGTCTTCGATATCGTTATTGACATCATCAATTGCTTGTAAGCAATCACCAACTATTTTTTTGGGTCTGATTCCTTTTGCGTAATCGATGCTTTCTTATCTTCTAAGGCAATTTCTTCATCAGACTGGCCCTTGATACGTCGAATAACATAACTAAGATAGTTCGCTAAAACGTTAGAATCAGGAATCGATTCTTCCAAGTGCTCAACCTGCTTTTCATTAAGCTTGAAAATATCAACAAGAAATTTAATACCGTCTTCCATTAATTTATCTTCGTTCTTAACCGACTCGATGACAAATTCAGTGTAATGCGGATCATCCACGTCAACAGCATTTAACCGATTGGCTGATGCTGACATCTTTAAAACTTCAATTAGCATCTTGTTAGCCTTGGTATAAGTCTTAACTGTTGGCTTGATGTTAAATCCCTTATTAAAGCCAATCTTCTTACCATTAATATGCATTGCTTATCTCTCCTTAATAGCCGCGTGGCAAGCCATACTGTGCATTTCTAACGCGACTTTTTGCTTAGCGGCTAAACCTACTTTCCATTAACTCCTGTGCTGACTACCGTACCAGTAGTACCAGCTCCCTTGATCCGGTTAATGATTTCCTTATCCGTATCAACAAACCCACCGAATACCTCGGCTAACATAGCTGCCGCATCGAAGTTTGCATCCCCGGATGAGTATTCCTTGTAGGACTGTTGAGTCCCAGTAGTTGGATCTACAAAGACATTATCCTTAATTGGCGATAAGGACTGGTAAGTATACGTTGAGTTGTAGTCTGATTCGTTCTTGTTACTAGTAGCGTGGTTGTGTGCTGGCTCGATCATTTCACCATTAGCAAAGCAATCGAGGACCGCGTTGCCCCAGTAATCAGATGAGCAAATCATCAAAGCAACGTTTGGCTTACGACCAGCTGTAAGAACATAACCACCCTTGCCGTCGTAAACGTAGCCCTTAGTCTTCTGCCCAACATCAAGCGGCATATCCAGCATCGTCAATGCAACTTGCGGGGTTGGCGTACCGTGAGTGATCCGCTTGACCTTATCATTGGCATACTGTTGCTGGCCAGCTTCTTCCAAACCGGTAATGTTAGCAGTAGTGGCACCTTGGCCATCCCCATCAACTAGGACAACTCCAGACTTGGAAAGGCCCTTTTTCTCATCAGCAATGATCAGCCCGGTAGTTGGATCAATCATCCCAAAAGCGACCCAACGGATACCCTTAAATGAAGTACCTTCTGTCATTGATTAATTCCTTCTTTCTAAAATTGGCTCTTGCTTATCGATATAGATTGTCTTGGTCAGCTGGCCAGTGTCGGGATCATAATCATGCTCCCGTGAAATCTCCACCTGCCAACCGTTGGCAATAAAAAAACGCTGAAGTTCAATCTCAGCGCTTGCAATATCAAAATTGACATTCTTCTTATAAAAAATCTGAATCTCGCAACCAACCAGCATGAACTTAAACGTTGCATTAGCATAGTGCCCTGGTTGGAAGTCTGATTCAGTAATTAAGACAACTGTTTTACTAGTATCATCAATAAATTCAGGCTCAATGTTGGTGGTGGCCAAATGATCGATCCACTTGAAACCCCCGCCCTCGAGTAACTCTTTAACTTGCAGTACAGGAAGCTTCATTAGTCATCACCCTTGATACTTTCTCGATACTTATCAGCAATGGCACCAAAGATCTTATCGGCATTGTCTTCTCGAGCATGCTCTACAAAGTGATCGCCCCGCATTTTCTTAGTACCATCATTGATAAAACGTGCTATTCTCGCATGATTGACCCCCGACTCCTTAACACCCTGAAAGCCAACCAGTGAACTACCGTCAATCTCGCCATTAATGTTCTTGTCATCCGAAGCAATCGAATCAGCAAGGTGCTTAATGTTTCGGCCACGATACTTCTTGGGAACATAGTGCTGCTCATTGTAGTGCTTGCGACGGGTCTCCTGTTGCAAACGGTCACGGAGGACATCCGCTCCCTCTTTGGTCATTTTTCGCTGCGTTTCCTTATCAGGGACCAGCTTCTTTACTCGGTGTAAGAAGCCCATGATCTGCTCATCAAAATCAGCCATTAGCATTCAACTCCTTTACGTTCCGTAAAGTTAGGAAGTCGTAAGTTAGGTAGTTAGCTGAATCATCAGAACTAATATTGATGATTGTATACTCCTCACCCTTGTACTTCACATGGAGCTGATCATTGATCCTGGCATTATGACGAACCACAAGGGTGATTGCGTTTTGGTAGGACGTTCCAAGTGCACGATACTGCATATCCAGTGTTCGCTTTTGAGGAAAGACATGTAGACTAAACGATTTAACAAAGCTTGGCTCATTAACCCCACTATATGGATTAGTAGTCGTCTTCGTAATACCAAAGTCAGCAATCTCATTAAACAAGTAAGGCGAATACTTAACTGTCTTGGGCATTGCCATTGTCTTCACCTTCCTCAGCATCAATATACTTAGCTTGCAGTTGGACAAGCATCATCTGGACACCTAGCGAGAAGTTATTCTCTAAGGTTCGATCATAGAAAAGCTGAGTAGTCAACGCGTCCAACGCTCCCAGGAAGAGGTCATCCCCCATGTACTTATCAAGACTAATTTTCTTATTGATAGCATTAATCAGAATCGCTTGTGCCTGCTTAATGAGGTTGACCAGCGTTGTCTTAGTGCTGTCAACATCGTCCAGATTCAGTTCATCCATCAAGCGCTGTGCAAATTCTTCGTTAGTCATAGACTACTCATCCCCCTTAAACTACTTACCGGTGATACCTTCACCTGCAGCCTTAGCAGTGGCCTTGGTACTAGTAATGAGCGTGATCAAGTCCTTGCGAGCCTGAACAACATCTTGACGCAGGTAAATACCTAACAGTTGGTACCAAATGTCGTAAGTATCGATCAGCTTACCAGTGATTTCATTGTTCTTGAAGTTAATGATTGACTTTTGAAGTGGTGCAACAATAATGTTGGCATCCCCATTCTTAGCAGCTGGGAATAAGGTATCATCCACAACCACTACCGACTTACCAGCAATCATTGAACCGGTTGCCTTAGTAACATCTGGCTGTACCAGTGGCCGGCCCATCTTATCAGTCATTTGGTCCAATTCATTGAAGGCTGTCTGACTAAGCACAATAGAAGCTGCTTGAGAATCGCGTGGCTTAAGGTTAACGTTCAAGGCCGCCTTGATATCTGAAATCAAGTCAGTCGCACTCGTAGCCGTTACCCCATTAGTCAGCTGAGTAATAATTTGCTGATCGTCAGTGTTATCTTCAAGTTCTTGAAGGCGACTTTGCAGTTCTGAAACCCATGGGTATGTAGAATCACTCAACAGGTCTTGTGATACAGCGTAATTAGAAGTGTAGGTCTTCAGGTCCCAATTAATTGGTGTGATCTCTGGAACCTTGTGCCGTTGAGTTGGTTCAAATTCGTTGTGTGCGCTAAGTGTGTCATCACTAGTTTGGAATACTGGTAGCTTCCCAGTAGTCGTCTTTACTGAGATTGTTCGTACCATGTTTCCCAGTCGTGGGAATTGGTGCTGTTCATGTTCTGGAGTAAGGATCGTATCAGGGATCAGCACTGAACCATCATTCAGCTTAACATTATTGTCATCACGACGAATACTATCTGCTACTACCCCAGTCTTCAGATATTCACCGAAGTCACGGATAACTTGGTTCTTGTTGTCATTCAACTTAATAGACATTGGTTTTTCATCTCCATTTTCTTGATTATCATTTGCGGCCGGCACTGCATCCCGAGTTACATCGTCACCAGAAGCCGGTTGTGCTTCACGAGTTGTACTAGAACTGGATGATGCACTACTCTTCGGATCACCAGGGTTACTACTAGTTCCAGCGGCGCTCTTAGCCGCAGAGCTTGTTGGATCCCCCGGATTAGCCGGCGTGGTGGAACGATCAACGTCATCACTATCTGGCGTTGTATCGCTGTCTGGATCATCATCCCGCTTAGCACTCGAAGTTGGCGCTGCTGCTTTAACCACATCAGTCAGCTGCTTCAGTGCCGCTAAAATATCATCATTGCTTGCTGATGTAGAACTAGAAGCGGAACTGGCCGCACTAGTCGCTGTAGAAGTAGCAGAACTAGCTGAAGTTGGTGCTGTACTATTATTTTTATTCATGCTTTTCAAAGCCTCCTTATAATCGCGTTTAACCTGAACACTCGTCTCCGTATAAGCCGGGATCGGGGTCAAACTAATTTCGTTTAGTTGTTTGAATTGAGTAATGGTGTGAATTACGTTGCCATGATCATCTTGGCCCCAGGTGTCTCCACCATTTGGATCAATCACCGCATTGAAAGATAAGCCCTTGATGTTACCATTCTGAACATTTGCATAGACATCATTACCCAAGGTTGTGTCCGGAATATTGGCAACAAAAAAGAGACCTTTATCATCAACTTTTAGTGATAAGGTCCCTGAGTCCACGCGGGCAAGAATATTGTTGTAATCATGTGCATATAGTAATCGAACCTGTGACATATCAACATTATTAAATGCACCTGGTCGAATATATTCAATAAACGGCAACGGGTTAGATGGCTGATTAAATGTCACCGCATAACCTGATAGCTGCCGTGTTCCATTACCTAGATCACGTTTGACTGTTAGATTGGTTGCCTGAATTGTCCGGACGTCCGTTGTTTTCATCTTCTGTTCCACCTCCTTTCATCGCTGTACTGGATCGCTTGTTAAGCAACTCAATATCTTCATCGGTAACTGTTAACCCTGGCAAAATATCATTAGCCAGCATTAAGCCGAATGCCTGCCGAGGAGTAAGCATCCCCGACTTGGCCAGATTATTGATATTGTTCAATTCATTCTGGTGATCAACATCAATTGCACTGGTTACATCCAGCTTTACTGGTGCTCCCAACTTATACGTCAGCTCTGACTCAATCGGCCGGATATACATCGTCAAAGCGTTCTGGTAGAGTGATCGGATCATTTCAATTGATGATTGCTGATCACCTTGTCCATTGAGGTAGCTATCCGGGATCCCAAACGCTTTAGCAATCTGCGTCTGAGCAAAAGTCGTATCGTCTAACAGTTTGGCCACATTCGGCGAAACATCCAAAGTGGATAACTTGGCCCCGGCATCCATTACCATCAAGCGACCAGCATTGGCACCCGTGTTTGCCTTCTCGAAGGCTTGGCGTATCTTCTCCTTATCTTCCGGATCGGTGATGGCGTTAGGAGTCTCATAGACGTTTGTCGGGGCAAGAGCATGGATCAGGCTAGCAAGTGTTAACTTCTTGGAATTGTTTTGGATCCCTAGTTCCTGGGCCAATGAAATCAACGGACTAACACCGGTATATTGTTCTGCATCGCTTCCTGGCGCAACCAGCTTGAAGTGCAGGATATCCGCACTCGGGTACGTCTTATCTTCACGCTCGTCCTGAAAATGAACCGTGTACGTGATATCTTCCGCATTATCAAGCAACGTTAATTCCACATCATCGGTTGGTATTCGTTCTAGCCAGGAGGCTTTATTGTTATTGTCACGATGAATGATGACATAGGCATTTCCATGAAGTAGAAGCTGAATCATCACCCCTTGCCAGCCCGCATATGGGTTCATCAGCTTAAACGGGTTATTTAACAGGGTTTGATACTGTTGCCCGTTAAACGAACAGCTTGCGATATCAGAGCTGATCCGAAATACAATAGCGAAAACGTCACTGTTCTTAAACGCCTTGTCAGCATCAATGACCTGACTAGTTACTATTTTGTTCCCGTTAAACACCAACAGCGGGCTTGCACCATTCGGCAAGGTCCGCTGTCGCAGTATTCTCAATGGGTTAATCATCACTTATCACCAGCCATTTCCTTCAAGGCATCGTTGCAAACATAGTAAACAACCACACCGCCAACAATTAGGCCAAACCACTTGGCCAGGAGCCAACAGCCGTAGACCGCAACACCGAGTGCAATATACCCAAGTGCCGCAATCACAAATACCATTACTGCAGCGCAGATCGTTCCAATTTTCTTCATCACGTGAATCACTCCTAAAATGTGAAATTATTCCAATACTCTTTCCGTTCGCGCGGTGTCATGTTAGCGAACGGATCTTTTTGATTCTTGTCGAGATTGACATCATCAAAGTCATACTGAGCACGGAAGAAGGCATCAATTGTCGCATCGACAATATCAATTTTGGCCGTGCGGCTATCCTTGTCGACCTTTACCCCATTGTTATCGTTTAGTAGCACAGCATTGCTGAAACTGTACTTCAGAAGAGGATCATCAAGCCAGCGAATCTGATCTGAAGCAATAGCACGCCGGAAAGCCAGTGTTGGCTTGTTCAACGTTAGTGACCCCTGGCGGACTGGAATAGTCAGCCAATCGGTCTTCTGATCGATCCACATGGTAACTGGTTCATCAGAATGCCAAGCATCGAAGCAGAACGCCTTAACGGATAGATGATGCTGTTCAACAAAGTCAAGAATGTAAGTAAAGACAACCCCATCATCGATAAAGCCATAGGCATCCTGGGTAATATCACAGAAGCCTAGCCGCTCTGCGTTACGGTAATTGATACCATCTTGCTTCTCCTTCAGGTCAATTGAGCCCTGGGCAAACGCTAATGGGATAAAACTATGCTGCAGGATATACCACTTACCAACTCCATTTTCCATATAAGGAAAGGTGAAGCTTACCGCCGTATCATCGGCATATTGCGACTTATCGAAGCCAATTGTTACCTCGTGGCCATCAATGTTAAATGGCGCCTGCTCAACAACCGACTTCTCAATATCATTAAGGGTCAGATACGTGTTGGACTTCGTTTTAAGCCAGATATTCATATTCTTATTCTGAAATTCCTGAATATTACCGGCTGCCATGTGGGTATTCCGCTCATTAATCAAGGAACGAATCATCTGTTCCTTTTTCTCCTTGCTCAATGTAATCAGAGGGTTCGACTTCTCCCAGGTATCCGGTTGCTCAGTCTCTTTAACTGAGTCCTGCTCCCAAACCATGCAGAGATAATTATCCAATGAGCGGCTAGTATCATCCCTCATGACACGCTCAAGCATTCGCTCATCCTTGTAGAAGTAAGAAGTCGGGTTAGGATAAGCAGTCGAGATTTGAAACATCGAACCACCGGTCTGCATCATCCCCGAAGAGACCTGACCGACATTCCGCGCAATCTGAGCAATTGCCGCTGGACTTCCCTTGGCACCGTCTGAACCTGATTCGTCCAGAACTGCCATGACAAAGTGACGGCTATCGAAACGGCCTGACTCATGGCTAAGTCGAAGAATTACATTCTGCGGTATCTTGCTGATAATCTGGTCATTCTGAACATGAGTATCCAGCTGCTTAAAAAGCTTATGGAATGCCGGCATCGTGGAGAAGTGGTCCATTGTAGTTTTGAGGTATGAGAACCCCTTCTTTGATTGACTGGTTACCGGCGCGATATACGCCATATCCTGGTTAGTCTTACCGGCTGACTCGATGATAAAAGAATAGGTCAGAATAATTGCTGAAAGATATGTTTTACCATTGGTCCGCGCAACAGAGACAATTACTCGGTCATACCGTTTGTTATCCAGATTGTCCCGCCAGCCAAACATTAAGGCTAGGATGGCCTTTTGCCACAGCATTAACGGAACCGGCTTGCCAGTATCAACATCAGGAACAATTTTGGCAAAGTTCAGTATAATTTTGACGTGTTTTAAGTCGTAAACATACTTGAAGGAACTATCCTCATCAATTCGCCGCAAGTCTTGAAGTTGTCGAAATGCAGCAAGCTTCAGCATGGTTGATGTTTGGAACTTGCCCTCCAAGACGTCAAAGCAATACCTGGTCCCAGGATCCGGATACTTTTCTTTGATTTTCTGATAGTGGCCAGCCTTCTTTTCTGCTTGGTAAGCACTCAGAAGATCTTTAACGACATCTTCGGAGCCATTAAAATCATATTCTTTCACGTTACTCATCATCCCCGTTGATTACCTTAGCAATGTCAGCCATCACGTCGCCGCTATCGTCGTCATCCCCAAGGTTGAGCAAGGTAACACGCGATTGAGGCGTTAATCCTAGTTCTGCACTCAATTGCTTAATCTTAGCCGTGGAATCACTCAACGTTGTAACCGCTGGGTTTTTCTTATATCCAACAAAGCAATGTGGATCAATTATGTCACCGTTGGGAGAAATAATCGGCTTGTAGATTGCTGACTGAATACCGTGCTTCCGAATCTCCTTGTAGGCTTGGCGAAAAATATCAACCTGAACGCATAAGGAAGCCACAACTGTTAAATCTGGCTGCTTAACAATCTCAGATTTAAGCAGAGCGGGCAAAATCGCTCGGTAAGCATTCTTAGCAATTTTTGAAAGATACCAGGGCGGATCCTTCTGCAAGGACTCCCAAGTATCGGTACTTTCCTTCAGCTTCTTGGTCCGCTCACGTTGATACTTTTCATCAGTCGGATCATCAGTAATCTTGTTTTTCCGCGCCATATTATTCCTCCTTTCCTAAGAGTGTGCTTGCTTGTGACCATTCCTGACCTCAGCAGCAGAATGGTGAACTTTTCTGCTGCTTGATACCCCCCTACCCCAAAAGATGAAATATCTCGGATTTTCAAGCAAGTGCATTGTTCTATGTGATGCGCTCGTTTTGGTTCCTAGGGGGCGGGGGATGTTTGCTAATTTTCAACAATGTTTTTCAGCTTTTGGCTTCTTTTCGTTTAGCCAATGCTTCCACGTTTTTTTGCTGATATGCCGTAGCTTATTGATACCACTTGGTTTGGCTTCGATGGCTTGCTCAATCTGCGTCTTGCGGTTGTGCTGACGTCGGCTCAGTAGCCAAAGGTTATCTGCATCATAAGGATCGCGACAGTAACGGCGCGGAATGATATGGTCCACAATATAATCATGGTCACTCAATGCTCTACCAGTTGATCCGTCAATCATCAGGTCTCGACGTTTAACATAGTCACGAACCTTAGTCCATTGTGGTGAATGGTAGAACTTATTAGCAATAGGATCACGATCATACTTGTTGTACTCACGTTGCCATTGCTTATGGTATTGCTTGTACTGATCGGTCTGGTGATAGTCATGCAGTCGTTCTAGTTGTTCTTGCTTATGTTGTACTTCATGTATTGAGCAATAGTCATGACCAGGTTCACATAGCCTATGACAACTTTGATGCCAGCATTCATGAGTACGCATATCACCACACCACCTTTCTGCTAGAATTTACTATTTATTTTGTATGCACTTTAAAAGCCGACAAGCGTTGACCTGTCGGCTTTTTCTTTTGTATTTTATTCATGTGTCGTTCGGCTCTACACAGCATTTGATATTCCTGCCTGCTAGCGACTAAGCCAAACCGTTTAGTTTGAAACATTTTTCCTCCAAACAAAAAAGCCAGCTGTTAAGCTGACTTGTTATTAATCAAAATATTTATCATAAAATTTTCTAAGCGCTTTTATTTTCTTACTAAACCTCTCTTTATAACTGCCTGATAATTTTTTCTCATATTTTTCTAGAGCATCAAAATCAATCCATATCTTGCTTTTATCTATTAACTCATCTAATGAATAGTCCGATAATAATCCCGTGTGAATCATGCCTAATATTTCTGAATTTCCATTAATTTGGAGACCATGTACCGCAATAAGGTTTAATTCTGCTGCAAACTCTTCTAATGTTATTGATTTAGCCACCTCATACAAACTCATAGTACGTAAATCTTTATACTCTTGTTTTTCAATCATTTTTTGAATACGAGGTAAAAAGTCTAGCAATACGTCTGTTTTAGGCGGAGCTGACATATATCTGTTACCTACTAATTGTCCTAATGAAAATTCCAATAAAGGATATATGGTTTCTCTAAAATCATCATACTGAACTGATACTTCATCTACTTTTTTATTTAAGGATATCCACTTTGATGTCAATGATTTTATTTCCGGAAACCAAATAAAAAATAATAAAGCCATGGCAATCAACCACACAATGCCCCATTGCCATTCCATTTGCTCCCACTCCATTCCCATAATACCGGCAATAGTCAAAAAACTCAGTACAATGGTTTTTACTTTCATACTCATACACATCACCAATAACATAATACAAAAGCCCAGCCACGATAGCCAGACTTTTAGGTGATGCATATGTAGTTTAACGTCATTGCGGACAAAGCTAAGAGGTGGATTCAAACCACGCTTTTGCCACACAAGGCTGATTGTGTGCCCATCTTGGTTCTCAGCAAGCAATGTGACCCGTCTACATTGCTATATACCATAATTATCAATGTACGGATGAAGAAGGAGCTGCCAAATTTACCTCCTTTTTTCTGATAATCATGATATAAAAACTTAGTAGGGCTTTGCACCCATACAGCCTTGAAGCCTAAGTATAATCAGGACCACGCAATCACCGCACTCGGTCGTAGTTTTCCGCCTACTCCTGTAACAGTATTGCTGTCCATTCATACGGTAATCCTTTAGCCGCTGAGTTAGATTACGTACTCTTCTGCTGATCACAGCACGGTTGCTACGAGACTATCAGAGTAGCATGTAAATTTAATGATCTAAGGAGATCTTTAAGACGTACAAGCCAAATTAATCGTTACCGTAAAACTTGTAAATGATAGTCTCAACGTGGATTATGGGGCTCAGACCCATCAGTCAGTCAAACATCTGATCCACACTCAAGCTTAGCAAGAGATCCCGTGTGGTATTAAGCATAGAAATCTCTTTCCCTAAAGCCAGAATCCTAAATTTGAGTAGTTAAAGGCTTACTCAGGCACAATTGGGGGTCACAAGGCTACATCGCTAACCTTCCGACAATATCATTTTCGCACTTAAAAACGGGCTCGAAGTTCACTCATAGTTCACTGTTTGTTCACTCGTTGTTCACTTTTTTCGTCCTTGTATGCATGAAGGTCCTCTAGTAAGTCAGCATCCCCGAGCAAACTAGTATATCTTTCCAGCGTATCCGCAAACTCACTACAAGCAATTTTCAAGTAATGATAGTAGCGTGTTTTCTCATAGCCAATCTGATTAGCTACTTCCCAATCTTTTTTATTCTGAATAAACTTAGCAATTAATATTCGCCTACTTCTAAGACTGCATGCGTTGAGTGCTTGAGCGATTGTCTCAACCAAGAGATGGTAATTAGCAACTTTAACCATTTGATTTTCCATCGAATTACCAGTGGCACTTGCTCTTGGCATTCCGTCAATTTGTGGGGATGTTAGCTTGATTCCTCCACCTGCTAAGCGACATAAGCGTGCATATTCGTCTTTGAAGAAGTAGCGAACATTGTCAGTAGTTACGTCAACATCTAATTCTTTCAAAAGCCCCACTTTTAGCACTCTCCCCGTTTTGTTATAATAGAGTTGATTGTTATTTAGGAAGGCGTGCCATTCGTGGTGCGCTTTTTTATTTATCATTGATGTGCAGATAAAACTAAAACGATAATTAATGACACTATGGAAAATATTAATGTAAAGTATTGAAAGCTCACTACTTCTCACCTCTTAAATCAATAATTCTAGCGCCTAGACATTCAAAAACTAGACTCTTTGCTTTACCAATCATGCTTAATCTCCAACTTATACGGCTTATATTTATTTAATTCTGCTGTCTGTTTTGCATGTTCTTCAGCATGCTGTTTCATTCGTCGACGTTTCTTTTTTATTGCTGAACGCTTACTTTTCTTTTTTGGTTTTCTCACTCTTAATCACCTTTCTAGGCATAATCACTGCTCGGGGATGATTAGCAGCATACTGTTCAGCATCATGAAGTTTTTCGAATACTTTGATTAATTCAAGTTTTCCGTAATCATCTAACTTCATATCCTTCACAACATAAACAACACCGAAATAAGTCTGTTGTTTGAATTCATCCCTGGCAATAGATTTAATTGCAGTTACCTGCGTTTCGTTAAATATTAATCTACTAGTAGCTTTGATCCCACTACCAGACTCAGAGTAAACTACTTCTCCGTCATATCTAATCATCATTAAGCTCCTATATTATTTGATTACTTTGTTATGAACAGAATCTTTAATGCTACTCATTGGATAAACTGTATAATCACAGCGATAAGCAAATAATCTATGCCCATTAATTACAAACTTCGTAGCATTTTTCATTTCTGTTTGATGAATAGAGACCTCGTTACCGGTAAACACAGCAATAGGCTTGCCTGATTGACTTCTGATCATTACTACTTTAGCTTTTGAGTTCCACTGATTGCTAAAATCTTGGTACATTGAATTAAGTAATGGCACTGATTTCTGATGATCGTCAATATTAACATGCTTGGAGAACTGATCCTCGTAATTTTTCATCCCCTCATAAGCAATTAACGTTGAACCAACATGGGTCATTCGTTTATTGCCATAATCAACATCAATAACACTAGATTGTTCATTACCATCACTATCAGTTTTGCTCATTGTTCTATCAGTGTGAATATCAGCAGACTTAGTTTTTACCTGATCTATCTTTTGACCATCAAAGTCATAAGTTGAAATAGTTAAAGGCAGGCCTTTTGTTTTGGACTCTAAAGTTAGTTCAAAATTATCAAACCATCCAAATATTGAAGCCTTAGCACTGCTTACTTGAGATGTGCCAATCAAAGTAGCTGCTAATCCAATAGCAATTAATTTAGTAAATTTATGCATTAATCTTCATTCCTCAAATCAATGATTCTAGCGTCCAAACATTCAAGGTAAGTTTGCATTGCTCTTAGCTGTGTGTTCAAAAGAGTTAAATGTAATGGAGAGGATAGCTTGTGCCCCTCTTTAACAATAAATGCAGATAGCCGATCTATCTTCCCTAAAAGGTCTTTTCGTTCTTTTGATAATTGCTGAAGTACTTTTCGTTTACTTGTCATTGTCTTTCCTCACTTGCTTACTACTCCGTTCTTCAAAGTCAGCTTGCTTAATCGATAGGACAGTTCCCAAGATAAAACCAACCGTAAAAATTAGGACGGCGCTGATAATTAATAGTTCTGTCATTGTGCATCCCCTCATTCATCAATAGCAACTAGTTTGGCCATATCATCATATTTAACTCTTAAACGTTCTAAGTGGCCAAGATTAAACCGAGTAACAACAATCTCGTCACCGTAAAGAGACTGATTAATAATCTCCCCGGTAGTTTCCCGTACTGATAATTTGAGACCGTTATGAAAAATAATTCGTGTCTTCATTAAGCAATCACCGGATACTTAATCTCGCCAAACGTTTCTTGTTCTAGCTGCTGAATGTACCGTTTAATATTATTCTTTGCTTCTACCTGCCATTGGTTGTTATCAGCCATGAATAATGCTGATTGCATCCCCTCGCGCATCCGGAAGATAAATTTACTTGCTGGCTGGTCAACTTCCTGGAATGTCCGAAAAGGAATCAGTTTAACTGGGTTCGGTACCTTCACTTCATCAACACTAGCAACACCAGAATTAATCTGAACGCTTTGGCTCACACCATCATCGGTTTGTTGATGAATACTTTCATCACGAAGATTGCTGACAACTTTCAGAATGATATTCCGGTCGTCATTCTCCTCGAAATGTGACTGCAGCATAATGATCATGCTTTCCTGGTCCAAGTAACTTTCTAAGTTAAGACTATCAACGACTGCCCGAACCTCGGCAAAACAAGGACGCTGACCGTGGCCATTCAACTCACCGACTACCTCGACCTTAGTTGGACTAACAACATGGATTTTGATACTGTCATAAATTTCCTGAGTCTCACTTTCCAGCCATTCAATCAGGCTAGTTAATTGGTTCAGTTGGAGGGGATGAGCAATGATCGGATCATTAAGTAAAGCTGCATCCCCATCATGATCAAGAAGATACTGCCGGCCGTTTAAGCCTGTAATGAGCTGATTGCCGTTAGCATCATTTACGAGTTGTTCAAATTGGGTTAATTCACCGTTAATCTTTGTTTCCATGAGTTAGTTCTCCTTCTTTTGCAAATCAATAACTTTGCGCTTTTCTTCTTTTTCGACTTCTTCAACTGGTTCGCCAGTATCCGTCTTAGCTTTACCATCATCTGGATCGATGTAAGTTTGTCCCTTAACACCTGACTTCAACTCGTTAACGTGAACCTTGCCGTTAGTATCACGGCCTAAAAGCATAGTAGTTGGTACTCCTACTTCTGGAGCAAGGGTAGTTTTAACTTCAACGGTGACGTCTGAGGCATCCCGCTTCTCATTAGGGACTAACGTGATATTAAGTTGCACCTTCCGCTTTTTAGTTGGATCCGTATTGGGATCAAGGATATTGTCTGCAACTTGTTGCAATGCGCGGTTAAGCTTAACTTGCACACCACCATCTGCAATTTCTGATAAATCAAAATTGATTGCTTTCTTCTTACTCATAACTCTTCTCCTCCACGTCAATAAACATTTGACCATCTTCACAGTAATAATTAAGTTCCCAGCCATTGCATCTCATCAAATGAATTAACTTCTCAGCAATTTTTCGCCCGTCAATGCCAAGATTAAACAAATGATAAAGTTCAGGTTCCATCACAAAGTCATCACATCCTAGGGCTTCCATATCAATGGGGAGATAAAGCCGATTGTAATGACCTTTATCATGTAATTGATGAGCCAAGTTAACTTGCATGATGTCGAATAACTGATCTTCGAACATCTTTTGATCTCCCTGTCGTCGTTTAGCAACATATTCATGTCGTAAGTAGTTCTTTAATTCCATCGTAATCTCCTATTTTCCTTTTTCTTTTATCTTCATCATGACCCTAGCAATTAGCATTCCTGTTTTAGATAAGGCTGTATTGTCAAAATGTAAACCCATATGATTGATATACATTGATTCAGCCCTTGTAACTGCTGCTAGGTTTTCAATCGCAAAATTTTTCTTATTGCCATCGAGGAAGAGAATAACCATCTCCTCCGGTAGTGTTCGCTGGTAATGCTGTTGCCATAAATATTTCTGATAAGGAATCCAACGCTGATACCGTGGTCCCTCATCAGATACCTTGATATAGGTGTAACCATTACGCGCTTCACGGAGCGTACCCAGCGACTTGTATTGCTTTGGAATATGACCTTTCTTAAACCTCGTTTTATGACTATTACCGCCAGCAGACCACTTCATTCCCGTATTCCAGGGACGGTTTCCCTTTTGAAACTGACCTTTACTATTTCGTTTTTGGTTTGTCATCGCCATTAATTCCAATCATATGTGGCAGCGTCATATTGCTATCAACTCGCCGGTCATAGATTTCTGCTGCTTTAAGGACAGTATTAGCGTTGTTAATGATCGTATTCCCCACATCGGCCATCGCCTTAGCACGACCAATTTCGTGGCTTAGCTCCTCGGGCTTGATATCATCACGGTCAAGCCGAGTTAGTTCGTTAAAAAGTAAATCATTCAAATCTTCAAGGCGGTTACTTGCCATTTTTAAAAACATCCCTTCCGCATTTTGGGCACTGCTGCCGAATGCTTTTATTTATTATTCGATTGTAACTAGCAGCAAGGTGATACCCACACTTGCATTTAATAATTGTTTGTTTAATTCTTTGATCTCCGGAAGACAGATAATCGACAATAAAGTTTTTACTTAGAATATTTTTAAGTTTCTTGCGAGGATTTTCTGCTTTTTTTGAATCATGTAGACAGCAATAAGCACAATTGCCAGAAAAAGTTCCTTTAACTATTGACTCAGCACGGCGGATAGTGACCTGACCACACTGCTTACATTTCAAGTCGACTTTTTCATTGATGGTTGATGGAATTGAACTGACCACAAAACTTTTTGCATACTTTTTACGAAAATGGTACTGAAATGACTCACGTACTATTTTTCGTTTATCCTCTCTTGAATCGGCTGGTGCTAGTTTTAAAACCTTCCCTGGATAAAACATTACAGCTCAGCCAGTCCTTTCATAATAATGTCATTATCTTTGCACTTCTGTTTCCTTAGTAAATGGATATAGGTCTCTTGGGTTGTAATCGTATCAGCATGTCCTAAGCGATCAGCGACACTTTGAATCGATACGCTATTAGAAATCAAGAAGCTTGCGTGGGTATGCCGTAATCCATGAACAGTTATCGGTAAGCCATCAAAGTGCAAATACCTTTCTTGAATACTTTTTAGAACGTCGTTAACTGTAGAATTAAACCGAATACCCGCTTTTCTAAAAATAGGCTCATCATCGTTAACGCCAACTGCATTCCGCTTAAAACACCGCAAAGTATAGTCATCAACTTCAATTGTTCTTACTGACGAAGAATTTTTCGTCGGTTGAAATCCCTCATCAGTTTTGTAGTCCCAAGTTTTGTTAATGCTGACAGTATGCTTATCAAAATCAATATCATTCATCGTGACTCCTAAACATTCGGCATATCGAAAACCTGTTCGCAACAAAATATCAATAAAGTTGGTGTACGTACCATCATCTTTGCGGCAAAACTCATCAAGCTTTTTCATCTCAGATATTTCTAAATACTTTCGACTGTTCTTGACAACCTTCTTGGTAGTGACAATCTTGATCCGGTAAGTCGGGTCCTTATCAAGTAGTCCGTCATACTTTAGATCGCGAAATGGTTGGTTGATGATATGAACAAAGTCCTCAACCGTTTGTTTCTCATGCTTTTTGCCATAAAGATTAATTAATTGCTGATACAATTCTCGTGTAATATCACTAATTTTAACCTTTGACCATAGTTCCTTAATAACTTGATTGGCAATGTAATACTTCTGGAGCGTTACTGGCCGAACCTCATTTTGTTTGTAGGTAACAATCCAATCATCAAAGTATTTCCAGAAAAATGTGTCTTTAGTCGTCAAAACGATCAACCCATTCTGTAATATCAAATTCTCTCTTGAATAATTCATGATGCGGGCACTTAATAACCTCACTATAAGCAAGATAGTTATTGCTATCATTACGGATAAAATAAACATCCTTAGCCCGTCGACTAAGTGAGTCACAATGTATAGCCACACCATTCATTCCGCGGATCGCCATGTTGAATAGCAAGAATGGGATTGCCCGATCAGACATCTCCTCCGCTTGATACCAACACGAGCGAGGATCGTACGTAAAAATCGAATTATGGGTCAGATCATTCCACCAGTGTTTGATGAGAATTCCACCTGTGCCAGCTGCCACTTCATAATAGGCGTTGTCGTTGCTTTGTCGCGCTGTTAGCCGATTGAGCAGGGTCGCCACGCTATCGGGGGTGAAGTCCTGCTTCTTACTTTTCCTCTCTGCTTGCTCATCTTCAAAGTATTCATGAAACCAATCAAACTTTAGGTCAGTTGATACTGCTAAGAACTGCTTAAATAGTCCTGGTCGTTGCTGATCATCAAGCATTAGCTGGAGCATTTTCTCCGGTGCCTTGTAAGATTCTTCAATTCCAAGGAGCTTATTTACTGTCTTTACGTCAAACTGCATATCGTCACTCCCCTAACTTGTAAACGGGAATCTTTGGCTTAGTGCCAGCAACAACAACCGACTTTCCGTTGTAAACATCATTATCATGTTGAACAGCCGCAAGATTAGTTAATCCCTGTTGCTGATAACGATTTAAGATCGAACGCAAGTATGCAAATGTTGGACGATCAGCATTCTCAAACATGGAAGTGATGGCAAATGCTACCACGTCACCACCAAGTTCATTCACGAACGCTTTTAATTCGTTTTGTGATTTTGGGGATGCGAGCTTTTTATAATATGAATTAAGAGTAGTACTAGTAGTAGTATTTAAATTATCCTTACTCTTACTTAACTTAACTCTATCCTTACCTAACCTAACCTGAGGATCCATTTCGGTTCCATTCTGGTTCCAATTTGGTTCCATGGGATTAAAGCCTTGTCCCTGTTGAGGTTGAGAGTTTTCACTTGAAATTTGATTTTTATTTTTGGAACCACTTTGGATACGGTTTGGTTCCATTTTGTCTCCATCTTGGATACATTCTGGAGACATTTCGGTTCCAACTTGGTTCCGTTCCGGTTCCAAATCGGAGACAAATTGGTACCGTTTATTCTTATCAAGGCCAATTAATTTCATGTCGTCGGTATAAATTGTTGGGGTGTATCGATCCTTTTTAACATAGTTGGAAACTAACCAATCTTTAATAACGACTACGCCATCATCAAAGACAATCAAATAGTCTTTCTCAACCAACGCCTTTAAATCGTCTTCGCTAGCACCAATCATGCGTTTAATTGACTTAGGATTACCCACAAATCCATCATCATCGGCATTCATCCCCAAATGGAAGTAAAGTGATTGAGCAGTAAGCCCCATATCAAGGAACTTATCTGTCTCAGTAACCTTCTGACTAAACATTCTGCGCTGTGCCATTGTGTAACCCCCTAGCTATAAATCTGCTTAACTAATTCATCAAAGTCTTGAGATTCGCTTAGCCGCTTAAGGTGGTAAGCAATATCTTCTGCTAACTTCAGATGATAGCTGTACGTCTCAGCATGCTTAAATTGATCACATAAATTACAAATAAAAATAGCTTGATCAATCACATTGTTAGCAAGTTTTTCAACTTCTGCTGCAGTATCTTTTTCTGACATATGTTATAATCTCCTTGTAGATTTCTTATCCAGTTATTGGATTTTGCCATCGGTGTCTCCAGCACCGGTGGCTTTTTTAGTATTCAAGTCCAATAACAAGAGCAAATAAGTAAATAACAATACCAACACTCCATCGTAATCGCCAGCGCCTACACAGTAAGCAATCCAAACACCAAGCAACATTGCGATGATCTTGGAATTAACAATCTTTTTTAATATCATTTGATTACCCCCTAATGCTTCTTCTGATACTTCTTTTTGAATAGTAGTGGTCGATCCCTTTCGTAAAGCAGACTGTACGTCAGTGCATACAACATACACAATGCAATACTTAATATGGGTAATGTAATTAGCCACGCCATCTATTCGCCTTCTTTCAAATGAGGATCAAGCATTCTTTTCCGGTATTGTTCAGACCTATATCGCAAAAAATCCTGAAAACGATTTTCATCAACATAGGTTCGTTGACCACCATCATGAATAATTGCGTTCCGATAATCCGGCAGCAATGAGCATTCTTTACACCGGCTATAGAAAGTTCCTTCTGAATAGCCATAATCTGCCATGATCTCTTTTTTCGTTTTCCAGTTATTTGCCATCATGTTAATCAACTCCTAAGCTTCATCTAAAATGAAATCGATCAATTTTGATAGTCCTACTGCCAACACCAATAGCAGTAGGGCTTTTTTCTTTTTCTTCTTCATCCATCATTTTCTTCTATTTTGCTATACTTAATTCATCTCTGTATACGAGGAGGTGAACTTATTGAAAAACTGGACTATATCTGAAGTTGTTGCCGTATGTGCAATTGCATCGCCTGTTCTAGTCACCTTTATCAACGTCATATTCAAATCTCATTCAGAAAAGATCAATCATCGACTGACAACCTTAAACGCATCCATCAAGAGCAAGCAAAGTGCTTTAAATCAAATAAGCAAGGCTTACAGTATCTTCGTGATTGAAGGTCATAACAACGATAAAAAGGACCTTGAAAATTTCTTTGCTGAAATCGAAACAAGTATGGCGTTTATTGATTCTAAAGATTGTAAAATACTCCATGACCTTGAGTTATCCGTACGCCAAAATAGTTATCTTAGACATGAGAAAGATTTCTACGATGCTAGGGATGTAATACTCAAATCGATTGCATCTGACAAATTGAAAATCTATAAGTTAACAACTTCAAAGATTTATAGGATCTGTTCCTTTAGTAAGAAAGTCGTTATCCATATATGGGCTTGGCTAACTTCAAGAGATGTAAGATCCAAAATACATAAGGAATATAGAGAACCCAAACAATAGGAAACTCAATACCTATTGTTGAGAAAAAAATAGTTGCTAAAATTCCCAAAATAATCATTAATATTAATGGATCCAAAAAGTCATCTCCTTTCGAGGTGGCTTTTTCTATTCTTCATTACTGCCACCAAAGTGAATTTGAAAGATCGGATAGATCAACTGGCTGATAAGCTTCATCTAAAATGAAATCGATCAATTTTGATAGTCCCACTGCTAACACCAATAGCAGCAGGGCTTTTTTCTTTTGCTCACTCACCATCGCTACCCTCCTAGTACAGTTTTCTGTACATATTCCTTAAAAAAATAAGTGCTAATTTTAGCATCAGGAATTGATAGAACCGCACTAATTGTCTTAATTTCCTTTTGGGTAAACGAACTATGATTGTTAAGCTTAATATTCAAAGCAGTTCGACTCATACTAATAGCTTCTGCAAGAGCCGCTTGTGACATATTCTTTTCCCGCATACGCTTTTCTAATAATGAATAGTCATATTTACTCATGGACACACTCCCTTCTGTTTTTTTGTTCATTTTTCTGAACAACTATATTATATATCAATCTGTCACGGAGTCAAGATAAGTTGTACATTTTTTTGAACATTAGATAATGCGCGTCCATAAATCTGTGCTAAAATACAATAAAGGGGTGTTAAAAAATATGAACACTTTTCAAAATAGATTAAAAGAAGCATTAGATAGCTCAGGACTATCTCAAGCCGAATTAGCGAGACGAGCTAATATTGGCCGAAATTCAATCAGTGACTATCTAAAAGGAAAATATGAAGCTAAACAAGATAAACTTCATGCCCTAGCACAAGTCTTAAACGTTGATGAAGGTTGGCTAATGGGCTATGACGTTAAACAGGAAAGAAAAGTTACTTCTGAAACTAACTTGCCAACTAACATCGTCTACCCGCTGGGAAATAATTTTGAGCGCATCAGCATCCCCCTCATTGGTGAAATTGCCTGTGGTGATCCGATCACAGCCGAGGAAAATATTGAGGGCTACGTTGAAGAGATTTTTGAAAAGCCTGTTCCAAAAGGCAACCTCTTTGCTCTACGTTGCAAAGGCAAAAGTATGGAACCAACTATTCATGATGGATCAATTGTAACCATTAGAGAACAACCCACAGTGGAAGACGGTGAAATCGCCGCTGTCCTTGTTGATGGTGATAATGAGGCAACTCTGAAACGAGTTAAACATCAAGGAAATCTAATTATGCTAATGCCAGATAATAAAGAATTCGACCCAATTATCTTAGATAAAGATAATCCAGGCCGAATTGTTGGTAAGGCTGTTCACGTTTCATGGAGTATTAAATAATAATTTACGTCCAAATACTGATCGACGTAAAAAGCTGATATTTATATTGGGGAGAATTAATTATGTCATACACACATAAAAAAATAAAAGAAAACGACACCATCAAAGGACTAAACGTGAAAGTAATTAATAATGATCAAACTATTGGCAGATCTCTTGGTCATCATTCCTATAGTTTCAATTAGGAGTAAGTAAAACGAAAAAATTAAAGTTCTACATTTATGATATTTTCATGGCGTTACTTGCTATTATTTCAATTGTTCTGATTGTTTTAGATTACGCCCATGAAATTAATATCATTTCACCACCTTATAGTATTATTGATAATTCAATTTTAATTATTTTTGCGGTTGATTACTTTGTAAGACTATTCTATGCAAAAGATAAGAAAAGATTCTTCAAAGAAAATATCTTTGATTTACTCTCTATCATCCCTGTTAATAACCTTTTCTATGTCTTCCGGATGGCTAGAATTGGACGAGCATTCCGCCTATTAAAACTTTTAAGAATTTTTCGATTAGTTGGATTAACTGGAAGACTACATAAGTTTTTAAAGACTAACGGACTTATTTATTATCTCTATATCAGTTTAACCGTTATCCTTATTGCTTCCTCACTATATTGCATTTCTGAAAAAGTATCATTCAGCACTGCATTATGGTGGTCAATCACTACGGCCACGACTGTTGGATATGGGGATGTCTCCCCTACTACGGGATTAGGAAAAGCTGCAGCAGTTTTATTAATGTTCCTAGGAATTGGTTTCATTGGAATGCTAACAAGTAGTCTTACTAATTTCTTTGATACTTCAACAGATAATGATCTGGAAAAAGAATTAGCTGAACTCAAGCAGCAAAATCAAGAACTTGAAGATCATTTAAGTAGGTTAGAAAAGCTTGTGAAAGAGAATAAGTAAATATGTGCGTCCAAGCGTGATCGACGTTAAAAGCTACTATTGGAGGAGTAATAAAATTGGCTGAAAAACAAAATACAGATGTATCGAAAAACACAGAATCTAAAAAGGTAACTAATTACAATGAATATCATTTGAATGATGATGTTTCTTACTATCGCCGATATACAACATATCAGTGGGTCACGGGTGGTATTACTATACTGCTCATTTTCTGGAATCCGCTTATCGCGTTAGCCTTCTGGATAATTACTTGGTGTTTGGAGCAAAAAGTCAAAGTATCACCCATCGATGGTAGTATTTGGTTTATTGTACCTAAAAAAGAATGGACGGAATATAGAAAGTCACACAACTTGCCGATCTATAAGCAATACTATAAAAACCACGTAGCAAAATTTGATACAGATGTAACTAACCAAAAGAAGGTCAAAGCTCTTGAACAGCACGATCAAGAACTTCAAGCCGAATACCAAAAAACTGCTGCCCCATTTAAGAATGATGGAGCCTTAAAAGTTGGAAGATATTACTTTGACCCTAGTAGAGAAGAAATACTTATGGACACAACATTGTTGGACAAACACTATAAGGTATATAGCTTCTCTGATATTGTAAGTTATACTCCTATTGAAGAAGGCCACAATCAAACTAAGAAACACGGTATCACTAGAGCCGTAGTTGGTGGTGCCATTGCTGGTGGTGCTGGTGCCATTGTAGGAGCCATTACCGGAGGAAAAAATTATGATTACATCGATAAGCTTGGAGTTGTAATCACCTTTAGTAACAATGAGAATATCCGTTTGATATTTTTGAACTCTGAAACAAAGAAAGGCGGTTTTGTAGCAAATGGGTACTACAAACAGTTCCATGATGTTTGCGGTGTTCTCGATGCCACAATTAGTAAAAATACTCAACGCTTACAGTTTGAACAGCAGAAGAAGCTTGCTAACCCAAGCTCAAGTTCTACTTCAGCAGCTGACGAAATTGCTAAATATAAAAAGCTTGCTGACGATGGAATAATCACGCAAGAAGAATTTGAAGCAAAGAAGAAGCAATTATTAGGTTTATAATTCGGGGGATTTTATGAAAAAGATAGGTTTAATATGTGCAGCTCTGTTAACGTGTGGGAGCTTAGCAGGATGCGCTAAGAAAATTAATAATGTTAAAGCATATAGTACAGAGGTTTCCAGTAAGGTCACCCCTGCTAGTGGAAGTAAAGATTACCAGCAAGGTTTGATGAAGATCAAAGGTACCTCATCCGCCCCTGACGGCTACCAAGTCATGGCCATCAATAGCGACGGTAAAAATAACCTTGTTAGTGGTAATACTTCTATGGCTGGTCACGCTGTTGTTGAGAATGGCAAGTTCACTGGATATGTTGATCCGCTGCAAGCTAACAAAAACGCCAAGAAAGGTACCAAACTGAAATACCATTTCATTGCCGTTAAGGATCCCGATAATTTGGGTCAAAAAGATAAAGCAGCTTTTAAGCAACAGGTAAACAAAAAGTTTGATGCAACCACCATTAAGCTGTCCTTCGATCCGACTACATCATACGTCCAAACCAATGTCCAAAACGCTTTAGGTAAAGGAGCAATCGTTTCTAAGAAATCCAAGACTGTTTATACCATTACGCCAAAGAAAGACAGTGCCTTTGAAGACAAGGTTTCCCAATCAATGTATAGCGATAAGGACCAATGGGCAGATATTACTAAGCAAATTAATAAGCTTTCAGCCAAGATTAAAACGCCAGCTGGTAGAGTCGCCCTTGTCCTGATGAACCCAGAAAACCACAAGAAGTTCCTATTCGTTTCTATTGGTGGAAAGACTAAGTTCGACGCAATCACCAGTGGAACAGTTAACAGTGATGCTACCAAGGCTTCAAACATTAAGTCATCTAACGCCAATGCTGCCAGCTCTGGTTCTGCAAGCAGTAGCGGTGATGGCGACGATGATGGTAATGATTTTGAGCTTGGTGTGATCATGGGCTGGTTGCTGGCTTATGACGAGGAATACGGTGACTACACCGACACTGATGCAGACACTGACTCCAGCAGTGACAGCAATAACAACTACAACGACGATAGTGATAACAACTACAACGACGATAGTGATAACGACTCCGACGAATACAGCTACAACGATTCTGACGATGATAGTTCCAGTGATGATCAAGACAGTCAAAGCAGCAGTACTCCTGCACCTGAACCTGATTTCGATGATGACGATAGCTTTGCTTACTAAGCACTGTCGGGGATGACGGAAGTATTTCGCATAATTAAATTCTTGGGGGAAAATAAATTGAAAAAAATAAGTTTAATTTGTTCAACTGTGTTAATTGGATTAGCACTTACTGCATGTAGTAATTCTTCATCACAAAAATCGGCAACAAGTAGTAGCAGTTCAACTGTAAAGTCTACTAAGACAGTCAAACATCATAAAGTGAAAAAGGAAAGTTCACAAAGTTCGGTTACTAGCAGTATCTCAAGTTCCACTAGTGATACCACTCAAACACAAAATAGTAATACAAGCAGCACAACTGTGGCTTCTGCTTCAACAAAGAAATTTGATAAGTCTGATCCTAGCACTTGGGATGATGTCCCATACAAAGGCTACCCTTCTTATAGTGCGTACTGTGAAGCAAATGGTGGTGATCCTGAAGTCCAAGCTGAAACGGCTAGAATGCAACATGATTGGAACGTGCAACAAGGAATTGAAAATCCAGACGGAACGGAAACACAAAACTTCCAAAACTGGGTAAGTTCCCGTGATAATGCTTGGAGCAATGGAAATGATAACTTCCCTGACTATGACCAGAATAGCCAATGGTAATAAGAAAGATCGAGGAATAGTGAACAATGGGAAAAGAACAAACTCACAAGAATAATCAACCTGACATAGAAACAGTCCACGCGTCTATAGATCCAGAAGCAACTGAAGAAGAACGTGAAGAGATTATTAAATGGATTGAGAATCTAAAGAAGCAAAATTAACTTTAAATGAAAAACATCCCCTGCTGTGACAAGGGATGAAAGTAAAACAATCAATTGAAGTTATAATGTCCTGCATAAAATTAATTATTTAGGAGATAAATTAAATGCAAAATTTTCCAATAGACATACTATTAAACAAAAAAGATACTATTTCTTCTGAAGAACTTTTAACTCACTTAAAAGATCTCTATACAAGAGAGTCAGAGAAAAGCATTAATGATCTCGACAAAAACATTTTCTTTTGGAATGCAAATCACGTCACTATTTATTTTATTGATGATACAAAGAGTGGCGTTGCATTTGCAACAAATAAACCAAATCAAGATAAAGATAACATAAAATTAATAGATCTTAGAAAAGAAACAGATACTCTGGAATTTAATAAAATGTTTTCTTTCGATAAAAAACTTGCATATTTTAAACATTATAACCTTTTCCAATTAAGCTCTGAAGAAAAAATAATTTTAGCATCAACCAAATCTATACCTATGGGAATAGATGATTTTATTACGTCATGGGTTGCAAAGGAATATGAAGTTGCAAATCATTCATTAAGTTTACCGGCGCTTGATCTTAGCTTTATTGACGAAAACACCATTCATCAATCGAAATTTCAATTCAGAGAGATGCTGTCTAATATTGATGATGATCAATTCAAAGCTGAATTTAGTGAATTCCTTTTTGGATACAATAATGAAAAATTTTTCTTGGCCGCTTCTGCCATGGGGAGTATTATAGAACACTTACTTTTTATTATTCTCCAAAATTATGGTGATGAACGTTTAATTGGATCTCGGCGACCTACAGCGGATAAGTATCTAAAAGCAATGGAACGTCAACAACATTTTAATTTTACTGACCGCGACTCAACCTTTATTGACAATATTTTTCAAACTAGGAATTCAATTTCACACTATAACTCTGGATATGTTCTTAAATCACAATGCGACATGATGTTGATGGGTCTTAATTCTATCTATCGTCGATTTTATCTCCCTAGTAAAGCTTATTCAATAAGCCATGAATAAGCTTATAAGATTTTATATCCTCAGTATCGTGGTGTTCTTTATGATCAAACCATATTTGAGAAAGTTTACCATCCTTGTTTAAATAGACTTCTTCCTCAAGATTATATCTATCTAAATAACTATTTAATAAGTCTATTAAAAACTTCTCTTCTTCATCAGTTAGAATCATAATTATTCACCACTATTCTTTTTGGTTAATTATAACACAAGCTGTTGTCCAAACCCTGATGACTCAAAAAGCTGGTAAATGAAAAAAGCCCACCGGCAGCGGCAACTGTCAGTGGACCAAGGGTTGATTGTGTGAATAGTATCAACCCTTTTATTATAACAAATTTATAATAGGAGGAACAATTATGTGGATAGAAAATCTACCTGACGGACGTTTTAAGTTTAGAGAACGGTATAAGGATCCTTTAACCGGCAAATCATTTAAGGTATCTGTTACTGTAGCAAAAAACACAACTCACACACGTAAAGAAGCACAAATTAAGCTGGACAAAAAGATAACTGAAATACTTAAAAGTATTCAATATGGAAAGATTAAGCATGGTATTCATCTTAAAGAACTTAAAGACGAGTGGCTACCAACTTATAAATTAGAAGTCAGAGCTAATACTTATAGTAATGCTGAAAGCCGTCTGCGTCGTGTAATGCGAGATATTAAACCTGATACTCTAATCGAAAAAATTACGCCAAACTATTTAACTAATTATTTTAATAACCTATTGTATAAACAAAATCTTAAAAATGGAACAGTGAGCCACATCAAGCAAACATTAAACGTTATGCTTGACTATGCCGTAGTACACGATTACCTAAAAGAAAATCCCATTCAAAAAGTTAAAATCCGCTACCGCAAAGAGGATGGTTCAGCTAAACCAAGAGATAAATTTTTAGAAGATGATGAGCTAAAAAAAGTTCTTGAATTTGAATATCAGGCTGGTAACCCATATGGTCGATTTTGTGAATTTCTCTATCTCACTGGCCTACGATATGGTGAAGCTGCTGCTTTAACTTTGAAAGATATTCATGGGAACAAAGCAACTATCTCCGGGACGCTTATCAAGTTACCTAAGCAACCGGCCTATAAGCAAAATTCAACAAAAACACAAGCAGGTACGCGAACTATAACTTTGCCTAAAAGAGCTATTAAAATTTTGAAAGATCAAGAACAGGAATTCCCTAATAATGAATTTTTGTTTTGTACTAAACAAAAAAACTTTATACCAGAAGTAACTCTTAACCATCAATTAAGACGAGCAAAGAAGAAATTTGATATCGACAAAAAAGTTGACTGCCATATTTTTCGTCATACCCACGTCTCTAAATTAGCTGAACTAGGAATTCCGCTCTATGTAATTCAAGATCATGTTGGACATGCTGACGATCAGACTACTAAGTTGATTTACCTACACGTAACAAAAAAAGCCCAGCAGAAGCTGGACTCTCAATTGGATAAATTATAAAAATTTGCCCCCTAAGTGCCCCTTAGCGGGCATTTTTTATTTATCTTCTTCCGCAGTCAACCGCACAATCTCAAGTAGGGTGTCCAATGCGCGTTCCATTGTTTGCAGTGATACATATTCGTATCGGGAAGACGAAGTCGCAAGTGACTTCTTTCCCACTCCCACTTTTTTATTTTGCCATATTAAGCAATTCTTGCGCATGCTCTTTTGTCAACTGAGTAATCTTTTCACCCGATAGCATTCGCGCAAGTTCTTCAACCCGGTCGTTTTCTTTCAATGGTGTAACTCGAGTAGTTGTCCGGTCATCATGGACAGATTTCTTAATAAGGAAATGATGTTGCGCAACGGCTGCTACTTGTGGCAGGTGCGTGATACATAAAACCTGTGAATGTTGAGCAATTAAGCGAATCTTATCAGCAATTGCTTGGGCGACCCGTCCGCTCACCCCAGTATCAACTTCATCAAAAATGATACTAGTAACACCTTCCTTTTGCGCAAAAATTGTCTTTAGGGCCAACATTACCCGTGACAATTCACCACCAGAAGCAATTTTAGCTAACGGCCCCATTGATTCTCCCGGATTAGTCCGAATATAAAATTCAACCTGGTCAATTCCCGTCGGTGTAAATTGTTCCCGACTTTGATTAGCAAAGTGAACTTCAAATTCTGCTTTTTCCATGTAAAGCTCTTTAAGCTGCTGGTGAACCTTTTTGCCAAGCTCATGAGCAGCTTTTTGTCTTACCTGACTCAATTTACGACCGGTCTCTCGAATCTTATTTTCGGCTTCTCCTAACCGTTGCTCTAGGTCACTGCTAGAATCAGCCGCGGCCTCCATCGAATCGAGTTCTTTTTTGATCTTATCATAATACTTCAAAACATCTGCCAATGTATCGCCATACTTATGTTCAAGATCACCGATAGTAGTTAACCGTTGTTCAATCTGAGCTAATCGTTCATCATCAAATTCAAGCATGTCTAATTGTTGACTAGCTTCATTCGCTACATCTTGAAGAGCGTAATAAGCATCATTAAGAGCCTTACTAAGATTATCATAAGCATCATCAAATTCAGCAATTGCATTGATTGAGTCCATCACCGTGGCAACTTGATCTAAAACAGGCGCTTGCTCACCTTCATTAAAGGTCGTCACAGCTAGTTGAAGAGCATTATTAATTTGTTGAAAGTGTTCCAATCGATCACGTTCACTAATTAATTCATCTTCTTCATTTTCTTTTAGATTAGCTTCTGCAATTTCATTGACTTGGTACCGAAGCATATCCAATCGCTGCGCCCATTGTTGTTCATTTGCTTGTTTTTTATTTACAGCAGCTTTGAGTTTAGAATAAGCTTGATATTCTTCTTGATATTTTTGAAGTAAGGGCTGAACCTCTTTAGCCGCAAATTGGTCGAGCATTCCTAAATGAGTCTCAGGTTGCATTAATTGTTGATGTTCATTTTGCCCTTGAATATCAACTAATCCCGCACCAATTTGACGAAGAGTTGCCGTATTGATTAGTTGACCATTGACCCGGATAATATTGCGACCATTGCGATGAATTTCACGGGAGACAATTAAGATCCCATCTTCATGATCAATTCCTAGTGATTCAAGTAGTTTATCAAATTCAGGATCATCAGGAATTGCAAATTGTCCTTGAAGGCTTAATTTTTCTTCTCCACGGCGAATGAATTCCTGCGATCCACGACCACCAGCCAGCAAACCAACTGCATCAATAATAATTGACTTTCCGGCACCAGTTTCCCCAGTTAGAACAGTCATTTGGTCAGCAAAAGTTAAGGTTAAGTGCTTAATAATTGCTAAATTATCAATTGTCAATTCTTGTAACAAAAATTTTCACCTCGCCTAGTCGAGCATTGCGTTAAGCTTTTCTTCTAATTTAATTGCCGCTTCTGGAGACATACAAACTACAAGAACATTCCCATCATCACCAATTGTTGTGAAGACCGTTGGAAAATCCATCTTGCGAATTAAGGTAGCTACTACCGGCCCATTCCCCGGATGAACTGTTAACGCTAAGAAACAGTCATTGCGCTTTAATTGTTCCAAACTGTCTTGAAGAGTCTGAGCTAACTGATTTTCACGTCCTTGATGATGATATGCTGGCAAACCATAACGATAACCCCCATTATCCGCAGGAATCTTTATCAGTTGCATTTCTTTAATGTCACGCGAAATAGTCGCTTGAGTAACTGTCAATCCCATTTCACGCAGGCGTTCAACAAGATCTTCCTGCCGCTCAATGCTCTCATTAGTAATGATTTCACGAATTTTTTGTTGTCGTTCTGCTTTTTTCATGGATTAAGTCACCTTTATTTATTCCTTATGATTTAAATCATCATCAGCGGTTGCAATAACCTTATCGATATTTACTTCTTCGGCAACAATCCCCGGATTTTCACTTAGGCGGAGGTGAACTAAAAATTCCATATTTCCTTGTCCCCCTTTGATTGGTGAATAATCTAATCCAAGGATATCAAAATGATCTTCACGGGCAAAGGTCAGCACTTCTTCCAAAACTGCTCTGTGAACTTTATGATCATGAATGATCCCATTTTTGCCAACATGCTCTTTTCCTGCTTCGAATTGTGGTTTAATTAGGGCCACTACTTCACCACCCATTTTCAGTATCTGAGCCAAAGGTGGCAAGATCAAACGAAGGGAAATAAACGAAACATCAATCGAAGCAAATTCTGGTTGACCACTAGTAAAATCTGCTAACTTACTGTAACGGAAATTGGTCTGCTCCATAACAACTACCCGGGGATCTTCCCGCAATTGCCAAACCAACTGATTAGTCCCGACATCAAGAGCGTAACTTAACTTCGCCCCATTTTGTAACATTACATCAGTAAAGCCACCAGTTGATGATCCAATGTCTAAAACCGTCTTGTCCTTAACTGAAATATCAAAAACTTTTAATGCTTTCGCTAATTTCAAGCCGCCCCGACTAACATATGGCATTTTATGGCCTTTCATGTGAAGGGTGGTGGTAATCGGAATTTTTTGTCCCGGTTTATCTAATCGTTCATTATTTTTGCCAAGAATTTCTCCTGCCATTACCGCCCGCTTTGCTTGTTCGCGAGAGTCAAACAGCCCTTGTTGGACCAATAATACATCTACACGTTCTTTTTTCATAATCCCTTTCCTTATTTAAAATATGCTAAAAAGTCATCATAACCAGCAAATGACTTGCCAGTAAGCTTTTCAAGATTCTTTTGATTTTGATTAGCAGCAGTTAAAGCTATCTGTAGCTGCTTCTTTGCACCATCTATGCCAAGTAATCCTGGATAAGTATTTTTTTGCTCATCAGCATCTTTGTGAACAGCCTTTCCCATCTCTTCAGTAGTACTGAGGACATCCATTAAATCATCATAGATTTGAAATGCTAACCCGTAGTTTTCACCAAATGCTGCTAGCTCTTGTTTGATTTCAGCAGATTGATCCATCATAATCCCACCTGCCAAAACAGCATAGCGAATCAATTCCCCCGTTTTTTGACGGTGCAAGTATTTCAATTGGTTTAAATTTAAATGTTGGTGTTCGCCTTCAATATCCCGTGCTTGGCCCGCAACCATTCCAGATGGTCCCGCGGCTTTTGCAAGTTCAAGGGTCAACTGACTCCGAACATTAGCTGGAAGATGGTTATCGGCAACCCACTGAAAGGCCAATGTCAATAATCCATCTCCTGCTAAAGTTGCCATTCCTGCCCCAAATTTACAGTGATTAGTTGGTTTTCCGCGGCGTAGATCATCATTATCCATTGCTGGAAGGTCATCGTGAATTAGTGAATATGTATGAAGCAATTCCAATGCAGAAGCTGCGCGTAGCAGATCATCATTAAGCGTGCCACCCAACATCTCAATCGTTGTAAGCGTCAATGCTGGACGCAGCCGCTTGCCACCAGCCATTAGGGAATAAGACATTGAGCTTTCTAACGTTGCTTGATCAATATCTGTGGCCAATGACTTGCTTAGATAATCTTCAATCTGTTCTTTTAAAATCGGCAATGGTGTACTCATCTTTTTCCGCCCCGTTGCTTATTGTTCATCAGTGCTACCAAATCCACGGTTACCACCGCCATTATTGCTTGGGTCATCGGTTTGTTTTTCGTAGACTTGCTCATCACCATTATCGTCAATTAAGTGACCAAGCGTTTTTTCAGCATTTGTTAGCTTCGTTTGTAATTCCTTAGAAAGCTTGATTCCTTCTTGAAACTGTTGAAGGGCTTCTTCTAGTGGCACATTCCCCTGTTCAAGGTGATTAACGATCTGTTGTAATTGTGCTAATTGTTCTTCAAATGTTGGTTTTGCTGTTGCCATCTTAGTGCTCCTTTACCTTTTTTATTTCTGCTTGAACTTCCCCGTCATCAAAATGCAGGTGAACATTTTGCCCAACCGTTAATTGACTGGCATGATTAACAACCTTTTCATCACTCGTTACATACGTATATCCTCGACTCATAATTTTAAGGGGACTCAGTGAATCTAATTGTTTAATAAGAGTTGTTACTTGTTGTTTCTTTTCATTTTGGCTGGCAAGCGAGGCTGTAACCAATTGTTTTTGTAATTGATTAACTAACTGTTCTTGTTGTTGAACCCGATGCAGTGGAGAAATAGCCGTTAGACGCCCACTTAATCTTTCCACGTTCATTCGCAGCTCTTGCATTTTATTTTGCGCTGCTTGGCCTAGCTGTTGAGTTAATTGATCAACCTTTTGTGCATAGTTTTCATATAATCTTGTCGGTTGCTGAAAAATATAGCTTTGCAGCTGTTTATTCAATTGTTGGCGATCAAAATTAATTTTAGTTCGCATCGTATTTAATAAACGATTCTGATCATCTTTAAGTGTCATTAATACATCGTTTAGTTTTACCGGCGTTGCTAATTCAGCAGCAGCAGTTGGGGTTGCTGCGCGTTGATCAGCTACGAGGTCGGCAATTGTTGTATCTGTCTCGTGACCAACTGATGAAATTACCGGAATTTTGCTATTGGCAATTGCACGGGCAACTACTTCTTCATTAAAAGGCCATAAGTCTTCCATTGATCCCCCACCACGACCGATAATAAGGGTATCAAAGTCTCCGCGGTCATTGGCACGGTTAATTTGTCTAGCAATATCCGCCGCTGCCTTATCTCCTTGAACAACAGTGGGATATAGAACAACTTGAGCAATTGGATAACGGCGTCGAACAGTCGTATTAATATCCCGGATAACCGCCCCATCAATACTAGTAACAACTGCAATTCGTTTCGGAAACATTGGGATCTGTTTTTTAGGTAAATTAAATAGACCTTCAGCGCTCAATTTCTTTTTTAGTTGTTCAAACGCTAAGTATAAAGAGCCTAGACCATCTGGCTCCATCCGATCAATATAAATCTGATAGCGACCACTTTTTTCATATAAACTTACATGACCGACTACACAAACTTTCATCCCCTGTTCAGGAGTAAATTTAATTTTCCGGAATTGATGCTCAAACATTACAGCATCGATCACAGCATTATCGTCTTTTAAACTAAAATACTGATGCTTTTGCCGTAAACGAAAATTAGAAAGCTCACCGGTTAAATAAACCGTATGTAGGTATGGATCCCGGTCAAACTTCATTTTCAAATACTTAGTTAATTCACTAACTGTTAAATACTGGCTTCTATCCATGATGCCTCCACTGCGCTAAATCAACTGTTTGTTCCATCAATGTTGCAATTGTCATTGGTCCTACACCACCTGGAACAGGAGTGATTGCCTGAGCTTTTGTCTTTACCGCTTCAAAATCAACATCCCCTGTCAATTTACCATTGCTTAAACGATTAATTCCCACATCGATTACCACTGCTCCTGGTTTTACATCTGGCGCCTTGATAAGGTTAGGCACACCAGTAGCAATAATTAAAATATCCGCTGTTTTCGTTAAAGCAGAAAGGTCGCCAGTATTTCTTCCAGCCATTGTTACAGTTGCGTTAGCATTATTTAAAAGAGCTAAAAGAGGTTTACCAACTAAAATACTCCGACCAACGATAACTGCATTTTTCCCTTGTAAATCAATATTATATTCTGACAACATCCGCATAATTCCGCGAGGTGTACAGGCCACGGGATAATTACCATGTTGATTGGCAAATAGTTTTCCTAAATTTAGGGGATTAAGGCCATCAACATCCTTAGTTGGCAATATAGCATTGGTGATTACTTCTGAATCTAATTGAGGAGGAAGGGGTTGTTGAACAAGAATGGCATCAATTGTGTCATCATGATTCAGCTTTTCAATTTCGGCAAGAAGTTCATCTTGACTAACATCAGCAGGGAATTTCTTTAAAACTGAATTGATTCCTAACTTAATAGCCTTATTATGCTTGTTTCGGGTATAAATTAAGCTCGCTGCATCATCACCAGCAATCACGACTGCAATTCCCGGAGTTATATTTTGTTTTTCTTTTAACTGTGCCACCAGTTTTTGGGTCTGGGCATTGATTTTTTTAGCAAGGGCCTTGCCATCAATAATTGTCGTCACAGTGATTCCTCCTCGTTAAATTTCCATTTTATATTCTACCATAATAATATTGCGCTTAAGCAAAAAAGGAGTGGAATCAGAAGTTTATCACTTCATTTTTCCACCCCATAATTATTGTTAACAGTAATATTAGTTATTCGTGTTGACTTGTTTTTCAAATTTGCCAAGGGCTCCATTGATAAATTTACGTGACTTATCACTGCTGAATGTTTTCGTAAGTTCTAGTGCTTCATTAATTGCTACTACTGTTGGAACATTTTCAGCATATTGAATTTCAAATAAAGCAAGCCGTAAAATAACTAAATCCGGCTTTGCTAAACGATTGATAGTCCATCCGCTTGCGAGAAGGTCATTGATTTGTTCGTCGAGCTGATCTTGATGTTCTCGCACCCCATTTACTAAAGTCAGTAAATAAGGGGGAATTTGCTTTTCATCATGATGAGGAATTGCCTCATACACAGTTTGAATATCGGCTTCAGGATCTGATTGCAAAGCAAAGAGAACTTGAAAAGCTTCCTCACGAATCATGTGTCGGTTTAAACTCATTTTATTCACCAGCCTCGTCATTAAGATGTTCGCCAAACAAGTCATTAGGGTCTACTTGTTGGTCTTCTTTAGATGTTACGATTCCCTTAATATGAACATTAACTTCTTTTACTTTTAAATCAGTCATTAATGTGATTTGTTGTTTGACCTTATCTTGAATCATTGCCGCTACTTTAGGAACAGAGACACCATATTCAACATAAACATCCACATCAAGTGATAATTTTTCATCATTGCTGGAAAGCTTTACCCCACGCCGGCGATCAGAGCGTCCCAAAAGTTCACTTACGCTATTTGCAAATGAACCATACATCTTTGAAACACCATCGATTTCACTTGCGGCAATCCCCGCAATAATTTCTAAAACTCGTGGCGAAATTTGAATTGTCCCGAGTGACTTGTCTTCACTACTTAAAACAATCTTTGATTCTTCAGCCATCGTCAGCCCTCCAATTTATTTCTTCTCTTAATTATAGTAATCATTTCTATTCTGCACTATGTTCGAACAAATTGCAACAACTTGGTCAATTAGGAACATAGCGCCAGTTTAGAAATTAACCGCGAATTATGATTATACCAATCATGAACGACTAAATCGAGACTAGATGTGGTAAATTGTCCGAAATTAATTGATTTAAATTCTTCTAACGTTTTCAAGAATTGGTCTGCCTGCTGAAGCGGACTAGTATACCGTGCAACCGTCACATGTCCTGAGATTGTTGGATATCGTTCTTTTAGCAATAAGTCATGTAACGGCAGTTCTTTCCTAAGTACATTCCGTAAAGTTGATAATTCTGCTGAATAATACCCTTTTACAAGAAGTGCTCCTGAACTAGTGATCATTCCTGCTAAACGCCAATGAATCGGTCCAATTTGTGAAATAATCTGCCCTACTACGTTTTTATATTTTTCCTCTTCAAATGTTGAGAGCGAAAAGTATGAACTAGCTGCAATAAGGTCAATAATCGTAATATGCAGGTCAGCAGGAGGATAGAAGTATTGGTTAGGCTCAATTGCAGCCAACTTTTGCAAGCAAAACATAATGTTCCGGCTAACGTGCGCAGGCAGTGAAGCAGTAAGCGTCAGTCCTCGACGCATATCTTTATCAGGATTTAGCAAGTTACGATCTAGCTGTTCTTGATGATTTCTAATTGCCGACATTCCCTGTTGATTAATATTATTATACAGAGTAGTAAGTTGCATACTATTTTCCTACGATTATTAGATCAGTTGGCGCCTTTGTCAGCACTTCAACTCCACCGTGAGTAACCAGAATATCATCTTCTATCCGGACCCCGCCGATTTCAGGAATATAGATACCAGGTTCAACAGTGATAATTTCATTGTTCCGCAATTTAATATTTTGAGCACTGGGCCCATAGCTAGCAGGCAATTCATGAACCGATAAGCCTATTCCATGCCCCATTCCATGGTTGAATTCATCCCCATAACCTGCTATTTCGATTAATTGCCGTCCCGCAAAGTCAAGTTGGTCTCCTCGTTGCCCAACATGAGCAGCTTGAATTACAGCTTCACGGGCCTCATTGACGATTTGATAAACATCACGTAATTCTGGATCAATTGAACCAACGGCAAATGTTCTGGTCATGTCTGCCGTATAGCCATTGAAGTAGTAGCCAAAATCAACAGTAACAATATCGCCGTCTTCAATCACCTTTTTTGAAGCCGTCGCATGCGGTTTGGCCGCATTTTTGCCACTAGCGATAATTGTCGGAAAAGAGGCCCCGCTTGCTCCATGTTCTTTCATCCAAAAATCAAGCAAGTTCGCAACATGGCGCTCGGTCATCCCAGCATGGACATTTTCTAAAAGATACCGGTATCCCGCTGAATGCAAGTCTGCAGAAGCACGCAGGGCATTTACTTCATCACTATCCTTAATCATTCGCATCCGTTCAATTTGTTGGTGGAAAGGAACAAGGTCTGTCGCCATCTGCTCATCAAGCATATCAAATAAGGCATAAGTAACTGTATCTTCATATCCCAGAACAGTCACTTTCATCCCCTGACATATTTTATTAAGCGAACCGTAATAGTCACGGGTAATCATTCCCACAACCTCATCGTTTTCAAATTCTTCTAATGCAAGCTGGTACCGGTCATCAGTAATAATAATTGCATTATCTTTTGTTATTAAAAGGCATCCATCGCCTTCAATAAGATTAAAGCCAGTGAGGTAATAAATGTTTTTTTCATCCGTTACTAAAAATGCATCGATATATAATTTTTCAAATTTCTTCTGTAGACGTTTAATTCTAGACATAGTACATTTCCTTTAATACTGCCGGTTAGAGTAATCACGAGGGCCAAAGATAGCTGTCCCAACCCGCACACAGGTTGACCCTTCTTCTACCGCTATTTCATAATCATGGGTCATCCCCATACTAAGAACATCTAATTTTAATTGATCATTTTGGTTGTTCATTTCATCGCGCAATTCACGTAGTCGGCGAAAAATCGGCCGCGTTTTTTCCGGATCATCATAATAAGGAGCGCTTGTCATTAATCCCCGTAACTTTACATGTGGCAATTGAAGACTGGCCTCAGCTAATTCCATGCAATCTTGCAAAGTTGGCTTAACCCCAAATTTGCTCTCTTCTTCTCCAACATTAACTTCAATTAAAATCGGGATTATTCGATTATGCTTTCTTCCTTCTTTTTCAATCGTCTTCATTAGCTTAAGGGAATCAACTGATTGAATCATTGTAACGTAATCAGCAATGTATTTAACCTTATTACGCTGAAGGTGGCCAATCATATACCAGTTAATGTCGGCTGGTAATTCATCATGCTTTTTATCTAATTCTTGAACATAATTTTCACCAAAACTGTTCCATCCAGCTTTATAAAGCTCTGCAATATCTGCCGCCGGATGATTTTTGCTAACCGGTAACAGTTGAACATCTTGAGGATCGCGACCGCTGCGCTTACATGCAGCAATAATTTTTTCTTGGACATCTTTAGCCTTATCAACAATCGTCATTAAACAGTTTGCTCCCTTCAATTGTGGGTTAACTATATTCTTACATTATAGATTAACATATAATTGAAAAATATTTAAAAATAAAAAGACTACTATTTCATGTAGAAAAGTAGTCTTTTTATTACTATTCAGCGATTGGGTAAACCGATACCTTACGCTTACTGCGACCCATGCGTTCAAATTTAACAACACCGGCTACCTTAGCGTATAATGTATCGTCTCCACCACGACCCACGTTTTCACCTGGGTTGATGTGAGTACCACGTTGACGGTAGATGATTGATCCAGCAGTTACGATTGAACCATCAGCAGCCTTAGTACCAAGACGACGACCAGCTGAGTTCCGACCGTTAGCAGTGGAACCACCCCCCTTGTGGTGGGAGAAGAATTGTAAATTCATAATCATAGTTGTTCACCTCCAGCAATGAACTTTAATCAAACATTTTTACTTCAATGTTTTGTGGATAGCTTTCTTGGATATCACATAATCCATTTAAAAAGGTTTTAAGAAGGATCTGACTATCATGACCAAGGTCTAATCCTGTAACTTCCAGAAAGCCACCATTATCATTATCTTGTTTAAGGTGAGGCTTTGTATGAACAACTTGTTCAAGGCCGTTCACCGTTGAAATAGATAATGCAGAAACCGCGGCACAAACAATATCTTGCCCATATGGACCAGATTCAGCATGCCCAGTCATTTTAAAAGAAGTGATCCGCTGATTCGAATCTAAATTAAACTGTGCTCGAATCATGATCTCACCTCCGCATTAAGCGTTGATCTTGTTGATAGTAACCTTAGTGTAAGGTTGACGGTGACCTTGCTTAGTGTGAGTGTGCTTCTTAGGCTTGTACTTAAAGGTAACAACCTTCTTTTCCTTACCTTGCTTGTCAACAGTACCTTCAACAGAAGCACCGTCAACTACAGGAGTACCGATCTTAGTGTCGTCTCCACCGACAAAGATAACTTGATCAAAAGTTACCTTGTCACCTTCCTTAGCATCAAGCTTTTCAACATAGATAGAAGCACCTTCTTCTACCTTGTATTGCTTACCACCAGTAACGATAATTGCGTACATACTTTGTGCACCTCCTTAATATCTCAGACTCGCCGTACTAAGCAGCTAAATAAGCTTTAGACTTAATAACGCGCGGTTGTAGTTGTTGGTTCACAAATACAACGTTTGTATAATATCAAATATTATTCTCTTCGTCAACCGTAATCTCTACTTTTATAACGAAAAAAGGACTGTGACATAAGTTAAGTTACTTTCATAAAAAGGAAATACGCAGTACAACAATGGCCTCCAACGTCCGGCAAAAAAGCCGAACGTTGGAGGACTATTGTTGCTTGCGGGGGGCTCAAAAACGAAGTCACGAGTGACTTCTGTCTCGCTCCCTCTTGTAGTAGCTATTAAATCTTTTCTAAAGTTCCTTCTAGTTCACCATCAAAAAAACTAACCAAAGAAATATTCTCGCTACTAAACTGATTCAACATTTTTGCCACGCTTTGTGTCATATAACGTGGAGTATAAATCATGCCATCTTCTAGCCACCGACTTACTAAACCCAGAAATGCTGAATCAACAAAGGAAATCTGCAAATTAAGTGGGACCCTCAACTGTTGGTTCTTATTCACTTGCTCATTAAAGTGTGTCATTTCATTTGCTAACCGATTGTAAAGTTGTTCATAAAAGAAGTTATTCTTTTCATTATTTAATAGAACATCAAAAATATCGGCGTTATTTTCGATATACTGAAACGCTTTGCGGAGTGAAAACACCTTTACCGTCCGTTCTTTCGAAAAATTACTATCGATCATTACTTGGTTAAAGAAATCGTCAATAATCTCTTGGATTGCTGACTGAATAAAATCTTGTTTATCCTTATAGTGAAGATAGAAAGTTCCCCGAGTGATGTTGGCAGTTTCAGTAATCTTTTGGACGCTAATATCTTCAAGCTTTTCACGTCTCATCAGATATACAAGAGCTTTGCGCAGACTATTACGTGTTTTAATTACACGTGGGTCTGTCTTATTAGCAGCCATTTAATCATCATCCTTCCATCATACAGCTTAAGTCCTTTCTACTTTCGTACTTCTACCGTTTTAAAGTATAGTTGTCATGAAAGCGGTTTGTCAACGAAAGTGCAGATTTTATCTTAATAAAATAATTATATTAGATTATTACCATTGACAACTTTGTAGTGAAAATTATATACTTAAACCTGTTTGGAGCGGTAGCTCAACTGGATAGAGCATCGGTCTTCTAAACCGAGGGTTGCGAGTTCAAGTCTCGCTCGCTCCATATAAACGTTATTTACAAAAAGAGGATAGGAAACAAAAACGTTTTTGTTTCCTATCCTCTTTTTCAGTTACTCTCATCTAAACTTACAGATAATTTTCTAATTTTTCACTTTCATTTTTTAAGTATTTCTTAAATGCACTCTCATATGTTACAATTTTGTTGCAAAAATGAACATTTTTCATAATAATGAATATAGAGATTGCTTTTTGAGGTGATTATTATGCTACCATTTCTTATTATTGTTTTAATTTTGGTTGCGTCGGTAATTGGTGAATTTATGTTTGGCAGTCTTAGTAACCAAGAAACTGGAAAACATAGTGCAACTACCAATCGCTTACGAGATCGAAAAGCTTAATCTTATATTCCGTTCAACACAAGAGGCCGAGGAAATTCCTCGGCCTCTTGTGTTTTATCTTAATGTTGGTCAATCATTGCTTGGTAAGCATCGGAAATTTGATCAGGTGTTAACTGCCAATCACTAATTCCCATTTTTAGCAAAAGATGCCAAGCATGCCAAAAGCTTTCTTGTTGATGATTAAAATAGGCATCACTCAAGAAGTGTTTAATTGCTAGATACGATTTATTAAGGTCTGCTAACTTTGTAGATCTTTTGGCATCTGTAATTCGTTGCCAGGCTTGATCATCTAGCACAACCAGATGCGTCCACTTCATCTTTGCACTATACAACAAAAGTAAAGCTACTGATTCAACATACGATTTTAGCAAATCTTCTTTGTCTACTTCACTAGGATTAACTACCTTATACCACCCTGCTGCTTCAGCCATATTTGATAAAGAAATGTCAAGGTCAACAAAAATCGTTTGCTTTCTTGTTTCTGGCCCAATCATTAATTCCTTTTCATCATCAATCTTTAATTCTAAATCGATAATTTGGTGAAGCATTTTAGTAATATCTAACATTGCTATGCCTCCACAATAAAATCTACTGCTTATTCTTCCTCATTAGGAGTTGGATCTTCTGATGGTTCTGCCGAAGATACTTCATCTGAAGATTCGTCTTCTGCTACTTCTGTCGTTGCTGGTGATTCTTCATCAACAATCTCCATATGATCTGTTCTCACGGCTAGAGCGGAACGGTTTGCCAAATACCACTCGCGAACCAGGTCGTAATGAAGCAATACATCAAAGAACGAAACTTGCTCACCCGAATCTTTAACTAAGAAGGCCCACTCTTGACTATAATCGTCCGGGTCAAAAGCAATGTCAAGTTTGGTACCTTGATCTAATAGTAACTCAGCCCCATTATTTCGTGGTAAATTCATCAACATGTAATCTTCATCAGCAGTCGCAACAAATAAACGATCAATTACTGTCAGTGGAAGTTCAGGCTTATTCAACATAAAGCGGCGATCATTTGCAGTTGCTAAAATGCCTAGATCAATCGTGAAATCAAGATCTTTTTGCAAGTATTTAGCAAAATCAATCAGAGGTTTAACCGCATCCCGTAACTCAAGGGCAGTATGCTGTTTAAGCGCATAAACGATAAAATAATTTACTAATGCGCGGTTATTAAATTGCATTAATTTATCTTCTAAGCTTAGATAAAAAAGTGGTTCATGCTGACTTTGCTCTGTAAAAGCCGCTTCTCCCCGACTATCGACCTCAAATTTAAAAATAGCTTCACCGCCAATAGCCGCAACAGTCGCTTCAAATTCATGGTTTAATTCATTTTCTGCAACGTTAACCGCTGTATCCCCATGCATTTTTAATAGGCGATCCATAAAAATCAGATAATAGTCAGCCGCCTTATAGTGTGGCGGAAAATTAATAAACGCGTTTGCCAAATCCATTTTGGTTAGTTTATTAGCGGCTGATAATAGATTCTTAGCATCCTTAGTCTGGGCTAACTGGTCTAAAAGGTCAACATATTTTTGTCCAAGGCTTAAAACATCTTTAAAGGAATCAGAAAGAGCCTGGACCCGTTCACTAGGAGAAGTCACGATTCGATTATTGCTCATCGTCGTCCACCTGCTTTCCTTCTGATCCATTTAAACTGGCTAAATAATTAGCATATAAATTGCGATTAGCTAATTCGAAATCTTCAAAGCTGCCAAAAGTATCGATAATGCTCTTTTGCTCATAACTTAAAATCGTATTTTCTTTTGATAAGGATAGGACAACGCGTTCATTATCCTTAATAGTTTGGGCTGCATTACGAGCTTCTTCTTCTTGGTCCTCTAACTTTTGCAGCTGCTCAACCAGTTCCTGGCGACTCTCCTTGTTACGACTTGATTCCCAAATGCCTGACCGTGAACTAATTTCTTTTAATTGTTCTTGAAGGGCTTCTTTACGTTCCTCACGTTCTCGTTGATGATCAATCAAATCTTGGAGACGGTCATTTTCACTAGAGATTTTACTAATCCGGTCACTATTGTAACGTTTATTGTCACGCGCTAATTCAAAAGCCGTCCGTAATTTATCATATTCTGTTTGGTCAAAAGAAAAACGAACATTCAAAACGTCTAATTCACCAAATTGACGGCGATCCCACCAGTTACCAAAATAAATCCGGTAGTGACCAGTTTGATATTCTTCATAATAAAAGAAGGGATAGGTTTTACCCAAATATTTAATTAAGTTTTCACTAAGGTAATTACTTAATTGATCAGCCAAATCATCGACTAGGTTCATTACACCTTTATCATTTGGTTGTTGTTCCCGATGTTCAATCTCTTTAGCATAGCGTTGGTTATCTAGTAATTGGTAGATTTCCCGATCACGATGGTTTGAAATTGCATCATTAAAGCGTCGCAAATACTTTATCTTTGTAATAATTTGTTGATTGATGACTTGAGTAACATCAAGTGAATCACTATTAGTTTCTACACTCGCCATAAGCATGCTCCTTGTCTAAATAACTACCTATTATAATAAATAACTTTACTACCTTTTTTCCACTCTTTTTAAATTTTTTTCAAAAACTTTATATTTTTAGCACAGATCTGTTTTTTGAAGGTAAAAATAAAAGACTTTCCATAATGAAAAGCCTTTATTCCCTTATCCAATTATTCAAATATCAATGAACCCCTAACGATAATTTAGCAAAACGGCTCATCCGATCAATCGTCCAAGCTGGTTCCCAGACAAATTCCACATCAACGTTTTTTACCTCTGGAACCTCTTTTACCGCTTTAGTCACCATATCAGCCAATACATTTGTTAATGGGCATCCCATTGTCGTTAGCGTCATTTCAATCAAACATATTCCATCATTATCGAGATCAATTGTATAAACGAGTCCCAAATTAACAATATCGATATGAAGTTCAGGATCAATAACTGTTGCTAATCGTTGAACAATATCGTCCTTAATTGATTGTTTGTCTCTCATAATTAATTGTTTTTCCAATACTTCTCAATAAATTGTTGTCGGCCACCAGCTTCTTCTAAGGCAAAACGTTGCGGATCTTTCTTATAAAAGCCCTGATGATAGTCTTCTGCGGGATAGAATGGCTGCGCATCCTCAATTGTTGTTACAATCTTTGCATCACCAAAACGGCCGCTTTCCTGTAAAGCCTTTTTTGACTCTTCTGCAGTTTTACGTTGTTCATCATTTTTAACGAAAATTACAGGACGATAATTATCTCCCCGATCTTGGAATTGGCCACTTGCATCAGTCGGATCAGTTTGGTGCCAATAAATCTCTACTAAGTCTTTGTATGAAATTTTATCGGGGTCAAAAGTAATCTTTACTGCTTCTGTATGGCCTGTCGTTCCAGAACATACCTGCTCATAGGTTGGATTGGCAACATGGCCACCCGTGTAACCTGATTCAACTTTGTCAATTCCCGGATAAGTATCAAACGGCTGAACCATGCACCAAAAGCACCCGCCTGCAAATATTGCTGTGTCTAAACTCATATGTAGCAACTCTTTTCTTTTTTCAATACTTGTAATTAATTAGGATATCTGGATTATTTTTATTTTATCAAGAAAATCAGAAAAAACAATTTCAGTTTGCCCCCTCCATGCCCCCATTTATTTAAGCGATCATGTTCATAATTGCATTTTTTATAGACTGAACTATAATATTAGTAACAGTTATTTTACTTTTGTTAATAACTGTTATTGTTGAAGCGTTTCAGAAAAAGAGGCGAAGTTATTATGGCACTTAGTAAGCAAGAACGTAAGGAAATGGCTCGTAAAGCTATGGAAAAGCGTGGCAGCAAGAAGCCAGATGGTTCTGGTTTTGCAAAGATTGATGCTGACGCCAAGAAACTGAGCGAATAACTCTTTTGAAGCAATTCACTTATATATTAAAGAGACAGAGATGTGTTAACACCGCTGTCTCTTTTCTTTTAAGCATTATTTTGTTCTTTTTCACAAAATTCCGCGAGACGATCCATTCCCTTTTTAATCTGCTCAATACTTGTAGCATAACTAAAGCGAAGATATTCTTCCCCACCTTTACCAAAGTTTGATCCAGCCGTTACGGCAACTTTGGCCTCATTAGCAAGTTGATAAATTAGCTTATTGTCATCCTGATCAAGGAATGGTGGAATCTTGGCAAAAATATAAAATGTGCCCATTGGTTGACTACATTCAAAGCCCATCTCTGTAAGCCGCTTATACATATAGTCACGCCGTTTAATATATTAGGCGTCCATTTCCTTTGTTGCCTCGTCCCCATCCTTTAAAGCGGCTTCTGCAGCATCCTGGACAAATGTTGCGATATCCGTCACAGCAAATGCATGAACCTTGAACAGCAGATCGGTTACTTTAGCTGGTGCGCAAAGGTATCCAATCCGCCACCCGGTCATTGCATAGGACTTCGAAAAATCATTAGCCAAAATTGTCTGGTCTGGAATGATCTTAGCCATGCTTGAGTATTCACCGTCATAGTTTAATTCACTATAAATTTCATCACAGATTGCAAAGATTGGCTTACCCTTAATTAAGGCTGCTAATTCATTTCTGCTTGAGTATAGGCAATTCCAGTCGGGTTAGAAGGGTTAACGAAAATAACTCCTTTTACTCGATCATCATATTTATCTAGATACTGTTTAAGAAGAGCAGGCGTTAGTTTAAACCCAGTCTTGGATGTATCTACTTCTACTGGCGTCCCTCCAGCAATCATTACATCAGGCGTGTAGATTGAAAAAGTAGGCGTTGGAACTAAAATTATATCTCCCGGATTAGTAATTGCAGTAATTGCAACAGAAATCCCTTCTGTTACTCCGTTTGTAACAAGAATCTCTGTTGCAGGATCGTACTGAAGGCCATATTTATTAGCCAACGTATCGGCAATCGCTTGACGCAATCCCACTGTTCCACGTTGGGGAGCATAGTGAGTTCGATTGTTTTCAATGCTCTCAATTCCGGCCCTTTTAACATATTCTGGTGTGTCAAAATCAGGTTCACCAATTGTAAACTTAATAATTCCTGGAATTTTTGAAACGTATTGGGAAAAATCAAATACTTTTAACGTTGGAACATCATTTAAGATCTTCCGCATATGTTCACTCATTTCAACTATTTTACTTAAGATCCCCTTTTTACTAACTACATATTTTAATTATATGACAGTTTAAAAGAAAAAGCATAGAACAACATCGATTAACTGTTGTCCTATGCTTAACTTTATAAAATTAGTTTTCAAATGCTTTGATCATCCGGTCAAGCAATTCAATATCTGTATCACGTGAATAAATATCCATAATTTCATAGATTTGTGGTGCAGAAGTTGAACCAGTAAAGGCAAGGTTTAATGGGAAGTATAAACCACGACCCTTAATACCAGTGTCCTTACCCACTTCCTTAATAGCTTGACTGTAATCAAGGTCATCGCCACCGTTTTCAATTTTAGCCTTTAAGCCCTTAAGAACAGCTAAAACATCTTCATTAGCGAAGTCTTCGTTGTCCTTAAGCAAATCATAGTTGAATGATTGGTCAAGAACCGTGTAGTATGCCCATGCATATTGAATAACTTCAAGAAGCTTATTAATATCCCGTTGGTGAACTTTAATTGTCTTCTTAAGCAATTCAGTCAATTGATCTTCTGGAATACTTTGAAGGCGCTTAGCTTCTTCAGTTTCGCCTTCCTTAATTAATTCCATTGTCCGATCAGTTAATTTATCGATCGACATACTCTTAACGTATTGAGCATTCATCCAATCAAGTTTCTTTTGATCGAAGTATGCTGGTGCCTTTGACATCCGTTTTGGATCGTACACCTTAATCAACTCTTCTTTAGAGTAGATTTCACGTTCGCCAACTGGAGACCAACCTAAAAATGCAATAAAGTTAAAGATTGCTTCGTGAAGGTAACCATGCTTCTTGTATTCACTAATGAATTGAAGGGTATCTTTATCACGCTTACTTAACTTCTTGCGAGTCTTTGGATTAAAGATCAATGGAATGTGGCAGAAAGTTGGGTGATCCCAGCCTAATGCTTCATAAATAGCAATTTGCTTTGGCGTATTTGAAATGTGATCAGCGCCACGCAAAACATGGGTAATGTCCATGGTATGGTCATCAACTACTACGGCAAAGTTATATGTTGGCATTCCATCACTCTTTTCAATGATGAAATCACCACCAAGGTTGTCAGAGTTAAATGAAACATGACCACGTGCAATATCGTCCCATTCGTAATCATGGTCTTTAGGGAAGTGGAAACGAATAGTTGGCTTCAATCCCTTTGCTTCAGCAGCCTTTTGTTCTTCTTCACTCTTGCCATACCAACGACCATCATAATGAGGAGGTTCATTGTTAGCCTTTTGCCGTTCACGCATTTCAGCTAATTCTTCCTCTGTTGAGTAATCCTTGTATGCAATGCCCTTGTCTAATAATTCTTGAATGTATTTGTGGTAAATACCTTCTTTATTCCGTTCACTTTGACGGTAAGGGGCATACTTTGGATTTGGCTTATTTGGACCTTCATCCCAGTCAATTCCTAACCAGTGAAGATTTTCACGTTGGCTAGCTTCACCATCTTCAACGTTCCGCTTGGTATCGGTATCTTCAATCCGTAATACCATCGTTCCATCGAAGTGACGTGCAAATAAATAATTAAATAATGCTGATTGAGCATTTCCGATATGTAAGAAACCTGTTGGGCTAGGTGCATATCGAACTCTGACCTTTTGATCCATTATCTAAGACTCTCCTTTAGTAACTAATCGAAATATAATTCCGATTTAAAATTGGTTGCTAGTTTAACCAGCAGTCCTTAAAAACGTACTATCCACATTATAATAACACGCTTTTATTGCAACAAATATAATTGTATATGAAACAACATATTTGTCAATTAACTAGTTGATTTCGCATGAAAAACACTTAGCAAGTAATCCTGCATAAGTGTTTTTTCATTGCTTATTAACTTATTGTCATTAATTAGTATTGTTCCATATAGTGTTGCCGTTCCCAGTCAGAAACGTGTTGACGATATGAAGCATATTCACGAGTCTTGGCTTCCATAAAGCTGTTATAGAGGTGTTCACCCATTGAACTCTTGATAACCTCATCGTTAGCCAAAGACTTTAATGCGTTGTGTAAAGTATCTGGTAAATCATGAATATCTTTTTCAGCTCGTTCTGCTTTCGTCATCGTATAGATGTTTTCATCAACATTATGAATTGGTGGTAAGTTGTTGCGTAAACCATCTAAACCAGCTTCAAGAACAGCAGCGATTGCAAGATATGGGTTAGCTGATGGATCTGCTGACCGTAACTCAAGTCGTGTTCCCATTCCACGATCACTCGGAATTCGCACAAGTGGTGACCGGTTAGAAGTTGACCAAGCAACATAAACCGGTGCTTCATAACCTGGAACCAATCGCTTATAAGAGTTGACGATTGGGTTGCAAATTGCAGTGTAGCTTCGTGCATGCTTCATCAAACCGCCCAAGAAATGGTAAGCAGTTGCGGAAAGCTTATCTTTATCATTTTCATCAAAGAAGGCGTTAGTGCCATCTTGACTAAACAATGACATGTTGAGGTGCATTCCTGAACCATTAATACCAGAAAGCGGCTTAGGCATAAAGGTGGCATGGAAGCCATACTTCTTAGCAATTGTTTTAACAACGAACTTAAATGTTTGGATGTTATCAGCGGCTTCTAAAGCATCTGAGTACTTGAAGTCAACTTCATGCTGACCAGGAGCAACTTCATGGTGAGCAGCTTCAACATCAAAGCCCATCTTTTCAAGAGCTAAGACGATGTCACGACGGCAATCTTCACCAGGATCTGCTGGTTCCATGTCAAAGTAATTTTCCTTATCGTTAAGATTGGTAGTTGGGTTACCCTTTTCATCAGTCTTAAAGAGGAAGAATTCTGGCTCAGGTCCAATGTTAAAGTCTTTGAAGCCCATCTTCCGCATATCTTCAAGAACCCGCTTTAAATTGTTACGGGGGTCACCTTCAAATGGAGTACCATCAGTCTTGTAAACACTGCAGATTACCCGCGCAACCTTCCCGTGTTCAGCACCCCAAGGGAATGCAAGCCAAGTGGACATATCTGGGTAAAGATACATGTCACTTTCTTCAATCCGAACAAATCCATCAATTGAAGAACCGTCAAACATAATTTTGTTATCCATCAATTTATCTAACTGACTAACTGGTAAGTCAACGCTCTTAATCGTTCCTAATAAGTCAGTAAACATAACTCGTAAGAAATGAATATCTTCATCCTTTACCATTTGGCGAACTTCATCTTTTGTAAATACGTGTTTACCCATAAAATTTCATTCCCTTTCATACAATCTCCACAGAAATAATAGATGACCATACCAATCTATCTAACATCTGCTTCTCTCCTTAACACTGTGACTTAGAATAACAATAGACAGGGCATAAGTCAATTCTATTTAAGAGCTTTATTTTAATAAAAAAAATCTTTCCTTCCGTACTTTATTTTTTTAACCAATCATTTATAAACTGCTTAATTTGATTAATATCATCGGGATGACGCAAAATATCAAACCAGTGAGTATCAGCCTTATTTCTAAACCACGTTAACTGTCGTTTGGCATAATGGCGAGAATCCTGCTTAATTTTTTCAATCGCTTCGTCAAGACTAATCTCGCCATGAAAATAAGGAAATAATTCATGGTACCCAATCCCCTTACCTGCCGGCAGATCTTCCCCTCCTTGATCAAATAACCATTCTGCTTCTTCTAACAAGCCGTTTTGAATCATCAAATCAACTCGCTTATTGATCCGGTCATATAAAACAGGGCGCTCAGTAGTCAGGCCAATTAAGAGAAAATCATTTGTTGCTTTGAACTGGGGTTGGTTGGAAAATAATTGACCCGTTTTCTTAATTACCTCTAAAGCCCGGATAACCCGGCGAGTATTAGACTTGGGGATCCGAGTACTAGCTACTGGATCCAAGTCGTTTAATTGCTCCCAAACGTACTCGGCTCCCTTTTCTTCAGCAACCTCTTTCCAATGGTTACGAATGTCGAGCGTTTGTTGATCAAACTGGTCACTTCCCAATGCTAGGTTATCCGTTAATGTTTGAAGATAAAATCCAGTTCCACCTGCAATGATCGGCAAATGATTACGTTGAGCTATTTCGTCTATTTTTTGGTCAGCAAGTTTCTTAAAACGAGCGGCAGAAAAACGCTCTTCAATATTGCAGATATCAATGAGGTGGTGCGGCACATCCCCCATTTCTTCGGGAGTAACTTTTGCCGTTCCAATATCAAGGCGGCGATAAACTTGCATCGAATCACCAGAAATTACTTCCCCATCAAATTCATGTGCCAGTTTTATTGATAGTGCAGTTTTTCCTACAGCGGTTGGACCGACAATTGCGATTACTTTATTCATCTTAACTCTCCAATTTTTATAAATTTTATGCTAAAACCTGTCCTTCTCACTGGTAAAACGCCATTAATTCTTGCATAATGGAGGTAACCTATAAATTCGAGGAGGTTTTATGTTATGAAACAATTAGCAAAAGGTATTTTAGTTGGTAGTTTAGCAACAGTTGCTGCCATTGCTAGCGGGGTTCTTACTTTCCATAAAACTGTCATTAAGCCAGCGGAAGAAGAAGAAGAAAAGTTTGATCAAAACCGTCGAGCTGCTATCCGTAAGGGCCGCTCAGCACACCAACTTTAATTTTATTTAAGATTCAAAACAAGAAGCCATGTAGCGACGCGAAGCTAGTTTCATATTATCTTGCTATTGTTCGTGAAAGCAGTTGAGGCTGGAAGAAAACTTTGTTTTCTTCCAGCCTCTTTTATTGGTTAAATTTTACAAGAGGCTAAATTCCAAACGTTAGCAAATGATTGTTTAGAATCTTCAACCATCCTGATAAAAAGCATACAAGATACTTTTTTAATACTTGGACTTCTTAGTTTTACCGTCCCACGCACGATAACCATCTTTTAAGATATAAAGGTGGTTATACCCATGCTTACCTAAAAATGCAGCGGCCTGGGTACTTAATGTCATTCCTTCATCATATAAGTAAACCGGCAAGTCCTTCCGCAATTCGCCATATTGTTGACGAAGATATGGATAAGGCAAGTTACGTGCACCAAGAATGTGACCTTGTTTAAAGTCATTTTCTTGTCGCAAATCAATAACCTGTGCTTTTCGCATTCCTTGCTTAAAGTCATCTTGACTAAGGACAGTTGCATATCTCTTTCGACGGTAAGTCTGAAATGCCCAGCTAAAAATCCATACTAACAAGACGATTATAATGACTGCATTAAGAATCATCAAGCCAGAGCTAACTCCAAGTACCACGATCATTTCCCCTTACAAATTAATCTGCGTTTACAAACTGACGAGCTAATGAAGCAGCACCGATAACACCAGCATCATTACCTAATTCAGCTAACTTCAATTGAGTTGAAGTCCGAACTGTTGGGAAGGCAAATTTTTCAAAGTTTTGCTTTACCCGCTTCAAAAGGAATTCACCAGCTGCGGAAACTCCACCACCGATAACAAGGTATTCAGGGTTCAATGCGTTACTTAAGTTGGCAGTTGCTAAACCGAGGTAGAAGCAAACTTCATCAACAACAGTATTAGCAAGATAATCATTTTCCTTAGCAAGGTCAAAAACAATCTTGGCTGTAATTTCGTCACCGTTATCAATCATTGCCTTCAAACGACTGTTACCTTCATATTCTTCCGCCTTATCTTGAGCGATATGAACAATTCCAGTAGCGGATGCGTATTGTTCAAGACATCCATGGTTTCCACAAGTACAAAGGTATCCATCTGGCTTAACAATCATGTGACCAACTTCACCACCGGCACCAACGACACCGTGGATAAGCTTACCATTGGAGATAAGTCCACCACCAACACCGGTACCTAAAGTAATAAATGCAACATCGTCACCTTCATTACCAGCGCCCTTCCAACGTTCACCAAGTGCAGCAACGTTAGCATCGTTATCAAGAGCAAATTGCATCCCAGTGCCTTGTTCAATCTCTTCTTTAACATTTTGAGTTGTCTTCCAGTTTAAGTTGTAGGCACCAATAACAGTTCCCTTTTCACGGTCAATTGTTCCGGGAGTTCCCATTCCGATTCCAATAAATTGGTCTCGAGACATTTTATATAAATCAAGGTGGTGATTAATTGAGTTAATGATGTCTGGCACAATGTGTGAACCATCATCCAAAATGTTAGTCCGCAAAGACCACTTTTGTTGAATCTCACCGTTCTCCGTTAAAATTGCAAACTTGATAGTAGTACCACCAAGGTCAACACCAATTAATTTCTTAGCCATAATGATTCCTTTCCTGGGTAAGGTTTAATACAGTTTACCCCTTTTAATTCTCGTTTGTTCTTCACGATGTTCTTTACGCAAGACAATCTTTGCTTTTGTATAAGTTGAGTTATCTACAACTCCTGATTGATAGAGGTTATCGAGCTCAATAGCCATTAACTCAATATCATACAGTCGTTTACCCACATATACAAACACGTTGAATTCTTTTAATAGTTGCTGAACATCGTATAGTGTGCGGTAGTTTCTTGAGGCGATTGCCATAAATTATCACTTCAATTCTAGAGTCAAAATTACCAAACTTACCGTTAATACAGCTCCACTTAACAACCGTTTCAGGTAATCAACAGTTCCTAACATGGGAGCACCAACAATAAATGCAATGAAAAAGCCACCAAATAGGCCGCCAATGTGTCCTACCAAGTCAACTCCTGACAGGAAAAAATACATCACAATATTAATAATAATAAATAACACAAAAAAGTACGACTTAAGACGCGAACAATAACATTATGGTGAAAGCAAACACCCAACATTAAAAATGCGCCAAATAATCCAAAAAATAGCAGTACTAGCACCAGCTGAAACTGTCGATGGCATGAAGACCGCGCTGGTAGGATTACCAAAAAACGCGCTGACAAAGTATATAACTACCATTCGCCAATGACCGAAAAACTCTTCAATGTAACAGCCAATATATAAAAGCGTAACGCTATTGACTACTAAGTGTGATAAACCAACATGAAGGAACACAGATGATACTAAACGCCACCATTCACCTTCCCTGATTAAGGGCGTACTACGAGCACCCATATTCAGGAGGGTTACTGTATTAGTTGAGCCACCTGAATAAACTAACCAGCAATAAACTAATACCTGAAAAATTATTAAGGTAAGCGTCACGGGCGCCAATCTTAGTCCCTGTGTCCGCATCTTCTATATCCCCGGTAAATACAACACTTTATCTATTCGCTGATCGAATTCTTCTGGTTCCCATTCGTTTTCTTCAGCCAGTTGCGTTGTCAATGCCATTGAAACTTTAGGGCCCTTATAGTTTTTTAGGTAACGATCATAATAACCGCCGCCAAAGCCCAACCTGTTACCAGATGCGGTAAAGGCTACTCCAGGAACAACCATCAAATCAATCTCATCTGGAGAATAAACTTTGCCATCATGTGGCTCTAAAATACCAAAAGACGTCTCGTCGAAATCGGTATCCTCATTTAATTCAACAAATTCCATTTGACGATGGGGCAACGTCCGTGGAACAACAATCTGTTGGCCCTTATGACGCGCATGAAGGATAATAGGTGCAGTATCAATTTCAAAAGATTGACTTAAAGTAACAGCAATTGTTTTAGCCCCTGTCCATTCAGGTTGATCATACAGCAAAGATGCTAACTTTCGCTCTTCGTAAAGACGGGTGTTTAAATCTAATTGTTGAAGGCGCGCAATATATGCTTGTCGTAACTCTTTCTTTGAATAAGCCATTATGTTATGACCGCTCCTTTATAGTGAAGTAACAAACGGTATCAGATTTTATTATCACCGCTTGAGTGAATTTATGCAAGCGTTTTTTTATAAAAATAAATAAAAAGAGCCGGTCTCCCAGCTCCTTTATATGGTCATTACTTAGTTTCCCGATGTAATGTAACCTTTTGTTCCCGTGGACAGTACTTGTTTAATTCAAGACGATCTGGGTTGTGACGACGGTTCTTGCTAGTTAAGTAAGTCCGTTCGTGGCATGAAGTACATTCAAGTGTAATGTTGACACGCATTATTTTGACCTCCAAACTATTTCTTTTATTTAACGTGGTTATTTATCGTAACCCTAACTCGTACAACTATATCATTTATTCTTCTATTTGGCTAGTAATTTATCAAAGTTTGTTAAGGAAATTTCCTTGACAGTTTAATTAGTCACCGAAACCCTTGGAACTCTGAACAGTCTTCCAGTAGGCTTCAAAAATTTGTTTTGCCATTGTCAGGTTGGCACCACCATCGGAATTTGAAGCTCCTGGAATAGCCAAAGCAACTACAACTTGTGGATTATCAGATGGCGCAAATCCAGCAAAACTTAGCGTAGTTGTTGAGTGCGACTTGTAGTAGGTTTCGGCAGTCCCTGTCTTACCAGATACTGATGGTTTAACAGATGCCAACGCTTTACCAGTAACATAACGGTTAGAACCATGAACCACTTGATAAAGCCCTTGTTTAACGACATCAAAGTCAGCTTTAGAAGCAGGAATGGTTAATTGAACTTGGGGCTTTGTTGTATATTCAACGGCACCAAGTTGACCATTGGCTTTCGTACCACGGATTTCTTTAACAATGTATGGGCGCATCCGGTTACCACCGTTAGCAATAGTAGACATATATTGGGCAAGTTGAATCAAAGTATAACCATCATAGTTACCATATGACAAGTCAAGTGCTGAACCGATATGCTTTTGGTCAGCAGGTCCTGTATAACCGCTTGTTTCACCAGGCAAGTCGATTCCAGTTTTAACCCCTAGTCCAAACATGTTGAAGTAACCCCGCGCTTTAGCAAAAATACTTGGCTTCATCGTAATTTGCGCATTTGGTGTATATTTCATTCCTGCTTCTTTCATGAGTAGTTGCATCATATAAGAGTTGGAAGAAACTTCGAGCGCCGTTGCTGCATTAATTGCCATATTTGCTGATCCACCATGGTTAAACCATGATCCCTTAGATGAAGTTCCGGCAAGCTTAATTGGCATATCGGTTAAGGTATTATTTGTTGGCGTAATTACACCATCCATTAATGCCCCCATGACCATTGCCGGCTTTACAACTGAACCCATCGTAATTGGGTGGTTGATAGCACCAATTTCATCAGGGGTTTCTTTACCTGTTGCTGGGTCACGGTCAATTCCTGCCATCGCATAAATTGCACCGGTATTTGGATTCATTACTACTGCATATACCCCAGTGGAATACTGGTTTCCGGCAGCTGAGTAATTGTTTTTCAAAATCGATTGAACTTGCTTTTGGAACTTTGAATTAATCGTTAATACAAGGTTATCACCCTTCTTACCAGGGTACTTAGTCTTTTCTTTAGTTATATCATTTCCGTTAGTAGTAACTTCAGTTTGTGACTTCGAACCAGCTAAAGTTGATTGGAACTGTTTTTCCAGATAACTTTGTCCAACGCTATCATTTCGAGAATATCCTTGAGCAAGCAATGAGTTAACTTCATCACTTGGTAAACCAGTAGTTGAGACAGTTCCTGTTAACGATTGAATATCTGTACCTTGGGGGTAATTACGAGTCCAAGACGTTCCAATCTTTACCCCTGGCATTTCATTCAAGTGTTCTCCAACTGCTGCAAGCTCTTTAGCACTAACACCCGTTTCTTTAATATAAGTTGTCGAAAGGGAATATGCTCCACTCATTGCCGCATAAATTCGGGCATTATTCTTTTGCTGATCTGTAAGTTCCCATGAATCAGGATGCTTGCTCAAATATTCGAGAGCTTTATTATATTTAGTATCTTCAGAATCGGCATCTGAAGTCTTAACATGTTTCAAAACACTCTTAAGCCGCTCTTTATCAGCAAGGTAGTAATCCTCTTCATTTCGATCAGTTAAGCGCGAATTCTTATTAGAAACAGACACATATTTTCCTAAACGATTAGCAATCTGATAGAGCTGATCAGTAGTTACATTAGCCCCTTTAGTATAGGTAATGGCTTGATGAGTTTGATTACCAACAAGAACATTCCCTTGTGAATCATAAACCATCCCCCGTTGTACATTATTCGTCTGCGTTGTTGTATCTGATCGCTTTACTTCCGCTTTAAATGATGTTCCTTGCAGAACTTGAAGATAAAACAGTCGAATAGTTAACGCTAATAACAAGATACCAACAATCCATAATAGCATGTTCAGCCGGAATGGAATAATTGACTGCGCATTTTGACGCTTTTTGGTACGTGAACCAAACAAGTTCATTATTCGATCAAAGAATTTCACAGTTTTATAATTCTCCTTCATCGTAGTGAATCTATTTTAACAAAAATTACCTGCTTTAACAGATAGTTACCACTACTAACGTGAAAATAATACTCTTTATTTTATAAGAAATGAAGAATTTATTCCAATGATTTAATGAAATTTAATGAACAATAGTAATGAATATCATTTTAAAAAAGGATATGATAATGTGGATGTGTCTATTTAATTGAGAGAAGGAGAATTTTGCTGTGTTTTTATATCAACATCATCGTTTATATCGACGCAAAATTTTGATTGCAAGTTTCCTATTACCAGTTATTTTGATGGCTTGCTATTTTGCATACCGTCAAATGACTCCCTTTGGCAAAAGCAGCTTATTAACCGTTGATCTCGGTCAACAATATGTCGATTTTTTCAGTTACCTTCGAAATACTATTCTCCACCATCCCAGCAGTTTCTTTTATTCGTTTAGCAAAGGACTTGGTGGCGAAATGTTTGGAACTAATGCGTATTACTTGCTAAGTCCATTAAACTTAATTTTGTTATTCTTCCCTGCTCAACACCTTGCAACTGGGATAACCATCGTTACACTCGTTCGATACGGTCTAGCGGGATTGAGTTTTGCTTGGCTAATGCAAAAAACGGATCTACAACAGGGGTGGCGAATTTTAGCATTCAGTACAGTCTACTCAATGAATGGCTGGATGATTGCCAACCAATTAAATATGATTTGGCAAGATGCTTTAATACTTTTGCCGTTAATTATTTGGGGACTCCTCAAACTTATTTATCAAAACCGTGTTGGAACTTATATCGCTTGGCTAGCCGTAATGCTGATTGATAATTATTATATGGGCTGGATGATTGCCATCTTTACTTTTCTATTTTTCCTCTGGCAAACACCAGCGTTAGCCTCATGGCGACAACGGGGAGTAATTTTTCTCCGCTATCTCGGCAGTTCGCTGCTTGCGGTGGGTATTTCAGCAGTCATTTTATTGCCAACTTTCTATGCCTTAATGCAAAGTAAAGGGATCTACACTGAAACCAAGATTCACAGCCGTTTTGAGTACTTTGCTCCTAAAATGCTTGGGAAACTTGTCCCCGGATCATTTAATTTTAATCAAATGCCAAGTGGTCAGCCTAACATTTATATCGGAATGCTATTAATGCTCGGTGCTTGTCTCTACTTCTTCAATAATCGCTTTGACCTTCGTCGTCGTTTGATTGGGGCAGCCATTTCTATTTTCTTTATTTTCTCATTCTGTTACGAACCATTAGATCTTTTATGGCATGCCGGCCAGTTTCCAGTTTGGTACCCTTATCGTTTTTCCTACCTTTTCTCTTTCTGGTGCATCTATCTTGCAGCTAAAGTGCTTCAACCTGATTTCAAAATAAAAAAGCGCAGTGCACTTATCCTGACGTTGCTTATTATCGCAATTTACTGGTATGTTGGTACGCTTAACTTATCGTATATTAATAGCAATCAACGGAATATCGGCTTATGCTTTTCGCTGATCACTGTTAGTTGCCTTTGTATTCCCCGAACAAATTCACCGCGCTTATACGACGCGCTTCTTGTTCTCCTTGCTGTCTGTGATATTTCTATGAGTGGGTACACGGCGCTTAATAAGATCTCTTACGTTTCACAGCCTGAATTTGGCAGCTACACTATTGCTCTTGATAAAAGTGTAAAAAAACTAAAGAAGCATGATCCGAGTTTCTACCGCGTTGCCAAAACTTTTATGCGAACAAAGGATGATCCCTTCCAAGCAGACTTTAATTCTGGTGACCATTTTGGTTCGACCTTAGAGCCGCCAATTCCAGCCTTCATGGGTGCAATTGGGCAGCCAGATGGGGATGGTTTTGTTACGTATACTAATGGAACTCAAGTGAGTGATGCGCTTCTTGGTTACAAATACACTATGAATGCTCGGAACACGTCAGCCGGACAGGCATTACCCCTATCAGGTTTCCGTCCTGATTGGTACAGTTACCCATTAGTAGGATCAACTTCGGCAGTCAATCTCCGTGAGAATCCACATGCTCTTCCGATCGCATTTGGAGCTAATGCCGCCATCCTTCACCTTCAACGGACAACAATGGATCCGTTAAACTATCAGTCACAGATTTTCCAAACGCTTGCCGGTCGTCCAACACTTCATTCATTATTTGCCGTTCAAAACTTTAATTCCGTCAAATTCAATAATGTTCAAAGTGCTAAGCAAATTACTGGCACGATCTTTAGAAAGCAAAACCTGCTTAAACCAGCATCAGTTCAGCTAGAATTTATTCCGCCAACCAACGATTCTTACTACTTAACACTCGGACCAAACGTTGAGGATAATGCCACAATTACGATGAATAACAAAAAATTCACCCAATATGACACCTTTCGTAATACGGTAGTAATCAACGTTGCTCATGATCAAAAAGGGCAAAAAGTCCTTGTCAATTTGCAACTAAAGAAAGCTACACTTTGGATGCAAAACGTTAGTATCTATCAACTAAAGCAACGGCCATTTATGGCAAGCTTAAAGCCTCTCCAAGAATCTCCCTTAAAGATTAGTTCATACCGTAGTAATCGGATCGTTGGTACAGTCAATCTCCAGCGAAATCAGCGAGTATTGATGACTACTATCCCTGCTGCCAAGGGTTGGCACGTTAAAGTAGATGGTAAGTCTACTACTCCACAAACCGTGCTTAATACGTTTATGGCTATTCCAATGAGTCCTGGAAAGCATCGGGTTGAATTTTATTATCGGCCACCGTTTCTCATTCTCGGGCTTATAATTACAGTTATAAGTCTCGGTTTAACTGGTTGGTGGGTTAAGAAAGAACATCAAACAAGGACAATGTTTGATTAACAATAAAGCTCTTTAGCATACTATCATTAGAATAGTTTATGCTAAAGAGCTTTTTCACTATATAAAAAATTAATGCTGAGATGCTCCAGTAGAGGCGTCAGCCTTATTATCGGAATGGTCATCAGCGTCATTAACAAATCCAGCTACGTCAGGTGTATCACCATCTTCATGTTGAAAATGAAAAACCGGTCCGTCGGCTTGCGGATCATAGTCAACAGTAGTTATAAGATCCTTAAAGAACCACTCATCTAGCGAATCAATGTGATAGTTAATACCATCCTTTTTAACCTCTAAAATTGGATCAACTGGTGTATCTTCACGAGTGAATCCTTGTGAAAAACCATGATGGACTTCGGTTTGACCATAGGTTTTACCGTAAAACTTTATTCCATTTCCTGATTCTAATCCCATTTCGTCACGAAACCATTGACTTGCAGCATCAGTAATAATCAATTTCATTTTTCTTCCCTCCAACGTTCAGTGATATCGCTTTCATACATCTTACTATAGCATAGTAGAAAAATAATACCAATAAGAAAAGCGAGATTGAGGAATTCACCACATTCCTCGACCTCGCTTTTCTTATTTTAATTAATCAACCTTGACAATCTTTAGCTTGATTGTCCCATTAGGAACTTCAACTTCAACTACTTCGCCAACTTTGTGACCAAGTAATCCTTTTGCCATTGGAGATTCATTAGAAATCTTACCGTTAAATGGATCAGATTCTGATTCACCGACAATTTGGTATTCTTCTGGTTCTTCATCTGGCAATTCTTGAATAGTAATTGTCCGACCCATAGATACTTCATCCTTATCGACATCTTCATTATCGATAATTTCAGCATATTGAAGCATGTTTTCAATTTGAGCAATTCGGCTTTCAACCATTGCTTGTTCGTCTTTTGCTGATTCATATTCTGAGTTTTCAGATAAATCACCATAACTACGAGCAATCTTTATCCGCTTAATAACTTCTGGTCGACGCTTCAAGCGATATTCTTCAAGTTCATCTTCAAGCTTTTTCTTCCCTTCAAGGGTCATTGGAAAAGTTTTTTCTTCAGCCATTATAAACACTCCTCATAATTTATCCAGTGCAACATTACCATTTCTACTTCAGCTTGTAAACACCTATTGTAATTCCGTATGTCCACGTTTTACCAAAATATCACGGATCTTTGTCGACAATAGGTCAATTGCAACTTGATTTTCGCCACCTTCTGGCACAATAATGTCAGCGTAGCGTTTAGTTGGTTCAACAAATTGATGGTACATTGGCTTAACCGTAGCTAAATATTGCGTAATAATTGAATCAAGAGACCGTCCACGCTCTACCATATCACGTTGAATCCGGCGAATAATCCGAATGTCATCATCTGTATCAACGTAAACCTTAATATCCATTAAATCACGTAAACGCTCATCATCAAGAATTAAGATTCCTTCCAAAATAATAACATCGGTTGGTTCTACATGAACGGTTTTGGCTGAACGTGTATATTGTGCATAGTCATATACCGGCATCTCAATAGCCTTATTACTTCGCAAATCCGTTAGTTGCTTAATTAAAAAATCGGTATCAAATGCAAGTGGATGATCATAATTTACTGCTTTACGTTCATCCATTGTCATATCTGACTGATCATTATAGTAAGTATCTTGGTTAATAATCTGGATCGCTTGCCCATGCAATTGGTCATAGATTTTATTACTTACCGTTGTCTTTCCACTACCGGAACCACCTGTAACACCAATAACTACTGGACGCTTATTCTGTTGAATACTCATCAATTTGTCTCCCTCATAAAACTTTCTAATCTGAAATAGTATATAGCACTCTTTTGTGATGCGCAAGATAATTACTAATTTAAATTATTAAAGGTGAGGTGAAAGGGAATATTAATGCATCACAACATAGTAATTTCCAGGGAAGTATTGTTGGTCAGTAATTTTAACTGTTTCATTTTCATTTGGTGCTTGAATAATCCGACCATCTCCAAGTGAAATGGCAACGTGATATGGCGCATCATCAGAACCGTAGAAAACAAGGGCCCCATATGGCGCGTTTAAAACATTATCGTGAATATGTGGTCCTAAAGCTTGTTGTTCATACGTCGTCCGTTGTGGAATACCGTAACAATATTGGACCAACCCAGAACAATCAAATCCACCTGGTTTATTACCACCCCATACATAAGGGGTTCCTAAATAAGACATTGCCTTGTTAACAGAATCTTGTAGACTTTGACTGTTCTTGCTGGCTTGATCCTTTTTCTCAGCATTATTAGCAGGTGTTTCATTTTTATCTTTGGTTGGAATTGTCAACTTTTGTCCCACAAAAATCAACTCTTTATTTTGCAAATGATTAGCGGTTGCAATATCATCCGCACTAACATTATACTTTTGAGCAATCCCATTCAAACTATCGCCAGCATTGACCGTAACGGTCGTATCAGCCTTTGCAGTTACCGTGCCCATTGCCATTGCGCCAGCTACCCCTAACGACGATGCAAGAATTTTCTTTGTTGTTGATTTCATTATTTCGTTTATCCCTCTTTATATTAAATATCATTATTTTATTATCAAACTATTAATAAAATAGCAGAAAATTTTCAGCGCTTCAACCACTAATTATTAGTTTAGTGATTAGCCCTATAATATAAATACGTAAAAAATAATTATTTGCACTAAAAAAAGGCCGAAAAAATCCAGCCTTTTAATTTTTAACGAATTTCTGCATCAACCTTATCTTGCAAGTAAGCAGTAACCTTATCAAAGGCCATGTTTACTTGGTCTTCAGTTAACGTTCCTTTATCATCTTGATAAGTTAAGGTGTAAGCTAATGACTTCTTGCCAGCAGGAAGGTGAGAACCAGCATAAACATCAAATAGGTGAATGTCCTTAAGGTAAGCACCACCCTTTTGCTTAATTGCCTCTACAATTGTTGCATTTTCAACATCATCATCAACCAAGAGAGCAATATCGCGAGTGATTGAAGGATACTTACTAATAGGTGTATATTCATTTTCAATCTTTGGTGCAGCCAGTAATAATTCTAGATTTAATTCAAATACATATGTTTCTGGAATCTTATATTCCTTAGCAGTTTGTGGATGAACTTGACCGATGAAGCCGACTAATTGGTCATCAACCATAATATCAGCTGTTCGTCCTGGGTGCATTTCTGGACGATCACTAGTTGGAACATAAGTAATCTTCCCAGCAATCCCCATATTCTTAAGGTAACGTTCAACGATCCCCTTTAATTGGAAGAAATCAACCGGTTGATCCTTCTTATTCCAACTATTAGCTACCATTTGGCCAGTAACCGCAGCTGCAAGGTGTTCTTGTTCTACTGGACGTTCATCCCCCATTGGCAGGAATATTCGGCCTTCTTCATATAATGCTACGTTATCAACATTTCGCGCCACGTTATAAGCAATATCATTAAGCAAGCCACTAACAATATTCATCCGGGTAGCTACATGGTCAGAACTCATTGGGAAGTCGAGTTTCATCGGTTCAGCAAGTGGCTTAATTTGGAACTGCTTAGCCTTCTCAACAGTTGTTAAGGAATAACTAATTGCTTGAGTTAAGCCCATTCCTTCGAGATCATGACGACTTGCCCGAATAAACCGTTGACGTGGCGTAAGTCCTCCCCGGTTACGCGTCATCGTTGGTAAAGTAGACGGTAAGTTATCATAACCATAAATCCGCGCAATTTCTTCATAAAGATCAGCTGCCAGGCTAATATCCCACCGCCGTGCTGGAGCAATCACTGTTAATTGATCGTCATCATCAACAGTGTAAGCAAATGCCAAGCGATCAAAAATATCAGTAACTTGTTCCATGGTTAATGAAGTGCCCAGGACATGATTAATCTTCGCAAGGGATAGTTTGATTGGCGTATCAACTGCTGGCGCTTCACTACCAGTAACAATTCCAGCAGTAATCGTTCCCCCAGCAAGTTCCTTAATCATTTCAGCTGCTTCATTCAATGCCGTTTCAACTGTTGCTGGATTGATTCCACGTTCAAACCGCATTGAAGATTCACTATGAAGATCTAAGCGCCGTGCTTGCTTCCGGACCATTACTGGATCAAAAATGGCTGCTTCAAGGGCAACAGTTGTCGTATCATCACTTACTGCAGTTCCTTCTCCACCCATTGTTCCCGCAAGAGCAACTGGTTGGTCATCGACAGTTACAACAATATCATCTGCTTTTAAGGTTTGTTCATCCTCATCTAATGTAACAAACTTTTCACCTTCATTAGCATGACGAACCCCAAAGTTGTTACCAGATAATTGATCATAATCATAACTGTGGAGTGGCTGACCATATTTAAGAAGGATATAGTTAGTCACATCCACGACATTATTTACAGGACGAATACCACTGTTCCAGAGGCGAATTTGAAGCCATAGTGGACTTTCGGCAATTTTAACACCTTTAATTACCCGTAATTTATAAGTTGGTGCAATCTTAGTATCCGCAATCTCTGCTTGAAGAAGGTCCGCTGTCTTTTCAGCCCCTTCTTCTTTAATTGCAACTTCTTTAAAATGCGACTTTAACCCGTAAAAGGCTGCGATATCATTAACATTTCCATAAATACTAAGCATATCTCCACGGTTAGGAGTTACATCTGTATCGATGATCGTGTCGTCCATCCCTAAGTACTTAAATACGGGATCACCGTTTTTAGCATCGTCTGGTAAGAAGTAGATACCATCTTCGTAATCTTTAGGCGCAATCTTGTCGCTAAAACCAATTTCTTGAAGAGCACAAAGCATTCCGTTTGACTCAACACCACGGATCTTACCACGCTTAATCTTTTGGTTATCAGCAATTCGCGCACCGTGAAGGGCAACGATTACCTTTTTACCTTCTTGAACGTTCGGGGCACCACAAACAATCTGGATCGGTTCTTCTTCACCAACATCAACTTGACAAACATGGAGATGGTCTGAGTCAGGGTGATTTTCACATTTTACTACTTCCCCAACAACAATCTTCTTTAATCCGTCGCTTAATGAATAAACGTCATTAATGTCAACCGAGGTACGAGCAATCTTTTCAGCTAAATCTTGAGGGGCAACATCTAAATCAAGGTATTCTTGAAGCCATTGATATGATACTTTCATTTCACATTATCCTTTCTGGTCAAATTGGTTAAGGAAGCGGACATCATTTTGGTAGAAGTTACGGATATCATCAACACCGTACTTCAGCATGGCAAAACGATCTGGTCCAAGTCCAAAGGCAAAACCGCCGTATTCTTCTGGATCAACGCCTGACATCTTAAGCACATTTGGATGAACCATTCCGGCACCAAGAACTTCAATCCAACCAGTTTGTTTACAAATTGCACAACCCTTGCCAAGGCAGTTGAAACAAGTAATATCTGCCTCAACTGATGGTTCAGTAAATGGGAAGTAACTTGGTCGCAAGCGAACCTTTAACTTGTCACCGAAAAGGTTTTGAGCAACGGCCTCAAGAGTTCCCTTCAAATCAGCCATGGTAATATTTTTACCAACAACCATCCCTTCAATTTGGTGGAATTGGTGACTGTGGGTTGCATCATCAGTATCACGCCGGTAAACCTTACCTGGTGAAATCATCTTTAGTGGGCCTTGACTAAAATCATGTTTTTCGAGCATCCGTGCTTGCATTGGTGACGTTTGGGTCCGCATCAAAACAGATGGCGTAACATAAAATGTATCTTGCATGTCACGAGCTGGGTGATCCTTTGGCAAGTTTAACTTTTCAAAGTTATAAACTTCTTGTTCAACTTCATCCCCAACTGCTACTTCATACCCCATTGATACAAACAAGTCCACAACTTGGTCAATGATTTGTTGAATAACATGGGGTTGCCCTTGTGCTACTGGTGTTCCAGGAAGAGTAACATCAATTGTTTGGGCTGCTAACTTAGCATTCATGGCGGCCTGTTCTAGCTCAGCACGCTTTTCTTCAATCGCAGCTGATAATTCATCCCGCACCTTGTTAGCAAATTGCCCTACTTTAGGACGTTCTTCAGCACTAAGATCACGCATGCCCCGAAGAACTGAAGTAATCGGTCCCTTCTTTCCCAGCATCTTGACGCGGATTTCATTAATTCGCTTTAAATCCTCTGATTGTTTAATATCTTGCAATCCTTCTTCACGAAGTTCGGCTAATTTCTCTCTTAGTCCCATATTTTCACTCCTTAATTCAAAAAAGCCTCATCCCAATATAGGGACGAGGCTTCGCGGTACCACCCTAGTTTGTAGGAACAAATCCTACACACTCAAATAATCAATAACGGTGATTGGCCGGAATACCATTACGTATCAGCTCCGAAAGTGAAATTCGCCTTAGATCACTGATTGCAATTCTCAGCTCATGGTTGCAACTCTCTAACAGGATCGTCTAGCTACTAGCTCTCATCATCGCTTTTAATTCAATTACATATTCTAGACAATCATCTGTAAGGCGTCAAGCGTTATTTTAAATCCACTTGTCACTCCATGCATGAACAGCTTCCATGACTGGGCGCAATTCTTGACCACGTTCAGTCAAAGAATAATCTACCCGACTAGAACCTTCGTAAGTGTTACGAATAACAATTTGTTCGTCTTCGAGTTCTTTTAATCGTTCACATAAAACTCGATCGCTGCACTTTGCAATGCTACTGGCAATATCCTTAAATCGCATGTTGCCATTTTTAAGTAGTACTTCAATGATTAATCCGTTCCATTTCTTTCCCAAGATCATAAACGTACGTGTAAATTTTGGACAAAGTTTACAGTCTTCATCAAGTGCCTTTTCTGCTACTAATTGTTCCATAATTTAACTCTCCTTCTCCTCTACCAAGTTGTTTGCATTCGACGTTTCTTAATCTTTCGACGCATCTTTGCACGTAGCGGGCCAAAGAATTCATGCTCTGCTTCGAAATCATCAACTAGCGATACAATTAAACTCTCCGGATAGCGTGGCACTGCCAACGTTGCGCCAAACATATGCTTGAGGATAATATCCTTTTCTTTTTTATTTAACGGGGTTAGCTTTTCAGCATTGCGTAATGCAACTCGGGGATGAATAAATGCATGGGTTCCTAAATTAAACTTAGTCGTCCGCCAATCATAATAAAAAAGATCATGCAAGAGACCTGCCCGCGCAGTACTGCGATAATCAAGATGCATTTTTTTAGCAATTTTGTAGCTATCATACGAAACCGCAATAGAATGTTGCAGGCGGGTAGAGTGATGATGCTGAGTATAGTTCGCTAGCTTTTGGACAGCTGGCTGGGCTAAAAGATCGGCAACGATTGAAACATACTCTTTATCGGTGCGCCATTCATTTTTTGATTTCATGTAATACCCCTTTTCTATATTATTGCAATTATCATACACGATTTTAACGAGAAAATAAATTAATTTAATCTAGATTTTGATTAAGCTGAAACATTAAAATTCCTGCAGAGATAGCGACGTTAAGCGATTCGGCTTCACCACGCATTGGAATATAGAGATTATCAGTTGTTTGTGAAAGAAGATCGTCGCTCATCCCCTGCCCTTCATTGCCCATAATTAAGGCAAAAGTATCACCAGGATCAACAGTCCGGAAGTTTTTGGCTTGGGGATTCAGTTGCGTTCCATACACCGGAGCATTGATTGATTTAAAATCATCAATCCACTTTCTTAAGTCACCCTCAAACATTTGAAGGTGAAATTGACTTCCTTGCATTGAACGAACAACTTTGGGACCAAATAAGTCTGCTGAGCGTTGTCCAACTACTACTCCAGTAAACCCAGCGGCATCTGCTGTCCGCACCATTGTCCCCACGTTTCCTGGATCTTGAACCCGGTCGAGGAAAAGCCATGCCCCATGCAATGGCCCTGCTGGTAAACGATGAGAATCTGGTAAAGCAACAACCGCGGCAATCCCTTGAGGCGTTACCGTATCAGTAATATGCTTCATGATCTCTTCAGTAACTTCATAGGTTGCATTAGCCATTCCTTCAAGCTCTGGATGGGCAGCTAATTGTTCAGCTGTTCCGACTACTTCTAAGAGCTCGATTCCAGCTTTGGATGCCTCTTGAACTAAGTGCCAGCCGTCTAACAGGTAAGTACCAGTCTGACGCCGTACTTTTTTGGTTTGCAGCTTCTTCCAATCTTTAACGTGCTGATTATGAATTGATGTTAATTGTTCCATATATTTTGCATGCTCCTTCTTGTTAATTAAATTATACCATGTTCCTGTTGTACAATTGTTATTAACTAATAATAAGTTTTCATTAAGGAGTTTTAATTATGGTTAATTATCATCTTACCATTACTGGACGCGTTCAAGGAGTTGGCTTCCGCTGGAGCGTCTATCAGTTGGCACAACAAGCAGAAATAGAAGGGATCGTTATGAATAAGCATGATGGGAGCGTTTATTGCGAATTGCAGGGTCCCATTGAGATTGTTAAACAATTAATCTCTAAAATTAAAGCTGGACCCACTCCTTATGCTCGAATTACTAAGGTTAAAATCATCGAAGGAAGCCTGCAAAACTACCATCATTCATTTCAAATCACGCATTAGTTCGCGATTAGCGGTAGAATTCAATTCCTGAATAGAGTAAAATACGTACTATTAACGTAATTAATATACAAAGAAATAAGGGAGTTTGATTCATTAATATGAAACGAAAACGAATAACGATCGCTGGGGGTCTCTTTACCCTCCTGCTGCTTCTTAGCGGATGTGTACGGACTACTAAGAGCGGTCGACCATACGGGTTTGTCTATGACTATATGGCTAAACCAATGCAGCACTTGATGGAATGGTTAGCTAGCCACATGGGCAATAACTACGGTTGGGCAATTATTGTCATTGTGGTAGTTGTGCGAACAATTCTTTTACCGGTGATGTTCTCACAAATGAAAAAATCAACCATTATGCAAGAAAAGATGTCCAAGGTTCAACCATTGATTAAAGAACTAACAGAAAAGCAAAAAGCAGCCAAGACTCCTGAAGAACAGGCTGCGGTTAGTCAACAAATGATGGCTCTGTACCGGGATAACAACATTAGCTTAACTGGCGGAATCGGCTGTCTCCCATTGTTAATTCAGCTGCCAATTTTTGCCGCCTTATATGCTGCTATCCGTTATTCTCCAGACCTTTACCATGCAACTTTCTTTGGGATTCCACTTGGTAAGCCAAGTATTATCTTAGCGGTCTTATCTTTTATTGCCTATGCTGCTCAGAGTTATCTTGGGCTTGTCAGTGTTCCTGAAGCCCAGAAGAAGCAAATGAAGGCTGCTATTTGGATGAGTCCTTTCATGACCTTCTTCATTTCTATCACTTCTTCTGCCGGATTAGGTCTTTACTTCTTCATTGGTGGATTATTTGCCATCTTACAAACCTTGATGGTCAATGCTTACCGTCCGCGGATTCGTCGCCAAATTGAGGAAGGGAGCAAGAAGAATCCAATTAAAATGCCAGAAGCACCAGTAATTAACACCCCTAGTTCTTCAACTAAACCGACTGATGCAATTGACCAATTACGTAAAGGCGATGCCAAGCCAAGCGATCAAGCAAACCGTAATCGTCAACGTAATGCTGGCAAACAGCAACATCATAAAAAATAATTATTAAGAAGCTGGGAGAAAGCAAAAGTTTTTTCTCAGCTTTGTTTTTTCGGAGGAAGACACATGATTAAACCAATTATTAAAGACCAACAATTACTTGCTAAAAAAGCAACCCTAACTACTAAAGCTGATTTGCCCCTTGCAAACGATCTTATCGATACTCTTAATGCTCACCAAGCTGAATGTGTTGGAATGGCTGCCAATATGATTGGTGTAAATAAGAATGCAATTATTGCACGAATCGGGCCCTTTAATGTCGTAATGTTTAATCCGCAAATTGTCGCTAAAAGTCACCCTTATCAAACTACAGAAGGATGTCTTTCATTGAGCGGAACGCGTCCTACTAAACGTTATAAGCAAATTACCGTTAAATTTCGTAATCAGAGCTGGCAAGTGCAAACATTAGAACTTACGGATTTTGCTGCTGAGATTATTCAACATGAAATTGACCATTGTAATGGAATTATAATATAAGCAATGAGAATATTTGCTAAAATATCAATAAATGAAATAAGGAAAGTAGAATCGCCGGGTTCTGCAACAAATTAATTTATGCTTCTCAAACAGGCGTCCAACAGGGAGGATGGGAGCAAGTTTTGTGGAGGTTTTAATATGGATTTACCAATGTCAATTACGAAGGAAGTACGGCATTATGTTGTTCGTAATGTTGTCGCCACCCTTGGGATGTCAATGTATATTATTATTGACACCCTTTTTATTTCAATCGCGGCGGGAGCTTTAGGCTTAACTACTCTTAACCTGGTGCTGCCCCTGTTCAACGTTTTTAATGGAACTGGACTATTATTGGGAGTCGGTGGCGCCACAATCTTTTCGTTAAATAAAGTTATGCATCCTGAGAGAATAAAATCATTATTTAGTCAACTGATGATTTTTGCTTTTACTTTCGGTCTTATCCTAGCAATCCTATTAAACATTTTTGCGACTCCAGTAGTTAATTTCCTTGGGGCAGATGATGCCACTCGTCAGATGGCAATCATTTATTTACGAATAATTTCATGGAGCGGACCTCTCTATATGGCTAACTACATTGCCATTAATTTCATTCGTAATGATGGCAATCCCACGTTAACCATGAAGGCCACCTTAACTGAAACATTATCTGTTATTCTCATCGACTGGTTCTTTATCTTTGGAATGGGTCTTAAATTGGAAGGAGCAGCATTGGCAGTGTTATTTTCGCCAGCAATTAGCTTGATGGTTTTAAGTTTTCATCGGAAGTTTGCCGGACGACAATTACAATGGCACTGGGTTGTCCCTCACCTAAAAAACATTTGGCGCTCAGCACGTTTAGGGGTTGCTTCAGCATTAAACGAATTAAGTACTGGTGTTAGTATCTATTTCTTTAACCATGTTTTATTGCAACTAGCTAATAACTATGCCGTTGCCGCATATGGCGTTATTTCCAACATTGCCATCGTTGTGCTAGCAATTGCTAATGGAGTAGCGCTCGGTGTTCAACCGCTTGCTAGTCGGGAATTTGGTAAATACGAATACAAGAATGTATCGATGACATTAAAAAATGGGATTATCATTACCCTCTTTCTAGCAACAATCAGCTTTATTATCCTAATTACCTTTAAGCATCCAATTATTGAAGTTTTTAACACTTCTCATTCTGGTCAACTCCTCGCCTATGCTAGTGTTGGCCTCCCGATTTACTTTACAAGTGTATTCTTCAGCGCGTTAAATCTATTGTTCATCCTTTTCTTAACAGCAATTGGATCAGCGCGGGCATCATTCTCTTTATCGATTCTTCGTGGTTATATTATCCTTCTCCCCGCAATCTTTATTCTGGCAAAAGTTGCCGGAATTAATGGGGTCTGGGCAGCAGTTCCTTTTACTGAATTTGTTATTACTTGCATCGGTGGAATTATCATTTACCAGCGACTTAAAAAATTGAATAAAGAGTAAGTGGAAAATAACCTTCTCGACAAGGCGGTGGGCTAAGGATAGAACGGTGATTAGCATGGCACGGGCTGATTATCGTTCGTACTTAGACTCGAGCCTTGTGGCGACGCGAAGCTAGTTCCACGTTATCTTACTATTATTCATAAAAGTAGTTGAGGCTGAGAGAAAACAAAAGTTTTCTCCCAGCCTCCTCTTTTATCTACTTTGTAATCTTCTTTGATGCGTGATTGTAGAAAATCAAAGCAACAATCCCAAAGAAGACCGGACCAAATGCCGTCCAGAATGCAGTTTGAAAATCATGCTCAATAATTGGTTGGATGCATGTAAAGATGATTCCTAGGCAAACAATTATCTCAACAAAGACAACTAATACATTTGTCCAAAAATGATTCTTAAATACTACAAAATCATGTGGGATATCCTTCTTTTGAAAGAATGGGAATGCACCAACAAGGAAGATATACGGGGCACAGGTTGAAACATTAACCATATCTGTCAAGATTTGGTAAAAACTAGCAGCTGCTGAACCCCCAAATGCAACTAAGAAAATAATACACGAAACAAAAATTGCCTGAATCCACATTGCATATGCTGGCATCCCGTGTTTGTTCAATGTCACAATTTTTTAGGCCATAACTCAGGATTAGCTCCCATGATAAAGGACTTAATCGGGGAGTAAACTAACAGGAACATTGCTCCTAACATCCCCATCAGGCCAGCTAACGCAATCATTCGCGTAAAGAGAACACCAAGAAAAATATTAGTAGCATGACTTAACCCTAGTGACACACCTAGTTGGTATCCTAATTGATTAAAGACAACATAAGTAACATTACCTAAGTTAACGCTTGATTTTGCAATAACATGATTGTAATTAACACTAAAGCCAGTCATTAAAATCATTAGCACATAACTGCCAATCGTTAAGAGCGAACCAATAACTAAGCCTCTTGGAAATGTCTTCGCTGGATTCTTCATACTATCAGTAACTCCACCTAGATTTTCCATTCCACCATATGCAAAGATTGCGTAAACAACGAATGAAATAATCGCAATTGGCGTCTTAAAAGCAGGATTAGGCGACTCAATAAAACTGCTAATATCATGAATAGGCTGGGCAGTAACCCCCTTGTTAGCAATAATCGTTACTAAACTTGCAATAATAAAAATTGCATTCATTCCAATCATAAACGCTCCACCAAATGAGCTGATTTTCGTAATCCCATTAATTCCCTGGGAACTCAGTAAGGTTACAAGTAAGACAAAAAGAATGGCCAAGATACCAATTAACTGATTAGAATTAAAGATCCAAAAATGCCATTGTTGGGTAGTATCATGGCCAAATAATAGTGCCGACAATGTTATCCAAAGTCGAGAAGCACTTGATACTAGCCACAGAACCCAACTCGCTAACCAAATAAAGGTTCCGATAAAGGCCAGCTGTTCCCCTATCGAACCAGCTAACCAGGAATAGATTCCCCCTTTGGCGTCCTTAAATGCCGAACCATATTCAGCCATCATCAAACAACAGGGGAAGAAGAAACAAACTCCAGCAAGGATGTACCAAAACATCCCCGCATATGCCATTTGATCATAGGCTATTGAAACATTACCAAACCCATATATTGTCGAAATAATCATTAACACCAATGTTGGCGTTGTGATTAATTTTTTCTGCTCTTTCGCAGCCACTCCTATTCAACTCCTCAATAAAAATCCTCATATTTTAGTATCCGTTTTCATTATACCGCCCTTAGTTGAAAACATCGCTTATTTTGTCGGCCATTGAGAAAACAATTAAATAAAAATGTTTTGTAATAAAAAAGTGAGGATAGGAGCAAAAGTTTCTCATCCTGCTTCTATTCTCACATCTTAAATATTTATTTTTTTGTCTCTGGATCTTCAATAATCGGTAAAATGATTCTAAACAATGATCCAGCACCGACTGAACTTTCTAGGGTAATTGAACCATGGTAACCTTCAATTAGTCGTTTGGCAATTGAAAGACCTAATCCATTGCCGCCTTTCTTACGACTACGAGCCTTATCTACTCGATAGAAGCGATCAAAGACCCGTTTTACATTTTCCGGTGAGATCCCTTCACCAAAGTCTTGAATACCAATCTCAACAGTATTCATTCCCCGTGAAAGAATAATATGGATCTCTTTATGATCATCAGTGGAATATTTGACAGCATTGTCACATAAAATCACAAGGACCTGTTCAAGATGATCGCGATAAATATCAACCATGATTGGTTCTTTCAGATCGTCGTCCAAACGGAAAGTAAAGTCTGGATATAGCATCTTAAAGTTATTGTAGACCTGGTGAACCACATCATTAACAATCGTATGCTGGTTGCGGAAATTAATCTCTACTTGCTCTGCTCGGCTCAAATCAAGCATTTCTTGAACCAAGTTTTTCATCCGGCGCGTTTCAATTAATGTTGCCTTAATTGAGTCATCCAGCACTTTTGGATCATCCTTGCCCCATCGTTGAAGCATCTCTAAGTGTCCTTGAATAATCGCAACAGGGGTTCGGAGTTCATGACTAACATCACTGACAAATTGTGACTGCTGGTCGATATACCGCTGCATTCGATCAAGCATTTCATTAAACATTGTTATCAATTCTGCTAGTTCATCGTTACGATTGGTAGTCGGTACCCGGACATCTTTAGTAGGATCTGCACTAATCTCCTTAACTGTGTCATGAATTCCATCCAATGGTCGAAGGAGAAAGAGGGAAAGAAAGTATCCCAATAGCCCACTCGCAATCACAACCAGGCAGAGAGCCAAGATACTTACTAATGCCAACTGATGATAACTTTGCATATAAGCGTCAAGGTTATTTTCAACTTGTAAGTACCCAATCAACTGCCGATTATTCTGACCATAAATTGGCATCTGCCCGACCAACACATCATGATCAGGCCCAGCAGCAATATGAATATTGCGATTAGTCGTAAACTGTGGCTTTTTAATATAACGACCAGTACTCAAAATATTCTTTCCATCAGGATTATAAATGTTAATAACCAAGTGTCCATCACTTAACTCTTTAATTACCGGTCGTTTATATTCCTCTCCAGAAATAATATTCGACCGGTTTCTGTCTGGATCAATAAGGTGACTAACATTCTTTTTAGTTAAGGGCTTATCAACAGTACTTAATTGTGTACTAATATTAGTCATCCCTTGATTCAATAATTGTCTTTCTTGATGAAATAAATTTTGCGTAAACGCGCTAAACAATGCCATCGCAACGATACAAAAGATGATTAATGACCCTAATGCCGTTCCAGCTGCCCACTTAATTTTTAGTGAAACAAACCGTCTTTCATCTTTTTGCTTCATAATTAATCATTCCTAGGAGCGAATCACATATCCAGTACCACGAACCGTTTGGATGTAGCTCTTTTCACCAGGACGGTCGATCTTATTCCGCAAGTACCGAATATAAACATCAACAACATTAGTTTCAACCTTGGAATCATAACCCCATACCTTACTCAAAAGGTCTTTTCGTGACATAACAACATTGATATTTTCCATTAAGATCAACAGTAATTCGTATTCCCGCTTGGTAAGGTTAATTACTTCATCGCCGCGACGAACAACCCGGTTCTCTTTTTCAATGGTAAGATCCTTGTAATTGACCGTTGTTTGATGTTCCTTATTATTACCATCTTCAATACTGATTCGCCGCAATAACGCCCGGACCCGTGCAAGGAGTTCTTCAATCGCAAACGGCTTAACAATATAATCATCTGCCCCGTGATCTAATCCAGAGACACGGTCAATAACAGAATCACGAGCAGTCATGATAATAATCGGCGTATCTTTTAATTCACGAACCCGCCGTGCCACTTCAATCCCATTTAACTCTGGGAGCATCAGGTCTAGCAAAATCACGTCAAAGTCTTGATTTAAAGCTGCTTCTAGTCCGGCACGACCATCAAGTTCAACATCTGTATCGTAGCCTTCATGCTTTAATTCAAGTTCTACAAAGTTTGCTAAATTTTCCTCATCCTCAATAATTAAAATTCGACTCATTAATAACTCACCTACTATAATAATCTTTTTTTACTTGTTATACGTATTAATAAAACACAATAATTTTATCACAATTTTTTAATAAACCCCAGTATTCTCTATACTAAAAATCTCGATTTATCAAGGAATTAGATTATATCATTTTTTACTTATAGATTCTTAGAAAATTTTAAAATAAAAAAACTATCCTAGGTCCGGCGCCTAAAGGATAGCTTTTATATTAATTAGTTGTTAGTGTTAACAACTTGCTTGCCGTCGTAGTAACCACAACTTGGGCATACCATGTGGGACTTGCGAAGTTCACCACAGTTTGGGCAAGGAGTAAGGCCAGGTACATTTAACTTGATGTGACCCCGACGCATACGCTTCTTAGTCTTTGAAGTCTTCCGTGCTGGAACAGCCATGTTTGACACCTCCTAAGAAATTAGAATTATCCACAAATGGTTTTTAACCGTCCGCTATTTTTTGTTATCCTGATCAGGAAAAAGGTTTTGCAACTTAGCGAGACGTGGATCAACTTTGTCATCTTTCTGCTGCTGGGTCTTGTAGTCATCTTCAGAGATAACACTCCAACCTTTTCCATTTGGCATTGGTTTACCAGATTTTTCTTCGGCAGAAAGAACCCGTAGTGGTACCTGTTCAACGATATTTTCCGCTAATGCAGTATCAAAATCAATTGAATCACCCTTTTTAATAAGGAAAACAACCTCATCTTCATCCTCATAGCGGGCAAAGTGTGAACGATCATCGATATACGTCTCTGAGAACGTAAAATCGAGTGGTAATTGAACGGGTGTTAACGAGCGACTAGATGGAACGGTTAACGTCGTCGTAACGTGAGCGCTAACCGTTGCATCACCATCGTCATAAGTAACGTAACCATCAACTTTAACTGGTTGAACAGCTAAAATAATATCTGGAAACAGCTTCGTTAATGATGCGTTCAGATCAAAAGTACTTTGAATATGAAGTGGTTCATCTTGGTAACGATGTAATTCAGCTAACGACCATTTCAACGTACTAACCTCCTAATGCAACATGTGCAATTATACTAGTCCCCTTATACGTTGTCAATGTTTTTTCCTTGACAACCTTTTAGAGAACTAAATCTACTTAGAATATTTTACCAAATTTTATCAAAGACGTTAATTAATAATTATCGGTGGGTGCTTCAAATCCTGCTCAATTGGCGTAAATAGTTGATATAGCTTCCCGGCACGATAATCAAGGTTAAGCAACTGATCACGCATTTCCTGATCTACTTTTGTAATCAGCGGAAGATCAAGCTGTTTTTTCACCTGATGAAGGTATTCACGTCCTTGTTTATTAAAGGCCAAGACATGAAGATAAGGATGTTTACTATGTTCATCTACTTCTTCTTGGGTAATTTGTAAGATAGTGTATAAACAAACCCGCAGTAAGTGGGCATACGTATACCGTTTTGTCTTGGTAAATTTCATAAATGAATTAAAGTCAAGACTCCGCTGGGCAACTTCCTTCATTCGATACTCTAGTCCCTCTGCCATTAAGTAAGTTGACTGAAGGGTTGAAATAGGTGCTTGAATAAGCTGATTACGTAATAAAGGATAAAGTTCTGTCCATGAAGGAATATTATTTATTGTCGCCAATATATCTCCCATCACCTGGGGGACAGCTTGCCGGTAATCGCCCTTTTCACTGATTGCCTGACGGATTGCACTCGCACTCGCAATTTTGCCTTTGATTTGCTGGTCGTGATAGTTACTCCCCTGTCGCTTGATAGGCAACAATTCAAAATGATACCCCTGGTTAATTTTAGCTTTGGTATAAGCAAAAGCTAAAATATCATTGGGATCAATCAAGGTGACACCAGTTTGTTCCTTCAATTGTTGGTTAAATTGGGTGGCATAGGTTGCATTATACTTATTAAAACTTTCCTGGTTAAAGGCTTCTTCAGCCTTCACTAAACGCGCGAAATTCCATTCTGGATGCTCGCTCCCAAAGACAATCGAATCAACCCCAAGAGCATTTAAGAGGCTCAGAGCTCCTCCTGCAAACCGGTGTGCTGGTTGGACGGCGTAAAAAACCGGTAGTTCAATCACAAGGTCAACGCCATTCATCACTGCTGTCCTGGCTCGTGACCACTTATCAACGATTGTCGGTTCACCACGCTGGGTAAAATTACCACTCATTACCGCTACCGTTACATCTGCTCCGGAAATCTTTTTTGCTTGCTGAAGGTGGTAGCGATGCCCATTGTGAAATGGATTATATTCAACAACCATCCCTACTGCTTTCATGTGAACTCTCCTTATTTATAACACTTAAAGAACCATCGTGTTGGTTTTTCTTCTTTGATAGAAGTCGAAAAATTTGATCCCACTTCAACAGAATTAAAACCAGCTTGAGATAACATCTGCTTTAATAAAGGCAATTCATAAGCACGTTCATAATGGGTTTCTCCAACACGATCATAACGTCCATCATTATCTCGAGTGAAAAAAGCTAATTCGTGAATTACGCCATGCTCAACATCATCATCTTTGAAAGACTGCCACATGAACGCTCGCTGATGATCCTCATCCTCATAGTTGAACATATACCCCGGATAAATGACATCAGTTTGATAAGGAGAAATGACATCAAATAAAAAGACACCATTATCTTTCAAATGATCAGCAATTTCATTGAAGGTCTTTTGCACGGCCGCTGCATCGTCTAAATAACAAAAAGAGTCCGCATAACAAGTGATCGCATCATACTGCGGTAAAGCACTGAGGTCCCGCATATCAGCTTGCAAGAGATTCATACTAACTCCTGCTTCCGTGGCATGTTGATCGGCAATACTGAGCATCTCAGCAGAAAAGTCAGCAACCGTTACATCAAATCCACGAGCAGCCAGCATTACTCCTAACCGTCCACTACCGCCAGCTAAATCTAAAATGCTCTTAGTATTAGCAGGAAGGTTTTTAATTGTGAACTTTTCCCACTTCTGGTACATTTCAGGATCAAAAAGCTGGTCATATAACTGGGCAAAACTTTGATAAATCATTAATCATTAATCCAGTCGTTAATATTGACAAGGGGTGCGTCGGCCCATAATTTTTCAAGGTTATAGAATTGACGAGTTTCTTCACGGAAAACATGGACAACCACGTCACCAAGGTCAACCAATACCCATTGAGCATGATTTTTACCTTCAACGCTACCAATTTTGACATTTTCTTCATGCGCTTTTTCAACAATGGCATTCGTAATCGCCTGTACTTGACGGTCTGAGCCCCCCGTCATAATAACGAAATAATCAGCCATTGGACTAATTTCATCAACTTTAAGAGCGACGATATCTTCTGCGCGCCGACCATCGGCAGCCTTGACAACCATTTCTAATAATTGTTTACTATCCATTAATCTATCTCTCCTTCATATTGCGGAACCCATGCATTATAGGTATCTATTGTCTTTGGATATACCGGCTTTCCATTTTCAATCAAATAAGCCAGCGTATGTTTGGTTTGGTAAGCAACTCCTGCTTGAAGGTTTGCTGCTGTAATTACTCGTGCCTTTTTTACGCCGGCAAAGTCACGACCCGGCTCAATATAGTCAGCCATGTAAATAACCTGCTCGAGCTTCGTCATTACTGGCGCTCCAGTAGTATGGTGGCGAACTGCATTTAGGATATCTTCATCCCAAATCCCTAATTCATCCTTAATTAGCTCTGCGCCAACCACTCCATGCCAAATTGCATTACCATAATCTAAGAGCAGCGGATTAAGCCCTTTTTTCTTAATTTCGGCAATAAAATCTTCGTCAGGACGCTGTTTAGCATAATCATGACACAGGCCAGCGATACTTGCTTTTTCAATATCAACACCGTATTGAGCAGCTAACTCAATCGCTGTTTTTTCAACACGTAATACATGCTGAAATCGTCTATTCTTTAACGCCCTTTTGAGACGGTCGATAAGTTCAGACCGTGTCATTGGGATATAACTTTTATTATAAACTAATTCTTCATTCACGATATAATTGATGCTCCTCAATAAACTTACTTACGGCATCTGGGACCATATACTTGATTGATTGGCCACGTTGCACCCGTTGTCGAATATCGGTTGAACTAAAATCAACTGTTGGGACATCTACCCAAATCACTGGATATTGTGTCTCATTCTTCGCTCCTTGACGGTGAACACCGACAAAATGGAAATGGGGTAAGCGGATTAAATCATTGATCCGATACCACTTGTCAAGGTAATCGACCATATCCCCACCAATAATAAAGTAATAATCCACATTAGGGTGCTTATCTAACAAATACTTAATAGTATCGTAAGTATAGCTGACTCCTCCCCGCTCTAACTCGGTACACTCAATCCCTAAAAAGGGGTTATCAGCAACTGCTAATTTGAGCATCTGTAACCGCAATTGCGGATCAAGCGAATCTTTATGATCAACATGGGGAGGTTTAGCATCTGGTAAAAAATCAACTCGATCAAGACAAAGGGCATGACCAACCTGATCCGCCATAAATAGGTGAGCATTGTGAATAGGATTAAATGTTCCCCCATAGAGGCCGATCCGCTTACGGTGTCCACTAACTTTAGTCTCCGGTTGCGCCTGGGTTTGCACCTTGTCTACTACACTACAGCTTTGCAAAACCGTCACTCCTACTTTTACTTAGATTTCAGCTACTCGTGATGATAATTCACGGGCATCCTTATTTGCTGAAACTTTAAATAAAACTAATACCCGACCAATAACTTGAACTACCTGAATAGAAGTTTTTTCTTCAATTAATTCGCGAACTTCATCAGTTGTAACATCTGAGTTTTGCAAAATGCTAACCTTAATTAATTCTCGACGGTCAAGTGCGCCGTCTAATTGAGCAAGCCAATTGTCCGTCAGACCATCTTTACCCACAGAAAATAGTGGTTGAAGATGGTTTGCTTGTGCTCGTAAAAATCGTTTTTGTTTTCCTCTTAATTGCATAAGTCTTTCCTTTCAAATACTAATTAAATCATTGCGCGCCGTACAAGAGCCCCGACACCTTTCGGAACCCATGCAGCAACAGTCGTTTTCGCAGGAACAGTAATCCATCCTAGACCTTCAAAGACAATATCGCTCTTTTCGGTAATGTGGAACTCATAACGTTCTAATGGTGGGAACCCATCCTTTTCATCGCTAGTCGGTGGGGTAAGCAAATCTCCTAAGTGTTTAGCATAAAAATTATCAGCATTGCTTAGCTTTGTACGGTGAATTGGTAAATTATTATCAAAGTAAGCAACCATTCCCGCACGTTCACCATGAAGATAATCAAATCGCGCAACGCCGCCTAAAAATAATGTTTGACCATCATTTAATTGGTAAGTCTTTGGTTTAATCTCTTTTTGAGGCGCCACAATCTTCAAGTCTTTTGGCGATAAGACATGGGCCATTTGTTCTTGATGGATAATTCCAGGAGTATCAACTAAAACATGCCCATCATCAAGCGGAATTTCAATCTTATCAAGAGTAGTTCCTGGGAAGCGTGAAGTAGTGATCAATTCTTTTACTCCCGTTCGTTGCTTGATAATTTGGTTTATTAACGTTGATTTTCCAACATTTGTAACACCTACAACATAAACATCTCGATTGTGCCGGTATTTTTCAATCACATCAAGCAAGTGGTCAATCTGATGGTTCTTTTTAGCTGAAACAAGAACCGTATCAATTGGACGCAATCCGGCAATATTTGCCTGTTGACGAATCCAGTCAGTTAACTTGGGCCGCCGTAGAGAACGTGGCAACAAGTCTTCCTTATTTCCAACTAATAATACTGGATTATCACCAACAAAACGGTGTAAGCCCGGAATTAGACTTCCATTAAAGTCAAAAACATCAACAACATACACAATTAAAGCATTAGCATCCCGAATCTGATTTAATAGGCGCAAAAAGTCATCATCCGTTAATGATACCGGAGCAATTTCATTGTAGTGCCGCAAGCGGAAACAACGCTGACAGTATAATTCTCCTGTCTCCTTTCCCTTCTCAAGGGCTGACTTAGGCGTATAACCCAAGCCATTAGGATCTTCCGTTTGGATAATACTCCCACAACCTATACAACGTAATTCTTCAGTTTGTTGTTCTTGTTCAGTCATTCAAATCCTCCTGCCATTTTAAATCTGGATATTTTTTGTTTAAGCTCTTCCAAACACGGCGTTCAAAGAAGCGGTTAATACGGGTATCCCACTTATCTGTATTTAATAGTGGGCGTACTAAAATGCTTCGAATGTCCGCTTGGTTAGCCGCAGCAACATCAGTCAATAACTGGTCACCAACCATAACCACTTCATCTTTTGCTAAATTAAGTTTTTTCCGTGCACGATCAATCCCAAAACTTAAGGGCTTTAATGATCGCGAAACAAATGGAAGGTCAAGGCTATTAACAGCTTTCCCAACTCGTTCCTTACTATTATTAGAAATAACAATTAGCGGAATATGGGCTTCTCGTAAAGAATCCATCCATTCCCTTAATTCTGGAGTTCCATCTGGATTGTTCCAAGCAATCAAGGTATTATCCAGGTCACTAAAAACAGCTCGCACTCCCTGCTCTTTTAATTGGGCAGGAGAAACAGAATATATTGTATTAACCATCCATGTTGGTTTAAATATCTCTAACAAAGTTGCACCTCATCAAATTTAATATTCCAATCGGTTAACCCGATTAAATGTTCTAGTATTTAATTATATCGTGTGCTTTACTCGGAAAGCAACTAATTAAAAAAAGCGGTATCTGTCAAGTTTTCATAGGTAGCCTTTAAATATACAGTTTTAGTGGGTTAGTGCCTTAAAAAGTTGTCCCATTGGTCTACTTGTGGCCGTGTTAATCGGAATTATTCCTTGTACTGCTCCAATTGACGGCTTTGTCGGTGCCTTTCTTAGAAACTCTCCAGTTCGAATATGCATTTCCTGTAATAGGC